>Ga0308157_10001807_pt1 | contig 39995 bp, 37 predicted proteins | sample PhyBR1_FD_201035 | JGI IMG/M metagenome (GOLD analysis project Ga0308157, IMG submission 201035) | Phyllosphere microbial communities from UC Gill Tract Community Farm, Albany, California, United States - DLSLB.R1 | ecosystem: Host-associated > Plants > Phyllosphere > Unclassified | place: USA... | reverse complement strand
ATGGGGGCACGCTGATGCAGACGCTGATCGACATCCAGCCCGCCGCCAATGGCGCTGAGCACAGCCCGATTCTCTTCCTCCAGCACGCCCCGTCAGGCATCACGGGCCTACGTCTGCGGTCGCGCGACGGTGAGCGCGTCCTGCCGCTGCAGTTCCGCTCCGAGGACAATGCGATCCACGCGGAGCTGCCCCTGTCGTCCTTGCTGGATGACCGCCCCGTGCGTTGGGACGCACAGGTCGAACTGGACGGCAGCGGTGTGTTCGGGCAGCTCATCGGCATGACCAACGCGACCAGCGAGCGCCACTTCTTCCAGCAAAGCATGGGCGAACACGGGGTATCGGCCTACCTCAGTGACAGCGTCAGCTCGCTGGCGCTGTTCACCGCGCCGTTGCAGCAGCATGTGCATACCGTTGACGCGGAGAACACGCGTGCCGCGTTTCCGGCGCTGCTGGAGGAGCTGCCACTACAGGAAGACCTGGTGCTGTTCGAAAGTTTCCTCGGCAAGGCATACGGCGGCAATCCACGCTACATCCACGAAGCACTGCGGCGCATGCGCCCTGACCTTCGCTGCGTCTGGGCCTATAACGGCGATGCACCAATCCCGGGCAACCCCACGCGCGTGAAACGCGGATCGGCGGTCTACCATCGGCTGCTCGCCCAGGCCAAATATCGCGTCAACAACATCCTGTTCACCGTGCACGGCCGCAAAGCCGAGACCCGCTACCTGCAGACCTGGCACGGCACTCCACTCAAGCGGCTGGGATATGACATCGAAGTGTCCGGCCCGGAAGTCGATGCACGTGACAACCTGTACCAGGAGTCGCGCGCGTGGACGCAGCTGCTCAGCGAGAACAGCTATTCAAGCACCGTGCTGCAGCGTGCTTTCCGCTATGAGGGCGATATACTCGAAGCGGGCTACCCGCTGACCGACCCGCTGACCGGGGACAGCTCCAACCGTGCCGACATCCTGCGCCGCCTGGAACTGCCCCTTGACCGTCGCTTCGTGCTGTATGCACCGACCTGGCGCGATGACCGTCAGGTCGGCCATTGGCGGTTCGACTTCGACCTGCAGCTGGACATAGCCAAGGTAGCGGGCGCATTGGCCCCGGACCAGGTGCTGCTTGTCCGTGCGCACCATCTGGCAAGCGGTGGCCTGCAGGATCGGCCGCTGCCAGAGAACGCGCGCGACATTTCGCACGTTGATGATGCCACCGACCTGTGCGTGATCGCAGATGTGTTGATCACGGACTACTCTTCCATCTTCTTCGACTTCGCGAGTACTGGCCGCCCGATCCTGTTCTATTGCTACGACCTTGAGCAGTACGCGAGCCAGATCCGCGGCTTCTACCTGGACATGGACCGGGACCTGCCAGGCCCCATCGCCCGCAACACTGACGAACTGATTGCCCTGCTAGCAGACCTGCCTGCGGTGCAATCCGTCCATGCGGAGCGTTATGCCGCATTCCGCGAGCGCTTCTGCGCACTCAACGATGGCAAGGCCGCCGAACGCGTGGTCGATGCGTTCTTTGGCCCCTTCCCCGCCACCAACCGCTTCATGACCGAACTGGTGGCCCTCGGCATCAACGGCGCAGCGGATGACGATGCTCGCCTGCAGCGCCTGATCCAGCGCTATCTGCCAGATTCCGACGCGATCTCCACGTTGCTCTACGAACGGCTCACCCCGGCCGAGCAAGAACGCTTCCTCGTCTGGTTCCTGAAGCGCTGGGCTGGCATCGATCGTATCGATCCGGCCGAGATGGCGTCGTACAACGCAGAGGTGGACCGCATCCGGCAGATACCTCGTCCACCGGTCGAGATCGACGGCGGTGAGTACGTGATCCAGGACATGCGTCCACAAGGGCACGACTTCCGCCTGGCGACCTATGCCTGGGCGTTCAGCATCCATGACGTGCTTTACGACCAGTACCAGGACGAAGGTTTCCGCGTGCAGCCGGGCGATGTCGTCATCGACGCCGGCGGTTTCATCGGCGATACCGCCGCGCTGTTCTGCTCGAAGACCGGCGGCGACTGCCAGGTGCACGCGTTCGAACTGCTGGACGAAAGCATCGCCTTGTTCCGCTACAACAATGAACTCAACGGCATCAGCGATCGCGTCGTGCTCAACAAGCTGGCGTTGTCCGACCACAGCAATGGCTCGCTGGTGATCAAGCAGGCCAGGTTGCAGGGCGCGACCTCGGTCCAGTCCGGTGATGGGCCGGGCGAGCGCATCCCGACGATCACGCTCGACGACTACGTCGCCCGCCATGCGCTCGAGCGTGTGGACCTGATCAAGATGGACATCGAGGGCTCGGAAATCCCGGCACTGCAGGGCGCGTTGCAGACCATTCGTCGCTTCCGCCCCAAGCTGGCGCTGTGCCTGTACCACAAGTGGGACGACGTGCTGACCATTCCCCGCTTCATCGCCGAGCTCGGAATCCCCTACCGCTTCACCTTCAAATGGGTGCAGCTGCCACAGGGTTGGGAAGCGGTACTGCTGGCGCAGCCCTGCGAGGACGCAGCACCATGAGCTTGAACGTGCTGGTGTTCCCCTGCGGTTCGGAGATCGGCCTGGAGATCCATGCCGCCCTGCGCCACGCAAAGGACATCTGCCTGCATGGCGCTTCCTCGGTATCGGACCACGGCGAGTTCGTCTACGCACGCTACCGACGGATTCCGGCGCACGCCGGTTCCACCGAACTCCTGTCACAGCTCAATGCACTGATCGATGCCTGGGGCATCGATATCGTCGTGCCTGCGCATGACAGCGTGATCCCCGTCCTCGCCGACAACCGCGACCGGCTGCATGCCCGGGCAATGGTGCCCGACCCGGTGCTTGCTGCGATCTGTCGCAACAAGAACCGCACCTACGAGCGGCTGCAAGGCCTGGGCATCGTGCCGCATAGTGCCGAACCGGGTACGACCGGCTACCCGATCTTCGCCAAACCCGCAGTCGGCCAGGGCAGCCAAGGCGCCGAGCGTGTGGACGACGCTGTCCGCCACCGCCAATTGGCCGACAGCGGCATCGAGTATGTCTTCAGCGAGTACCTGCCTGGCACCGAGTACACGGTGGACTGCATCTCCGATGGCAATGGTGTCCTGCTGCACGCTGCGCCACGCGTGCGCGGACGCGTCAAGTCAGGGATAAGCGTACGTACCGAACCGGTGGCAGATGCCCCCGAACTGCAGTCGATGGCCGAGACCATCGCCGCCGAACTCTGCTTGAAGGGCGCATGGTTCTTCCAGGCAAGGCTTGACCAGCACGGTGTACCCAAGCTGCTCGAGGTGGCACCGCGCATCGCCGGCTCCATGGCACTGAATCGCATGCGCGGCATCAACTACCCGTTGCTCAGCATCTACGCCCATCTGGGCAGGACCTTCAGCGTGATGCCCCAGCACTATCCGCTGGTCATGGACCGGGCGCTGGGCAACCGCTGGCGGGCGGAACTGTCCTACGACCGTGTCTATCTGGATCTGGATGACACGCTGCTGGTTCGTGGCAGCCCGGAGCCGCTGGTGATGGCACTGCTGTATGAATGGAACGCGCGCAACGTGCCGGTCGTGCTGGTAACCCGCCACGCGTCGGCGCCGGAGCAGACGCTTGCGAGGCATCGCATCTGCGTGGATCTGTTCGAGCGCATCGTGCACCTGCGCGACGGATCGCCCAAAAGCTCCGTCATCACCCTGGGAGAGGCAGCCATCTTCATAGATGACGCCTTCAGCGAGCGCGCCGAAGTAGCCTCCGCGCGCGGCATACCGGTGTTCGACGTGGACGCCGTGGAGCAGCTGAGGGAGGTCCGTGCATGAGCCTGGAGCACGCCGCTGGCGAAGACCAGGCCACGCTGTTGTCCATCGTGGTCCTGGTCTACAACACCGCGCAGTACCTGCCAGCTTGCTTTGATTCGCTGTTGCAGCAGGATTACCGCAACATCGAGATCATCGCCATCGATGACGCCAGTACCGATGACAGCCTGGCCATCTGCCGCGACTACGAACGCCGCCACGCGAATTTCCGCTGCATCAGCAAGCACAACGAAGGCGGCGCGGTCTCGGGCAATCTAGGGGTGTCGCTGGCGCGCGGCCGCTACGTAGCCCTGGTCGACTCCGACGACATGGTGACCACGGACGGCTACCGCCTGCTGATGGCGCAGGCACTGCAGGCCGATGCCGATATCGTCATCGGCCGCGCGGCGCGTCTGCAGGGCGACAGCATTTCCTCGGTCGCATTCCTCTACGAGCCCTACGTCTGGTCGCGCCGTCGTTCGTTCGATTCGGTGGCCGGGTTTCCCGATGTCATCCATGACTGCTTCTACTGGAACAAGGTATTCCGTACCGGGTTCCTGCGTGATAACGGCTTGGGAATGGTCCCGGGCCTGCTGTATGCCGACCGTCCATTCGTCCACCGCGCGTACTGGTACAGCCGGCGCACGGTGATCATCCCCGAGCTGGTGTACTACTGGCGTCGCCGGCCTGAAGGGGCTGCCGCCTCCATTTCGCAGAATTTCCGCCAGGCGGACAACTTCGTCGACCGCATCCATTCGATGAAGTTGGAATGGCATGACTTCGATGACATTCCCGAAGCGGCCGACTATCGCCGCGCGATCGCCGTTGCCAATCTGCAGCGTGCCCTGCACGCCGCGCCAGGCATCGTCGCCTCCCCGGCCCTCCGCCAGGCGTTCCTCACCTCGATGCAGGAGCTGTTGGCCCTGTACGGCGAACTGGATTGCCGTGCACTCGGCGCGCGTCGTTGCCTCTATCTGGAACTGATCAAGCGTGGTGAAACGGGAGGACTGTGCTTCCTGCTGGGCATCACCAGCGAGCGCGGCTGGATCGCGGAGATCGACGGCGCCTGCTACTGGAAGCAACCGTTCCTGGACAATCCCGAGATTGCCCTGCCGCGTGCCTGCATGCGCTTGGAATTCCCCAATATCGGCTTCTTCCGGCTCAGGGACATCTGCCTGGACGAGGACAACCTCAGCCTTACCCTGGAACTGCACGACAGGATCATGGCCAGCTGCGAGGTCTGGTTCGAACTGCATGCGATCAATGGCGAAGGCAGTTGGGAACTCCAACCCGAAGGCAGTGCCGGCGAGCACCGTTGGCACTACCGGCTGGACATGCGCGGACCCGATTGGCAGCCCGGCAGCCTGTACGGCCTTGTCCTGCACTATCGCACCACCGACGGCATCCATGGCCGTTACCGGATCGGCCCGGCGATGGTTCCGCCCGGATGGCCCGCTTCGCTGCCGTTGCGTTCATCGGTCGGCAACCTGATGTTCTCGCCCGAAGCAGGCGGCATGGGATTGGCCGTCAATTGACCGGCGCCACCTGCACAGGCACGGGAGTTGCATGTTGGCTCCTGCCGGCACTCCGCCGAAGCCATGCCTTTGGGTCCGCCAGCGATGACTACCAAGAAGCCAACCCCGGTCACCAGCCCCCTGCTGCCCCCGCTGGAGGAGTTCATCCCTTACCTTGAACGGATCTGGGAGAGCCGCATCCTGACCAACGGCGGCAGCATGCATCAAGCCCTGGAAAAGGCACTGTGCGCCTACCTCGGGGTCGAGCACATCGCCCTGTTCGCCAACGGCACGCTGGCGCTGGTGACCGCGCTGCAGTCGCTGCGCATCACCGGCGAGGTGATCACCACTCCATATTCGTTCGTCGCCACCGGCCATTCGCTGCTGTGGAACGGCATCAAGCCCGTCTTCGTCGATGTCGACCCGGTCACCTTCAACCTCGATCCGGCCAGGATCGAGGCCGCCATCACCCCGCAGACTACCGCCATCATGCCCGTGCATTGCTATGGCACGCCGTGCGACGTGGATGCCATCGGCCGCATCGCCGACAACTACAACCTGCGGGTGATCTACGACGCAGCGCATGCCTTCGCCGTTGGCGACACCCGCGGCAGCGTACTGCGGCACGGCGACCTGTCGGTACTCAGCTTCCACGCCACCAAGGTGTTCAACACTTTCGAAGGCGGCGCCATCATCTGCCCGGATGCCCGTACCAAGCAGCGCATTGATCACCTGAAGAACTTCGGCTTCGTCAATGAGACCACCGTGGTGGCACCGGGCATCAACGGCAAGATGAACGAAGTCAGCGCCGCGTTCGGGCTGCTCCAGCTCAAGCATATCGACCGTGCACTGGAACGCCGGGCAGCGATCGATTCCCTGTACCGACAACGCCTGGCGGGCATCGCCGGCATGAAGTGCCTGCACCGGCCGGCAGACGTGCGCCACAACCACTCCTACTTCCCGGTGCTGGTCGGCGAGGACTACCCGCTGCAGCGCGACGAGTTGTATCACCTGCTGCGCGCCGAGGGCATCCTGGTGCGACGCTACTTCTATCCGTTGATCAGCGAGTTCCCGATGTACCGCGGTTTTCCGTCCGCGGCACCGGACAACCTGCCGGTGGCGCACGCCGCCGCCCGCCAGGTGCTGTGCCTGCCGATCCACCCGGACCTTGCCGACGCCGAGGTGGAGCGGATCTGCGATCTGCTCACCGCGCATGCGCGGGTCCGCGCTGCGTGATGGAAGCTCAGCCGTGATCCCTGCATGGCTGGGAACGCCGCTGCTGCTCGCGTGGCGGCTGCTGGACCTGCTGTTGCCGAAGCGCAGTGACCATTGGGCGTTCTTCGATCATCCACTCAAGCCCGGTCAGTTCATCGAAAACGCCCGTGCGGTTTTCGAGCAGGTGAAAGATGACCCGCAGGTCCATTGCCAGGTGTTCGTACGTGGCGGCCAACGGCCGCTGGGCGTGCAGGACAGCGCGCATGTACGGGTCATCCGCCTGGACTCGCTTGCCGGCTTGTGGGCACTCGCCCGCTGCGGTGTGTTGCTGCTGACCAACTCCACCACCCTGGACATGTCGCTGGCCTGGCGCAACGGTGGCTATGGCGCACCCCGTCCATGGTTGCGCCGGCGCGTCACCATCAACCTCTGGCATGGCATCCCACTGAAGCGGCTGTTCGCACTGGCCAACCCGGACCAGCGACAGCATGGTGACCGCGACCGCCATCGCCGTGGCGAGCGTCGCTTCTACGCCGGGTTGGTAGCCTCCTCGGCAGTCGACAGCTACGCCATGGCGGCAATCTTCCATCCGCTGCCGCCGACGAATGTCTGGGTCACCGGGCTTCCGCGCAACGACTTCCTGCGTATCGCCGAGGACACCCTCCCGGCCGGCCTGCAAGATGAGCTCGGCCGAGTGCGGCAGCTGCGCGACGGCCGACGGCTGGTGCTGTACGCGCCCACCTACCGCGATGCCAGCGTCGCGACCGAACGCAGCTACCGCTTCAGCGATGAAGAAGTCGCGCAGTTGCGAGAGGTGCTGCGCCGCCATGACGCGGTGCTCGGCATCCGCAGCCACTACCTGGTGAACGCGCCTGCGCCACTGGACCCGGCCCGCCATCTGGACGGCGACCTGATGCTGGATCTGGGCCACGAGCACTTCCAGGAGATTGCGCCGCTGCTGCGCGAAAGCGCGCTGGTCATCACCGATTACTCCTCGGTCTACATCGATGCGCTCTACCTTGGACTGCCAGTGCTTGGCTTTGCCTACGACCTGGAGCACTACCGCAGTCGCCAGAACGGGCTGTTGTATGACCTGGACCTGGCGTTCCCGGGGCCGATGACCACCACTTTCGATACCCTGCTCATCGCTCTGGATGCCTTGCTGGCACAGCCGCTGTTCGAGCTTGACGAAAGTTACCTTACTGCCCGCCGCCTGTTCTTCCAGCACCTGGATGCCAACAACTCGGAACGTGTGGTGCAACGCATCCACGCGGCAATTGCTGGACATAGCCCTGCCTGATGCCAATGAAACATCCTCCTTGTTCTTCTCCACTGGTCAGCGTGGTGATACCGGCCTACAAGGCCCGCTGGTTGCTGCACGCACTGGAAAGCGTACGTCGGCAGACACATCGCCCATTGGAAATCGTGGTCTGCGACGACTCGGCTGCAGGGTATGTGCAGACGGCTGTCGAGGCCTTCGCTGCACGGGTGGACTTTCCGGTCCGCTACTCGCGCAACCCCGAACGACTGTGGGAGGTGCGCAGCACTGCGCGTGCGATCAGCCTGGCCGAAGGTGAATACATCAAGTTCCTGCACGATGACGACGTGCTGCATGAAGACTGCATCGCTACCCTGCTGGAATCATTCGAACGCGTTCCCGGGCTGGCGCTGGCAACAACCCGGCGCCGGCTCATCGACGAGGCAGGCATGCCCTTGCCCGACGAATTGCCTACTGCCTTCCCGGCAAGTCACGATGTCCTGATCGATGGACGTGACCTGATCGACTTCTTCGTCGACCACACCCTCAACTTCCTCGGCGAGCCAAGCGTGGCGCTGTGCCGGCGCGGCCCGTTGCTGCAGATGGGCGAGCAGCTCGCGACACTGGACGGCACCCACATCTCCTGGCTTGCCGACCTGTCCATGTACGTCAAGCTGCTGCACAGCGGGCCGGTGGCGATCACTGCCCGCCCCTTGGTCGATTTCCGTGTTTCGCGCAACCAGTTCAGCCAACGTGGACGGGATCAACCCGGTATCGCCGAAAGCTGGCACGAGAAGTTCCGCCAAGCGCTGCGCAACCTTGGCTGGTACCGCGGCGGCGATACGCGCCAGGTTTCCATCGCTCCTCTTGACGGACACCGGCCCGCGGAAAAAATGGACCTGCTCGATGCGCTGGAAAATGCCCTGCTGATTGCGCAGGCACGCTGGCCAGTGCGCGACTGGCAGGCACGCCGCCAGATCAATCACGGGCAGCGCCAGGCCCTGGACAGCGCGTTGCAGCAGCTCCCGTGCAAGCACGTGGAAATCGTTATCCGCGCTGACGGCCGCCCAGCCAGTGCCCTGCGCAGGACCTTGGGCAGCCTGCCACTGCAGGCACGGACTGCCGAGGTGATCAGCCGCTGCATCCTGGGCGCGCCAGACCCCGCGGATGAGCAAGACACGACCTACCGTCGACTCGCGCTTGGCAGCACCCTGGATGACGCGCTGCGCACCAGTCCTGCCGACTGGGTGCTGTTCGTTGATGCAGGCACCGAGTTCCACGCCTCGGGCCTGCGGAGATTGCTGGCCGAGCTTGCCTGCAACGACACGCCAAGACGCGCCATGTACTGCGACGAGTGGCATGTGGATGCGCAGCACAACCAGGCGCCATCGCTGCGTCCGGATATCAATCTGGACCTGATGCTGGAAAACCCGCTGCCGCTGGCCGGACACTGGCTGTTCCACCGCCCTACCGCGCTGGCGATCGGCGGACTGGACGCTGGTGCAGGTGCCGCGGCCGAACTCGACCTGATCCTGCGCTTGATCCAGCACGACGGCCTGGAAGGCCTCGCGCACATTCCCGAGCCTCTGCTCAGCTGCATCCCGCCACATGCCGAAGACACCGCCCACCAGCATGTCATCGCCATGCACCTGCGGGCGCGCGGTTATGCCGAGGCAACGGTCACGCCCCGCGGCAACGGACTGTATCGGATCAATCACGGCCATGCCGTGCAGCCGCTGGTCTCGATGATCCTGGTTGTTCCCCAGGACACCGTGCTGGCATCGCTGGAGCGTTGCGTGGTCTCGCTGTTGGAAAAGACCACCTATCCGCATTACGAACTGCTGCTGATCGACAATGGTGCGCAGCCCGGTGTCAGCCAATGGATGCAGAAGGTCGAATCCCTGGCGGGCAACCGCGTCCGCGCTTTTGCCTTTGACCCGCCATTGGCGCATGCAGCAGCCTGCAATGTTGCCGCCGCTCAAGCCGCTGGCCAGTTCCTGCTGTTCCTGCGCGCCGACGTGGCAGCGTTGCAACCGCACTGGCTTGATGCGCTGCTCGACCATGCACTTCGCCCGGAAGTCGGCATCGTCGGCGGCAAGACCATTGCCGCCGACGGCAGCATCACCCATGCCGGTCTGGTTCCGGGCATGCTTGGCAGCGGTGGCCGCGCCTTCGCCGGCATGGCGATGGATGCCCCCGGCTATCAGAACCGCCTGCAGGTAACACAGGACTACGCTGCGGTGGCTGACAGCTGCCTGCTGATCGGCACGGAGCTGTTCGCCGTGCTGGAAGGTTTCGACCACGCGGCCTTCGCCGATGACGGCGCCGACATCGACTTGTGCCTGCGGGCGCGTCAGCGCGGCTACCTGACGGTATGGACACCCGACGCCCTGCTGCTGCATTCGGTCCAAGCCGTCCGTTTACCCGAGCCCGCTGAAACCGCGCTGCTCGAGCGCTGGTTGCCTGCGCTTGCGCATGACCCGGCCTACAACCCCAATCTGCGCCTGGATGTCCACGGCGGCTTCCGCCTCGGCGAATCCGATTTTTCCTGGCAACCGCTGCATTGGCGGCCGCTGCCGCGCATCCTTGCCCAACCTGCCGACCCGTGGGGCAGCGGCCACTACCGGGTGATCCAGCCATTCGAAGCCCTGAAGCTGGCCGGCATGGTCGAGGGCGCCCTGTATGCGACCGTGCTCGATCCCGTCGAGCAGGCTCGCATTGACCCTGACGTAGTCATCCTGCAACGGCGCATCAGCGACGCGGATCTGGCCGGCATCCAGCGCATGCGACGGTTTTCACGCGCCTTCACAGTCTACGAGCTGGACGACTACCTGCCCAACCTGCCGTTGAAGAACATCCACCGCGAGCACATGCCCAAGGACGTCCTGCGCAGCATGCGACGGGCACTGGGCATGGTCGACCGTTGCGTGGTTTCCACCGCGCAGCTGGCCGATGCCCTGCACGGCCTGCATGCCGACATCCGGGTGGTGCGCAACCTGTTGCCGCCGGCATGGTGGAAGGCGTTGCCAACCATGCCACGCAGCGACGCAGCGAGGCCACGGGTGGGCTGGGCCGGCGGCGTCGGCCATACCGGAGACCTGGAACTGATCGCCGACGTCATCATCGCGCTTGCCGGCGAAGTTGATTGGGTGCTGTTCGGCATGTGTCCGGAGCGCCTGCTGCCACATGTCGCCGAGTTCCATCCCGGTGTGGACATCCAGCTCTACCCGCGCGCCCTGGCAAGCATGCAACTGGACCTGGCCATCGCCCCGCTTGAGGACAACCGCTTCAACAACTGCAAGAGCAACCTGCGCCTGCTCGAATATGGGGCCTGTGGCGTGCCGGTGGTATGCAGCGACGTCGGTCCCTACCGGGATCCAGCGCTTCCCGTCACCCGCGTACGCAACCGTCACCGCGAATGGATCGCGGCCATCCGCGACCATCTGGCCGACCGCGCCAGCAGCGCCCGAGCTGGCAGCCGGTTGCGCGAGATCGTGCACCGGGACTGGATGCTGGAAGGCGCGAACCTGCAGGAGTGGCGGGACGCCTGGCTGCCCTGAGCCAGCCGCGTTGGAATCCCGGCACTGCCCCGACGCCCGCCCTGCGCGGGCGTCTGCCGTTCGGGCAGTCGACGAATCGTCGTGCATCGCCAATCCGTCAGTTTCCCGACGCCGCCGCCATCCTCATTCACGTAGATCAAGGCCCCCGCGTTCGGCACGCAACTTGCAACCATCCAGGTAGATCGCCCGCAACCGGACTCCCCCTCGATGTCGCACTCCATCACCTCCGTTCTTTCCCAGATCCGCAGCCTGCAGACGCAGGTTGGGCAGGTTGCGCCCAACGCCGATGTACCGCGCAGCAACGCGATCCAAGGGCTGACCGAAGGCACTGCCATCACCGCCCCCTCCTTCAGCCAGACCCTCGAGGGCGCACTGAAGGGCGTCAACGCTGCCCAGCAGAAGTCCGGGCAACTGGCCGCGGCGTTTGAAAAAGGTGACCCGACTGCCGACCTGGCCAAGGTCATGGTCGCTTCCCAACAGTCCCAGCTGGCGTTCCGCGCCACCGTGGAAGTCCGTAACCGTCTCGTCCAGGCTTACCAGGACGTGATGAACATGCCGCTGTAAGGATAAAGACGCATGGCTTTCGCGCTTTCCAAGGATTCATTGAACTCGGAACAGGCCGGCGCCTGGTTCGATCGCCTGCAGAGCCTGCAGATCACCCGTCGGCTGGGGCTGATGGCGATGATCGCGGTGGCGGTGTCGGCGGGCCTGTTCGTCTTCTTCTGGGCACAGAAAGCGCCGATGGTGCCGCTGTATACCGGACTGGACCAGAAAGCCACGGCCGAGGCCACCGACCTGCTGCGCGCCGCACAGATCCCGTTCGAGCTGGATGCCGCCACCGGCGCCATCACGGTTCCGGAAAAAAACGTGCACGACGCGCGCCTGAAGCTGGCCAGCTCGGGACTGACTGAAAGCGGCCGGCTCGGTTTCGAGCTGATGGAACGTGACCCGGGCTTCGGCGTCAGCCAGTTCGTCGAGAGCGCACGCTACCAGCACGCACTGGAAACCGAGCTGGTGCGCACCATTACCGCGCTGCGCCCGGTCCGTGACGCTCGCGTGCACCTGGCCATCCCCAAGCCAAGCGCCTTCACCCGCCAGCGCGATGTCGCCAGCGCCTCGGTGGTGCTGGAACTGCGCGGCGGCCAGCAACTGGAGCGCAACCAGGTGGACGCCATCGTGCACATGGTCGCTGCCAGCATTCCCGACCTAGCGCCAGAGCGCGTGACCGTGGTCGACCAGAGCGGTCGCATGCTTACCATCGCCGACCCCAACAGCGATGCCGCGCTCAATGCAGCACAGTTCGACCAGGTCCGCCGCCTGGAGGGCTCCTACAACCAGCGCATCCGCGAGTTGCTGGAACCAATGACCGGCGCTGGCCGGGTCAACCCGGAAGTCAGCGTGGACATGGACTTCTCGGTTGTCGAGGAAGCGCGCGAGATCTACAACGGCGAACCGCAGAAGGTCCGCAGCGAACAGATCAGCGAGAACAGCACCAATGTACCGGGTCCGCAGGGCGTACCAGGCGCAGCCAGCAACACCCCGCCCGGTCCCGCTGCCGCACCGGCACCAACTGCAGCCGCACCGACCGAAACCTCAAAGAACGCCACCCGCAACTACGAGCTGGACCGCACCCTGCAGCACACCCGGCAGCCAGCCGGCCGCGTCAACCGGGTCTCGGTTGCCGTGCTGGTGGATCACGTGCCGCGTGCCGGCGCCAACGGCAAGGTCGCTGACCAGCCACTGAGCGCGGCCGAACTGACCCGCGTCGAGGCACTGGTCAAGCAGGCGGTCGGTTTCAACGCCGAGCGTGGCGACACCGTGTCGGTGATGAACGCCCCCTTCGTGCGCGAAACCTTGCCGGTGGAAGCCCCGAACTGGTGGGAAAACCCGCAGCTGCGGGACGCCTTGCGCCTGCTGCTGGGTGCGATCGTGGTGCTCGCCCTGTTGTTCGGCGTACTGCGCCCGGCGCTGCGCCAGATTGCCGGCCCGCCGAAGGCACTGCCGGGCAGCCTGGACGATCCGCTGAGCGCCGACGTGCAGGTACTCGATGACGGCACCGAAATGCCTGCGCTGGGAGCAGATCGCCGCCAGCTTGATGGTTCACCGACGCTGGCACTGCCGTTGGATGCTTACGAAGAACGCCTGCGCATGGCCCGCGAGGCGGTCAAGACCGACTCCAAGCGCGTTGCCCAGGTAGTCAAGGGATGGGTTGCAAATGACTGACGTGTTACCGATGACCGGCGTACAACGCGCCGCCGTCCTGCTGTTGTCCCTGGGCGAGGCTGACGCCGCCGAAGTGCTGCGTCACATGGAACCCAAGGAAGTGCAGAAGATCGGCATCGCCATGGCCACCCTCACCGACGTCACCCGCGAGCAGGTGCAGAAGGTGATGGATGAATTCGGCAATGAACTGGGCAACAAAACCTCGCTCAGCGTTGGCTCCGACGACTACATCCGCAACATGCTGGTGCAGGCGCTGGGCAATGAAAAAGCCAGCAACCTCATCGACCGCATCCTGCTTGGCCGCAACACCACCGGACTTGACGCGCTGAAGTGGATGGACCCGCGCGCGGTCGCAGACCTGGTACGCAACGAGCACCCGCAGATCATCGCCATCGTCATGGCCCACCTGGAGACCGACCAGGCCGCCGAGGCGCTGAAGCTGCTGCCCGAACGTACCCGCGTAGACGTGCTGCTGCGCATCGCCACGCTCGATGGCATCCCACCCAATGCACTGAATGAACTCAACGAGATCATGGAGCGCCAGTTTGCCGGCAACCAGAACCTCAAGTCGTCCAACATCGGCGGTGTGCAGTGCGCTGCCAACATCCTCAACTTCATGGACGGCGGCCAGGACCAGACCATCCTCACCGAGATCGCACGCATCGATGCGCCACTGGGCAGCCGCATCCAGGACCTGATGTTCGTGTTCGACGACCTGGTCGACCTGGACGATCGCGAGATGCAGTTGGTGCTGCGCGAAGTCAGCGGCGAGCGCCTGGGCCTTGCACTGCGCGGCGCCGACATCAAGGTACGCGACAAGATCACCCGCAACATGTCCCAGCGTGCGGCCGAGATCCTGCTCGAGGACATGGACGCGCGCGGCCCGGTCAAACTGTCCGACGTGGAAGGTGCGCAGCGCGAGATCCTCGCCATCGTCAAGCGCATGGCCGATGAAGGCACCATCACCATTGGCGGCGCCGCGGAGGCCATGCTGTGAGCAATGTCGTGCGCTGGCATGCACCCGACCTCAGCGTACGCGACACGTCCGTGCAGCAGCTGGATGAAGCAGTCCCGCACGATCTTCCGGACGTCGTCGAAGCGGCGGCACCGCCCCTGCAGCTGCCAACCCTGGAAGACATCCAGGGCATCCGCGATGCAGCGCAGGAAGAAGGCTTCCAGCAGGGTCATGCCGAAGGCTACGCACAAGGCCAGGCCGAGGTCCGCAGGCTGACCGCGCAGATCGAAGGCATCCTCGACAATTTCAGTCGCCCGCTGCAGCGGCTGGAAAACGAAGTGGTCGGGGCACTTGGGGAGCTGTCGGTACGCATCGCAGGTTCCTTGCTGGCCCGCGCCTACGAGGCCGATCCGGTGCTGCTGGGCGAACTGGTCAATGAGGCACTCGACACCGTTGGCGGCGCCAAACGCGACATCGAGGTCCGCCTGCACCCGGACGATATCGCCGCCATCAGCAGCCTGCTGTCGCTGCCCGAGGGCCAGCGCCTGGTCCCGGACAACAGCCTCAGCCGTGGCGACCTGCGCCTGCATGCCGAGGCCGTCCGCATCGACGGAACCCTGGACGCACGCCTGCGCGCCGCGCTTGGCACCGTGCTGCGCCGCGCCGGAGCCAACCCATGAGCGCCTCACCGGCACCCGGGCAATGGGCGGATGCCCGCAATCTGCGCCTGGCCTCGCGACTGGATTCAATTTCGCTGGATGCCAACAATGGTCACGGACTTGTCCGTGAAGGCATTCTTCGCCGCGCCGTCGGCCTGACCCTCGAAGCGGTGGGCTGCGAAGCGCCCATGGGTACCAGTTGCAAGGTGGAAATCATCGATGGTGGCTGGGTGGAAGCCGAAGTGGTCGGCTTCTCCGGCGACCGCACCTACCTGATGCCCAGCGCCGAACTGCACGGATTGCTGCCCAACGCACGCGTCGTACCCTCCTACCGCCGCGGCGGCGTGGAAGTTGGTGAAGGATTGCTGGGGCGGGTGATCGATTCGGACGGAATTCCGCTCGATGGCAAGGGTCCCATCCGTGCCGAGGGCAATGTCGGCATGGCTGGCGTGTCGATCAACCCACTGGCGCGCGAACCCATCATCCAGCCGCTGGACGTCGGTGTACGTGCGATCAATGCACTGCTGCCGATTGGACGTGGTCAGCGCGTTGGCTTGTTCGCCGGTTCCGGTGTCGGCAAGTCGACCCTGCTGGGAATGATGACCCGTTATACCGCCGCCGATGTGATCGTGGTTGGCCTGATCGGCGAACGCGGACGCGAAGTGCGCGATTTCGTCGAAACCACACTCGGCGAAGAAGGCCTGCGCCGCGCCGTGGTGGTGGCCAGCCCGGCCGACCGTCCGCCGCTGGCACGCCTGCATGGCGCCTACCGCGCCACTGCGATCGCCGAATGGTTCCGCGACCAGGGACTGAACGTGCTGCTGCTGATGGACTCGCTGACCCGCTTCGCCCAGGCCCAGCGCGAGATTGGCCTGTCGGTTGGCGAACCTCCCACCACCCGCGGCTATCCGCCGTCGGTGTTCGCAAAGCTGCCCGCACTGGTGGAACGCGCCGGCAATGGCGCCAAGGGCCGTGGCTCGATCACCGCCTTCTACACCGTACTGACCGAAGGCGACGACCCACAGGACCCGATCGCCGATGCTGCCCGCGCCATCCTCGACGGCCATATCCTGCTGTCACGCCGCGTTGCCGACAGCGGCCTGTACCCGGCCATCGACGTCGAATCCTCGGTCAGCCGCGTGGTGCAGGACATCGCCGACGACGCCTGGCGTGCGCGCATCCGCAAGCTCAAGCGCCTGGTCTCGGCCTACTCGGCCAACCGCGACCTGATCGCGATCGGTGCCTACCAGCGCGGCAACGATCCGGTTACCGACGAGGCGTTGGACCGCTGGCCCGAAATCATGGAGTTCCTGGGACAGGACGTGCACAACGCCGCCGACCTTGGTGACAGCCTCACCGCCCTGCAAGCACTGGTAGACAGAGAGAAAACCGCATGAGCCCCTCCCGCCGCCTGGATCCGCTGCTACGCCATGCACAGGATCGTGAAGACGAAGTGGCCAGAGCCTTGGCCGAGCGTCAACGCAGCCTGGACATGCACCAGTCACGCCTGTCCGAACTGCGCCAGTACGCCGAGGAGTACGCCAACGCGCAGATGGCCACCACCAGCGCCGCGCAACTGCTCAATCGTCGCGCTTTCCTGGATCGCCTGGACAACGCCGTGCAGGCCCAATGCAAGACCGTGGACAGCAACCAGGAACGCGTGGAAGCCGAGCGCGCGCGTTTGCTGCTCGCAAGCCGCGACAAAGCCGTCCTGGAGCAGTTGGCCGCCAGCTACCGGGCACAGGAAAAACAAGCCGAAGATCGCCGTGACCAGCGCGAGATGGATGATCTGGGCGCCCGCAGCGTACGCTTGGCGAAAGCCGAACGTGACGGGGAAGCCTCGTGAATGTGCTGTCGCCAAGTTTCCCGGCCAGCGGCAGCGAGCTTGCGGCCAGCAGCCGCGGCAGCACCGGCAAGGCCGATGACAAGCAGTTCGACAAGCTTCTGCAAAGCAAACCACAGGCCGAAACCACTGGTTCGACCGGGCGCAACGAGCCGTCCGCCACTGGCCGCGACGATGGCGTACAGGAGCCGGAACCAGCCGAACCGGAGGCAAGCCAGAGCCAACGCGCCGACAAGCCAACGACCACGGCAGATGAAGGCAGTGATGAACCGGTAGCGGATGCACCTTGGCCACCGCCGGGGCTTGCGGTGATGCTTGCCGCGCCTGCGGACCCTGCACCGGTCAAGCCTGCGCTGACCGGGAACGCAGCAGCGGCAGCGCCGGCCCAGGCGACACCCGCCCTGCCAGCTTTGCCAGCGACCGCCACGCCAGCCAGCGAGCAGGCCGCTGCGGCGGCCATCGCCGATGATGCGACCACCACGGTCAACGCGCAGGCCGCGTCGAAGGCATTGTTCGAGGACGCCGACACCGATGCACCGGCGCCCACCAGCTTCGCCCCGTTGCTGCAGGGCCAATCGGTCCAGGACGTCCGCAGCAACATCAGCACAGCTGCGGTCGCAGCCCCGACCCCGACCCCGGATATGGATGGCGGCGACTTCGACGATGCCATCGGGGCGCGCGTGACATGGTTGGCGGAGCAGAAAATCGGCCACGCACATATCCGGATAACGCCGGACGACATGGGCCAGATCGATGTGAAGCTGCAACTGGACGGCGACCGCGTCCACGCCAGCTTCAGCGCAGCCAATGCCGATGTCCGCCACGCACTTGAAGGCAGCCTGCCGCGCCTGCGCGAAATGCTGGCCGAACAGGGCCTGCAGCTGAGCCACGCAGATGTAGGCCAGCAGTCCACGCCCCAGCAACAGGGTGGAAAGGGCGATACCAGCACAGGACTGGCGGTTGGCAATCAACAGGATGGCATCGACCTGCCAACCACCAACAGCCACAAGCTTCGCCTACGCGGTCTGCTGGATGCCTACGCCTGAGAGCGCCACCGTGCGGCGCCGGCATCCGCCGAGAAGCCATGACTCTGCGGTACTGTTTGCTTCGTGACTGGTGTCGCTTCCACACCGTCCGGCATCGCCCCGCTCTGTGGACCGATGCACGATCATTGGCACGGTTTGATCCGGCTGGGCGACCAAGCATCCTCGGTGTGCTGATACAAAACCTGAAAGCCAGCTTCGCCGAAGTCCGCCAGCCTTCTCATCGGGGCGGCGGGCTTTCACGACCGTGCCGCACGCAACGATCGGGGCCTGAAAGCAACGGTCTGACATGTCACCGCGTCGCCATCCGTCACCGATTCCGCGCTCGGCCAGGACGCGTCAAGTTTCCGCCGCACCCCCGCCCGGACCCTCCGGCACGCCGCTTGCATCTAGCTGGGCAGCAATCCTGAGGAGCTCCACGTGGCCGTTGCCGCAGATAAATCCCGCAAACCCGAAACCGGCAAGGACGCTGCGGAAAAGCCGCGCCGCTCGCTGCTGGTGCCAGCACTGATCGCCGTGTTTGCCGCAGCCGCGGCCGGTGGCGCTGTCTGGTATTTCACCCAGGGCAAGACTGCCGACCATGCCGCTGAGCCCAAGGCTGCGGCCACCCCGGCGCCGGCCCAGTACTTCGCCCTGGATCCGGCGTTCGTGGTCAACCTCAGTGGCCCCATCGACGGCCCGCGCTACCTGCAGGTGGAAGTACAGCTGATGACCCGCGATCCACTGGCGGTGACGGCGCTCCAGACCCACGCGCCGGCAATCCGCGCCCGTCTGTTGATGCTGTTCTCGCAGGTCGAACCTGCGCAGATCGCCGACCGCGCCGGCAAGGAAAAACTGCAGGCCGCCGCTCTGGCCGAGGTGCAGAAGCTGATGAAGGCCGAAACCGGCAACGACAGCGCCGAGCAGCTGTTGTTCACCAGCTTCGTCACCCAGTAAGGCGGCCCGATGAGCATCAACGACCTGCTGTCCCAGGACGAGATCGATGCCCTTCTGCATGGCGTGGATTCGGGCTCCGTCAATACCGTCGAGCCCGGCCCCGCGCCGGGCGAGGCACGCTCGTACGACTTCGCCAGCCAGGACCGCATCATCCGTGGGCGCATGCCGACGCTGGAGATGGTCAATGAGCGGTTCGCACGTCTGTGGCGCATCGGCCTGTTCAACCTGATCCGGCGCTCGGCCGAGCTGTCGGTACGCGGCATCGAACTGATCAAGTTCGGCGACTACCTGCACTCGCTGTACGTGCCGACCAACCTCAACCTGATCCGTTTCAAGCCGCTGCGCGGCACCGGCCTGATCGTGTTCGAACCGACCCTGGTATTCGCCATCGTCGACAACTTCTTCGGTGGCGACGGCCGTTACCCCACCCGCATCGAAGGCCGCGAATTCACCGCAACCGAAATGCGCGTGATCCAGCTGATGCTCAAGCAGACCTTCACTGATCTGCGCGAAGCCTGGGGCCCGGTGATGAACGTCGATTTCGACTACATCAACTCCGAGATCAACCCGCACTTCGCCAACATCGTCAGCCCCCGCGAGTACGTGGTGGTCAGCCGTTTCCACGTCGAGCTCGATGGTGGTGGCGGCGACATCCACATCACCCTGCCTTACTCGATGCTGGAGCCTATCCGCGAACTGCTGGATGCCGGCATCCAGAGCGACCGCAACGACCGCGACGAAAGCTGGGCCATCATGCTGCGCGAGCAGCTGGACACAGCCGAAGTCGAGCTCTCCAGCGTGCTGGCCAAGCGTCGAATGAGCCTGCGCGAACTGACCAACCTGAAGATCGGCGACATCCTGCCCATCGACATGATCAAGGAAGTTCCGCTCTGCGTGGAAGGCATTCCGGTCTTCACCGGCGAGTTCGGCATCGCCAACGAACGCAATGCGATCAAGATCACCGCCACCCATCCACCGGGCCGGCGTCCCAACGTTCCCGTGATTCAGGACCCAAGCAATGAATGACAATCCCTCCGCCGAGAACGGCAGCGCCCCCGCGCCGGCGCAGTTCGCCAGCCTGCAGGCTGACACCGCCAACAGCACTGACCTGGACCTGGACGTCATCCTCGACGTACCAGTCACCCTGTCACTGGAAGTAGGCCGCGCACGCCTGCCGATCCGCAACCTGCTGCAGCTCAACCAGGGCTCGGTCGTGGAACTGGAGCGTGGCGCGGGTGAGTCGTTGGATGTGTTCGTCAACGGCACCTTGATCGCCCACGGTGAAGTGGTCGTCATCAACGACCGCTTCGGCGTTCGCCTGACCGACGTGGTCAGCCCCAGCGAGCGGATCCGGAGACTGCGTTGATCGCACTGCTCGCTTATGCCGCGCCGGCTGCCAAGGCAGCCGCACCCGTCGGCCAGCATGCGGCGACGTCGCCGGGCTTGTTCGGCGCGTTCTTCACGTTGCTGCTGGTGCTGGGCCTGATCGTTGGCCTGGGCTGGCTGCTGAAGCGTATGCCTGGCGGTGCGTTCCGCCCTGCCGAAGGCTTGAAGCTCGTCGCCAGCCTGAACGTCGGCGCCAAGGAGCGGGTAGTGGTGATCGACGTCAACGGCCAGCAGCTGTTGCTCGGCGTCAGCGCGGGCGGCATCAGCACCCTGCACCAACTCCCTGAGCCGCTGCCGCAACCGCTGCCGCAGGCACTTCCAAACCTCAAGAACCTACCGAATTTCGCGCAGCTGCTGCAGCAGAAACTGCGCAAGGACGCCTGACCATGCTGGCCCATCGCCACTTCCCGCGCCGCTTCTGGCAACTGCTGTTCCTGCTGGGCATGCTCGCCCTGCCCCTGTTTGCCCTGGCTGCGCCTGGCGCGCCGCAGATGCCGGCCCTGCCCGACGTCAATGTAGGCAAGATCGGCAGCCAACCGGTAAGCCTGCCGCTGCAGACCTTGCTGCTGATGACGGCGATCACCTTGCTGCCATCGATGCTGCTGGTGCTCACCGCTTTCACCCGCATCATCATCGTGCTCGGCCTGTTGCGGCAGGCGCTTGGCACCGGGCAAACACCGTCGAACCAGATCCTGCTGGGCTTGGCGCTGTTTCTTACCGCAATGGTAATGATGCCGGTTTGGGACAAGGCATGGTCGACCGGCATGGCGCCCTATCTCGATGGCCAGATCGATTTCCAGACCGCATGGGCACTCACCACCGAGCCGCTGCGTGCCTTCATGTTGGCGCAGGTGCGTGACACCGACCTGATGACCTTCGCCGGCTTGGCCGGGCACGGCGCCTACGCCAGCCCCGATGCGATCCCGTTCCCGGTGCTGGTGGCTTCTTTCGTTACCAGCGAATTGAAGACCGCCTTCGAAATCGGCTTCCTGATCTTCATCCCGTTCGTGATCATCGACCTGGTGGTGTCCAGCGTGCTGATGTCGATGGGTATGATGATGCTGTCACCGATGCTGGTCTCGGCGCCGTTCAAGATCCTGTTGTTCGTGCTGGTCGATGGCTGGGTATTGGTGGTGGGCACCTTGGCCGCCAGCTTCAACGCAGTCTGAGGACGCCGGCCAGCGTGCACCAAACAATCAAGCAACCCACCAACCGGCGATCCGGTACGTCACAGGATTGCTTGCAGCAGCCAACCGCCGGGCCCTATTTCAGCCGCTCGGCGCCCAGGCTGTGATGCCGGCGGACAAGTTCTTCAAGATAGATATCCAGCGCCAGACGCGCGTCTTCTGACGCGCCCTTGTTCTTCAGCGCCCAGCGCAGCCGCTCCATCAACACCGAATCACGGCACTCGGCAACGCTGTCATCGTCGCGCTGCCGGCTCATGCGGTAGCGGCGTGCCCTTTCTGCCTGCGTCAATGCAGTGTCGAACAACTTGGGACGACCTCGGCCGCGCTTGGCCGGGGTTGTTTTTGGCTGCATTGCGTCATCTTCCGGCACGTCGCTGTTTCCACAAATCAGGCGCCGGAATTTTAAAGTAATGCGTCACAAAGATGCACCGACAGCTGCTTGCCGGCACGCCCACGCCTGCACAGGTAGTGTCCCGATGTACGCGAACATACACCTCCCGTAGCTTCGTTCTGGTGCCGGCACTGCTCCGTAACCGCCGGCGACCTTTCCTAAACCGCCGCCGGTACTTGTACGCCGACAGCATGCTACGAGGCACCCAGTGATAGCAGTCAGGTCAACCGCAATCCGTAAACTACTGCTTGCCTTCGCGCAGCTTTCCAGGCGTCAACGCAGGCAGTTCCTGGATGCGCTCAATCGCTTCATGTACGCATCGCCCCAACGGCAACGCCGATGTGTTGAGCAATGGGAGAATGCCGCCCAGGCCGAAATCAGCCACGCTTCGTCCGTTCCCGATTCCGATCCCGATTCCATGGACCAGGATGATCATGCTCCCGAGCGGGATCAGGATTCCTCGCCGTGAACCAAACTGGCAACGGGCGCATTGCCCGATGACGTCACCAACCCATTTTCCAGCGCGTACCGCAGCAGATCGACATCACGTTCGATCGACAACTTTTCCATTGCCTTTATTTTCTGGGAGCTGATCGTCTTCTTGCTGCGATGCAGGCGCTCGGCAATCTCGTTTACGGACAAACCCGAAGCGTACAGACGAACAACTTCTGACTCGCGCTGGCTGAGCACTCCCTCGCCGTTGCGACTGCGGACGTTCCAATCGATGCTGCGGACAATCTTGTCGACCGTCGGCGAGTAATACTTGCCCTGTTTGTACGCTGCACGGATTGCGGGCACCAGATGGGCAACGGCATCTGATTTGCTGACGATGCACTTCACCTCATTGCTGATCAGGGTATGCAGTACCGCAGGATTGTCGAGCATGGTGAGAACCACCAGCTGGGTACCCGGATGACGGCGGCGGACCAGGCCAAACAATGCGATGCCATCACCGAACTCCCCTGCCGGCATGGCGTAGTCCGATACCAGTACATCGCAGGGCTGCTCAGCCAACAAACCCATCAATTCCGTGGAGTCTGCGGCGGCAGCTATCAGATCGAGGCCGGGGGTCTGCGCCAGCTCGTGACGTACGCCGGCAATCATCCCAGGATGATCGTCAGCCACCATCACTCGAATCTTCACATCGCTCATCCTGCAGCTCCCTGGAGTCATCGCTCCGCTGAACAGGATGTTACATCTGCCGCGACCCAGTCAGTGCTGCCTGCTCAGCCTCAGTTCGTCAGATGACCGACGCTGAATTCTGAAGCATTCACATTTCTGGGAGGCGCTACGACTGCTGTCCGGGTCCTACCGTCGAACGCATGTTCCGGAAGCCCCAGCACCCCGATGCCAACAGTCAATTATTGAAGCGTGTGCAATAGCGCGCGTAGGCCGCACGGCATAGTGGCTTTGCGTGCAGATAGCCCTGGGTCACCTGGCAACCAAGGCTGCGGACCATTTCAAGATCCTCATCATCTTCGATGCCCTCGGCAACTACAGTAGCTACCAATTGTTTGCCCATGGCAATCGTGCTTGCCAGGATGCTGCGCGCATGCGGATGGTTACGTGCCTGCTGGATCATGTCGCGATTTATCTTCAGCTCGCTGAAAGGAACGCGCAGCAACCTGTCCAGCGATGAATCGCCAGATCCAAAGTCATCAATGGCACACGAGAAACCCCGGAGTCGAAGCTGGGTAATGGCCCCAACCAGGGTCCGATTGCAGCGCTCGCCACCATCTTCGGTAATCTCAATCACCAACCTGCCGGGATCGACGCCGGCGGCCTCCGCCCGGTCGGCCACACTCTGCGCCCAATGGACGGAATCGGCCACCGTTGCCGGTACGTTCACTGCAATCTGCAGGCCGGCAGCGCCGCCGTGGTCAGCCAGACACTCGAAAGCCCTTGCCAGCATGTAGTCAGTGAACGCCTCAAGCAGCCCTTCTTCCTCGAACGCCGGCAGGAAGGCAGCGGGCGTCAACACCGATCCATCCGGGTGATGCCAGCGGGCAAGCATCTCGGCACCACGCAGTACTCCGCCCAGCATGTGGTGCTGCGGCTGGTAATAGGGCTGTATCTGCTGCAGCAACAAAGCGTCGCGCAGTTCTTCAGAACTGAAATCCATCAGCTTCTTCTCATTCGAAGGCTTCGAGAACACCTGGCACTCACTGAATTCCAGATCCTGCAGAACACTCTTGATGCGCTGCACCTGCAGCGGTTTGCGAACGGCCGCGACCACTCGTACCCCTCGACTCTCGGCATAGGCCGCAGCGGACTGCAGCAGACGACTTGGCTGGCCACTGGCCAACACCAGCGCGGCATTCGAGCCGCGGTCCGCGAGGATGTCGATGAGCTGCAGGCCCGTGGTCTGCACCATGTCCAGGTCCAGTACCACCAGGTCCCAGTCCTGTGAGCGCATGGCTTCAATCGCCGCTACTCCATCACGGGCCCCCCTCACCGTCGGAACACCGTCATGGCTGAGGGCTTTGCTGATCGGCACCAGTTGCAGTTCATTTCCATCGACCACCAGCGCACTGCGGACTGCGAAGGCGGGGTTCAGCGGTGACTCGATCGGGACAAAAGCGTTCATTGATTGGTTGCTCCGGTGGGCGGGATCTCTACGTGCCGTTGCTGACAGGCGCTATTTTTCCAGCGCGGCCCACCGCCCCATATCAGTCCAGTCTTAAAGTTGAGCGGAATCGCCCCAAAAGGATTGCGCCGGGCAATATCGTCAGCGAGCATTCAGCTGACGGGTTTTGCAGAGAGCGTCCGATACAGACTTTTCTCAAGCGGCTTGCTGCTGGTTCACGGCAGCAAGCTCGCCCAGCTCAATCACAGTCTTTGCTGCAGGCAGTTGAACGGCAGCCTGATATCAATGATCGTGTTGGCCACAAAAGCACTGTGATTCATCCCGATCATGATCACGATGAATCCCCGCGACATGGTGACGACCGGCCCAGCACGCCAGCGGAGGACAGGCGAACATTGGCGGAGCGCGATCCGATCAGCAGCCCATCGTCCTCGTCTTAGCCACCGTCTCCTGTTCCCGGTCAAACAATGCAGCGCCCGCACCAACGCGAGCAGCGATGTGGTGACGACCAAACCGATCCGGCTGGATCCGTTGCCGGGCGCGATCCAAGGTCACGCCCGGCACAGCGGCATCGCAAGCCGTGACGCAATCGTGCGAGCATCAGCAAAGCAGTCCGAGCGACAAGACAGTGCTCGTACAACCGGGTTCACTGGACCGCACGATGACAAGGGATGCAGTCCTCTGGCCAAGACACGCTGGCTGCAGCCAGCGCGAATGCCTGCCGTTCAAGCACCTGCAACGGGCTCACCGCGTCTTTCGCAGTACGGATCATTCGTACTGGAGCAGGAACATGCACTGGCTGATACCTTCGCAAGATGGAGTTCTTGCTGGCAGGCGGAGACAGCGTGCGCCGGCATCATTGCTGGATGGTCTCACCAGGTAAGACTCGCCCCGCCGACCCGACACGCGACAAGGCAAGCCACATGCTGACGATCAGCGTAGCGATTCACTGATCACTGCAGTCGCGGCGCACTGCGTACTCACCGGCAGACCTTGTGCACCCGGTTGTCCCAATGACTGGATAGGGCGAAGTTGCGCTTCAACCCTGCCGCCTCATAAGCGGCTGCCCGCCCACGGCGTTCGCGTTCGCAGTCGCTGAGCGGTGCACGTCCGCGTGTGCCACCACGCCCCGTCGCTGGCGCACGCGCCTGCCGCCGTTGTGCCGAGGACAAGGCAGCCCGGAACCCCTGGATCCGCTGTTCCACATCCGGATTCAAGCGCTCCGGCACCGCAGCCCAACGGGCCAACGGCTCTCCTGCGCATTGCGCCGACTGATAGACCATCCCTTCAGCGGTTTCACACTTGTAAACGTATTGCGCCCCCGCACCGCCCACATACCCCAACAGCACCGCAACGATGACTGCCCTGAGTCCGTTGACCATTGCACCCTCCCCGCTCCCGGTGAACTGGAAGCATGCCGAACACGGCAAGACAGGGATGCAGGTGAACGGCCGTGCTCACACCTCAACCAGGCACTCGGCGGTTGTCAGACAAGCACCGAGGCTGGCGCCGAAGAATGTGAAGAATTTTTTTCACAAATTACTTGCGGGAAAAAAGAAGCCCCGCTATTATTTCGTTCTCGGCAACAACGCAACACGGGGCCATAGCTCAGCTGGGAGAGCGCCTGCATGGCATGCAGGAGGTCAGCGGTTCGATCCCGCTTGGCTCCACCAAATCCGGACATTAGGCCGTCTGGATTGCCGAACAATTTGATGAGTATACGCGTCCCCATCGTCTAGAGGCCTAGGACATCACCCTTTCACGGTGGCGACCGGGGTTCGAATCCCCGTGGGGACGCCATTCATCGAAATACAACTGGACCCAGCACACCGGGTCTTTTTTGTTGGAATTGACGTCTTCCAGGACGCCAGACGGAAAGAGAAAATACCCTCTTCCATTCTGACAAAAGTTCGCTATAATGGCGGGCTAGCAACACTGAAGTGGGGCCATAGCTCAGCTGGGAGAGCGCCTGCATGGCATGCAGGAGGTCAGCGGTTCGATCCCGCTTGGCTCCACCAAATCCGGACTTTAGGCCGTTCGGATATACAACTTGAGATTTGAAGAATACGCGTCCCCATCGTCTAGAGGCCTAGGACATCACCCTTTCACGGTGGCGACCGGGGTTCGAATCCCCGTGGGGACGCCATTTCAAAAAAAGCCTTGGGAAACCAAGGCTTTTTCCTTGCCTGATATTCGTCGCCGGCACCAGCGGATTGGCTTCAGGCATCACTACCCATGCCGTGCGCTACAAACAACGCAAGGCATTGCCACGCCCCAACCTGGCCGGCTCCGCAACCAGTGCAGCCGAGGGGCAAAGACCCGCACATCGCAGGGCTATCGCCTGCAGCGCATCAATCCCGATTGAACTCGCTCGAGCGGTCAGCGCAATTCCTGCGGTGGATACACTGCGCCCGACTGCAAAGGCCAGATCACATCCGACAGGTCGTAACCCCGTGCACGGGCGATCTCCAACCACTCCAGTGCATCGTCGCGTCGCATGTTGCCCTGTCGATGCAGAAGCCACAGGTACTTGCGCTGCGGATCACCAACCAACGCGGTCTGGTAGTCCGCATCCACCTTGATGATCCAGTAATCGCCCTTGGTGAAGGGAATCCACTGCAGCCCTTGCGGCAGGAAGCTCACTTCCAGCTTGGCGTTGCTTTCGTCGACCGCCCTGGCCGTGCCTTCAACCTGATCCAGCTTGCCCTCGGCATTGATGCATGAGTTGAACACGCGCACCGACCCATCCTCGTTCAAGGAGTATTCGGCGGTGATGTCGCGCGCGTCGGCATCCTCGTGACGCATTGGCTTGCGAGCTATCTCGAACCACAGCCCGAGATAGCGTTCCAGCTCTATATGCGGCGCGGTCAGGAGGTCTTCGTTTGTCATCCAGTGGCTCCAGATCAATTCGGAATTCCATCACAGCGCAGGCGCGCGAAATGGCAGGTGAAGAATGCAGAAAAAGTCCTTCATCGCAGTGAAGACTCCACAACGCCGTGTCGACCTCCGCCACTTCCGATGGCCACACGCAAGCGCACGAACCACGTACAGCCGGAACGGCATGCTGAAAATCCGTATTACGAACTGAGAACTGCCACGTCTGGATGAAACCACACAGCAGCCCGGATCCAGCGCCAATGGCAGCACCCACCGCCAGGAACACCTCCCAGGGTCACTCACTGGCAAACGAATTCGACTGAGCAGCTTCATTGCCCGGCTCGGATACCCCTGAAGATCAGATCCAACCAGCGCCTGATGCAGAAGGGAACGTGCCATGCCTGCACTGAGCACATAGCCCTTGAAATGCAGAAGGGTGCCGGAGTCACGACGAGCCTTGCGGGCGTCACGCGCGCGATGTGGACCACGCGGCCGGCGCACTGGAGTTTGGGGTCTCGCAGTGCAGAACTTTTCCCCCGGTAAACAACGGTGATGCCGGACAGGCCAGACGCTGGAGATGCAGTGATCTGGAAATCGACGAATGGCATGAGCAGAGCTTCCACGCCTTCCACGATGCTGAAAGACACGCAAGAGGCATCGCTGCTCAATCAGCCGACCACCCAATCAACGACCCGATGCTCAATGACCACGCACGGCCCTATCCGGCGGCATTCACTACGGATAGACAATCGTGACGGTCGTGGCGGCATCCATGGACCCCGGCGTCACATCAGCGGAACCCACGCCTGGCAAGCGCACATGCTGCACGGTGAAAGGCAGGACAAGCGTCTGGTTGGCCACGGTCGGGCCGGCTTGCACGGCAATGTTGGCAGGCACGGCATTGCCGACGGGGGCCGGCCCATACTGCACTGGCGTGGAGTTGTTGGCGGCATACAGGCGCATCCCCATTCTGGTACGTCCAACACCCGTGGTCGCCAGATAGTTGGCGGTGGAGTTGGTGTTGTTTGCGTCAGTGAAATACACATTGAACCGCGCACCTGCCTCGCACTGCGTTGCCAACACATTGAACGTCTTCTCGCCGGCGGTTCCTGCAGAGCGCGGGGAGCCAAACGCAGCAACTTCTTCCGTGGTGACGCCATCCAATTCCACGTGCTGCCTCAAGGCGCCTGCGTCGAAGCGACACGATGGCAGGTAGGGACGCGGAAGCTCCGGAGGAGCAGTCTGTCCCTGCAGAAGCAGCAGCAGGTTGAAGTAACCATTGACACACATGACGGGAATCTGGGTCCCATTCCGGACCGCGTAATGCACGCTCACGGGGCTGTTGTCATTGAACACCAGCTTTCCGCCCCGGTACGTAGTGGCATCAATGACGACGAGTTCGATCGAGAACCGTGTTGTTATCGAATAGTTGGTCAACGAACTGGACTTGGCCATCAGCAATGTTCCCAGTTCGGTCACATTTGAGATTGCCCCGTTGAAAGGCCACTGCGCGGTAGGCGTGAGGCTGGTGGACGCTGCATACGGCATCCATTTGACACGCACCCCCAGCCCGGGCATCGATGACAGCGGGATTGCGTTGTATCCGTTCGCATCGACCTTGCCCTGTGTATGCGAGAGGATCTCCAACGTGCCGATGCTGCTCTGCGTGATGGAATAGGTCGCTGTCGCGTTCATGGTGGCGACGATGGAACCGTTGCTCAGCGTGCTGTTATCCGGCGCCACCGACCAACTCCCCGTCATCGACGGTGCGCTGCCGACCGCTGCACAGGTTTGCTGCGCCGCGGCCGAAGAGACAATCGCGCAACTGCCGAAAAGCAGGAACAACGCAGCGACAGACCGCTTGGACACACTGGCCCACCACCCTGTTCTGCGGCGATTGAAATGACTGTTCAACGTTCACCTGCCCGGCCATGGCGGCCTGTGGTTGCAAGGTTGGGCCAGCGGCGGAGACAACGTGTCAACGTCACCCCGTCGCCGATGATCTGGAAGCCACAAGCACTTCCAGCGACAGGGAAAATTCTAGGAAGTCGCGGTAGTGCCATGCATAGGACGATTCCTAAATGGATACCTGCCCTTCGTGTCGCGCGCCAACGTCAGGTCAACCCGGTGCGGGATGCTCGCCGCAGTTTCGCGACCTTGATACCTCCAGCGGGCATCGCGCCCGCGGCCCAGGCCCGGCTTCGTCCATTGCGGCAGCGCCACTTGAATGGCCGGCGACCAGCTTGTAGCGTCAGCCCTGCCCGTTCCCGGGCAAACAAAGGACTGACGTGATGATCAAGAAGACCTTGAAGACCGTGCTGTTCCTGCTTGTCGCTGCATCGGGCCTTGCCTCCGCGCAGGTCACGCCATGCTCCATGTGCGAGGTCAATCTCAATCGCTGCCTCACCAAGGGCGTGATGAGCGAAGCACAGTGCTACCAGAACTACGCGAACTGTCGCGCCGAGGCCTGTCCGGCTCCGTAATACTTCGACACGGGCCTGCCCGCAACAGCGGGCAGGCCTCTCACCGCGATGAGTTCACACTGCTCACGGCCTGGCATCGATGCAGACGGCGGTCATCCAGCTCCAGGACCTGCGAGCCAAGGCTGGCACGGACAAGACGGATTCGGCCGGCGACATCCGGCAGGCTCAGCGGCAACTCGGGCACACCACGGTCACCATGACCGAGCACTACACCCGCAAGCGCAGGGGCGACAAGGTCACCCCGACCAAATGAAATTGCGGAGCGGCTGGGTTATTGCGGAGCGGCTTGCAGGAATCTCGGGCAAAGAAAAAGGCACCTAAGTGCCTGTTTTCTTTTTGGTGCCGAAGGTGGGACTCGAACCCACACGCTTTTAAGGGCGGCGGATTTTGAATCCGCTGCGTCTACCGATTCCGCCACTTCGGCTGGCAAGGCGGCAAGTATAGCGGAGCTTTGTTCAGTTGGGCAGGGCCTGACGGAGTTTTTTTGCGTAATGTGAATTCCGGTGAGGGCTATACTCACTCCAACGCAAATGAGCAGGATCGATGGCCTTGCCAGAAGCAACCCGGGTGCTGATCGTCGAGAACGATGAACTGAACGCCATGCTGCTGCAGCTCCAGCTTGAAGGCGCGGGCTTTGCCGTTGTTGGCGTTGCGGGCGGCGTCGCCGATGCCCTGCAGATGATCGACGAAATGCAACCGCAACTGGCCTTTCTCGACTACTGGCTCTCGCGCAGCGAAACCAGTGCGCCAATCGCCGAACAGCTGAAACAACGCGGCATCCCTTTCCTGGTCGCCACCGGCATGGATATCAGCCAGCTGCCTCCGGTATTCGACGCGGGCATCAAACTGTCAAAGCCCTATACGGGGGCTGACCTGAGCCAGGCACTGGCACAATCATTGGCAACGACCTGAGCAAGCAGACAGCCCCTCGGTCGTAGCTCGGCACGCGAAGCTGCCAATACCCTATCCGCCGCCAGCAAACCGATGCCAGGCTTCTGCCATCGGTTTTTTGTTGCTTGTGTTCGCCGTGGCCCCGGCACGCTCAGCGCGGCTGCGGAAACACGCATCTGCTGACCTGCCAGCGTGTCGGCCAACAAGCCCGGGCTACGCTGGTTGAAGAACATTCCATGCATCCAATGGAGACCTGTTTCAACCAGGCCTCCGCAATGGATGCCTCCGGCTGTCAGCCATCCTTCCTTGCGCGTGCAAAGGCCTCGGCAAGGGCATTGTTGGCAGGCACCGCTGACTGGCCGGGACGGCCTGTTGTGCTTCCCTGCCGCGCTGCAGCCGCATTTGGCCGACCCGCAGTACCAGCTGGCCGCGGACCACGTTGTGCGCCGGCATCTCGGCGTTGGGCTGCGCCCTGCCCGGCCCCCGGCTCGGGCTTGTTCTGCGCCGGCGCGTCGTCCAGGCGCCGCGTCAAGGCAATGCGCTTGCGCGCCACGTCCACCTCCAGCACCTTGACCTTGACGATATCGCCGGCCTTGACCACATCCCGCGGGTCCTTGACGTAGGTATCGGACAACGCAGAGATATGCACCAGCCCGTCCTGATGCACGCCGATGTCGACAAATGCACCGAACGCGGCCACATTGCTGACCACGCCTTCCAGGATCATGCCTTCGCGTAGATCCTTGATGTCCTCCACACCCTCGGCGAAGCGCGCTGCCTTGAACTCGGGGCGCGGATCACGGCCCGGCTTCTCGAGCTCCCTGAGGATGTCGCGTACGGTCGGCACACCGAAGGTCGCATCGGTGAACTGCTCGGGCTTCAAGCTGCGCAGGTAGCTGCCATCGCCCAGCAATGCCTTGATCGGACGCGCTGCCGCAGCGACGATGCGCTCCACCACCGGGTAGGCTTCCGGATGCACCGCGGAAGCGTCCAAGGGCTGGTCGCCGTCGGCGATGCGCAGGAAGCCGGCACACTGTTCGAAGGTCTTGTCACCCAGCCGCGGCACCTTCAGCAGGTCCTTGCGGCGCTTGAACGGCCCGTTCTCGTCGCGGTGGCGCACGATGTTTTCGGCCACCGTGCTGGACAGGCCCGAGACACGGGACAGCAGCGCAGCCGAAGCGGTATTGACGTGCACACCAACGGCGTTGACGCAGTCCTCCACGCGCGCCTCCAGCGCCTTGGCCAGGCGGAACTGGTCAACATCATGCTGGTACTGGCCAACGCCGATCGCCTTGGGTTCGATCTTGACCAATTCGGCCAAGGGGTCCTGCAGGCGCCGGGCAATGGACACTGCGCCACGCAGCGACACGTCCAGGTCGGGAAACTCCTTTGCCGCGAATTCCGATGCCGAATACACCGACGCACCGGCCTCGCTCACCACCACCTTCTGCAGCTTGGTGTTCGCGCAGGCCTTGATGGCTTCGCCGGCAAGCTTGTCGGTCTCGCGGCTGGCGGTACCGTTGCCGATCGCGATCAGCTCCACGTCGTGCCTGATGCACAACTGCTTGATGGTCTGCAGCGATTGCTCCCACTGCCGGCGCGGCTCATGCGGGTAGATGGTGTCGGTGGCCAGCAGCTTGCCCGTCGCGTCGACCACGGCGATCTTGCAGCCGGTACGGATGCCAGGGTCCAGCCCAAGCACCGCCTTCGGGCCCGCCGGCGCAGCCAGCATCAGGTCCTTGAGGTTGTCGCCGAACACATTGATCGCCTCGGCCTCGGCTTTCTCGCGCGCCTGGTTGAACAGGTCAAGCAACAGGTGCATGTGCAGTTTTGCGCGCCAGGTCAGGCGGCAGGCATCCAGCAACCAACGGTCCGCCGCGCGTCCCTTGTCAGCGATGCCAGCCTTGAGGGCGACACGGCCTTCGGCATAGAGATGGCCGCTGTCGGCATCGGCACCGGGGTCCAGCTCAAGGAACAGGAACTCCTCGCGGCGCGCGCGGAACAGTGCAAGCAGGCGGTGCGAGGGAATCCTTGCCAACGATTCGGCATGCTCGAAGTAGTCGCGGTACTTCGCGCCTTCGGCTTCCTTGCCCTCGGCCACGCGGGCGCGGATCACGCCGTGCTCACCCAACCACTGGCGCAGCTCGCCAACCAGCGCGGCATCTTCGCCCCAACGCTCCATCAGGATCGCGCGCGCGCCTTCCAGCGCCGCCTTGGCGTCGGCAACACCCTTGTCCGCATCGATGAAGCCGGCGGCAAACGCCTGCGGTTCCTGCGTCGGATCTGACAGCAGACCATCTGCCAGAGGTTCGAGCCCTGCCTCGCGTGCGATCTGCGCCTTGGTACGGCGCTTGGGCTTGTACGGAAGATACAGATCTTCCAGCCGACTCTTGGTATCGGCCGCATTGATATCGTCGCGCAGCGCATCGCTGAGCTTGCCCTGCTCCTCGATGCTGGCCAGCACGGCCTTGCGGCGGTCTTCCAGTTCACGCAGATAGGTAAGGCGCACTTCCAGATTGCGCAGTTGGGTGTCGTCCAGGCCGCCGGTTACTTCCTTGCGATAGCGGGCAATGAAGGGAACACTGGCGCCTTCGTCCAGCAGCGCGATGGCCGCCTTGGCCTGCGCGGCCTGGGCACCGATTTCATTGGCGATGGTCTGCGCTATGTGCTGCGCGAGCTTGATGTCCTGCATTGCCGGGAGCGGAGCCAGGTTCGAGAGAACCTGCATTCTGGCAACGCATACGCTTCGTTGGAAGCTTGACAAGACGATACGCCGGTCATCGGGCCCGGCGCAGGTAGATCGGTATTCAGGCGAGGTGCTGGTTCAGGCGTTGGCAGACGATGTCGTCGCGCAGGTCCTGCAATACCATCACGCGCATCCTGCCGCGGCCACGGACATCCATCATCCGTTCCACGTAGAACTCCGGGCCATGCTCGGTGTCCGCGCGGGTCTTGCTGAAACCATAGGGCAGCACGCCCTTGTCGCCGTCCTTGCTGCCACCGATATAAAGAACGATTGCCATGGTGGTTGATGCTCCTGTTGTATCTCTAACGCCGCGACTCTACGCGGGGCACCGTTAGAAGGATGTACACAGAAGGTTGGCGCTTCATGACGCCTGCATTGCTACCTGAAGACAGGTTCAGCTTCGCAGCTTGGGAAACCAGCCACGGCCATGCATCGCGTAATGATCGGCGGCACGTTCCAATGGGTTGCGCACGCTGACTCCGCCGCACAACAGATAAACGGGCAGGAACAGCGGGCCGAGCAGCATGTACTGGTAGACATGCGCACGTTCGTGGTCACCCAGCCGCACCCTTGGATGCTGGCAGCGGCCGGCCCGGTGTTCGTAAGTCACGCACAGGCCATCCAGGTCCGCACCGGTATGCAGGATCACCATGCCCAGCGTGATCGCCCCACCCGGCCCCCACGGCCAATGACCGAACACCAGCGCGCAGTCACGCCGGCTCCAGTAGCAGCGCGCACCCGCCAGGCAGCCAAGCCCTCCGGCAAGCATGCCGATCAGCGAATTGGGCAGCGTCCACAGTCCACCAAGCACCAACAGCAAACGCTTGGCCAGGATCGACAACCTCGTTGCCATGGTAGTGGTCAGCGGTCCTGGCTACGCAGCTGCCGCAGCTGGGCGAGGAACCACGGTGCGGCATCCTGCTCGGCGACACCCGCGCACGCAACCCGATAGGGCTTGCCGCTGATGCTGCTGCGGCTGGCAGCACGCTCGATGAACTGCTCGGCGCTGTCCACCATGTCGCGCTTGAGCAGGTAGTCGTACTTGCGCTGCAGGTGCGCGCGTGCATGCAGCGGATCGTGCCAACTGCCATTACGCTGGAAGCGGCAGCCCGAGCGCTCCAGCGCCTGCATCAAACCACCTATCTCACGCTGCGTGGCAGCACTGGGGGCGGCTTCGGCGATGGCAGCGGATATGGCCAGCAGGGCTGCAAAAACGAAGAGGAATCGACGGCTCATGAATGCCTGCTCAGCCAATCGTGGATGGCGGCCGGGACTTCGCGCTGCGCCCGGCCGGAAACGTAGATGCCGATATGGCCACCGCGGAAGCCGACCTCGGTGTAGTCCCTGCTGCCGATGCGACCGGCCATCGCACGCGACGCGGCCGGCGGCACCAGATGGTCCTGCTCGGCGTAGATATTGAGCACCGGCATCTGCACCGACTGCAGGTCAACGCTTTCTGCGCCGATGCGCACGCCGCCCTGCATCAGGCCATTGTCCTGGTAGAACTGTTTGACGAACTGGCGGAACGCTTCACCGGCCAGGTCCGGGGAATCGAATATCCATTTCTCCATGCGCAGGAAGTCTTCCAGCGCCTGCCTGTCGTCGAGTATGTCCATCAGCCCGACATACTTCTGCACATTGAGCCGGAATGGCTTGAGCATCAGGTAGCTGGCATTCATCAGATCAGCAGGAATGTTGCCCAGCGTATCGACGAACAGATCGACATCCACCTGCCGCGCCCAATGCGACAGCATGTTGTCCGCCGTGTGGAAGTCCACCGGCGTCACCATGGTGATCAGGTTCTGCACCTTGTGCGGGCGCAACGCGCTGTAGCACAGGGAAAACACACCGCCCTGGCAGATGCCGAGCAGGTTGACCGGCTTGCCATCACGCTCGGCGCGCAGATGATCCACCGCACCGTCGATGTAGCGCAGCAGGTAATCCTCAAGGTTGAGGAAGCGTTCCGAGCGATCGGGATAGCCCCAATCCAGCACGTACACCTCCTGGCCGAGCGCCAGCAGCTTCTGCACCAGCGAACGTCCGTCCTGCAGATCGACCATGTAAGGGCGATTGACCAGCGCATAGACGATCAGCAGCGGCGGCTGGCCATTGCCCGCGTGCTCGCTGACGAACCGGTACAGCTTGACCTTGCCATCACTCCACACTTCCTGCCGCTCGGTGACGCCGTAATCGACGTCCTCAACGCCCGGCAGCAGCTTCAGGCCGTCCAACAGCTTGCGTTGCCATTGCAGGGTTTCCTGCAGCAGGTCATCGTTGCCGAAACCGAGCGGGCCCTTCATGCCTTGCCCCTGCGCAGCACCGCAGACTTGCCACGCGCGGCGGCCTTTTTCGGCGCCACGGGTTTCTTCGCTACGACCTTCTTCGCTACGACCTTCTTCGCGGCTGTCTTCTTGACCGCCGCCTTCCTGGCCGGGCGCTTGGGCGCAGCAGCGTCAACAGGCTTTACCGGTGCGACCTTTTTCCTTGCAGGCCTGTGACTCCCAGCCGCAGGCCTGGCCGGCTCCGCTGCCGTGCGCGGGCCAGAGCCGGCCGGGGTGACATCCTGAAGCCGCGACAGCACCCGTCGCAGTTCCCGCTCAAGCTCGGTGATACGCCGGTGGGCAGCATCCATCTCGCTGCGGGTGGGGACCCCCAGTACCTCACAGGCGCGTTCCAACTCGTTCTGCGAGGCTGCGCGCAAGCGCATCTGAGCATTGGCGAGCTCGCCATAGATACGCTGGAAATCCTCGGAGAGCGCCATCTGCGCATACGCTTCTTCGGCCGCATCGATCCACAGATCGAACATCGCGCGGGCGCTGGTCAACTGGCTGCCGGGCAGCTCATGCTCGCCGAGTTTTGCCTCGAAACGTTTGAAGGCATCGTCGAGCACCGTGCGGATCGCGTCCACGTAATGTTCGGCACGCCCCTGGTATTCCTGCTGCATCTTCAGCAGGGCCTGCCAGCGCGCCTGATGCTCCCGGGCCGGTCCGAACGCCGGCGCATTCATCCACTCGCCTCCAGCAAACCCACCCTGCAGCGCACGCGCGAAGTCGCGCGCCCACGGCTGGTCGTTCAGCGCGTTACCGCCGCGTGCGGCACCCAGCATCCATTGCAGCAACGCATCGCCCTGCCCTTGCGCGGCCTCGCGCCAGGCGCCTGCCACCTCGGCGGCACTGGTATCACGACCGGCGAAGCGTGCAGCCACGGCCTGCATGGTCCCCAGCCAGTCACCGGCCTGGTGCTGGAAGCGTGCACCCAGCTCCTGTACCTCGGGCGGCGTGTCGGTGGTGACCAGGCGTGTCCATTGCTCGATGCTCTCGCGCCACGGGAAATCGGCAGCAGATGCTGCGCCCTGGCCGCCCATGGACTGGGTCCATGCGTCCCAGTAGCGCCGCATGTCAGCTTCGAACTGATTGTTGTCGTTGTTGCCTGCCGCCGCCATCGTTCAACTCTCCCAGTGCCCGCCGATGATAACAACGCAGGCCCGCGAACAGCGTCAGGGTTTGGGGATGCGCAGGGTCTTGCTGATCATCAACGAGCCGGACAACGCGAACAGCAGCACCATCGGGTGCAGCTGCCATGGTCCCAGCTGCCAGCTGCCACCCCACAGCGCCGGACCGATCGCACTGAAGTGCGCGGCCAGCGCCAGCACGATCACCAGCGCCAGACTGGTCGGGATCGGTGTGCCTTCAAAATACGGCACTTTGTCCGAATCGCCGGCAATCGCCTCGGCGGTCACGTTGTAACGCGCCAGCCGGCTGACGCCGCAACAGACGAAATAGCTCAGCACCAGCCAGTCCCAGCCGCCTTGCATGCCACAGGCATAGGCCAGTGCAGCCGGCGCCACACCAAAGGAAATGACGTCGGCCAGTGAATCCAGCTCACGCCCCAGCGTGGAAGATGACTGGCGCCAGCGGGCAACCCGGCCATCGAGCGCATCGAAGATGAAGGCCAGAGGGATCAAGGCCATGCCAAACATCAGGAAGCCGCGCTCGCCGTCCTGCAGGAAACGCATGGCGGCAAAGATCGCACCGGTCCCGCAGAAGGCATTGCCAAGCGTGAACCAGTCGGCGAGCTGGAACTCACGGAGCATCGAGAAATGGCGTTTCATGTCGGGTCTTGGAGCCTTGGTGGGACCAGCCTAGCGCGATTGAGGTGAATGCGCCGCAGGCGCCGGCACGCCGCTTACAACCGGGTATAGCTCCACGACTGCATGCGCCCATCGCGGTACGGCATCACGCCATGGAACGGGCGCGGGTCGGCGTCGAACACCAGCGGCAGGAAATGCTGGTCCCCCTCCCACAACGGCAGCGATTCCAGCTGATCCAGCGCCACCCACTCCAGCGTGCCCTCCGGATTGGACTCCAGCGTCGTGCCGGTGTAATCGTCGATGACGAAGATGAAGGCGAACCAGTCCTCGCCATTCTTGCCGAAGCCGGGCCAACTGATGGTTCCGCGCATGCGCGTGGTACCGCACTCGATGCCCGCCTCCTCGCGGATCTCACGGTGCATGCAGGCCAGGATGTCCTCGTCGGTTTCCATCTTGCCGCCCAGCCCGTTGTACTTACCCAGGTGCATGTCACCTGGGCGGGTGTTGCGGTGGATCATCAACACCTTGCCGCCATCGGGAGACAGGACGTAGCCAAGCGTGGCCATGATCGGGGTATACGGCATCGGCGGCGGCAACCAGTGAACCTTGGGGCCGACAATTATGACCTATCCGGCAGAACGGGCAGCGCCGTCGTCACCGCCCCCACGGCGCAGCGGCAATACCGTCGCGGAAGCGCGCTGCAGAGTCGCCACACCATGGCCGCGCTCGGCCAGATACGAAAGCCATTTACCAAGGAAGGTGTTCATGCGCATGCGATGGCTGATCAACTCGTCAGCCGGCGGATACATGCCCATCACATCCTGCCAGCGGCGACCAACATAACAATGTGTCGTCTCGGCCTGGCGCGCATCGCGGTACAGGCGAACATAAGCCGACGGATCAGGTTCGCCGGTGAGCGGATCGCACAGGTCGTAGGTCATGCGCAGCTCCACCGTGTAACGGTGGCATTCGATCACGTCCAGGCGCAGGTCCAGGCCATCACCGATGCTGGACACATAATTGCCCTGCTGCAGGTGATCAGGCGCGAACAGCCGCATCAGGTGCACGTAGTTCTCCGCATACAGCCCCATCAACCAGCTGAGCCTGCTGAGCCGGGGAATGCGATCGATGCGGGAGAGCGCCTGTGCCATGCACCGATCCTACACGAGGAACACGCCGAATCGTGGTTGGAACGCGCGCAAACCACCGCAGCGGTAGCGAAGGGAATCGCCCCCTGCCCTGCACTGCTTCAGGCGGCCGCGCGTCACGACTCCAAGTCCTGCGGCGCGACCGGTACTGACCTCATGGTGCCGGGCATGGCTCGGCATTGCGCAGTATCCCCACCGGCGTATGCGGCCTCAGAACATCTCGCGCTGCAGGCCGAGCGTGCCCAGCACCTTGCTCGAAATCTCCTCGATCGAGGTGTGGGTGGTACTCAGGGTCGGGATGCGCTCCATCCGGAACATGGTTTCCGCCGCCGCGACTTCACGCTTGCAGGTCTCGGCACTGGCATAGCGCGAATTCGGGCGCCGCTCCTGGCGGATCTGCTGCAAACGCTCCGGATCGATGGTCAAGCCGAACAACTTGTTGCGATAAGGCCGCAGGCGTGGCGGCAGACGGTCCTGCTCCAGATCCTCTTCGGTCAACGGGTAGTTGGCTGCACGGATGCCGTAATGCATCGCCAGGTAGATACAGGTCGGCGTCTTGCCGGCCCGCGACACCGCCACCAGCACCAGGTCGGCCTCGTCGTAGTTCACCGCGATGCCGTCGTCGTGGCTCAGTGCGAAGTTCATCGCGTTGATGCGCCGGTGGTAGCTGTCGAAGTCGACCATGCCGTGCGCCTGGCCCACCTTAGAATGACGGGCCGAGCTCAGCTCCTGCTCCAGCGGGCCGATGAATGGGGCAAAAACATCAAGGACCAGCGCCCCGCTCTCCTCCAGGATCAGTCCCAGGCTGGAGTCGACACAGGAACTGATCACGATCGGCCGCACCTGGTAGCGCTCCCCGGCAGCGCGGATGCGTGCCGCGGCCTCGTGCGCCTTATCGAGATCGTCCACGAACGACATGCGATCGGTGACGAAACTGAAGCCATTGAACTGGGTCAACAGGCTGTGCCCCACGGTTTCGGCCGTAATACCGGTGCCATCGGAGACGTAGAAAACCGGTCGGATTGCGGTCATGGGATTCCTTTCAAAGGGAGGTTCCTGACCCGTGGTCAGGGTTGGGGCCAGAGCCTGTCCCGGAAAAGACAAGCACAAGACAAAGTATTGTCACAAGCTTGTGCGGCTTCGGTGTGCACTGCATCATATTGGCTTCTTCCTACGGACGTGGCCATCCCAAGCCCGCCACGGGCGATGGCCTCAACGGAGC
>Ga0308157_10001806_pt1 | contig 40008 bp, 34 predicted proteins | sample PhyBR1_FD_201035 | JGI IMG/M metagenome (GOLD analysis project Ga0308157, IMG submission 201035) | Phyllosphere microbial communities from UC Gill Tract Community Farm, Albany, California, United States - DLSLB.R1 | ecosystem: Host-associated > Plants > Phyllosphere > Unclassified | place: USA... | reverse complement strand
CGCCGGAGTTCTTGTCCTTGACCTGCTTGATGAACTCGCCGATCTTTTCCACGCCGCCCTGGGCCTGGATGTCGTACAGCATGTTCAGCGCTGCTTCGTTGGCGCCGCCGTGGGCAGGGCCCCAGAGGCAGGCCACGCCGGCGGCGATGGCTGCAAACGGGTTGGTGCCCGACGAGCCGCACAGGCGCACGGTGGAGGTCGATGCGTTCTGCTCGTGGTCTGCGTGCAGGATGAAGATGCGGTCCAGCGCGCGTTCCAGCACGGGGTTGACCTTGTACTCTTCGCAGGGCGTGCCGAACATCATGCGCAGGAAGTTGCCTGCGTAGCTCAGGTTGTTCTGCGGGTACATGTAGGGTTGGCCCACACCGTACTTGTACGCCATGGCCACCAGGGTGGGCATCTTGGCGATCAGGCGGATGGCAGCGATCTCGCGGTGCTGCGGGTTGTTGATGTCCGTGCTGTCATGGTAGAAGGCCGACAGGGCGCCCACCAGGCCGGTCAGCACGGCCATGGGGTGCGCGTCACGGCGGAAGCCACGCAGGAAGAACTGCATCTGCTCGTTGACCATGGTGTGGTTGGTCACGCGGCTGGTGAAGTCGGTCTTCTGCGCTTCGTTGGGCAGGTCACCGTACAGCAGCAGGTGGCAGGTTTCCAGGAAGTCGCAGTTCTGGGCCAACTGCTCAATGGGGTAGCCGCGGTACAGCAGTTCGCCCTTGTCGCCATCGATGTACGTGATGGCCGACTGGGTCGCTGCCGTCGACAGGAAGCCCGGGTCATAGGTGAACATGCCCGTTTGCGCGTACAGCTTGCGGATGTCGATGACATCCGGGCCAATGCTGCCCTGGTAGACCGGCAGGTCCACGCTGGGGCTGCCGTTACTGAACGACAGGGTGGCTTTGTTGTCAGCTAGCTTCATTGTTACTTTCCTTGGGTAGGTGGTTTGCCGGAATTCCGGTGGTAGGGGGCCCTGTCTCCAGGTCAGGCCCGGGGCCGCGCTGCGCCACCACTGAGCCGCAGCATGCCGAGTACTTCACGCACTTCTTCTGTATCGAGGGGACCTTCGGGCTCGCGGCGGGCGAGCACCAGGTCCAAAAGGTCGTTGTCCGCCAGGTCCATCAGCGTGGTCATGCCCTGGGCCTGGCGCCAGTTGATGCTCGCCCCGTGCAGCGCGAAGAAGTTCTCGATGTAGAGATCGTTCTCCAGCAGCCCGCGGCGCGAGCGCCAGTGCAGCTTGGCGCGCTCGCGGTCGTCCAGCAGGTCAGTGGGCTCCGGCAGGACGGGGGTCGAGGTGTCTTCGGACATGGTGTCGAGGGTGCTCTGTACAGGGTCAGACAGTGCGGCGCACCATCAGTTCCTTGATCTTGCCGATGGCCATCGTGGGGTTCAGGCCCTTGGGGCACACGTCCACGCAGTTCATGATGGTGTGGCAGCGGAACAGGCGGTACGGGTCTTCCAGGTTGTCCAGGCGCTCCGCCGTGGCTTCGTCGCGGCTGTCGGCGATGAAGCGGTAGGCCTGCAGCAGGCCGGCGGGGCCCACGAACTTGTCGGGGTTCCACCAGAAGCTGGGGCAGCTCGTGGAGCAGCTGGCGCACAGAATGCACTCGTACAGGCCGTTGAGCTCTTCGCGCTCTTCGGGGCTCTGCAGGCGTTCCTTCTCGGGGGCCAGGTCCTCGGTGATGAGGTACGGCTTGATCGAGTTGTACTGCTTGAAGAACTGCGTCATGTCCACGATCAAATCGCGGATCACTGGCAGGCCGGGCAGGGGCTTGAGAACAATGGTGCCCTTGAGGGTGTTCATGTTCGTCAGGCACGCCAGGCCGTTCTTGCCGTTGATGTTCATCGCGTCCGAGCCGCACACGCCTTCGCGGCACGAACGGCGGAACGACAGGCTCGGGTCCTGCTCCTTGAGCTTGACCAGTGCGTCCAGCAGCATGCGCTCATGGCCGTCGAGTTCGATCTCGATGGTTTGCATGTAGGGCTTGGCGTCTTTGTCCGGGTCGTAGCGGTAGATTTGAAAGGTGCGCTTCATGTTGTTCTTTCGTGAGGCTGCTGGATCTTCAGAACGTACGGACCTTGGGAGGCACGCTGTCCACCGTCAGGGGCTTGAGGTTCACAGGCTTGTAGGTCAGGCTGTTGTTCGCGCTGTGCCACAGGGTGTGCTTCATCCACTCCTTGTCGTTGCGGCCCAGCGGGAACTCGGCGTGGTCGGCAGGGTGCTCGTAGTCGTACACCGTGTGCGCGCCACGGCATTCGCGGCGGGCCGCGGCCGAGGTCATGGTGGCCTGGGCCACTTCGATCAGGTTGTCGACTTCCAGCGCTTCCATGCGGGCGGTGTTCCAGACCTTGGACTTGTCCTTGAGCGTCACCTGGCCCACGCGTTCGCGGATGGCGTTGATCTTCTCCACGCCTTCGTCCATGCTGACCTGCGTGCGGAACACGCCGGCGTGCTGCTGCATGGACGAGCGGATGTCGTTGGCCACATCTTGCGCGTAGGTGCCTTCGTTGGACTCCTGCAGCTGGTTCAGGCGCGCCAGGGTGCGTTCTGCACCGTCGGCGGGCACAGCCAGGTTGTCGCCAAAGCCCTTCACGTAGCTCACGATGTGCTTGCCGGCCGACTTGCCGAAGACCAAGAGGTCCAGCAGCGAGTTGGTGCCCAGGCGGTTGGCGCCGTGCACCGACACGCACGAGCATTCGCCCACGGCGTAGAGGCCGTTGACCACGTTGTTCTGCTGGCCGTCGTGCACCACGACCTGGCCATTGATGTTGGTGGGGATGCCACCCATCTGGTAGTGGATGGTGGGCACCACAGGAATCGGTTCCTTGGTGATGTCCACGTTGGCGAAGTTGTGGCCGATTTCTTCCACCGATGGCAGGCGCTTGCGGATGGTGTCCGCGCCCAGGTGGTCGAGCTTCATCAGGATGTAGTCCTTGTTCGGACCACAGCCACGGCCTTCCTTGATTTCCTGGTCCATCGAGCGCGACACGAAGTCACGCGGTGCCAGATCCTTCAAGGTGGGCGCATAGCGCTCCATGAAGCGCTCGCCATTGCTGTTGAGCAAAATGGCGCCTTCGCCGCGGCAGCCTTCGGTCAGCAGCACGCCCGCGCCGGCCACGCCGGTGGGGTGGAACTGCCAGAACTCCATGTCCTGCAGTGGGATGCCGGCACGTGCCGCCATGCCCAGGCCGTCGCCGGTGTTGATGAAGGCGTTGGTCGATGCCGCAAAGATGCGGCCCGCGCCACCGGTGGCCAACAGCACGGCCTTGGCGTGCAGCTCATACAGGTCGCCGGTTTCCAGCTCGAGTGCAGTCACGCCGACGACGTCGCCCTGGGTGTTGCGGATCAGGTCCAGCGCCATCCACTCCACGAAGAAGTTGGTCTTGGACTTCACGTTCTGCTGGTACAGCGTGTGCAGCATGGCGTGGCCGGTGCGGTCGGCCGCTGCGCAGGCGCGCTGCACGGGCTTTTCGCCGTAGTTGGCGGTGTGGCCGCCGAAGGGGCGCTGGTAGATGGTGCCGTCGGGGTTGCGGTCGAACGGCATGCCGAAGTGTTCGAGCTCGATCACCACGTTGGGTGCTTCGCGGCACATGAACTCGATGGCGTCCTGGTCGCCCAGCCAGTCAGAGCCCTTGATGGTGTCGTAGAAGTGGTAGTGCCAGTTGTCTTCGCTCATGTTGCCCAGCGAGGCGGACACGCCGCCCTGCGCTGCAACCGTGTGCGAGCGGGTGGGGAACACCTTGGACAGGCAGGCCACGTTCAGGCCGGCGCGGGACAGTTCCAGCGAGGCGCGCATGCCGGAGCCGCCGGCACCGACGATGACGACGTCGAACTTGCGCTTGGTGATGTTAGCTTTGGAGTAGCTCATTTGTTGTTTGCCTTCAGTCGCGGGGGATCGGTATCAGAGACGCCACAGAACCTGGATGCCCCAGCCGGCGCAGCCGACGAGCCAGACGATGGTGAAAACCTGCAGTGCCAGGCGGATGCCCACGGGCTTGACGTAGTCCATCAGGACTTCGCGCACCCCGACCCAGACGTGCCAGGCCAACGCAATGATCACGGTGAAGGTCAGCACCTTCATCCACTGGGCCGAGAAGATGCCGGCCCACTTGTCGTAGCCCATGGGGCCCTTGTTGAAGATCACCTGGGCCAGCAGGGCCACGGTGAACAGCGCCATCAGGATGGCGGTGACGCGCTGGCTCAGCCAGTCGCGCAGGCCGTAGTGGGCACCGACGACGATGCGCTTGGAACCGTAATTGACGGACATGGGTACTTTCCTCTTGTGCGGCGGTGTTTGCTGCGGAATGGCAGCGGTCACCGCTTTTTTTATGGGGTGGTTATCGATCGATCAGTACAGGCCGAACAGCTTGGCGCCCAGCACCACGGCCAGCGTGATGCTGACCACGAAGACCACGATGGACGAGGTCTTGCCGAACTGCTTGTTCACGGCGCTGTGGCTCACGTCCATCCACAGGTGGCGCAGGCCGGCGGTGAAGTGGTGCAGGTACGACCAGATCAGCGCCAGGGCCACCAGCTTGATGAACCAGCCGGGCACGAAGCCGATGCCGATGCTGAAGGCCGCCGTGAACTTGGCGAACGAGATTTCGGACGACACCGAGGTGTCGAACATCCAGATGATGAAAGGCAGCAACAGGAACATGATCAGCCCGCTGCCGCGGTGCAGGATCGACACCCACGCTGCAGGGGTCATGCGGTAGGTGGTCAGGTCCTTGAAGGCATTGATGTTGCGGAATTCAGGCCGTTTTTTGGCGAGTTCGGTCATGTTTTGTGCTTTCGTGGATGTAACTGCTTTGTAATTTGGACATGCAAAGAACGCAAAATTCTATTGCAACGCAACACACACGGTTTCAAGTCGCCCCTAATGCCGACATTTCCGCTCGGTTGCCAGGGTAGTGTCAGCTCAGTTCATTACGGTAGTGGTGGGTGTCCGTGAGGTACAGCCCGCGCCGTAACTCCATGGGAACGTCGTTGTAGGTGTACGCAATGCGCTCCACGCTGAGCAACGGCGTGCCCGGTGCCACCATCAGCACCGCAGCCTGTTCGGCATCAGGCAGCACGGCGCGTATTTTCTCCTCGGCGCGCACCATGCGCACGCCGAAGTCGATTTCGAACATGGCGTAAGTAGGGCCTTCGTAGCTGGCCAGTTGGTCGGCCGTCAGCCCTTTGAAAGCCTGGCCCGGCAGCCAGATGTCTTCGAGAATGGTGGGCACCCCCGCAAACGACAGCACGCGCCGCGCCTGCATCACCGGGTCGGCGCTGCGCAGGGCCAGGGCGCGTGCCACGTCGGCACTGGCGCGCACGCGCTTGCAGTCGATCACCTGGCGCTGGGCGCGGCCCTCCACCCGGGCGTCGCCGGTGTCGGGCATGAGCTTCAAAAAGCGGTACTGCACATGCTGCTCGGCATGCGTGGCCACAAAGGTGCCCTTGCCCTGCCGGCGCATCACCAGGTTTTCTGCCGCCAGCTCGTCGATGGCCTTGCGCACCGTGCCCTGGCTCACGCGAAAGCGCGCGGCCAGGTCCATTTCGCTGGGGATGGCTTCGCCGGGCTTCCACTCGCCTTGTTGCAGGCTCTGCAGGATGAGCCCCTTGATCTGCTGGTACAGCGGGCTGAACGCCGGCGTGGCAGAGCCCGCGCCAGTCGTTGGCTGCGCAGGGGTGTCGGCGTTGAGCGGTAGCGAGGACATGGCAGTCGAAGAATGGGGCTGTGTCTGGGGGCGTGTGGTGCGCTGCGAACGGGCAGGCGCATACCTTCCCCAGGTTGCTTTTTCAGGGTCCTGATCATATCTTATATAAGACATAAGACAAATTGACCGGGGTATTGAATCGGCAGTACACTCCAAGGCTGTTTTGCGGGGCACGGGCTGCTGGTAACAGGCGCTGGTGCTTGCGTTGCACACACCCCTGTTTTCCTCACTTCCCTGGAGTTCTCACCATGAGCAAGAAGCCCGTTCGCGTTGCCGTCACCGGCGCCGCTGGTCAAATCGGTTACGCACTGCTGTTCCGTATCGCCTCCGGCGAAATGCTGGGCAAGGACCAGCCGGTCATTCTGCAACTGCTCGAAGTCCCTGTCGAAGGCCCCCAGAAGGCGCTCAAGGGCGTGATGATGGAGCTGGACGATTGCGCGTTCCCCCTGCTGGTCGGCATGGAAGCCCACAGCGACCCGATGACCGCCTTCAAGGACGCCGACTACGCCCTGCTGGTCGGTTCGCGCCCACGTGGCCCGGGCATGGAACGCGCCGAGCTGCTGGCCGTCAACGGCGCCATCTTCACGGCACAGGGCAAGGCCCTGAACGCCGTGGCCTCGCGCAACGTGAAGGTGCTGGTCGTCGGCAACCCTGCCAACACCAACGCCTACATCGCCATGAAGTCGGCACCTGACCTGCCACGCAAGAACTTCACCGCCATGCTGCGCCTGGACCACAACCGCGCTGCCAGCCAGATCGCTGCCAAAACCGGCAAGGCCGTGGCCGACATCGAAAAGCTGACCGTCTGGGGCAACCACTCGCCCACGATGTACGCCGACTACCGTTTCGCCACCATCAACGGCGAAAGCGTCGCCAAGATGATCAACGACCAGGAATGGAACGCCAACACCTTCCTGCCCACCGTGGGCAAGCGCGGCGCGGCCATCATCGAAGCACGCGGCCTGTCGTCGGCTGCCTCGGCTGCCAACGCCGCCATCGACCACATGCGCGACTGGGCCCTGGGCACCAACGGCAAGTGGGTCACCATGGGCATCCCATCGGACGGCCAGTACGGCATCCCCAAGGACACCATGTTCGGCTTCCCCGTCACCTGCGAAAACGGCGAGTACAAGCTGGTTGAAGGCCTGGAGATCGACGCCTTCTCGCAAGAGCGCATCGACAAGACCCTGGCCGAGCTGCAAGGCGAGCAAGACGGCGTCAAGCACCTGCTGTAATCATCCACAGGCAGGCTGTCGTACATGCTCGACTGGAACCCCGCGCTCTACCGCCGCTTCGAGGACGAGCGCACGCGCCCGGCCCAGGAGCTGCTGGCGCGGGTGCCCCTGGCCGACCTCTCCAGTGCCGCCCATGTGGTGGACCTGGGCTGTGGGCCAGGCAACTCCACCGAGCTGCTGGTGCAGCGCTTTCCAAAGGCGCAGGTCACCGGCATCGACACCTCCAAAGCCATGCTGGCCAGCGCGCGCGAGCGCCTGCCCGGCACGGCCTTTGAACAAGGCGACATCGCCACCTGGGTGCCCGACGTGGCACCCGACCTGATTTACGCCAACGCCGCCCTGCAGTGGGTGGCGGGGCACGAAACCCTGGTTCCCCGGTTGTTCAGCCTGCTCGCCCCCGGCGGCGTGCTGGCCATCCAGATGCCCGACAACCGGCAGGAGCCTTCGCACCGCCTGATGCGCGCCGTGGCCGGCGAAGCACCCTGGCGCGAGCCCATCGGCGACGCCGATGCCGTGCGCACCGAGCTGGCCACAATTGCCGGCTACTACGACATGCTGGCCAAGGAGGCTGCCCTGGTGGACGTGTGGCACACCGTCTACCAGCACGTCATGCCCACGGCCGGCGCCATCGTCGACTGGCTGCGCAGCACGGGGCTGCGCCCCTTCCTCGATCCGCTGTCGGACGAGCTGCGCGCCAGCTTCCTCGCCGAGTACGAGCGCCGCATCAGCGACGCCTACCCCCTGCGCAGCGATGGCAACCGCCTGCTGGCCTTTCCGCGCATGTTCATCGTTGCGCAGCGCCCCGCACCATGAGCACTGTTGCCTCTCCCGCCCACCCCGCCAGCGTGCTGCTCGGCGCCCAGGCCGGTGCCAGCCGCCTGCCCGTGTGCGACCACTACAGCGGTGTGGAGGCGCGCATGCGCAAAAGCCTGCAGCTGCAGGCCGAGATGAGCACCGAGTTCGGCCACTGCGTGTTCGACGTCACGCTCGACTGTGAAGACGGCGCCCCCGTGGGCCAGGAGCGCGAGCACGCCGCCCTGGTCGCATCGCTGGCGCTTAACGCCGCCGATGGCGCGCGCGTGGCCGCCCGCGTGCACACCGTGGACCACGCCGCCTTTGCCAACGACATCGCCACCATTGCGGGCGAGGCCGGCCAGCGCCTGTCGCACATCATGGTGCCCAAGGTCGAGTCGGTGGACGACGTGCTGCACGCCGAAAAGGCGCTGCTCGCCGCATCGGCCGGCCACCTGCCGCTGCACGTGCTGATCGAGTCACCGGCTGCGGTGCATCGCGCCTTCGAGATCGCCGCGCACCCGCGCGTGCAGAGCATCAGCTTCGGGCTCATGGATTTTGTCTCTGCGCATGGCGGGGCCATCCCTTCGTCGGCCATGGGCTCGCGCGGCCAGTTCGAGCACCCGCTGGTGGTGCGCGCCAAGCTCGAGATCGCCGCCGCCTGCCATGCCCACGGCAAGGTGCCGTCGCACTGCGTGGTCACCGAATTCAATGACACCGCTGCCATGCAGGCCGCCGCCACCCGCGCATCGCAGGAGCTGGGCTACACCCGCATGTGGAGCATTCACCCCGGCCAGATCCGCCCCATCCTGCAGGCGTTTGCGCCCCGGCAGGACGAGATCGATCTGTCCGCCCGCATCATTGCCGCTGCCGCGCAGGCCGACTGGGCGCCCATCAGCCACGATGGCACCCTGCACGACCGCGCCAGCTACCGCTACTACTGGCAGGTGCTTGAACGCGCCCACCAGACCGGGCGCGCGCTGCCGCCCGAAGTGGCCCACTGGTTTGCTGCTTCCCCCGCTCCCCACCACGACGCCTGAACCTTTTTTCCAGGACTTCCCCATGAAATCACTGATCCTCACCTCCGCCCTGATGCTGGTGGCCCCTGGCCTTGCCCTGGCGCAGGCCGCAGCCGAGCCCGCCAAGAAGAGCGCGCCCGCCGCCAAGAAGGAAGCCGCACCCAAGAAAGAGGCCGCCGCCAAGCCGGCCGCAAAGCCCGCAGCCAAGTCGGCTGAAGCCAAGGAAAAGGCCCCGGCCAAGAAGACCGCCAAGGCCGAGCCCACCAGCAGCCGCCAGCAGCTCAACACCGCCGCCAACCAGGTCGCCACCGGCCTCATCGCCGCCGATGCCGCCCTGAGCCCTGAAGAACAGGCCATCGCCATGCGCGTGCACACCGGCCGCATCGCCTGCGAGCTGGGCGCCTTCGTCAACGTGACGGCCGACGCCGCCACGCCCGGCCGCTTCACCATCGAGGGCAAGGGCTTCAAGTACCACATGACCCCCGTGGTCACCAGCACCGGTGCCGTGCGCCTGGAAGACGCCAAGGGCGGCGCCGTGTGGCTGCAGATCGCCAACAAGTCCATGCTGATGAACCAGAAGCTCGGCCAGCGCCTGGCCGACGAGTGCATGAGCGCCGAGCAGACCCTGGTGGCCGAGGCCGCCAAGAAGGCCCCGCCGCAAAGCGTGTTCGACCCCGCGCCTGCTGCCACGGCCACCGCCACCACCAAATAATCAGAACCCGACGAGACATGGCACCCCCGCGCCGCATGGCCCTTGCAGCCCCGGCGCCACCACCCCACTTTAGAACGCAACCGGAGAAAAATGATGTTGAAAGCCTACCGTGACCATGTGGCCGAGCGCGCCGCGCTGGGCATCCCACCGCTGCCCCTGACGGCCAAGCAGACTGGCGAGCTGGTCGAGCTGCTCAAGAACCCACCCCAAGGCGAAGAAGCCACCCTGGTGGACCTGATCACGCACCGCGTGCCTGCCGGTGTGGACGACGCTGCCAAGGTCAAGGCCAGCTACCTGGCTGCCGTGGCGCACGGTACTGAGGTGTGCACGCTGATCGGCCGCGAAAAGGCCACGCAGCTCTTGGGCACCATGCTGGGCGGCTACAACCTCACTCCCCTGATCGACCTGCTGGACGACGCGGCAGTGGCCTCCGTCGCCGCCGAAGCGCTCAAGAAGACGCTGCTGATGTTCGACCAGTTCCATGACGTCAAGGAAAAGGCCGACAAGGGCAACACCTTCGCCAAGTCCGTGCTGCAAAGCTGGGCCGACGCCGAGTGGTTCACCAGCCGCCCCGAAGTGCCCCAGAGCATCAAGCTCACCGTGCTCAAGGTCACCGGCGAAACCAACACCGACGACCTGTCGCCCGCGCCCGACGCCTGGAGCCGCCCCGACATCCCGCTGCATGCCCTGGCCATGCTCAAGAACAAGCGCGACGGCATCACGCCCGAAGAAGACGGCAAGCGCGGCCCCATCAAGTTCCTGGAAGACCTGCGCGCCAAGGGCAACCTGGTGGCCTACGTGGGCGACGTGGTCGGCACGGGCTCGAGCCGCAAGTCGGCCACCAACAGCGTGCTGTGGTTCACGGGTGAAGACATCCCGTTCGTGCCCAACAAGCGCTTCGGCGGTGTGTGCCTTGGCAGCAAGATCGCTCCCATCTTCTACAACACCATGGAAGACGCGGGCGCTCTGCCCATCGAGCTCGATGTGAGCCAGATGAACATGGGCGACGAGATCGAGCTGCTGCCCTACGCCGGCAAGGCATTGAAGGACGGCCAGGTCGTCGCCGAGTTCACCGTCAAGAGCGACGTGCTGTTCGACGAAGTGCGCGCCGGTGGCCGCATTCCGCTGATCATCGGCCGCGGCCTCACGGCCAAGGCACGCGAGGCCCTGGGCCTGGCACCTTCCACGCTGTTCCGCCTGCCGCAAGTGCCTGCCGCCACCGGCAAGGGCTTCACGCTGGCGCAAAAGATGGTCGGCCGCGCCTGCGGCCTGCCCGAAGGCCTGGGCGTGGTGCCCGGCACGTACTGCGAACCACGCATGACCTCAGTCGGCTCGCAAGACACCACCGGCCCCATGACCCGCGACGAACTGAAAGACCTGGCCTGCCTGGGCTTTAGCTCCGACCTGGTGATGCAGTCCTTCTGCCACACGGCCGCCTACCCCAAGCCCGTGGATGTGAAGATGCACCACGAGCTGCCCGATTTCATCAGCACGCGCGGCGGCATCTCGCTCAAGCCCGGCGACGGCATCATCCACAGCTGGCTCAACCGCATGCTGCTGCCCGACACCGTGGGCACCGGCGGCGACTCGCACACGCGCTTCCCCATCGGCATCAGCTTCCCCGCCGGCTCCGGCCTGGTGGCGTTTGCTGCCGCCACGGGCGTGATGCCCCTCGATATGCCTGAATCGGTGCTGGTGCGCTTCAAGGGCAAGATGCAGCCCGGCGTCACGCTGCGCGACCTGGTGCACGCGATTCCGCTGTACGCCATCAAGGAAGGCCACCTCACCGTGGCCAAGCAGGGCAAGAAGAACATCTTCTCGGGCCGCATCCTGGAAATCGAAGGCCTGCCGGACATGAAGGTCGAGCAGGCGTTCGAGCTGTCCGACGCATCGGCCGAGCGCTCTGCCGCCGGCTGCACCGTGCGCCTGAACAAGGAGCCCGTGATCGAGTACATCAACTCGAACATCGTGCTGCTCAAGAACATGATCGCCCAGGGCTACGCCGACGCACGCACCATCGGCCGCCGCATCAAGGCCATGGAAGCCTGGCTGGCCAACCCCCAGCTGCTGGCCCCCGATGAGAACGCCGACTACGCCGCCATCATCGAGATCGACCTGGCCGAGATCACCGAACCCATCGTCTGCTGCCCCAACGACCCCGATGACGCCAAGACGCTGTCGGACGTGGCTGGCGCCGCCATCGACGAAGTGTTCATCGGCTCGTGCATGACCAACATCGGCCACTTCCGCGCAGCCTCCAAGCTGCTCGAAGGCAAGCGCGACATCCCCGTCAAGCTGTGGATGGCACCGCCCACCAAGATGGACGCGCACCAGCTCACCGAAGAAGGCCACTACGGCGTGTTCGGCGCGGCCGGTGCCCGCATGGAAATGCCCGGCTGCTCGCTGTGCATGGGCAACCAGGCCCAGGTGAAGGAGGGCGCCACCGTGATGTCCACCAGCACCCGCAACTTCCCCAACCGCCTGGGCAAGAACACCAACGTCTACCTGGGCTCGGCCGAACTCTCGGCCATCTGCTCCAAGCTGGGCCGCATTCCTTCCAAGGAAGAGTACCTGGCCGACATGGGTGTGCTCAACCAGAACGGCGACAAGATCTACAAGTACCTGAACTTCGACCAGATCGCCGAGTTCAAGGACGTGGCAGACGGCGTGGCCGCCTGATAGGTCAGCGGATCGCCCAGCCCCTTGCGGGGCTGGGCATGGTCCCCAAAGAAAAACGGGCTCCCAGATGGGAGCCCGTTTTGCTTGGGGAGTGGGGAAACACTTCCACATGGTGGCGGCACCCACGACCGTGAGATACCACCACCATGGGAAGGCCCGCATTCTTTACATGGCGCTGATTTCGCCCGAAGGGATCTGGCCGGTGCGGACAGCTTCGGCAGCAGCGGCACGCACCGCAGCGCGGTCAGCCGTCGACTTGTAGGTCACGACGCGCGAACCAGCGGGCTCGATGCTGCGCGTCTGTGCCACGGTGGCGGCTTCAGCAGCCACTTCGGCGCGGGTGCGGTTGGTGTCGAACTTCAGGGCGAACTGCGAGCTGTCGGCTTCGTCAGCGTGGGCACCGAAAGCGGAGAAAGCAGCCACGGCGGCGATGGAGAGGAAACGTGCGGTCTTGTTCATGGTGATCTCGATTCTTTGATTAGTTAGGGCAGGGGGGCGGTTCGGTTCAGTCCGGGGCGCCGCTTACAGGGTGCCGACTTCGCCGGAGGAGATCTGGCCGGTGCGCACGGCATCGGCAGCCTGGGCACGCACGGCAGCGCGGTCGGCGGTGGACTTGTAGGTCACCACACGCGAACCAGCGGGCTCGATGCTGCGGGTCTGTGCCACGGTAGCGGCTTCAGCGGCCACTTCGGCGCGGGTGCGGTTGGTTTCGAACTTGGTGGCGAATTGCGAAGCATCGGCTTCGTCGGCGTAAGCGCCGAAGGAAGCGAAAGCGGCAACAGCGGCGATGGAGAGGAAGCGTGCGGTCGTGTTCATGATGAATTCCTTGAAGATAAAAAGCGGCTCATAAAAACCGGGACAAAAACAACTTCGAACCGGGTTCGGTGAGTCGCCTTGCGGGTTCGGCTCATCGATGGGTTGAACTGTACGCCGCAGGTGATCAAAGAAAAACCACCCAGTCGCGAACTGACTGTTCCAGTTTTGGAAATAGTCGAGGCTGTTGGTGCGGGGTGTGCGGCAACAGGAGAGTCATGTTGCAGACATGCCATTGCCTTTGCTTTGTCATGCAAATGTCATGATGAGGACGCATCCTCACCCCATAACAACAACAAAAAGAAATGGAGGGACATCCATGGCAAGAGGGATCACGGACAAAGCCAACTCACTCGGTACGCGCCTGGTGGTGCTGCTGTTCAGCGCGGTCTTCGCACTGGCCTTTGGCCTGGGCGGCTATGCGATAGGGCTCAAGCCCCTGGCACAGACGCTGTGGGCCGCGCGCGAGGTGCGCAACTGGCAGCCGGTGCAGGCCCAGGTGCTCGCAGCCGAACTCAAGGAACACAGCGATGGCGATGGCACCAGCTACCAGGTGCGGGCCCGCTACCGCTACGAGTTTGCAGGCCGGCCGTATGAAAGCACCCGCATCGGCCTGGACCCCACGGACATGGCCGACAACATCAGCGACTGGCACCACCGCTGGCACACGCAGCTGCAGGGCGCGCAATCCAGCGGCCAGCGCATCACCGTCCTGATCGATCCGCTGAACCCGTCGCACTCCCTGATCGACCCCTCCATCCGCTGGGCGCTGCAGATATTCCGCCTGCCTTTCGCCCTGGTCTTCACCGCGGTGGGGCTGGCGGCGGCCTGGGTGTTTCTGCTCACGCTGCTGGGCAGGGGCAGCCCCAGGGCGGGCGAGGAGGGCGGCGTTGCGCCCCCGGAATTGCCCAAGGCCTCGGCAGGCCAGTCCGCAGGGCCCATCTGGTTCTTCACGGTCTTCTGGTGTGGCATCGCCTTTCCCATGGCCGCCCTGGTGTGGATGAACCCCGGCTCACCAGGGCTCGTCAAGGCCTTCATCTCGATCTTCGTCATGGTCGGCGTGGGCCTGCTGGGGCTTGCCGTGCGCAAGACCTATTCGGCCTGGCGCTATGCGGGCGCAGCCCTCACCACGCTGCCTGCCCAGCCACGGGGAGGCCAGCCCTTCCAGGTGACGCTGCTGCTGCCCGAGCGCGCGGCTGCCCACCAGGGCGGGCAGAACCTGCAGCTGCGCCTGGCCCAGTACCGGGTGGACGAATCGAGCTCGGGTTCGCCCGAGCGGCGCGTGGAATCCTTCGAGCAGAAGGCCCAGGTGTATCGCACCCCAGATGGTGGCCTGCGGCTGGTGGCGCGCTTCGAAGTGCCGCTGGACGCGCCGCCGCACGGCGGCCGCATGTCCGGCGAGCGCGTGGACTGGCGCCTTGAACTGCTGCACAACCCTGGCGACGCGGCAGAGCTGACCTATGACCTGCCGGTGCAGGCCGCACCGCAAACCTTCGAAGGGCCACCGCCAGACCGGTTCGACCGCCGGGCTGCGTTCAACGAGGTCTACCCCATCGCGCTGCCCGCGGAGGGCGAGCCCAACCCGATGTACCTGCCGGAGCATTCCCGGCTGGAGCAGACGCCGCGGGCCTGGCTGCTCACCTTCGGCCAGAACGGCTGGCGCGGCGCCGGCATCCTGGTGGTGCTGGGCCTGGCGTTGGAGGCGTTCCTGAACGACCGCGTAAGCGCAGTCGGCCTGGCGTTACCAAGGGCCTTCTTCGGCGCATGCGCATGGTGGGCCCTGGTGGTGTTCGCCCTGCATGCCCTCACCCGGCGCTGGACGCTCGCCGTGCAGGACGACGGCATCGTCGTGCGCCGCGGCTCCTGGCTGTGGTCGCGTGCCCTGTCCGTGCCCGGCGATGCCAGCCAGGCACTGGTCCACAAGCTGCTGTACTCCACCGGCAGTGGCAGCAGCGAACACGGCTACCACGCGGTGCATGCCCGCGGGCTTGATGGGAAGCTGGTGCAACTCACCCCGGGGCTCGACGGCGCCGTCACGGCCCTGGGCCTGGGCCGGGCCATCGCCACCGCCTGGGGCCATCGGCGCGGCCGCTTCACCGCCGGCATGCATCGGCCCGCGCGGGTCGAGCACTCGCGCCCGGCCTGGGGCGTGCTGCTGGTGGCAGCCGCACTGGCCCTGTCGATCTGGGGCGGGCAACGCACGGGCAAGGCCCCTCGCCCGGCCGTTGCCGACAGTCCCACCCCATCGGTAAGCTACTCCCCCGTGGATGGCCGCCTGCTCGACGCCCAGAACGCAGGCGACGTATCCGCCCTACGCGCCGCACTGGCCGCCGGTGCCAACCCCAACCTGCTGGCGCCCAACGGCTCCAGCGTGCTCATGCTGGCAGCGCACCGGGGGCAGATGGAGCACATCGAGGCACTGCTCGCCGCCGGCGCCAAGCCCGATCTGCGCCAGACGCAAAAGGACAGCGAACTGGGCGACACCGCGCTGCTGCGCGCCTTCTATGGCGGCAACCTGGCTGCGGCTCAGCGCCTGGTGCAGGCCGGGGCCGGCCTGTCGGCCCGCAACCGCTGGGACTGGGGCCCCGTGCACATGGCCGCGCAAAGCGGCTGCATCGCGTGCCTGGAGTGGCTGGCCGCGCAAGGCCAGCCGCTGGATGAACCCGCAATGGCCAGCCGGGGGGAGACCCCCACCATGCTGGCCGCAGGCCGGGGCCGGGTGGAGGCGCTGCAGTGGTTCGAGGCCCGGGGCATCGACCTGGCGCGCAAGGACCCCTACGGCAAGACCGCGCTGGACTGGGCGCGCTTCAAGAAACAGGCTGAAGCGGAGCAGTGGCTCTTGGAGCGAACGCGCTGAGCGTGGCTCCTATGCCTTGCGCTGCACCTGCGCACGCAGGTACGCCAGCAGCCGGTCGACCCGCTGCACCATTTCTTTCTTCATAGCGGGGGGCGCCGTGCGCTCTTCATTCGCTCGCTTCTGTTGGGCCACCTCCTGGAACTGGTCGCCGCCATACAGCCAGGCGCTGACCAGCGCGGCGTAGCCGAAGTTCTTCTGCGCGTGCTCTGCCAGCGTCTTGTGGCCCAGAGGATTGCCAGGAAGCGGGAAAACGGTGGTGCCCGACATGATGGCGTGCATGCCCTGCGGCGTGCGGGTCATCTCCAGAATGGGCCCCACCGGGTCCTGCACCTCTTTCACCATGCGCTGCAGGTCTGCCGAACCCTTGATGGGGAAGTAGGCATAGGTGTCCTGAAAAATCCCGACATAAAAATTCAGCTGGCGCCGGAAGTACATCTCGTCATGCTCGGGAAAGACGGCCCGCAGGATGTTGGCGATTTCTTCACTGAACACATTCACGTCGATGGTCAGGCACGGCAGGTGGTTGGTGTTCGACGTCAGCAGCGTGACGCCCTGCCCACCCGCCGGGGTGGGCCGGAAATACGTCGCCTCCGCCTGGGCGTGGTAGTACGGCACCTCGATCGCCTGCCGGGGTGATATGAATCCGTGCTGTGGCAGCATCGACGAGAGCACCGAGCGCATCTCGTCGCGCGCCGACGCAAGCGCCATGGACAGGGGCGCACGCGCGGGTGCGGCGGCGGGCGTGGAGGCCGGTGCGGGCGTGGGCGTGGCCGAGTCCAGGGGCGCGTTCTCCAGCACCCGCATCGCCTGTGTCCAGAAGTCGGTGCGCTCCGGCGGCAGCACGCGATTGAGCGCCACCAGCGCCAGGCCCACCTGGTCGTCCAACACCGTCAGGCCCAGCGCGTTGGCCCGCTTCACCACGGCGCCCAGCAGCTTCATGCGGTTCTCGGCGGGCAGGGAAAACGTCCACACGGCCTTGCGGCAGTTTTTCGCATCGTTGATCGGATCGCCGTCCCAGGGCGCCTCGCCGCAGTCCTTGTAGGCCACCATCTGCGCGGCCAAGGCCGCGAACTTGGGGTTGGTGCCGGGCTCCAGAAGCTCCAGCTCGAACCAGTTGCGAAGGGCCTCTTCGAACGACGTCGGAATGGCCTGGCCGGCCGGTGGTTCCCAAACACGAAGGTCGTAGCTCATGGTGCGGGTGTGAAAGAGGGTGGGGCGGTCTCAAGGCGGGGGCTTTGCAGCAGCATGGCATCCATCTTCTCAGAGTTGGGCAATGGGCAGCAAATGGTGCACCAACTGCTGCGCATGCTGTGGCAAATCTTCCAGCTTGCGCAGGCACAGCACCAATTGCCGGTCTGCCCAGGCATCGGTCAGGCGCACGGCCTTCACGCGCTGCGCGCGGGCGTGGCGCATGGCCGCTGCGCGGGGCAGTATGCCCACGCCCACCCCCAGGCCCACCAGCTGGCACACCGCCTCGAACTGGCGCAGCCGCACCCGGTAGCGCAGCCGCTGGCCCTGGCGCTGGGCGTGGCGCACCACCAGGGCCTGCAGCGCGCTGCCTTCGGCCAGGCCGATGAAGTCCAGGTGCGCCACCTCGGCCAGCGCCACGCTGCGGCGCGCGGCCAGCTCGTGCCCCTGCGGCACCACCAGCACCAGCGGGTCAGGGCGCAGCACGCGCGTGGCCAGGCCTTCCAGGTCCACCGAGTCGGACACCAGGCCCATGTCGCACAGGCCCGCGCGCACCGCATCGGCCACCTCCTGGCTGGAGCGCTCGTCCACATCCACCGAAATGCGCGGGTGCCGCGCCAGAAAGCCCGCTATCGCCTGCGGCAGGTACTCGCTCAGGGCCGAGCTGTTGCACAGCACGCGCACATGGCCCGCCAGGCCCGCGCCGTACTCGCCCAGGTCTCCGCGCAGCTGCTCCATCTGCTGCAGCACCAGCCGTGCGTGGTGCAGCAGCGTGTGGCCTGCCGGCGTGGGCTGCACGCCGCGCTGCTCGCGCAGCAGCAGGGGCACGCCCAGCGCGTCTTCCATGCCGCGTATGCGCTCGCTGGCCGAGGCCAGGGCCATGTGGCTGCGCTCGGCACCGCCGGTGATGGTGCCGGCCTCGTGCACGTTCAGAAACAGCCGCAGATCGGTCAGGTCAAAGCGCATGGGCCACAACGTACCACAACGGCCTTCGGCCCAGCCTGAGGCTGGGTGCGCCGCATTCCGCATTTTCAGGCGCGCCCGCCTTGCCAAGAATGGCGGCCATGGCCTGCTGCACCGTGCGGGCCGCCGAGGGAATGTCCGCGATGAATCCAGCGCAATTTCAAAATTGTCCTACATGCCAGGGCCTGCGGGCGGGGCCGCAACCATGATGGCCGGCCTGTTCGGTGGGGGCTCCTGGGCCTGGCTGGCAAGCGCGGTGGCCGTCTTTCTGGTGGCCGGCGGCGTCAAGGGCATCGTCGGCCTGGGGCTGCCCACCGTGTCGATGGCCCTGCTGGCGATGCTGATGGCGCCGGCCGAGGCAGCGGCACTGCTCGTCATGCCATCGCTGATCACCAACCTGTGGCAACTGCGCCCCTGGGCCGCACTGGGGCCGCTGCTGCGGCGCCTGGGCGGCATGCAGCTGGGCATCTGCGCAGGAACCTGGCTTGGGGCCTGGGTGCTGGGGGCGCCGGCCGGCGCGTGGTCGCGCGCGCTGCTGGGCGTGGCGCTCATCGCCTATGGCTGCTGGGGCCTGGTGGGGGCGCGCCTGGCGGTGCCGCCCCGGGCTGAGCGCTGGCTGTCGCCCCTGGTGGGCTTTGCCACCGGCTGGGTCACCGCCGCCACCGGCGTCTTCGTGGTGCCGGCCGTGCCTTACCTGCAGGCCCTCAGCCTCCAAAGGGACGCGCTGGTGCAGGCCATGGGCATCTGCTTCACCGTGTCCACCATCGCGCTGGCGGGCGGCCTGGCGCTCAACGCCAGCTACCCGGCATCCGCCCTCGTGCTCTCGGCCTGGATGCTGCTGCCCGCGCTACTGGGCATGGCCCTGGGCACCCGCATCCGCCAGCGTCTGTCGGCCGTGTGGTTCAGGCGCTGCCTGATGGTGGGTTTGCTGGCGCTTGGCACTTACATGGTGGCGGACGCGCTGGCATGGCATGGCTTCGCCTCGCACGATGGCGAAGGCGCACTGCGCATGGGCCGCGACAAGGCGGCGTAAAGGGCGGGCCTAAACCGGCCCCGGCCACACTGGCTTGGCCGCACTCTCCAGCACCCACAGCGCCGCCCGCGCGCGCGTGGTGGCCACGTAGAGCATGTTGCGCTCGCGGTAGGCCTCCTGGTGCGATGCGGGGCCGGGAAAGCGCCCGCGCTCCACGAAGGGCACGGCCACAAAGGTGAACTCGCGGCCCTTGCAGGCGTCCACGCTCAACAGGCGCAGGCTGATGGGCTCAGGCCCCTTGTGCATGGCGATGCTCGTCGTCACCAGCAAGGTGAGGCGACCCAGCAACTCCGCCACCGGCAGGCCATGCGCCAGGTGGGCCAGGCTTTGCAGGCTGGCCAGGCAGGCGCTGCGCTCCGTGCCGTTGATGGGCGCATCGGCAAAGATGCGCCGCACCAGCGGGTGCTGGCAAAAGGCGCCGGCATCGGCCAGCACGGCGGCCCGCGCCGCAGCGGGCAGGGCCATGATCTCGGCGCAGGCATCGTTGAGTTCGGGCGCATTCGGGTTCAGCGTGCCGTGCGCGATGTAGCGGCGCATGCGCGCGGCGCCGCTGTGCAGCGTGGCGGCCAGCTTGCTGCCCTCGTCGGCGCCGGGCAGGTCGGTCCAGCCCGCGTTGTCGAACTGGCCCTGGGCCAGCAGGTCCACGTCGGCCTCTCCGCTGCGTGCCGTGCGGCGGCCATAGTGCAACAGGCCCTCCACGGCGGCGCCCACGATGCCCGGGGTCAGGTAGCGCTCATGGCCGTCATCGCCCTGCAACGCCCACATCAGCGCCAGCGCCAGTGCCACCTCGCGGCGCAGGTAGAAGGGGCTCATGCCCTGGCAGCCGTAGTGCACGCCCTCGTGGCCAAACACCCATTCGAGCAGGATGCTGTCCTGCGGGTTGCGCAGCACCACGTTCAGCGAACTGTGGTGCTGTGCGCCTTTGTCCCCCTTGCTTTCCTGCAGAGCGCCCCAGCCGTTGACGATCTGCCCATGCAGCTCCACCAGCTGCGCGGCGCAGTGCTCGTCGCTGTCGTAGGTGAGGTGGGCAAACGCGTCCGAGCTGCCCGCCACCGGCGCAAACTCCACGCCGAACAGCGGGTTCAGCGCCGCGCAGATATCGGCGCCAAAGCGGCGCGTGGTGTTGATGGTCAGCACCTGCGTGTCGGCCGGCAGGCATTCGCGCACGCGCTCCATGCCGCCGCCGAACACCGAGAACGAGCCCCCGTGGATGTGCTGGTTGAAATCCCCCGCACCCACGAAGAAGCCATTGCCGCCCTGCACCAGCTTGCGCAGCACCGTCAGCGCGCCCTCGTCCAGGTCGTGCAGCTCGTCGAACAGCACGGCGCTGTAGCGCTCTTGCAGCCATTCAAACGGCTGGTCCCAGTCCAGCGCAGAGAGCTGGCGGCACAGCTCGAAGGTGCAATCGCCCTCGGCATAAAAGCGCGGCTCGTGGTTCATGCCCACGCGCATGCGCTCGTACTGCCCGTACAGGCGGCACAGGCCATAGTCCAGGTCGCGGTCTTCGCAAAAAGCGCGCAGGTCCAGGCCCGAGTCTTCCACCTCGCGCGCCAGCAGCCGCTTCTTGGCCAGCGCCTCGAAGGCCAGAAAGGCATCGATGTCCACGTTCTGGCCCAGCAGGGCATCGTCGATGCCATCGCTGCCAAAGCCACCATCACTGCGCTCCAGCTCCAGCCGCAAGGCCTGCTGCGCCTGCAGGATAAGGAAGCGCCTGCGTACCGCGTCGTCGAGCCTCTCCACCGGGTCGCCCTGTTCCTTGAGCACCTGCTCGCACAGCTGCTCCATGGTCAGCACCTCCATGCTGCGCGGCACCGCGCCGTGCAACTGCAGCATGCGGTCGCGTATCGCCGTCACCCCTGCGCGCGAATACGCCAGCACCAGGATGCGCGGTGGCGCCGCGTCGCGCTGGCCCTGCAGGCTGGCCAGCAGGTTGCAGGCCTTCATGCACAGCGTGGTCGTCTTGCCCGTGCCCGCCAGCGCGCTGATGATGATGGCCGGCGCCATGGAGTCCAGCACACGCCGCTGCTCGGCGGTGGCCGTGATCCGGGCGTGGGCCCAGCTGCGCGCAGGCGGCTTTGGCGGGGTGGGCGAATTGTGCACAGGCATGTCCGGGAGAAAGGGGTGCCATTGTCACTGACCCGGGCCGTGCAGGCGTTTGCTGCACCCATCACTTCAGCGGGCAAGACCCACCCGCACATGCCATGCGTCGGCTTGGCCTTACTGACGCAGGGCCGAATCCCAGTGCTCCACGATCTTCCCGTTCTCGATGCGGAACATATCGAACCAGGTGGTGGTGTACTTCTTCGATGCGTCCTTCGGATCGGTGTACTCGCGCACGAAGCTGAGCGTCACTAGGTCGCGCTCGGCCGTGATCGAAACCAGGGGCGCCTTGATGCGGTCTTCCACCGGCTTGGGGCTTGCATGCCGGCTTGAAATGAAACCAACCAGCGCGGCCCTGCCGTTGGGCACGTTGGGGTTGTGCTGGATGTAGCCCTCGGCCACGTATTTTTCTACCGAACTCACCTGGCCCGACTCAAAGACCTCACGCCAGAAGTCGTACACCAGGCGCTTGTTGGCAGCGATCTTGGGGTCGCTGCTGGCGAGCTGCGCCGCCTGGTCCGTGGCGGGGCTGACGGGCGTCTGGGCGAATGCGGGCAGCCCGAGGGTGATGGCCAGCGCGGCAATGGCGAGCAGTTTTGAATGGTGCATGGTGATGTGAATGGTTGCGATGGTGGTGCCTGCATGCGCCTGCCGTGGCAGCCGCATGCACGTGGTGGACTTGGCCAGCCCGGCAAAGTTTCTTACTGCGCGTTGCCCATTGCCTGGCGCACCAGCAGCGTGTCGGTGAATTGCTCGAAGGCCACGATCTGGCCGTTCTGCACCTTCCACACATGGGCCACCCGCGCCTGCATTGCCTTGCCCGTGGCGCGAAAGGTGCCGTGGTAGGTGCCCACCCCGATGACCTGGTCGCCGGCATCGATCAGGGTTTGCAGCTCGAACCGGTAGCCGATCCAGTCCCGGCCGAGCACGGCAAACACGTTGTCGGCCACCGCCTGCGGCCCCACCCAGGTGCCCGCGCACGGAAACCCGGCCATCTCGGTCCAGCGCACCTGGGGCGACACGTTGGCCATCATCTCTTGCACATTGCCCTGGGCCGACGCGGCGTAGTGCGCGCGCACGATGTCAACAGCTTGTGTCGTCATGGTTTCAGCCCCACTTCATTTCGCCGGTGGCCACCTTGGCACCGATCTGCAGCGCCACGCCCATGCCGGCGTCGGGGTACCGCTGCGTCATGGCGGCGATCAGGGCGGCACTGTCGGCCGCCTTGGCCAGCTCCTGCTCAAAAGCCAGCAGGTAGTCGCGGGTGTAGGCAAGTGCCGATGCATCGGCAACCGCAGTGGTCGCCATGTGCCCTGGCACCACCACCGCCGGCTGGCGCGCGGCCATGGCGTCAAGGTTGCTGATCCACGCGGCGCGCGCATCGGCGCCTTGCGTGTCTGCCGTCCACACGTGCACGCCAGAGAACACCAGCACCCCGCCGAAGACGGCGTTGAGCGACGGCACCCAGATATAGCGGCGATTGGCCAGGCCGTCGGCATTGGCGATGTCGATGGTGTGGCCTTCCAGCGAGAGGCTTGGGCCATCGAAGGCCTCGGGCATCACGATGTCTGCCAGTGCCTGCGGGCCGTTGTCCTTGAGCTGCGGGCCCCAGGTGGCCAGCTTCTTTTCCACATTGGCCTTGATGGCGGCAATGGTGGCCGACGCAGCGATCACCCTGGCATCCGGGAAGGCCGCCTTGATGGGCCCCAGGCTGAAGTAATAGTCCGGATCGCTCTGGCTGATGTAGGTGGTCGTGAGCTTCTTGCCGCTGGCCTTGATGGCCTCGGCCAGCGCCTTGCCATCGGGCAGCGTGAAGCCGCCGTCGATCAGCACGGCATCGCTCGCGCCAGAGATAAGCACCGGCGCGCGGAAGAATCCGTGCTCGCCAGCGGGGAAATGTTTCCACGTCAATCGGGTCGTATCAGCCATGGCGTTTCACTCCTGAAAATCAACCATCGCGACGCCTGCGGCGGTTGCATTGTGGATCACTGATTGCAGCTTGGCGCGGCTCCTTTTGCGGGCAGTTGCCGGCCCGATGGAGAAGCGCTGGGCCCATGGTAGGCACTAACGATTGACTCTGAAATACATACATGCTAAACACAATGTATGCTAAAAACATACAATCAGGCGGACAACAGCCTGGGCGGGCTGGGCAACCTCAGGCGCCTAGCCTACTTCGTGGCGGTGGTGGAGACGGGTTCTTTCACCGCTGCAGCCGAGCGGCTGGGCATCACCAAGGCCGTGGTCAGCCAGCAGGTGGCCCGGCTGGAGAGCGAGTTTCGCACCTCGCTGCTGGTGCGCACCACGCGCAAGGTGCAGCCCACCGAGGCCGGGCAGGCCTTCTACCTGCGCTGTGCATCCATCCTGCACGAGGCCGAAGACGCCTTCGACGAACTGGCCGAATCATCGGCAGAGCCATCGGGCACGCTGCGGCTCACCGCGCCGTTTGACTATGGCGTGGGCGTCGTCGTGCCGGCCATCGTGGCCTTCATGCAGCGCTTTCCCGCCTGCAAGGTCGACGCCATCATGAGCGACCAGACGCTGAACCTCATGACCGGCAACATCGAGCTGGCCATACGCGTCGGCTGGCTCGCCGAGACGGGCCTGCAGGCCCGCAAGATCGGCGCGTTCAGGCAACTGCTGGTGGCGCCCCCTGCCATGGCGCGGCAGGTGGCAACGCTCACCCAGCCGGGCGAGCTGGCGGGGCTGCCCTTCGTGGCCAACACCGCCTTGCGCGACAACCTGCGGTGGGATTTCGCGCGCGACGGGGCCGAACGCCAGGCGGTGACCATGCAGGCATCCATCTTTCTCGATGCCACCCTGGCCGTGCGCGAAGCCGTGTGCCAGGGCGCCGGGCTCTCCGTGCTGCCTGACTATGCGATTGCAGACCACCTCGCCACCGGCCGCCTCATCCAGGTGCTGCCGCAGTGGGAGCTGCCCTCGGGCGGCATCCACGCGGTGTTCCCCGCAGCGCGGTTTCGCCCGGCCAAGGTGCGCGCGTTTGTGGACCTGCTGGCGGGCAGGGAGGCGGTGCGCCAAGGCGCCAGTTCAGGCCAATAGCAGCGGTGCACGGTCGATGCTTACCGGCACCCCGCCGCCCGCATGTCCTCCGACCCCACCCGCACCGTGCTGCCTGGCTTGGTGATCGCGCAGCGGGATTTGAAGTAGAACGACAGCCGGTCGCGCACCGGCGTGCCGCCCACCAGGTAGGGGCGGTTGCCCTTCATGACCGAATCCTCTGCCGCCGCCTTGTCGTACAGCCCCTGGCTGATGTTGTGCCGGTCGGCCGAGTCGTCGAAGGTTTGGGCCGTGAGCCGGCGAAACGCATCGGCCGCCAGCGCCGGGTCGTGCGCGCCTTTCAGGTAGCGGTCGAACCAGGCCAGCGTGTAGTAGTTGATGGCCGACTCGCCATACCGGCTGGCCGGCCCGCCGAAGAGCGAAAAGTCCAGGTGCGTGCCCGCGCGCAGCACCACCAGCATGGTGTCCACCCCCGCGCCCTTGAGCTCCTGGTAGCCCAGGTCCTTGGGGTGGGGCTCGGCGCCGCGCCCCCGGCCGCCCTGGGTGTTGGTCTTGGCGGGCTCGGGTGCTTCTGCCGTGGGCAGCACCTTGAAGTAATAGTCCGCACCGATGCCCAGTGCAGGCGTGCGGATGGCCACGTCTGCCGGTGGGTCCATGCCGATCTTGTCGACCCAGCCGGTCTTCAGCGCGGTGAGGTTGTCCCACGCCACGATGGCGCCGATGCGCTTGTCGGTTTGCCCGATCAGGCTGGCTGTGCTGCCGCCTTGCGAGTGGCCCGCAATGCCCACCATGCGCGCGTCCAGCTCCTTCCCGTGCGGGAAGGCACCGCCGGCCAGTGGGGTGGATGGCGTGGCCAAAACCCAGTCCACCACGCTCTGCGCATCGGGCCCGTGCGCGCCCATGGGCGCCGTGGTCTCCAGCGCGATCGTCATGTAGCCCGCCTCGGCCAGCACCTGCGCGGCCGAGCGGTGCAGCCGCTTGGAGCTGTAACCCCCGTGCACGATCACCACCGCAGGGTAGGGCGGCTCGAAGGTCTTGAGCCCTGCCGGCATGCCCGTGCAGGTGCCTGCGGCGCAGGGCCGGTAGATCTCCACCGCAATCGGTTTGCCCGATGCGGATGGTGTGCTCGCCTCGGTGTACCGAAAGCGCTTGTCGGCATGGCTGGCCGGGTTGCGATAGGCGTCGAGCGCAGGCGTCTTGCCCGGGGTGAACAGCGAGGCGGGTTGCTGCGCAAAGTCGTCGATGCGCTGGCGTGCGCAGGCCATGTTGTCGGCATCGCGCTGCTTCCACTCGGCCGAGCCGGGTGCGGGCGACTCGTGCTGCACCGGGCCCAGGCAGTCCAGCGGCGCGGGCTCTGCCGCATGGGCCGTGGCGCCCAGGCTGCCCAGGGCCAGCAGCGCTGCGGTGGCAAGGCCACTGCTGCGCATCACTTGGCACCTCCGGCGCTCGCGTTGCGCTTCATGAACGCGGCCAGCGGTCGGATCACATTGTTCGTCGCATCGTCGTCTGCCGTCACGATGTCCACGTGCGAGTAGCCCTCGCTCATGTGCACCTCGAAGCCACCCTCCACCCCGCCGTACTGGCGGTTGGCCACCAGCGTGGGCTGGCCCGCGGGCGTACGCGCCATGCCGGCCTTGCAGCTGGATGCGGCGCAGGGCGCTATCGCCTCGGCAAAGCCGCGCCATATGCCGGCCACGGGCGTGAGCCCGTTCGTGCCGCCAAACGCGATGACAGGGATGTCGATCTTGCGCGCCTGCGTCTGGTTCACGATGTCGGCCCGGCCGCGCCCGCCCTGGCTGGCGGGCAGCGACAGGGCGCTGGTGTCCAGCCCCAGGTTGGCGCCGCCGCTGCCATCGGCATTGGCGAGCAGCAGGCCCGAGCTGGGGTAGTACCAGTCGCTGTAGGTGGTGTTGCCCACAAACAGCGCACGCGACAGGCGCTTGAGGTTGGTGGGCTCCACCTCCTTGCCCCACGCGGGCGGGTTGGCCACCAGCGTGGCCGGCTGCGGCCCAAAGTCGCGGTACGCCGCTGCAGGCAGCGGGTCGGTGTTGTCCAGCCAGGTGCGCAGGCCGTCGGCCCGCGCCGGGCCCAGGGCGCCCATGGACACCGAATAGAACACCGTGCGCTGCAGGTTGTCGTCGTCCATGAAGGTGCCAATCGCCGCGCCCGCCGTCACGGGGAACTCGCGCTTGGTGAAGTCCACCACGCGGTTGTAGACGTTGTTACCCGCCACGCCCCCCTGGTCCGCCTGCAGCAGCGCCTGCGTGCCGTTGATCGTGCCCTCAAAGGCCATCTGCATGCCCGCGATCTCGGTCGATGCGCTCACGCGCGGCGTGAGGCCCGGGCGCGACACAAAGCCCGGCTCCGCCCCCGCAGCCACCGCCGCATACAGCCCGCCATTGGCCGCGCGCACCACCGCATCGAGCTGCGCCGCCGTGGGCGCGCTCGTTGCCAGCGCACCGCCGGGCCCCTCGAACAGCACCAGCCCTTTGAGCTTGGCATAGCCCGGCTGCGCCGGCCCTGTGCCCGTGAGGTTGAAGTCCGTGGCCGCATAGCGCGCCACAAAGCCCGTACCCGCCGAATGCCCGCCCAAAAACACATTGCCATCGCGCGCCACCGTGTGCGCTGCGGTCACCACCGCGTCCAGGTCCATCGAATGCACCTGCGGCGTCCAGTCCGCCAAAAACGGGATCTCGCGGCTTTCATGGAACACCGCGCGCCGGCTCAGCTTGGCCGGCAGCGGCAGCCCCAGCTCGCCGCCGTACAGAAAATTCAGGCCCAGCGCCGCATCGCGCTCGCGCTCGGCGATCTGCAGGCCCTCCATGTCCTGCAGCGCCACGGACCGGCGGTCCACCCCCCACACCTCCACCACCGCCTGGTGGTCGACCCACATGCGGCGCACCAGGTTCTCAGCCAGGATCAGGTAGCTGTGCGACGCCGCCAGCGTGCCCGGCATCGCCACCAGCACCGCATCCACCGGCTTGCCGGCGTTGGCCGCCAGCCCATAGCGCGTGTAGCGCACCCGGTTCAAATCCGGCCCCGCAGCGCCGAACTGCGTGGCCAGCTTGCTGCCCGCCGCCACCGTCACGCCTGCCGTGCCCGGCGTGCGTGCCGCCTTGGCGCGGCTGGCCAGCTCGTGCGTGCTGATGGTGAACTCGCCGGAGGTGGCGCCGCCATCCACCAGTGCCTGCCCACCACCGCCGCAGGCCGTCAGCGCAGCGGCCAGGCTCAGGCCCAGCAGCGTGCGGCGCAGGGGCGCGCCGGTGTGGTTGTTGCAGATATCTCTTTTGTTCTTTTGCATGCTTGTCTCCTTGATGGTTGTGTGAGGCGGTGGGTAAAAAATGGGCGCAAGCTGACGCTGCAGGTGCGTTGCCCAAGCAACGCACACGCGTGTCAACATCAGCAGGGAGTTAAGCGGTTAAGAAAGCCTCTCTGGCTAGGCGCTTCTGTCGCAGACAGTACGTTCAGTACGGCAAGACAGAACAACGACGCCAGGGAGGCTTTGTTAGCCGCTCAACCCAGCCACCAGATAAGTCAAAAACTCTTCTTGTTCGCGCGCTTCGTTGCCGGGCATGGACAGCTCCATGGCCCCGAACGGCGAGCGCCGCATGTAGCTGCGGTACGAGATGCCGTAGTACACGGCGTTCATGGTCAGCAGCAGGCGGAACTGGATCGTCTCGCGCCCCACGCCAGGCATCAGCGCCTGCAGCCGGGCCAAGGTCAGCTCCAGCGTGCGGCGGTGCAGGGCGGCCGATATTTCCTGCCCCTTCTCGCCATAGTCCCACCCCAGCCGGCCGATGAAGTTGACCGCATCGCGCCCCAGCGCGGGCTCGCTCAGCATGGCGATCACGGGCCCAAAGGCTGCCTCCACCACATCGCGCACGGTGTAGCCCGGCTGGTCCGCCAGCGCCTGCAGCCGCGCACAGGCCCGCGGCTCCAGCCACTGCTGCAGGAAGTTGGTGATCGCTTCGATCAGCTCATCGCGCCCGCCAAAGTGGTAGTGCAGGGCCGAAGGGTTCTGCGCCCCCGCCGCGATCACGATGCGCCGCAGCGATACGGCGTTCATCCCCTCGCGCGCCATGAGGTGCATGGCCTCTTCGATCAGGCGGGTGCGGGTGGCTTGGGGGTCGGCGGGGGAGGAGGGGGCCGACGATGGATCGGCTGGCGAGGCAAGTGCAGGCGTCATGGGGTGAATAATGCACTTGAATTAATTCATGTGCATTAGGGCTTGCCCTCAATTGGGGGACAAGCCCGCCTTCAAACGCTACCCTCCACGCCATGGGCACAAAGAAAGACAAGGAAGACAGCGACTGGTTTGGGCGCGAGCGCCTGCACCGCGCTGCCGCCGATGGCGACCAGGAAGAACTGCGCCGCCTGCTGGCTGCCGGTGGCTACGCGCTCGATGCCTTCGACGACCTGGGCCGCACTCCGCTGCACTATGCCGTGGAGGGCGAGCACTATCGGGTGGCTGAATGGTTGATCCAGCAGGGCGCCAACGTCAACTCCCACGACGAGGCGAGGATTGGAGAAACGCCGCTCTCGTTGGCGGTGCAGCGTGACTACCCTGAAATGGTGGAACTGCTGCTTGCGCATGGTGCCGACCCCGACATCACGGGGTGGATGGGAAACACCGCGCGCCTGCGCGCCCAGCGCCGCAAGGATGACGACGGCAAGGCGATTGCAGCCCTCGTCCAGCGCTACCACCCGCGTTGATCCACCACTGAATTCCCGGCGCAAAATGGCGTACATCTTGCGTTGCTCCTGGCCTGTGCCAGGCAATGCATGGCCGTGTTCGTACTCTTCCTAGCCAAGGTGCTTTCGATGCTCTCTTTCCTCCACTCCTTCCAACCCGCGCGCAGGCTGCTGCTGGCCCTGGCCGCAGCAGTGTCCATTGCCGGCTGCAGCACGGCACCCTCTGCAACCACCACCACCAGCACCGCGCCCATCCGCGTCAAGGTCTTCGTTGCCGCCATGTTCGAGATCGGCAAGAACACCGGCGACCGCGCGGGTGAGTTCCAGCACTGGTATGAGCGGTATTGGAAAGACGCCACCCCCATCACCGTGCCCGGCGCACTGGGCCCCGTGTACTGCAACGCCGACGGCGTGTGCGGCGCCGTGCTGGGCATGGGCAAGGTCAACTCGTCCTCGTCCATGCAAGCGATTTTGCTCAACCCGAAGTTCGACTTTGCGCAGACCTACTACGTGATCTCCGGCGTGGCCGGCACGCCGCCGCAGCGCGGCACCATTGGCGACGTGAGCTGGGGCACCTGGCTGGTCGACTACGACCTGGGCCACCGCTGGGCCCCCGAGGAAAACAAGGCCGGCGAGCCCACCTTCATGCCGCGCAAGGGCTATGAGGAATACCGCCGCTTTCAGCTGAACCCCCTGCTGGTCGACTGGGCCATGAACCTCAGCGTCGACGTGCCGCTCAAGGACTCAGAAGGCGCCCGCGTCTACCGCCAGCGCTACCCCGACGAGGCCGCCCGCCGCGGCCCCAGCGTCATCACCGGCACCCACATGACCGGCGACACGTTTTTCCACGGCCCCGGCATGTCCAAACAGGCCCAGTACATCGCCAAGCTCTACGGAGCGGACGACTACGTGATCACCGAGATGGAGGCCGCCGCCATTGCCCTGGTGGTCAAGCGCACCCACGGCACCGACCGCCTGATGAGCCTGCGCGGCGCGGTCAATTTTGACCAGGGCAACCCCAAGGAAACCACGCTGCAGCACCTGGACCCGGCGCCGGGCGAAACGGCAGGGGGCTTTGCAGAGACGGTGGAAAACGTGGCGCTCGTGGGCACGCGGGTGGTGGACCACATTGTGCGGAACTGGGGGCAGTGGCGGGATGGGGTGCCGGCGCGGTAGGGAACCGTAAACGATTTACGGATGAGCTAAAAATTGCTGGTATGCATAACGTTTCTGTGTAGCATTTAGGAGCTTTTTTCTCGTTTTGTTACTTGGCGGATGCCCGTACTTGATGACCACACACCAGCTTGAGTTGCGACCAATTGACAAACTTCGCAGTGAATCTTTCTTTGTGCCTCGATACCAGCGCGGATATCGATGGACCGACCTGCAGGTTGTAGACCTACTGGAGGATGTATGGGATTTTGTTCGTGACAAAAAAAAGTCAAAAGAGGAGTTCTACTGCCTGCAGCCTGTTGTGGTTGCTCGGCACGAGGACGCGGCCTGGGAAGTAGTTGATGGGCAGCAACGGCTTACGACGCTCTTTTTGATCCTGTCTTACTTCAACAGCCGCTTCGTGCCTGAGCACCGCAAGAAGCTCTATTCCATCAGCTACGAGACCCGCTCCGGTAGTGCTGAATTTTTACTGGAACCACAATCCAGCAGAGCGGACGAGAACATTGACTTTTTTCACATCAGTGCTGCTCGTGAAGCGATCCGCTTGTGGTTTGAGGACAAAACTGCGCACATCAATGATGTCGAATCAGCTTTTTTGCTGGACGTGAAAGTCATCTGGTACGAGCTGGAGCCTAAAGCTAGGCCCGTAGAGGTGTTCCAGCGTCTCAATATTGGCAAGATCCCCCTGACCGAGGACGAGTTGGTCAAGGCGCTTTTTCTTCGGGCCGCAAACTTCGTGGGAGAAGACAGCCGTTTGCTCAATTTGAGACAGATGCAGATCGCCCATGAATGGGACTTGATGGAGCGCCGACTTCAAGAAGATGAGTTTTGGTACTTCCTGACCAACCAACGGCGCGAATCCAATCGCATCGTGTTTTTGCTTGAGCTTCATGCGACCAGCATCAAGCGGTCGGATGGTCAGCCGTGGCGCGGGCTGGACATATTTCACATTTTCTCTCAACGCTTGTCTGAAACGGATGTTTTTGCGTGGGTGGAGTGGCAGCAAGTCAAGCGAATATTCTCGCTGCTCGAAGAGTGGTTTCGAGATGACACTCTCCATCACCTAGTGGGGTTCTTGGCCACTCGAGAATCAGTTGATCCCCATGCTTCAATCAAGACAGTCCTTCAGATGGCGAGCAAGGCCGCTAACAAGCGCGATTTCCGGCAGGCATTGAAGAAAGAGATATTTTCACGGATCTTCTATCGAGGACAGGCACGCAACGATGAAATCCCCGCAGCTGAACTACCAGGCTACATTCGGCAAGAAGTTCGTGAACTTCAGTACGGATCCGATTCCGCAGCCATCCGGAGCGTGCTGTTGCTCTTCAACTTGGCTTCCCTGTTGGAAAGCGCCAGCGGCACTCGCTTTCCATTCGGCGCCTTCAAACGCGAGGCGTGGGATATCGAACACATACGCTCTGTCCAATCGGATATGCCTTTGCGTGTTGATGAACAAAAGGGTTGGCTAAACACGTTTGTCGATTATCTAGGCGGTCTCGTGCGGCTGGACTCGAGCGTCCAAGACTTCCAGGATCAAGGGGCCAGAGAGTTTATTGAAAAGGCTCAAACGCTTTTAAAAACTGAAAAGTTCGATAGCGAATCATTCGCCGCATACTTTAAGCGAGTGCAGCAGAACTACGATCCTCGTCAAAATCCAGAGACCGACGACAGTATTGGCAATCTCACGCTTTTGGACTCGACGACAAATCGGGGTTATGGAAACGCGATCTTCCCGGTCAAAAGAAGCAAGATCATCGCATTGGATAAAGCAGGGCGATTCGTTCCCCTATGCACCAAAAACGCCTTTCTCAAGTATTACAGCCGTCATGTCGACCAGATGCTCGTCTGGAATGATGCGGATGCGCAGGCGTACGCCAATGCAATCTGCGACCGACTGATCACATTCTTCACCAAGGAGAACCCACAGTGAGTCAAGGGCAAGTCCATACTTTTTCCAGCCTGCTTGAAGATGTCGATTTTGTTGAAATTCCGATCATCCAACGTGACTACGCGCAAGGGCGCACGCTGGCTGCGGATGTTCGCAACGCGTTCCTCTCCTCGTTGCGCAATGCACTGCAACCAGAATCGCCAGCTCTTGACCTCGACTTTGTGTATGGCAACGTTGCTCAAGAAGAGACTCGCTATTTCTCGGTCTTGGATGGTCAGCAGCGCCTCACCACATTGTTCCTTCTGCATTGGTACTTGGCCGTCCGCGACGGGCAGATGAAAGATTTTAGGGAACTCTGGATATCGCCGGCAGACGGCCGGTCAAGGTTCAGCTACGCTACGCGGCCAAGCGCTGCTGAATTCTTTCAAGCCCTAGTGCATCATGATCAAGAAGAGTTGCCTACCCGGCCGAAGGCGCTCTCCACAGCCCTTTTGGACGCGAGGTGGTTCTTCGATGCTTGGCGAAACGATCCTACTGTCAGCTCCTGCCTTGTAATGCTTGATGCTATCCACGAGACGTTTGGGGAAGACGCAAAGGGTCAGTACAGCCTTTTGGTAAAGGATCGGAAGGTCACATTCCACTTTTTGAACCTGCGCGACTTCGGGCTCTCGGACGATCTCTACATCAAGATGAACTCGCGGGGCAAGCCGCTTACAGCTTTCGAAAACTTCAAGGCTTGGCTGGTTGATCGCGTTGGAGATGCACCTTGGGCCAATGACTTCGCTCTTGGCATGGACCAACGTTGGCTCGATTTTTTTTGGGACTTATCGGGGCGCGCTAGCGCATCGCAAAGTGGGGAAGTCGGCTACGACGAACTATTTCTTCGATTCTTCTATCTCCAAGCCTACTTCGAAGGTTGCGAGGCGTTCGATGAGCGGCCTTGGGCTTCAACGCATAACCGCTCGTGGTCGGCTCGTCCTTGGCTGGCTCGGATTCGCGATGCTCGCGGGTACACAGCGCTCAACGATTTCGAGAAAGCAAAAGTACTAGGCCCGGATTCGATAGCTGGGAGCATGCGTGTTCTTGAGTTTCTTTGTTCTTCTGCAGGCGATCGGTTTCGACCAATGCTGGTACGGGCGTTGGCTCACAAGGCGAACTACGACGAGCAGTTGTACTTGCATGCGTTGTCAGTGTTTCTGCGTTCGGAACCGATGACGGCATTCAATGAGCCAGATTTTTCTATCTGCCTTGCCCGATGGCTGCGCGTCACCTCCAACCTCATTGGAAACAGTCGGGTTGATGAGCTATCCCTCGCAATTTCGATGGTCAAGGGTCTAGCTGAAATAGCCGCTCATGCAGCAGACCTTTACCCTCGACTTGCGGAGAGAACTTTGATTCCGCGCGGATTTTCGAAGGACCAGACGATTGAGGAATGTCGCAAAGCAGCACTGATCCTTCAGGATCCAGAATGGGAGGCGGATCTAATCGACGCTGAATCTCACTGGTATTTGCAAGGCCGAATTGGCTTCTTGCTGGATCTCAGTTTGGAGGGCGCGCAGATTGTCGACCGGAAAGTCTTTCGCAGCTACTCGGCAACTATGAAGCGAGTGATAACGCCGGAACTGCTCGACTCGTCGACGCACTTGCTCCCGCGAGCCCTACTTAGTTTGTATGACTACTTGCCCACTTCAAGCAATGGCAACCATACCCTCTGCGTCTCCAAGTCGACGACTTATCGTGACCGGCTTGAAAACTGGCTTCCGGTATTTCAGGACCAACGATTTGGAATGCTTCTAGATTCTGTTGGCGAGGGCGAAATGGAGGCACTTCAAAGTTTGATCAAGAACAGCAAAGCTGGCGGCTGGCGCGGGGCTCTCGTGAACTACCCTGCGCTCATCGACTATTGCAGCCTGCGGATGGTTCGTAAGCAAGGGCCTGACATTTTGCTCATATCTAAGCTGCGCCGAACGAGCTACTTTACCGAAGCTGAAAGCTACGCTCTATTTCAAGAGCTTCGGACGCGTCAGCTAGCCAAAGTGTTGCCCAACCTTAAGGCCATCGCCTATCAGGCTGTCTACGGTGATGATTGGCCAGAACTTCGTGTGCACTTAGACAAGGAGTATTGGATCACCTATTCAAATCAAACTTGGCGTTGTCGTGTTGCTGACGGCGAAGTCACTGAGATACCGGGAGACGTACTCCGTGTTATAGAAGAAATGGCCGGAAACGTGGCGCTGACCTGATTCAGTGACTTATCCAGCCAGGCACTGTTACTAAGCGGTCTCAGTGACTTGCCACGATCGATTCGGCCGCTATGTGAACAAGCGGTTCGACCTGATTTAGTGGAAGTGTAGGCTGTTAGCTTACCTGCTGCTTCTCCAACTTCCGCGCCAGCGTCCTGCGGTGCATCCCCAACCGCCGCGCCGTCTCCGAGATATTGAACCCCGTCTCCGCCAGCACCTCGTGAATCCGCTCCCACTCCAGCGTCTTGAGCGAGCTGGAGCGGTTGGTCACGTCCACCCCGGTGTCGCCGGCCTTCAAACCAAACGCGGCCTCGATGTCGTCGGTGTTCGATGGCTTGGCCAGGTAGTGGCAGGCGCCCAGCTTCACGGCCTCCACCGCGGTGGCGATGCTGGCGAAGCCGGTGAGCACGACGATGAGCATGGCTTCGCTGGCGGCGTGCAGCTTTTGCACGCAGGCCAGGCCCGATGCGTCGCCCTTGAGCTTCAGGTCGACCACGGCGTAGCCAGGGGTGTGCTGGGTGAGCAGTGCTTCCACCTCGGGCAGGCTGGCGGCCTGGAGCACGCGGTAGCCGCGGCGTTCGAACGAGCGGGCCAGGGTGCGGGCAAAGGCCTCGTCGTCTTCGACGATGAGCAACTGGGGCTTTTCCTTGGCATCCTTGGAGGATGGGTCTGCTGCGGGGCTGCTGCTGCTGGCGGTGGTGATTTCGTCCATGGCGGTAGGGCTCGGGTTTTGTACTAGTACGAATTCAACTTTGACTGGCTACAAAAGCTGCTTGCTTGCTGGTCTGGTTGGTTGTCCAGCCAATCCATCCAGCGCACGCCAATCCGTGGCCATCACACCGGCCGGTGGCCGCGCGGCATCGCTACGGCTGCCAGGGGCAGGCGGATGCTCACTTCGGCCCCGCCCTCGGGGGCGCGGTTGCGGGCCGTGACGCTGCCGCCCAGGGTGCGCGCCACGTTCACCACCAGGTACAGGCCCAGGCCGCTGCCGGGGCGCTGCTTGGTGGACTGGTACGGCTCGCCCAGGTGGTCCAGCATGCCGGGCGCAAAGCCGGGGCCTGCGTCGTTGACGGTGATGCACAGGGCGGGCACCTCGGCCTTGTCGTCGCGGGTGATGAGCAGTTCCACCCACTGGGGCGAGGCGTCCCTTGCATTGTCCAGCACATTGAAAACCATCTGCTTCAACGTGGTGTCCGACACCATGGGCGTGTCGTCGCCAAAGTCGTTGCGGTACGAAAACGCGGGTATGGACCGCGTGGTGCGCCATTCCTCCGCCAGGGCGTCGACAAACGTTCTCACGGTGGTCTGGGCCGACTCTTCGCCGCGCGCCTCGCCGGCCGACAGCAAGATGCCGCTGACGATGCTCTTGCAGCGCTGCACCTGGGTGCGCATTTCTTCGATGTCTTCGCGCAGCACTTCGTCGCCCATCAGCTCCTGGTCGTGCTGCCAGTCGCCCAGAATCACGGCCAGGGTGGACAGCGGTGTGCCCAGCTCGTGCGCGGCCCCTGATGCGAGCAGGCCCATGCGCACGATGTGCTCTTCTTCCACCCGGCGGCGGCGCGCGGCGGCCAGGCGGGCGTCGCGCTCGCGCAGGTTCAGGCTGATGCGGGTGATGAACACCACCACCAAAATCGCGTTGAGCACAAAGCACACCAGCAGGCCAATGACGTACAGGCTCGACAGGCCCTGGTGCAGGTCTTGCGGCAGCTCCAGCGGCAGGTGGTGGGTGGCCAGCACGCAAAAGCACACGGTGGTGATGACCACCATGCTCCAGATATAGGCACCGCGCAGCAAGATGGCGCCCAGCGCAATCTGCAGCAGGTACAAAAAGACGAAGGGGTTGCTGGTGCCGCCGCTCAGGTACAGCTGGGTGGTGAGCACGGCCACGTCCACCAGCAGCGCCAGAAACAGCTCCACATTGCGCACCTGCACCCCCGTGCGCAGGCGCAGCAGGCTGACCACATTGAACACGGCCAGGCAGCCCACCACCATGAGCATCTGGTGCAGGGGGATGGTCAGGCGCAGGCTGTGGTGCGCCACCTCGATGGTGAAGACCTGGCCGATGACGGCCATCCAGCGCAGCTGAATGAGCTGCTGCAGGTTCTTGATGCCGGCGGCGGCATCGGCAGCGCGCGGGTTGCGCAAGAACTCGGCGCTCTTGGCGATGCGTAAGAGGGGCATGGCTTGAGTTTAGTACCCTGCTTGGGAGGCCCGGCGCCGCTCGTGGCGCACCACGAACCAGCCCGCGCCCAGCACCATCAGCGCCAGGCCGTACCAGGTGAGGGCGTACACCGCATGGCTGTTGGCAAAGCGGATGGTGGTGAGCCCCGCGCGCGGCCAGGTGGTGCCGGCCGTGGTGGCAGCGGTGCCGGCCACTTCCACCGCCTCGGCGCTCGGGTTGGCCACGCCGCGCGTGGGCAGGCCGGCGTCGATGAAGAAGGGGGCGGCGCGGGGCAGTTGCAGTGCCTGGGCGATGGCCGCGACGTCGCGCGAGAACCAGCGCTGCTCGGCGGGATCGTTGGTGCGCAAGAAGCCGCCCTTGGGTTCGGTGATGCGGATGAGGCCTTGCACGGTGGCGGGGGCGGCATCCGTCTGGTTTGCCCATTGCGCGCGCTGGTCCTGCGGGATGAAGCCGCGGTTCACCAGCACCTGGGTGCCGTCGCCCTGCTGCAGCGCGCTGATGACCCAGAAGCCCGAGCCCAGGGCCGTGACGGCCTGGGTGAGCACGGTTTTGCCGGGCAGCCAGTGGCCGCTGAGGGTGACGGGCAGGTATTCATGCCCCGCGGCGTTGATGCCGGGCCAGTCAGCGGCCGGGGGCAGGGCCACGGGGGCGGCGTGTACGCGCTGGTCCACGCGCTCGATGAGGTCGAGCTTCCAAACCCGCCGCTGCACCTGCCAGGTGCCCAGGGCCACAAAGCCCAGGAAGAGGGCGATGCCCAGCACCAGCAGCACGGCGCGGCGCCAGCGTCGCGATGCTGCAGGGGCTGCTTGGGTTGCGGTCATCGGAAGGTCCTTGGTTCGGTCATTGCACTGGCCCCAAAACAGCTGCGGCCGCTGTGGGCGGCCGCTTCGCAAGGTCTTGCATGCGCCCGGCCCCGCATCGTCGTAGGGCGTCGGGGCGCTGCACCCATCAAGGGGTGTGGTGGCCCGCCGCTGCGCCGCTCTCCGTCTGGGTGGGCGGGGTGGGCGTGGGGTGGCCGGGCATCATGTTGGCGTTCATGTGGAACATGACCCAGAGCGTGCCGCTGATGGCAATCGCCACGAAGACCACGGTGAAGATGGTGGACAGCAGCGTCCAGCCGCCCTCGACCTTGCCGTTCATGTGCAGGAAGCAGACCATGTGCACCAGGATCTGCAGCACCGCGAAGCCGCCGAGCACGAGGATGGCGGTGTTGCGGTCGGCGATGACCTTGGACATGACCAGCCAGAACGGGATGGCGGTGAGGATGATGGACAGCACGAAGCCGACCATGTAGCCCGAGAAGGTGCTGTGCGGACCCACGTCGCCATGGTGGTCGTCGTGGTGATCGTCATGGCCGTGGCCATCATGGGCGTTGGCGGTGTGTTGTGCGGCGCTCATTTACAGCACTCCCATCAGGTACACGAAGGTGAAGACGCCGATCCAGACGACGTCCAGAAAGTGCCAGAACATCGACAGGCACATCAGGCGGCGCTTGTTCTCGTGGATCAGGCCGTGCTTCTTGATCTGCAGCATCAGCACCACCAGCCAGACCAGGCCGAAGGTGACGTGCAGGCCGTGGGTGCCGACCAGCGTGAAGAAGGCCGACAGAAAGGCGCTGCGCTGCGGGCCTGCGCCCTGGTGGATCAGGTGGTGGAACTCATACAGCTCCAGCCCCAGAAAGCACAGGCCGAACACGCCGGTGATGGCCAGCCACAGCAGCGTGCCATTCACGTTGTTCTGCTGCTTCTTGATCATCGCGAAGCCGAAGGTGATCGACGATGCCAGCAGGAAGGCGGTGTTGATGGCCACCAGCGTCAGGTCGAACAGCTGCGCGCCGGTGGGGCCGGCGGCGTAGCTGCGGCCCAGCACGCCGTAGGTGGCGAACAGCGCGGCGAAGATGAGGCAGTCGCTCATCAGGTAGAGCCAGAAACCGAGGGCGGTGCCGTTCTCGGGGTGCGGCTCGTGCGCCAGGTGGTACTCGCGGCGGGCCAGCGTGGCGGCCGTGGGGCCGCCTTGCGTGATGGCGGCGGCGGCTTGGTTGTAGGTGATATCAGACATGGCTGGCACGCAGTTGTTGGGTACGCAGGTTCTCGGTCTCCGTCACTTGCGCGGCGGGGATGTAGAAGTCACGCTTGTAGTTGAACGTGTGGACGATGGCCACCAGCACCACGCCCGCGAACGACAGGCCGGCCAGCAGCCACATGTGCCAGATGAGGGCGAAGCCCAGCACCAGCGACAGCGCCGAGATGATCACGCCCGCGCCCGTGTTGGCCGGCATGTGGATGGGCGCAAAGCCGGTGAGGGGGCGCGCGTAGGCGTGCTTCTTCATGTCCCACCAGGCATCGATCTCGTACACCTTGGGGGTGAAGGCGAAGTTGTAGTCCGGCGGGGGCGACGAAGTGGCCCACTCCAGCGTGCGGGCGTCCCATGGGTCGCCGGTGTGGTCGCGCAGCTGTTCGCGCTTCAAGTAGCTCACCACGATTTGGATCAGCAGGCAGGCGATGCCCAGCGCGATCAGGCCGGCGCCAATGGCGGCGATGACGAACCAGATCTGCAGCGACTGGTCTTCGAAGTGGTTGGCACGGCGCGTGACACCCATCAGGCCCAGGATGTACAGCGGCATGAAGGCCACGTAGAAGCCCACCACCCACAGCCAGAAGGAGCACAGGCCCCAGAAGCGGTCGAGCTTGTAGCCGAAGGCCTTGGGATACCAGTAGTTGATGCCGGCGAACAGGCCGAACAGCACGCCGCCGATGATCACGTTGTGGAAGTGGGCGATCAGGAACAGGCTGTTGTGCAGCACGAAGTCGGCCGGGGGCACGGCCAGCAGCACGCCGGTCATGCCGCCGATGGCGAAGGTGACCATGAAGGCCAGGGTCCACAGCATGGGCAGCTCGAAGCGGATGCGGCCCTTGTACATGGTGAACAGCCAGTTGAAGATCTTCGCGCCCGTGGGGATCGAGATGATCATGGTGGTGATGCCGAAGAAGGTGTTCACGCTGGCGCCGGAGCCCATGGTGAAGAAGTGGTGCAGCCACACCAGGTACGACAGGATGGTGATCACCACCGTGGCGTACACCATGGAGGTGTAGCCGAACAGGCGCTTCTTGCAGAACGTGGCCACCACTTCGGAGAAGATGCCGAAGCACGGCAGGATCAGGATGTAGACCTCGGGGTGGCCCCAGATCCAGATCAGGTTCACGTACAGCATGGCGTTGCCGCCCAGGTCGTTGGTGAAGAAGTTGGTGCCGGCATAGCGGTCCAGCGACATCAGCACCAGCGCTGCGGTGAGCACGGGGAAGGACGCGACGATGAGTGCGTTGGTGCACAGGGCCGTCCACGTGAAGATGGGCATGCGCATGAGGTTCATGCCGGGTGCGCGCATCTTGATGATGGTGACGATCAGGTTGATGCCCGAGAGCGTGGTGCCCACCCCGGCGATCTGCAGCGCCCAGATGTAGTAGTCAAGCCCCACCCCCGGGTTCTGCGCCCCCAGGTTCGACAATGCCAGCCAGCCGGCAGTGGAGAACTCGCCCAGGAACAGCGACACCATCACCAGGATGGCACCGGCGGTAGTCATCCAGAAGCTGAAGTTGTTGAGGAACGGGAAGGACACGTCGCGCGCGCCGATCTGCAGCGGCACGAGGTAGTTCATGAGGCCCGTGACCAGCGGCATGGCCACGAAGAAGATCATGATCACGCCGTGGGCGGTGAAGATCTG
>Ga0308157_10001805_pt1 | contig 40022 bp, 37 predicted proteins | sample PhyBR1_FD_201035 | JGI IMG/M metagenome (GOLD analysis project Ga0308157, IMG submission 201035) | Phyllosphere microbial communities from UC Gill Tract Community Farm, Albany, California, United States - DLSLB.R1 | ecosystem: Host-associated > Plants > Phyllosphere > Unclassified | place: USA... | reverse complement strand
ACCAACCTCTGGTGTATCAGTTGTGCCGCCAGGTGCATCGCTGAGTAGCTACGTTGGGCAGGGATAAGCGCTGAAAGCATATAAGCGCGAAACCCACCACAAGATGAGATTTCTTTAAAGGGCCGTTGGAGATGACAACGTTGATAGGCTACAGATGTAAAGGCAGTAATGTCATAGTCAAGTAGTACTAATAGCCCGTAAGCTTATGTGCTCTAGAAATTGCTTTATAAATAGTATTGAGAGGTTAGATATTAGTACTGAGAAATCAATAAAAATCTAAAATCTTATATCTCACATCTAAAATCTAAATATCTACACAAAAAGTATCGAAAATATGTTAACAATATTGGCGCAAGCCAGTCATAAAGACAAATGTCAAAAGTCTAGTAACTTTAGACTTTAAGACCTTTGACTTTAGACTAACAGCTTAAGGTGGTTATAGCATCGGGGCTCACCTCTTCCCATTCCGAACAGAGAAGTTAAGCCCGATTGCGCAGATGGTACTGCATCTTAATGTGGGAGAGTATGTCGCCGCCTTTTTTTATAAACCCCGATCTGAAAAGATCGGGGTTTCTTTTTTAGAACTCCTTTGCAGCAATGTAAAGGACTTTTTTTGTTTTAAAGTATTTAGGTTTTAACCACAGATTGCTCAGATTTATCTGGAGCATTAAAAGAATCAACATCTGACCTCTAACATCAATCATAAAGCATCTAGCACCAAAGCTTAAACCCGCAATAGGGATGGAGCAATTGTTGGAGCTCTTTTGTTGTTCCCTGAGCCTGTCGAAGGGGGCAACAAAAAGCGACTCGCGACAGCCCGACCTGTAGCAAAAGCGCAAGGGATTGCCCAAAAAGCATAAAAAAACTCCTGCAAAATGTAGGAGTTTGAATAAGTTTAAAAAACTTTTGGTTTATAATTTATCTAAAATTCTTTCCAATGCCATTCCTCTGGATCCTTTTATTAAAAGTAATTCGTCATTAATTGGAGTCTCTTTCAACTGATTGAAGAACTCTTGGATATTTTTGAAGTATTGCACTGAATTATTTTTTACTTGAACTTTAAAGAAATGTTCACCAATAAATATAGTTGGAATTTTGGTTTTTAGTACCTGATTTATTGTTTGTAAATGTTCTTTGTCTGACTCATTTCCTAATTCGAACATATCTCCTAATATCATTAATTTAGAAGGATTTTCTAACTGATTGAAATTTTCTATAGCGACCTGCATACTACTTGGATTTGCATTGTAGGCATCTAACAAAATATTTTTACCGTTTATTTTTGTCCATTGCGAACGGTTGTTTTGCGGAGTATATTTTTCTATAGCTTCTTTTATATTTTCTAAAGAGATGTTAAAATATTGACCGATTGTGACTGCAAAAGCGATGTTTGGAATGTTGTACAATCCGGTAAGTTTCGATTTTATCTCAATACCATTTAATTCAACCGTTGCCATTGGTTGTGCATTCGCATTAGTAATTTGAATGTATGCCAACGAATTGTTTTCTATTGAAAATCCAAAACGAGTACTGTTTGAAGTTTTATCTGTTTGAATAGCATCATCGAAATTTACAAATATAGTTTTGTTATTACTTTGCAGATAATCATACATTTCACTTTTTCCTTTTATAACACCTTCAATTCCGCCGAAACCTTCCAAATGTGCACGACCAAAATTTGTAATAAAACCAAAATCGGGCTGAGCAATTGAACATAACAGCTCAATTTCTTTTTGATGATTTGCTCCCATTTCAATAATCGCTAAATCGGTTTCTTCTGTCATACGGAGCAACGTCAACGGAACACCTATATGGTTATTCAAATTTCCGATCGTTGCAACAGTATTATATTTTGTGCTTAAAACGGCGTGCAATAATTCTTTGCTGGTTGTTTTTCCGTTGCTTCCTGTCAAGGCAATAATCGGTAAACCGATATGAAACCTATGAAAAGCAGCTAAATCCTGCAACGTTTTAAGAACATCATCTACAACAATTAGTTTGTTGTTTTCTAATTTCTTTAAATTTTTATCATCAACCACAGCAAATGTAGCTCCATTTTCTAACGCTTGTAATGCAAAATTGTTCGCATTAAAATTTTCTCCTTTTAATGCGAAGAATAGGCTGTTTTCTGTGATGTTTCGTGTGTCGGTACTTACACCGCCACATTGATTGTATATAGAATAAAGTTCGAATATTTCCATAAAAAATGAAAGTCGTTAGTTGACTTTTACTGATGCTGCAAATTTAAAACTATTTTTTGATACAATTTAAACTATCTGATATGATCCTTCGATCTTAAAAATAAAACAGTCCTCAAATTAATAATTAAGGACTGTTATTATGGAGTTATACTAAAATTTAATTACTTCAAACTACCTACCATTTCTTCGGGTTTTACCCATTCGTCAAATTCTTCGGCAGTTACATAGCCCAAAGCAATTGCGGTTTCTTTTAAGGTAGAATTATTTTTGTGTGCCGTTTGTGCAATTTCGGCTGCTTTGTAATATCCAATTTTAGTATTTAAAGCAGTAACAAGCATTAATGAATTATCAACCAATTCTTTTATTCGATCATAATTAGGTTCAATTCCTTGTGCGCAATGTTCATCAAAAGATACACACGCATCGCCCAATAAACGAGCCGATTGTAAGAAGTTAGCTGCCATTAAAGGTTTAAAAACGTTTAATTCGTAATGACCTTGTGTTCCACCAATTGTGATAGCAACGTCGTTACCCATAACTTGTGCAGCAACCATTGTAAGTGCTTCGCATTGTGTAGGATTTACTTTTCCTGGCATAATTGATGATCCCGGTTCGTTTTCAGGAATTAATATTTCACCGATTCCGGAACGTGGACCCGATGCCAACATACGAATATCGTTTGAAATTTTATTAAGAGAAACCGCCAACTGTTTTAAAGCACCGTGTGTTTCTACAATAGCATCGTGTGCAGCTAAAGCTTCAAATTTATTTTCGGCTGTTATGAATGGATGCCCTGTAAATTCGGCAATATATTTTGCGACCAAAACATCGTAACCAGCCGGCGTGTTTAAGCCTGTTCCAACTGCGGTTCCGCCTAAAGCAATTTCTGATAAATGGCTCAACGTGTTTTTTACCGCTTTTATTCCGTAATTCAATTGTGCAACATAGCCCGATAATTCCTGACCTAACGTTAGCGGAGTAGCATCCATTAAATGAGTTCGACCGATTTTAACCACATTCATAAACTCGGCTGACTTTTTTGCCAACGTATCGCGTAATTTTTCAACGCCAGGAATTGTTACTTCAACCACAGCTTTGTAAGCTGCAATGTGCATTCCGGTAGGGTAGGTGTCGTTAGATGATTGCGATTTGTTTACATCATCGTTCGCTTTTAAAACCGGTTCGCCTTCGCCAATTTTAAATCCTGCTAAAACCTGAGCGCGATTGGCAATTACTTCGTTCAAGTTCATGTTTGATTGCGTACCGGAACCTGTTTGCCAAATGACCAGCGGAAACTGATCGTTTAATTGGTCGGCTAAAATTTCATCGCAAACGGTAGCAATAGCATCTCTTTTTTCAATCGATAAAACTCCTAAATCATGATTTGCGTAAGCTGCAGCCTTTTTTAAATATGCGAAACCCTTAATAATTTCTAAAGGCATTGAAGCAGCATTACCAATTTTGAAGTTATTGCGCGAACGTTCTGTTTGTGCACCCCAATATTTATCGGCAGGCACTTTTACCTCGCCCATGGTATCGGTTTCAATTCTATATTCCATAAATTGTTATTTATAATAAATATAAATAAAGGTAGTGAAATTTGTTGGTAATTTGAGTTATGGTCGGAATTTTTAGAATAAATTATGATTTTTGTTTGGGTAGTTAAAGTTTCGTTATATCTTTGTAACTGTATACACACAAAATTCCGGAATCATGTTTGAATTTCAACAATTTATAGCTTTTATTATCGGTTTAACCATTATGACCATGGGTTTTTGGTTAATGATTTTCCTTATCAGTTTCGTAATGTACTGGGCAACTGGTGGAGCAATTGATTTAATGAAAGAGAAAAAAGCTAAAAAGAATGCATAATATTTATGTAGAGTAAAAAAATCCTTTTCAATTGAAAAGGATTTTTTTATGCAATAAAAAACGCTTTCGTTGTGAAAGCGTTTTGTTTTAGAATAAACTTGTAATAAGATCAATCAAAGTTTGTCCGATTAATAATAATAAGTAAAACATAAGCCTTAAGAGTTTTAGTTTATAGTATTGTTTGTGTTCTGTAATGTTCCAGTATTATTGAATTTGTAATAATGTTTACCTTCATCAATCTGCTGATTCCAAAAATAACGATTATCGTTTCCGTTTATTTTAACTGATTGATTTTCTGTGATGTAAACTTTGATTCGTACTTTAGAATCTTCTGTAAAATCGTTCAATGTTGTTAAAACTGAATTTGAAAGCACTAATGTATCACTTTTAATTGAATAATCATAATTTAATGTGTTACTAAATTGCGTTGCTTCGATTTGAATGTTGTATTTGCTTAAAGATTTAAGATTCAGATCTTTATTGTTGAAAACTTTTTCTTCAATTTCCATATAGGCTTTGCCTGTGTTCGATTCAAAAACTTCCACATAAATATCGTCAACTTCACTGTATTTATATTTTCCTGTAAGGGTATCATTTATCGTGAAAATGCGTTGATCTTTCTGAAAAATGATGTTTAATGTATCTTTATCGTTCAAATTTAAATCGGTTTTCGACATTTTTGTATCGAAATTTCCTTCGAACAATGATTCTATTTTATCTTTTTGAATATCTAAATTAATCATTACATAACTGAAAATAAAGATAGAAAGCAACCAGAAGAATCCTAAAATACCTGAAACCCAACCGATATGTTTAACTTTTGTGTTCAGTAATTTTACACCCAAAAGTAGTAAAATGATAAACGGTACCGCACACATGATAAACATACTTAAACTTAAACCCCAAAACGGTATGCCTGTTTGTGCTTCATCATAACCCATGAATTCGCTTGCTATGGAAAATTTTTGGGAATTTATTGCTATGGGAGTAAAGAAGCTCCCGAAAATTCCCATTACACCGATAACAATTAATACAATACCTATAAATCTGCGTAAAACTGTGGCTACCGAGCTTCCGGCTGTACGAATTTGTTGATACGAGTTTGCAGCACCTTCACGAAACTGTCTTTCAATGTTTGATATGTTTACGGGCTCGCCTTTCATTTCTAAAACATCGGCAACTGTAACCGCTTTTGGAATAATAACCCAAAGGATTAAGTAAATTACAAAGCTTAAACCGTAAGCGAAGAACAATAAGATAAAAAGTATGCGTACCCAAACCGGATCTATATTAAAGTAATGACCCAAACCAGAACATACACCGCCTAAAATTCTTTTTTCGCCATCGCGGTAAATTTTCTTATACGCTTTGTTAGTTGCTGTAAAATGGTTTGGGCGTACAGGTTCGTCTTCAATAATATAATCTTCTGGTTTACCCATAATATTTATTATTTCGTCTACATTATTCATACGAATAACACCAGTTTGCGGATCAATTCTTTCGGCGAAAAGCTCTGCAATACGCGATTCTATATCGGCAATTATTTCATCTTCGCTTTCTTGCTGAATAGAATTTCTAACTGCCTGTATGTATGAATCTAACTTGTTATATGCATCTTCATCGATGTGAAAAACAAGTCCTGCTATATTAATGGTTACGGTTTTATTCATGGCTATTCTTATTAGTTATAATGTTAACGGCTTCACTTAATTCTTTCCAGGTTACGGTTAGTTCTTTTAAAAAATCGTTGCCCAGTTCGGTTAATCGGTAGTACTTTCGCGGTGGTCCCGATGTTGATTCTTCCCAACGATAGCTTAACAATTTGTCGTTTTTTAGGCGGGTTAGCAACGGATAAACGGTGCCTTCTACCACAAGTAACTTTGCTTCCTTCAAGGTATCTAAAATTTCAGATGTGTAACAGTCTTTATCTTTTAGAACCGATAGAATACAAAATTCCAGAATCCCTTTGCGCATTTGCGCTTTTGTGTTTTCAATATTCATAGAACTTAATATTTTAGGTTAAAAGTAAAGGCAGGTAACGTAAACCTTTTTTTGTGATTGAGTAAACTATTCAAATTAATAACAGTATGAGAAATGTGTCGTTTTTAATTTTCGGCTTACAGTCACCTGCATTTTTACCTTATTGTTTCATTTTGATATAGCAAAGATATATACAAAAGCATGTACTTTGTATTACATAGTACTAATAATTAACTTTTTTTTAACAATTTAATTAATTTCAATTGCCATTAAAAAAAATCGTAAATTAGCTGTAAACCTTGAATATTATGGATTTTAACGTAAAAAACCTGAACTTATATCTTCTTAAAAATTTACCATCAGCATACTTGTGTGGTGTTCGCGTTTATTCAATTAGCGATGTTCATTGCATTGTTCGTGCAAAACACAGATGGTTTAATCAAAACCCGTTTAAATCGATGTATTTTGCGGTACAGAACATGGGAGCCGAGCTTACAACGGGCGTTTTGGTTATGAAAGCCATAAAAGAATCGAACAAAAAAGTATCGATGCTGGTTTTGAATCAAAAATCGCAATTCACCAAAAAAGCAACCGGCGTGATTACGTTTAAATGCGAAGAAGGATTGATGATTCGTGAAAAAGTGAACGAGGCGTTACTAACCAAACAAGGGATTTCGTTTTGGGTTCGATCTGAAGGATATGACGAGCAAGGAGATAAGGTGGGCACTTATGATTTTGAATGGACATTAAAAGCAAAATAGTATGAAAGTTTTAATTACAGGTGCCACAGGATTTATCGGAACTGCATTGTGTTCGCATTTTTTAAAGAACAATCATTCGGTACATTATTTAGTTACCGATGTCGCAGATATAAATGACAAGATCAATTATAAAGGATTTTTGTGGAATCCCGAAAAAAATGAAATCGATTTAAATTCTTTAGCAGGAGTTGATGCAATTGTAAATTTGGCTGGTCATACGATAAATTGTAAATGGACAGATGAAAACAAAAAGCAAATTCATGATAGCAGAATAAATTGTTCAAACACGCTTTTTAATGCGTTGCAGAATAACGAACATCAGGTAAAATCTATTGTGAATGCATCGGCAATTGGTATTTATATGTCAAGCGAAACTGCGGTTAATAATGAGCATTCATCAGATTTTGGGAACGATTTTTTAGCCGAAGTTTGTAAAGACTGGGAAGTTGCCAATTTGCGCTTTGAAGATATAGGAATTAAAACAGCCATTACGCGTTTTGGTTTGATTTTATCTAAAGACAACGGCGTTTTGCATGAACTGGCAAAAGTAGTTTCAAAAGGATTGGGCGCTAACTTGGGCAACGGCAAACAATGGATGAGCTGGATACATTTTAACGATGTTATACAGATTATTTATCAGTTATTAAAAGAGCAACAGAGCGGAATTTTTAACGTAGTTGCACCAAATGCGGTAAGGCAGAATGAATTTTTAAAATTATTGGCAACACAATTAAACAAACCTTTGTGGTTACCAAATATACCGTCGGTTTTTATAAAAATTGGTTTGGGCGAACGCTCTGCATTGGTACTTTCAAGCCAACATGTTCAATCAATTAAATTACCCGAAATAGGTTATAAGTTTAAATTTACAGATTTATCAAGCACATTGAAAGATCTGTATAAGTAATATTAAAATATGATTATTCAATCTCATAAAATAAACAACATAGAAATTGCAGAAGTAATTTCAGACAAAATTCTTATTCAAAATCCCGATGATGCATTAGATTTAATAGGAAATCTGTATTATCAGGGTTTTGATAAAATCATTATTTATGAGAAAAACCTTACCCCAGATTTTTTCGACCTGAAAAATAAAATGGCAGGCGAAATACTTCAGAAAGTATCCAATTACAGAATGAAACTTACAATCATTGGCGATTTTTCAAACCTAAAAAGTAAAAGTCTAAACGATTTTATTTACGAAAGTAACAAGGGTTCACAAGTTAACTTTAAAGAATCGTTGTTAGAAGCATTGAAATAACTTTTTTATAAAATATCTTCCTTAAATAATTCAAAGCAAGCAACAAAATAGTCTTTTTATGCTATTAAGTTGTGATGTATTGTTGTGTATATTTGAGTGATAGAGATATTATGTAATACAAATTTTCAAAAATCAGTTCAAATTATCATCCATGAAAAATAAACTATTAGTTTGCATATTGTTTTTATTAATACAAAATACTTATTCGCAAGAAATGGAGTTTGCTGATTTGCAAAAATTAGTAAATAGCAATAAATCTGAAATAGATTCTTTCTTTAATACAAAAAATTACAAATTAGTAAAAGAGGAAGTAAGTAATTGCGAAAATTTAATTTATCATCAAGAAAAAGATCAAAACAATAATTATTATGCTGTAACAATCTGTTCTACAGAAAAAGTGGTGGAGTTTTATAATAATGATATTAAGTACATCAACAATTTAAAAACCAGTTTAATACAAAATAATTATCAGCTAATTAATATTGAAAATGAAGTTAAAGCGCAAAGTAATAATTTAGTCGAATTTTATAAAAACGGTTCTTACGAAATGTATTTTATTTCCAGTAAAAGCGCAACTAGTGATATGATCTTGATAAGCGTGGTAAAACAAAATGTAATTTCAGATAAAATTATAGAAGTTAAATTAAGCGATGACGAAATTAATGAAGCAATTAATAAGGCAAAAGCTAGTTTTTCTGAATTCGATAAAGCAATAAAAGACATTGGAAATAATTATAAAAAATTCATGCTTAAAAAGGGTTTTATTAGTGAATTCGGCGTAGAACATATTTGGTTGGTTGATGTTAGATACAATTCTGATAAAGATAAATTTATAGGAATGGTTGCCAATGATCCAATTCATACAAAAGAAATTAAATCAGGTGATTTTGTAGAGGTTACTAAAAACGAAATATCAGATTGGCTTTTCTGTGACAATGAAAATTTTACTTATGGCGGTTATACCTTGCAGATACTTAGAAGCAGACTTACCAAAGAAGAAAAGGAACAATTTGATAAAGAAAATAACTTGAAATTTAAACACTGATTTCTACTTTGATACTTTATTTGGCAGATCAAAATAAGGAATATACTTTCCGTTATTCTTACTTAATTCTTAAACTTCAACGGTAAATGCACCACTTTTTTGGTTTCGAAAAATTCATCGGTAAAAAAGTCGCTTAAATTATATAAGGTAGCTTTTGGAAAATCTTTTAATTCTTCAGATAAATCGCCACCTTTTAAATACAGAATTCCGTTTTCTAAATCGTGAACCGATTGTTTCTTTGTTTTTCCTTTTACCCAAGTAACAAAATCGGGCATATTGGTAACAGCACGGCTTACAATAAAATCGAATTTTTCGGTAACCAATTCTGCTCTTTTTTGTTCGGCTTTTATATTTTTCAATTGTAAAGCAGTTGCAACTTCGTTTACCACTTTTATTTTTTTAGCGATAACATCAATTGCGTAAAAATTAGTTTCTGGAAACAAAATAGCCAACGGAATTGCCGGAAAACCACCACCCGTACCAACATCCATAACATCGGCATTCGGTTTAAATTCCATGATTTTTGCAATTCCTAACGAATGTAAAATGTGTTTGGTATATAATTCGTCGATGTCTTTTCGCGAAATCACGTTAATTTTAGCATTCCAATCCTGATATAAATCGTACAACTTCGTAAACTGATTGATCTGTAACTCGGTTAAATTCGGGAACTGTACTAAAATTTCTTCCATTGCTTAATTTTTGCCAAAAATACATCTTTATCAGCATAAAAAGAAGTATATTTAGTTTTAAAGAACTTATTTTCGAAATAACATTTAGGTTACATTAAATTTATTTCTTTGTTTCAAAAATATGTCGATATGAAAAAAATAATTACTGGGCTTTTTTTATGGCTTTCGGTTTGTGCCTATTCGCAAGAAACTTTGAATGCCATGTTTTACAACGTGTTTAAATTTCCAAATTCGCTTCCACAGAATCGGCAGCTTATTTTACGGGATATTTTAGACGATTACAAACCCGATTTGTTTATGATTTGCGAGTTGGCAACAGAAAACGGAGCCAATTTAATTCTAAATACATCATTACAAAATCAGGTAGATCCCTACGCGCGGGCTGTTTTCGTAGCCGATCTTACAGACACGGCAGATCCTTTGCAAACAATGGTTTTTTACAACCAACGCAAACTTACTTTAGTCGGTCAGCAGACTTTACCAACGGTTTATCGCGATATCAACCAATATTCTTTTCAGTTGAATGTAAATGCTACCGATCCTATTAATCTGGAAGTTTTTGTGGCACATTTAAAATCGAGTACCGGACCAGCAAACAGACAAATGCGTTTTGATATGGTTGAAGCAGTTACGCAACAATTACAAAATTTAACACAACCTAATACCTATGTGCTTTTTGCGGGCGATTTTAATTTTTATAATTCCACTGAAGATGGTTATCAGAAAATATTAGATCCTACAAATACCATTAAATTGATTGATCCTATAAACGCGCCGGGAAGTTGGCAAGACAATGCGTCGTTCAGTTATTTGCACACGCAAAGTACCCGTTTGTCAAGCACCGGTTTTGGTGGCGGAGCAAACGCCGGAGCTTCGGGTGGTTTAGATGATCGTTTTGATTTTATAATGATGAGCGAAAATTTTAATACAAGCTCTCGCTTTTCGTATGTGAACGGAACTTACAGTGCCTATGGAAATAATGCAAATTGCTTGAACAAAAGCGTAAACGATGCCACTTGTACAGGAACTTACTCTGTAACATTGCGCAATAATCTGTATAATATGAGTGATCATTTGCCGGTTGTGATGCAGTTTCAGATAAACGAGCCGTTAGCAACAACATCATTAAAAAAAGAAAAAGCTTTAATGTGGTTTGAATCATCGAACATAAGTGATGCCGAAGTTGTTATAGGTATTGATGCATCTCGATTTGATACACAAAACAACAAAATTTATATTTACAATACGTTGGGTCAGCTGGTAAAAACAGTTGCTATAAATAATCAGTCAAGCATTACTGTTTCAATCGAAAATCTAACTGCGGGGATGTATTTTATAAAATCAAACGGAAGTTCTACGGTGTTGAAATTCATCAAAAAATAAAATTTCACTTAAAATAAAAATTATACATTTTCTATGTTAAAAAAGCCCAAAGGTTGTTTTATTTTACGTTGCAATATCGTTACCTTTGGTTGCATAAATTACAAATAAATGAGCACACAACATTTGTCAGATAGAATTAATAGTTTATCTGTTTCGCAAACCTTGGCAATGGCTGCAAAAGCACGCGAATTAACTGCTTTAGGGAAAGATATTATCAGTTTAAGTTTAGGTGAACCCGATTTTAACACGCCCGATTTTATTAAAGAGGCTGCTAAAACGGCAATTGATGAAAACTGGAGCAATTATCCGCCGGTTGATGGATATTTGGAACTTAAACAGGCAATTGTAACTAAATTTCAACGCGATAATGGTTTAAATTATCAGCCTGCTAATATTGTGGTTTCTACTGGTGCAAAGCAATCTTTATACAATATTGCGCAAGCAATGATTAACGAGGGTGACGAGGTTATTCTTCCGGCGCCTTATTGGGTTAGTTATTACGAAATTATTAAAATGGCTGGTGGAATTCCGGTTGTTGTGCCAACATCAGTAGCATCTGATTTTAAAATTACACCATACCAACTTCAGCAGGCAATCACACCAAAAACAAAAATGATGTGGTTTAGTTCGCCTTGTAATCCTTCGGGATCGGTTTATAACAGAGAAGAACTAACAGCTTTGGCAGATTTTTTAAAGAATCGTGAAGATATTTATGTGGTTTCTGATGAAATTTATGAGCACATTAATTTTTCGGGAAGTTTTTGCAGTATCGGATCAATCCCAGGAATGTTTGAAAGAACGATTACAGTAAACGGCGTTGCGAAAGCTTTTGCGATGACGGGTTGGAGAATTGGATACATTGGTGCACCTGAATTTATTGCAAAAGCATGTACTAAATTGCAAGGGCAGGTTACAAGTGGAGCAAATTCTATTGCGCAACGCGCAACTATTGCAGCTTTAGAGGCGAATCCTTCAGAAATTGGTTATATGGTTGAAGCCTTCCACAAACGCAGAGATTTGGTTTTACATTTAGTAAACGATATTAAAGGTTTAGAAGTAAATGTTCCGGAAGGTGCTTTTTATGTTTTTCCAGATGTTTCGTACTATTTTGGTAAAACGTTAAACGGAGTTTTAATCAATAATGCCGATGATTTAGCATTGTATTTGTTAGAATACGCTAACGTTGCAACTGTAACGGGCGATGCTTTTGGTAATCCAAATTGTATCCGTTTGTCTTACGCAACCAGCGAAACTATTTTAATTGAAGCATTCAAACGAATTAAAGAAGTTTTAAAAGAACAATAAATAATTCCTTTGTCATTCTGAACGAAACGGAGTGTAGTGAAGAATCTCATTTTAATAGATTCCTCCTGTCGTCGGAATGACAATATTGAAAAATTTGTTTTCTAATAGATTAAGAAGAATCAATAATTCTATTCGATATATCACAAAAAAATCCCGAAAGTTAAATTTCGGGATTTTTATTTAAGCTATTTTGTAATTGATTATTTTGTTGCTTTAACAGAAATTTTCAATTTAATGTTATCGTTAATAACTTTATCACCAGCTAAATCTTTAACAACAGATCCAGAGCTGTAGTTAACAGCCCATTTAGTTCTGTCAATTTCAAATTCGTCAGAAGCTACAGTAACGTCAGCATCAGTAACAGTAACAGTCGCTGGGAATTTAATTCCGTGAGTTGCTTCTTTAATAGTTAAATTACCTTCAACCATTTGTTTTCCGTTTTCTTCAGTAACTTTAGTAATTTCAAAAGAAGCTGTTGGAAATTTAGATACATTAAAGAAATGGTCAGCATTTTCAGCAGTAGCACCTTTTAAATGTCCTTCTAAATCACCTTTCATTTTAGCATCAGTAATATCGGTAACAACAATAGAATTCATATCAATTGTAAATTTACCACCAGTTACAGCGTTGTTTGTTACAAAAATCTGACCGTCTTTTAAAGCGATCGTTCCAGTATGTTGGTCACCAGAAACTTTACCACCAACCCAGTCAATTTTAGATTCAGCAACATTTGCGTTATATGTTACAGCATCAGCTGTTTGTGTAGTAGTTCCAACTGTATCGGTTTCAGCAGTTGTGTTTTCTTTTTTACATGCAGTTAATGATAAAGCTGCTAAAGCAACTAATGCAAATACATTTTTTTTCATAATTAAAAATAATTTATTTATGCAAATATATTTAAAATCTAATATCAAAAAACTAAAAATGCGTAAGAGCGAAATTTCTTAATATAGATTAATTCTATCTTATACTGCCAATTTGTCTAAAATATAAGAATGGCTTTACTTTTGTTTAATAGTGATTAGTTAAACATGGATAAAAATGGAAAACGAAGAATTAAAAGATAAAAACATACAGCAAAACGCTGAACACGAAATAGATAATCAAGGTATAGAAACAGCAGATCATTTAACGGAAAAAGAGCAGTTAGAAGAGCAGTTGGCGAACGAAAAAGACAAGTTCTTAAGATTGTTTGCTGAGTTTGAAAACTTTAGGAAAAGAACTGCACGCGAACGTATTGAATTATTTGCTACTGCAAATGAAGACGTTATGAAAAGCGTTTTACCGGTTTTAGATGATTTTGACAGAGCTATTTCGCAAATGGAAACATTAGGAGAAAGTGAGCATCTGACAGGTTTTAATTTAATATCAACCAAATTGCGTGACAATTTGTCGGCAAAAGGTTTAAGTTTGGTAGAAATTAAAAAAGGCGATGTATTTAATGCCGATATTGCCGAAGCTATAACGCAAATTCCTGCAGGTGAAGAGTTTAAAGGAAAAGTTTTTGATGTTGTAGAAAATGGATATAAGTTAGGCGATAAAATTATTCGTTTCCCAAAAGTTGTTATCGGTCAATAATAAACCAAAATGAAGAAAGATTATTACGAAATATTAGGTATAGATAAAAGTGCCGATGCTGGTGCAATTAAAAAAGCATACCGCAAGAAAGCTATTGAGTTTCACCCTGATAAAAATCCGGGCGATAAAGAAGCCGAAGAAAAATTTAAGTTGGCTGCAGAAGCTTACGAAGTTTTAAGCGATGCCGATAAAAAAGCACGTTACGATCAGTACGGTCACGCAGCATTTGAAGGCGGCGGCGGTTTTGGCGGCGGAGGCGGCTTTAACAACATGGAAGATATTTTTAGTCAGTTTGGCGATATCTTTGGTGGTGGTTTTGGTGGCTTCGGCGGTTTTGGCGGCGGTGGCGGTCCACGTCGTGTAAAAGGTTCTAGCCTGCGTATTAAAGTAAAACTTACTTTAGAAGACATTGCTAACGGCGTAGAAAAAAAGGTAAAAGTTAAGCGTAAAATGCAGGCGAGTGGGGTAACTTACAAAACCTGTAATACTTGTAACGGTTCGGGACAGGTAATGCGCGTGCAAAATACCATTTTAGGACGTATGCAAACTTCTTCACCTTGTCCAACCTGTCAGGGTTCAGGACAAATTTTAGATCACAAACCACAAGGAGCAGATGCAGACGGAATGATCACTTCAGAAGAAACCGTTTCAATCAAAATTCCGGCAGGAGTTTCAGATGGTATTCAGTTGAAAGTTTCTGGTAAAGGAAACGATGCACCTGGTGCCAACAGTATTCCTGGAGATTTAATTGTGGTAATCGAAGAAATAGAACACGAATTTTTAAAACGCGAAGGCGAAAATATTCATTATGATTTATATTTGAATATTGCCGATGCTGCGTTGGGAGGATCTAAAGAAGTTGATACCGTTAACGGTAAAGTTCGAATTAAAATTGAAGAAGGAATTCAGTCCGGAAAAATTTTACGCTTAAAAGGTAAAGGTTTACCAAGTTTAAATGGTTACGGAAACGGAGATTTCTTAATCCACATCAACGTTTGGACACCTAAAAAATTATCAAAAGAACAAAAAGATTTCTTCGAAAAAATGAAGGAAGACGAGAATTTTATACCACATCCTCAAAAAGGAGATAAAAGTTTTTTTGAAAAAGTAAAAGAAATGTTTTCGTAATACAAAAAAACTTTGTAAGTTTGTATTACACTTATAAAACGGTGGATTTTCTTTTTCATAGCAATTTTTCCCATCCTTGTTTGTAAAAACAAGGATGGGTTTTTTTTAACTACTTTGTATCTTTGTAACTATTTTATTTAGTTTAAAACTATGAAACCAATATTACAGGTAAATAATGTTGTAAAAAAGTATGGCGACAAAACCGCTTTAAACAACATATCTTTAGACATACCGCAAGGCAGCATTTTTGGTCTTTTAGGACCAAACGGAGCCGGTAAAACTTCATTAATTCGTATTATTAACCAAATTACTTTTCCCGATAGTGGCGAGATTTTGCTCGATGGAGAAAAATTGAGTCCTCACCATGTAAAGCATATCGGCTACATGCCCGAAGAACGCGGTTTGTACAAAAGTATGAAGGTAGGTGAACAAGCACTTTATCTGGCTCAACTGAAAGGGATTTCTAAAGACGAAGCCAAAAAACAATTGAAATATTGGTTTGATAAATTGGAAATCGGTGATTGGTGGAACAAAAAAATTCAGGAATTATCAAAAGGAATGGCGCAAAAAATTCAGTTTGTGGTAACCGTTCTGCATCAGCCTAAATTATTGATTTTTGATGAACCTTTTTCTGGATTCGATCCCGTGAATGCAAACATCATAAAAGACGAAATTTTAGAGTTGAAGGAAAAAGGCAGCACTATTATTTTTTCAACACACCGTATGGAAAGCGTTGAAGAAATGTGCGATGAAATTGCTTTAATCCATAAATCGAATAAATTGTTAGACGGATCTTTGGTCGATATCAAAAAACAATTTCGTTCAAATACTTTCGATTTAGGAATAAATGCTTTAAATCCAAATCAATTGAAAGATTTTCTGAATGCAAAATATCAAATTGAAGATACTTTTTTCAAATCGTTAGATAATGAGTTGAAATTATCTGTAAAACTAAACGATAGATCAGCAAACGAATTACTAAATGATGTACTTCCGTTTGGACAGGTAACACACTTTTCTGAAAAAATACCGAGCATCAACGACATTTTTATTCAAACTGTAACCAATAACTAATGGGCGTTTTATCTTTAATTATAAAAAGAGAATTTATTTCTAAAGTTCGAAATAAATCATTTATCGTGATGACCTTTGTTAGTCCGATTATTTTTGTGGCAGTTGCGGCGTTGATCGGCTATTTAAGTTCCATGAAAACGGAAGTGAAGCATATTGGTATTCACGACGAAAGTGGAATGTTTGTAAACGAATTTAAAAATTCTGAAAGTTACAAATACCACAATGTTTCTAAAATCGATCCAAAATTATTGAAGGATAGCGTTTCGCAAGCAAATTATGAAGGCGTTCTGTTTATTCCAAAGAAAGATAATTTAAAAGATTACGAAAAAGCGATAGAGTATGTGTCAGAGGATAGTCCAAGTTTAGGATTTATCGCGAATACAGAATCTAAACTATCAGAAAAATTACTGCGTAAAAACTTAACAAATCAGGGTGTTGATACCATTTTGCTTGATAAATCAAAAATAGATGTTACCATGCATCTTACAAAAGCATCGGGCGAAGAAACAGTTAAAGGTGTTAATGAAATTAAAATAGGGGTGGGTGCTATTTTTGGATATTTAATAATGATGTTCATTATTATTTACGGAAACATGGTAATGCGCAGTGTAATCGAAGAAAAAACAAGTCGAATCATAGAAATTATCATTTCATCCATCAAACCAATCCAGCTGATGATGGGTAAAATCATCGGAACTACTTTAGCAGGTATTTTGCAGTTTGTAATATGGGCTATTGTTGGTGTAGTTTTACTCGTTGTAGCAAATGTTCTTTTAGGTTTGAATACATCAAGTCCAACAACTGAAATGATTTCTAAAGCACCAGAATATAACCAACTGTTATCAAATGTAACTATCATATTTATGGAAATTAAAAAACTTCCGCTTTTAAGTATGGCAGTTTATTTCTTAATTTATTTTATTGGTGGATACTTTTTATACAGCTCATTATACGCGGCAATTGGCGCTGCGGTTGATAATGAAACCGATACACAACAGTTTATGTTTCCTGTGATTATGCCATTAATGTTGGGCGTTTATATTGGTTTTTTCACAGTAATGAACGAGCCGCACGGAACCGTAGCAACTATTTTTTCCATGATTCCATTTACGTCGCCAATTGTAATGCTAATGCGTATTCCGTTTGGTGTACCGTTTTACGAAATTGCACTTTCAATTGCACTTTTATTTGCTACCTTTATAGCTATTGTTTGGGTAGCGGCAAAAATTTACCGTGTAGGTATTTTAATGTACGGCAAAAAACCAACTTGGAAAGAACTTATAAAATGGCTTAAATATTAAGTATGGCTAAAATTTTAATTATAGAAGACGAGGCTTCAATCCGCAGGGTATTATCTAAAATATTGGCAGAAGAAAACGATCAGTATGTTGTTTTTGAAGCTGCCGACGGAGAAGAAGGTTTAGAAAAAATAAAAAATGATGATTTCGATTTAGTTATTTGCGATATTAAAATGCCTAAAAAAGACGGTGAAGAAGTATTGCACGAAGCTAAAAAGATCAAACCCGAAACGCCTTTTATCATGATTTCTGGTCATGGCGATTTAGAAACTGCCGTTAATACCATGCGTTTGGGAGCTTTTGATTATATATCGAAACCACCAGATTTAAACCGATTGTTAACAACTGTTCGCAATGCTTTAGACAACAAATTGCTGGTTGTAGAGAACAAGCGTTTAAAAAAGAAGGTAAGTAAACATTACCAAATGATTGGTGAAAGCGACCCTATTCAGCAAATTAAGGATATGGTTGATAAAGTAGCCGAAACCGATGCACGTGTGTTGATTACAGGTCCAAATGGAACAGGTAAGGAGTTGGTTGCTCATAATCTTCATGAAAAAAGCAATCGTGCGCAATTTCCTTTGATCGAAGTAAACTGTGCGGCAATTCCTTCAGAATTAATCGAAAGTGAATTGTTCGGTCACGTAAAAGGTGCGTTTACATCAGCTGTTAAAGATCGCGCTGGAAAGTTTGAAGCTGCCGATAAAGGAACGATCTTTTTAGATGAAATCGGCGATATGAGTCTGGCTGCACAAGCAAAAGTTTTGCGCGCGTTACAAGAAAGTATGATTACTAGGGTAGGAGCTGATAAGGATATTAAAGTTGATGTTCGTGTAATTGCGGCTACAAATAAAGATCTACGTAAAGAAATTGAAGAAGGCAGATTCCGTGAAGATTTGTACCATCGTTTGGCTGTTATTTTGATAAAAGTTCCGGCATTGAACGATCGTAGAGACGATATTCCATTATTGATAGAGCATTTTACAAAGAAAATTGGCGAAGAAAACGGAAGTGCACCAAAATCATTTTCTGCCGATGCCATAAATCTTTTAAAAGAATACGATTGGACAGGAAATATCCGTGAATTGAGAAATGTGGTAGAACGCCTGATAATTTTAGGCGGAAAAGAAATTTCAAAATCCGACGTAGAATTATTTGCATCAAAATAAACAAAATGAATTTAAAAAAGATAAATCCAAAATTACAGCAAGCGTTAATTGAAAACGGTTTAACCGAAGCTCCAAATGTTATAAAAGAAGGTTTTGGAACCATAAAATCGGGTAACGATGTAGTGTTGATTATTGAGGATAAAAAAGAACAGAAAGAAGCTATTGCAATTTCGGTAATTCAGCGGTTAGAAAAAGCCTTTATGCTATCTCCGCGTGCGTTGGTAATTGTTGAAGACAAGCCTGAAGCCTTATTAATGGATGCAGTATTTAAAGAATTGGCAAAATATACCGATTTGCGAATTTTTATGACGCACGATAAAACTGATTTGGATGAAGATAAAAACCAGATTTCTTTAGGAATTGATGTGTTGATTGGAACACCTGAACGTTTAAGCTACATGTTTGGTAATGCCGGTTTTGATGTAAATCAACTAAAAATGCTTGTAATTAACGATACCGATGAATTGTTGCGTTTGCGTCATGATACGCGTTTGCACCGTTTGTCTGAAAGTATAGGGAAAACACAGCGTTTATACATATCAGAACAAGAAACCGAACGATTGGAATTCTTTGTAGATAAAACCATGTTAGACAGTTATTGGTTTTCTGACGAAGAATCTTTGGACGAAGAGGAATAAAAAAACAGAGCATTAAGCTCTGTTTTTTTATTATAATCACTTTGAATGTATTATTTAGCTATATTAACAGCTCTTGTTTCTCTGATAACGGTAATTTTAACCTGACCTGGATAAGTCATTTCGGTTTGAATTTTCTGTGAAATTTGGAACGATAAGTTAGATGCTAATTCATCTGAAACTTTTTCGCAATCTACAATAACACGTAATTCTCTACCAGCTTGGATTGCGTACGCATTCTTCACGCCGCCAAACCCATGTGCAATATCTTCTAAATCTTTTAAACGCTGAATGTACGAATCTAAAACCTGTCTGCGTGCACCTGGTCTTGCTCCTGAAATAGCATCACAAACCTGAATTATTGGCGATATTAATGAATTCATTTCAATTTCATCGTGGTGGGCTCCAATAGCATTACAAACTTCTGGTTTCTCACCATGTTTTTCTGCCAACTGCATACCTAATAATGCGTGTGGTAAATCACTTTCTGTATCTGGCACTTTACCAATATCGTGTAATAAACCTGCACGTTTTGCTAATTTTACGTTTAATCCCAGTTCTGCGGCCATTATACCACAAAGTCTAGCTACCTCACGTGAATGGTGTAATAAATTTTGACCGTAAGATGAACGGTATTTCATACGTCCAACCATTTTGATTAATTCTGGATGTAATCCGTGAATTCCTAAATCAATTACTGTACGTTTACCTGTTTCAACAATTTCTTCGTCGATTTGTTTGGCTGTTTTGGCAACAACCTCTTCAATTCTTGCAGGGTGAATACGTCCGTCTGTTACCAATCTGTGTAAAGATAAACGTGCAATTTCTCTTCTAACCGGATCAAAACATGAAAGGATAATAGCTTCTGGAGTATCATCAACAATAATTTCTACACCTGTTGCAGCTTCTAATGCACGAATATTACGACCTTCACGACCAATAATACGTCCTTTTACATCGTCTGATTCAATATTAAAAACCGATACACAGTTTTCAATAGCCTCTTCAGTACCTACACGTTGAATGGTGTTGATGATGATTTTACGAGCTTCTTGTTGAGCCGTCATTTTAGCTTCTTCAACAGTATCTTGAATGTAAGCCATTGCATGTGTTTTAGCTTCGGCTTTTAAGTTCTCAACTAATTGTAGTTTGGCTTCTTCTGCAGTTAAACCAGCAATTTGTTCTAGTTTTTCGACCTGAACACGGTGCAGTTTATCTGTTTCTTCTTGCTTTTTCCCTAAAGATTCTAATTTTAATTCATAATCTTTAATCGTTTTTTCACTTTCCTCGGCAGCTTTTTTAGCGCGGTTTAATTCATTAGAAATCTGAGATTCTTTATCGCGGGTTCTTTTTTCAGATTCTGCCATTTTTTTATCTCGCGATAAAATAACCTGCTCATGTTCTGCTTTTAGTTCAATAAACTTTTCTTTTGCCTGAAGAATTTTATCTTTTTTGATAGTTTCTCCTTCTGCGCGTGCGTCTTTTAAAATTACCTTGGCCTCGCTGTTTGCGTTTTTAAGTATAGATGATGCGTTGTTTTTTTCAAGGTATTTTGCAATAGCAAAACCAATTCCGGCACCCACTATAATTGCGCAAATAATAAATATTGCTGTTTCCATTCGTGTGTAAATAGTTAATAAAAAAAGCCCACATTAGAAGAGTTGCATAAACTCTGGAAAACAAGTTTTGAGTTATCTTGCCGTTGAAGGATCCATTCTAGATGGCTTGCTTTAGTGGCAATGGTTCACCCATTTTAATTTGTTAGTGTTGAGTTTATCAAACAGAAGCTAATGTGAGCAGTATTTTCCAGCCTTAAAATTAAAACTGTTATTTTATATGATATTTTAATAAAATTTGATCTAAACCGTTGTTAAATTCAATTAGTTTTTCTTTAGAATTATCTAAACCTTCTTCGTTTTGTATTCTGTTTTGTTCTACTTGCGATGCAAACTGTAAAGCACAAAATGCTAAAACATCTTGCTTGTCGCGCATTTCAAAATTTTCTTCGAGCTGTAAGGTCATCGTTTCTATTTTTTTTACTGCAGCACGTATTCCTTCTTCTTGATCCGGATTAACGGTTAACGGATACACTCTGTCTGCAATAGAAACTTTTATCTTTAATTTTTCCATAAACAATTAATCTATTTTTGTTAATTGTGATATGCAATGATCTATTTCCCGAACTAATGAATTTATCTTTAGTTTTGTTTCTTTTTTAAAATCTTCACTGCCCAATAACCCGTTTGCAATCTTTAAATTATCATATTGTTTTTGTAATTCAATATGTTTTTGTTGCAAATTGGTTTGCTGTGTTTGGTGTTGTAAAAGTTCACTTTTTAACTGATCGTTCTCTTTTACAACTTTTTCCAAATGCTGTATCAATTTATTCAACTTCGTTTCAATCGATAAAGTGATATCACTTAGTTTTTCCATTATTCAGCACTTAAATAATTATACAAATTTACTATTCTTTCATCGAAAATAAAAAAAAAAAATGAAATATCCGCGCTTTATTTGTTTTAATTTAATTCTGTATTTTTAAATTAGATAATTAAAATTTTGTTATCTTCTTCTTTATTAAAAAATTAAGTATGATTTACAGATTAATTTGTTTGCTGTTGATTGGTACAAATTGTTTTGCACAGCAAAAGAATATTCCGGAATTCGATGTTCCTATTAAAATTCCATTGTTGGTTGCGGGCAGTTTTGGCGAATTGCGTCCCAATCATTTTCATGCCGGAGTAGATTTTACTGCAAATTATAAAATTGGCGATCCTATTTACGCACCTGCCGATGGCGTTGTAAATCGATTGAAAGTTAGCAGTTTTGGTTACGGAAAAGCACTTTACGTTAAACATACAAACGGATACACGACTGTTTACGGACATTTAAGTGCGTATGGCGATAAAATTGCTACCTATGTGAATGAGAAACATTACGAAAATAAAAAATTCGAAATGGAGTTATTTCCGCTTGCAAACGAACTTCCTGTTAAAAAAGGAGAAATAATTGGATATATAGGTAATACCGGTGGATCTGGCGGACCTCATTTGCATTATGAAATTCGCAATACTAAAACCGAGCACATTTTAAACCCTATTACCGTTTCATTGAAAGATAAAATTACCGATACCGAACAAGCAATTATTAACGGTGTTTATGTGTATCCGTTAACAGATGAAACAATAATTAATAACGAAAATTCGTTTTTCGAAGTAGCTTTAAACAAGGCGAATAATACGTATGTAAGTGAAACAATTCAGGCAAAAGGAACAATTGGTTTTGGAATTAACACGCACGATACGCAAAACGGCAGTCGCGGTAAAAATGGAATCTATAAAATTGTTACTTATTTGAATGGATCGAAATATTTTGAAGTGGTTTTTGATGAGTTTTCGTTCGATGAATCAAAATATCTTAATCAGTATATCGATTATAAATATTATCAGCTGACAGAAAACCGAATTCAAAAACTGTTTATTATTAGCGATTTACCGTTGAGTTTAATCAAAACAAAAAAGAACAACGGACAAATAAATGTTAAGAACGATGCAGATTTCAATTTTAAAATCGAAGTTTTTGATGCGCATGATAATAAACAAACAATAAATATTCCAGTTAAATATTACGATTATCAAACAGTAGAAAAACCAAAACCAGCAGGTAAATACATTGATTATTTAAAAGATTATGCGTTTGAAGATAAAAATGTTTCGGTTGAATGGGATGCGCGTACTTTTTTTGAAGATGTTTATTTAAAGATGGATTTCGCCGAAAACACAATTGTTTTGCATAAAGACGAATATCCGGTTCAGAAAAATATCAGTATAAAAATGATTGTTCCAGATGATTATCCCAACAAAGACAAAACGTTTATAGGAAAAACCGACGGCATAAAAATCAAGTTTTTTGATACTTGGAAACGCGATAACGATTTCAGAATTCGAACAAAAGAACTCGGAACATACAAATTGGTGCAAGATACAGAAGATCCGGTTGTTAGTTTTACAAGCAGTCAAAGTGAATTTACGGCAGACGATGTTTTGGTTTTTGAAATTGAAGACAAACTTTCGGGAATTGATACCTACAACGGATTTTTAAATAACGAGTGGATTTTATTTGATTACGATTACAAAACAAAGAAATTAATTCATAAATTAAGCGATAAAAAATTTACAGCCGGTACCAATACTTTACGATTAGAAGTTACCGACCGTGTTGGAAATAATACTACATTTGAACAAACTATAGTTGTTAACTAAATAAAATATTTTGAACAAAAGCATATATGTTTTTTCGGCTTCTATAATCTCTGCATTTGGGTTCGCGCAAACGGCTCAAATTAAGGGTGTTGTATTAAACGAACAAGATTCTCCCGTACAAAATGTGTTGGTACAGGCACAAGACAGGCAGGTTTATACAAATGCCAACGGATTTTATTTTTTAGAAGTTTCTCCGTCAGATCAGGTTACCATAAAATTTCAAGCCGATGCTTATCAAACGGTTACTTATACAGAATCGTTAAAAGAAAATCAGTCTTTTGAGTTGAATATCCGCTTAAGTGATCATTCTGAAGAATTAAAAGAATTGGTTATTGATAAAAATTTACAACAGCGATTTGAAGGAACAACCATTATTTCACCCGATGTTATCCGTCGAATTCCCGGAGCAAACGCAGGTGTAGAAAATATATTGAAAACACTTCCAGGAGTTTATTCAAACAACGAACTTTCAACTCAATATGCAGTTCGTGGTGGGAATTACGATGAAAACCTTATTTATGTTAATGAAATAGAAGTTTATCGACCATTTTTAATCCGATCTGGTCAGCAAGAAGGTTTAAGTTTCACAAACACTTCAATGACCGATAAAGTCGATTTTTCTTCTGGTGGATTTCAAGCAAAATACGGCGATAAAATGTCGTCTGTTTTAGATATTACCTATCGCAAACCAAAACAATTCGGAGGGCAGTTAGATGCCAGTATTTTAGGCGGTGGTGTTACGGTTGATTTAGCTTCGAAAGATGAAAAATGGACAGCAATTACCGGTTTCAGATACCGAAATAATGCTTTGCTGGTAAATTCCCAAGATGTTGAAGTTGATTATAAACCGCGTTATTTAGATGCACAATCGTTAATAACTTTTCAACCGTCGGCAAAATGGGAGTGGAGTTTGCTTTTAAATGCATCATCTAATGTGTATGAATATACGCCACAAGTTAAACGCACAAAATTCGGAACCATTGGCGATTCAAAAGAAATGTCGGTTTATTACGAAGGTTCAGAAATAGATAAATACCAAACTTATTTCGGAGCATTTAAAGGTATTTTTAAACCCAATTTAGAAAACAGTTATAAAGTAATTGCATCGGCGTATCATACAAAAGAAGAAGAGTATTATGATATTTTGGGGCAGTATAATTTAGGAAATGTAAGTGGCGATTTAGGCGGAAATGCAGGCGAAGTAGAATATACGGTTGGTTTGGGTTCGCAGTTAAATCACGGTAGAAATAATTATGATGCCTTGATTGTTAGTGCCGAAGTTAAAGGTCAGCATAAATTAGATGAAAACGAAATAGAGTGGGGAGTGCGTTATGTTAGCGAAGATATTCGCGACCGTTTGGTTGAATGGGAAGTGGTAGATTCGGCAGGATTTTCTTTGGCGCATCCGTATTTTTCAACACCAAACAATCAGCCTTACGAACCTTATCAGGGCGAATTATTGCCTTACCAGAATGTTCGTGCAACAAATTTTGTAAAGATCAATCGCTTAAACGGATTTGCACAGTGGAGCAGACGTGGATCAATTGGTGAACACGAAACCTTTGTAAATATCGGAGCAAGAGCGCATTATTGGAATGTTGATGCAGAAGGATATGAAACTTCGAACGCACAATTTACCATTAGTCCTCGAGCTCAATTTGCCATTAAACCCAATTGGGAAAATACCGATATGGTTTTCCGTTTGTCGGGTGGTTTGTATCATCAGCCGCCAAGTTATCGCGAATTACGTGCCATGGACGGATCGATCAATCCAAACGTAAAAGCACAGCAATCAATACATATCGTTTTATCGAACGATTATAGTTTCAAGATAAAAAACACACCATTTAAGTTGTTTACCGAATTGTATTATAAAGACTTATCAAACGTAAATACCTATACGTTGGAGAATGTTCGAATAAGATACAGAGCCGATAATAATGCCGAAGCCTATGTTTATGGTGCCGATTTGCGTGTGAACGGAGAAATTGTTCCGGGAATTGAATCGTGGTTTTCTGTTGGATATTTAAAAACCGAAGAAAATTATAATAACAAAGGATTTATCGCCCGCCCAACCGATCAGCGCTTAAAATTAGGATTGATGTTTCAAGATTACATGCCAACAATTCCTAATTTAAAATTGTACCTGAATCAGGTTTACAATACGCCGTTACCAGGTGGTTCGCCATCGTATGTTGATCCGTATGATTATCAGTTGCGATTGAAAAATTATATGAGAACTGATGCTGGTTTTTCTTATATCTTCAAGGATCAGACGTTTCAATCAGAAAAAAAATGGTTGCAACCTTTTGAAGAAGTCGCTGTTGGTTTTGAAATTTACAACCTGTTCAACAACGAAAATGCCATTACAAATACCTGGGTTCGCGATGTGTATACAAAAACCATGTACGCCATTCCAAACAGAATGACCATGCGTACCTTTAATTTAAAACTAAATATGCGTTGGTAAACGTGAAATTTCGCTATATTTGAATGAAGATTTAAAAGCTTATGAAATCGTACATAGCCCTTTTAGCAGTTAGTTTGGTTGCCGTTGTTTCTTGTAAAAAAGAAACCGAAACGCCAAAAGTAATTTACGAAAACGAAAAAAACACTGCCGAAGTTAATTATCAGAAAATTGATTCTACCGAAATTAAAATTGCCGATTTACCAATAAAATTTAGCGGTACCAATTATTTATTACACCCTATTGGTAACGTTCGTGTGTATAATACGGGATCGTCACGTTCGGGAAGTTCAAAAATAAACAATCAAGTTAGTTATAAAATCTCTAATTATTCTACTCCTGAAATTACCGGTTTTATAACAAACGTAATGTTTCAACACAAAGATTCGTTAGATTTAAAACCATTGACAGCTAACCGAATGGAAATTTTGTCGATCAATTATTTAGACGAATTGGCATTAAAAACAAACAAGCAGTTTTTGGTGTACACGTTGGTAGATGTTGATACAAATAAAGACGGAAGATATGACGATAATGATATTAAAACGTTGTACGTTTCTAAAATCAACGGAACAAAATTTACAAAACTTACACCTGATTTGCACGAGTTGTTAGATTGGCAGGTGATTGATGAGAAATTGTATTTCAGATCGATAGAAGACATCAACAAAAACGGAGAATTCGATTCTAAAGATGCCGTTCATTATTCCTTTATAAACTTATTAAGCGAAGATTGGAAACCGGCAGGTTATAATCCGTTAAAATAAAAACCTTGATTGTCAAGGTTTTTTTATGTTGATGTGTTTATCTTTGCGATAAATACAAATATCTTACATTTGAAACACTAAAAATTGTAAATTGTGCGTTTAAATGATTTAATCAAAAACAAAAATTCATGAAAAGAAATTTTAAAGGTCTTTTAGCTTTAGCTTTTATAGCTTTAGCTGCTACAAATGTGCAAGCTCAGGCACAAACATCTGGAAGTGTTTTCGATAATTTAAGTGTTGAAGCGCAATACGGATTAAACTCTGCATTAAGCCCGAATGAAGGAATTACAACAAGCGATTACAGCGGATTTAACTTTTTTCAGTTAGGTCTTAATTATCATATTGATGATGTTTGGGGAGTTCGCGGAACATTTGCAAGTTCAAACTTTAAGCATAAAGATGTAAAAGATCACGGCGTAAAGTACAACAAATTAATGTTAGAAGCTACCTATAATATTTTTGCAGCTGTTAACGGCGGAATGATGCAACCATTTGAAGTTACCGCACATGCAGGTTTTGGTTTGGCTTCGGGTAAAAGCGAATCTTTAGGAGATAACGATATAGCAGGTGTTGCACAAATTGGTATCATGCCAAAATATAACTTTACTTCACAGTTTTCTGTTTTTATCGACGGGACTTTTGTAAACCAATTCAGTCAAGATTACGGTTTTAATGGTTTAGCTATTAAACAAGGATCAGGAAGTTATTTTAACGTTGGTTTAGGTGTTCAATACAAGTTTAAAAAGTAATTGAAATATCATCATAAAAAAAGGGATTGTTTTAAACAATCCCTTTTTTATTTCTTCTCGTTTTTAGGAAGATATTCGTTGGTTTTCTTTGAAGCAGTAAATTTTTTATAGCCAAATAAAGCCAAAACAATTGCAGCCATTGCTAAATATACATATTGCATAATACTTATTTTTGTAGAACAAATGTAATATATTTTAAAACAGCTTTTACAAATTTTTATTTTTTGATAAGTTCATTAATGCAGGTGTAAAAAACGAACAAATTCCAATTAAAATAATTACCAATCCAAGAATAATAAAGGTGTAGTTAATTCCTATAAAATCGGCAATAAAACCTGTAAAAAGTAATCCAATGATTGATGGGAGTACCGAAAAACTATAATACAATGAAAAAACACGACCTAACATGTTGTGTTGAATTTCCTCTTGAATAATCGTTGTAAAACTGGCGTTATAAAGTGATGCGGAAATTCCACCGATTGCTGTTAAGATCACAAAAAATACAAACTGATCTGCTGATAACCAACCAGACCAAGCAAATGTGATTCCGATCAATATATGCATTAAATTGATAATAATTACTTTGCTTATTGTTGGTTTCCAAATACCCAGTAAACCGCCACCGACTAACATTCCCACACCCCAAATGACTTCAATAATACTTATTTCGAATTTATCACCTTTAAAATGATTTATCGTAAGCAACGGAAAAAGCACTGCAACCGGCATTATACAGAATAAACCGACAATAGAATATAAAAAAAGATACCACAAACCTTTATTACGGGTAATTTCGTAAAAAGCCGTTTTCATATCGTTCCAGATATTACGAAAACTTGCAACCGTTTTTTCATCGGGAATGGTGTTCGGAATATAGATAAACAACAGCGAAATAATGGCAAATGCAGCTCCGAAAATATCTAAAAGCAACACATTACCAATTGATAGCATACCAATAGCAAAAGCTCCTAAAGCGGGACCTGCGATTCCTGAAACCGATTGAATAATTTGGTTGATACCTGTAATACGCAATAATTCAGACTTTGGTGCCAACAACGGAATTGAAGCCTGCATAGCGGGCATGTGAAAGGCAGATCCTACCGATCGTAAACCTAACATTACGTAAATAAGTGGTAAACTTTCGTATCCAAAATAAAAACTAATCGACATAAATAATGTACACATAGCAACAAAACCATCTGCAAAAATCATAGTCTTTTTTCTGTCCCAACGGTCAATATAAACTCCAGCAAAAGGTCCAATCAATGCCTGCGGTAAAAGTGCTGCAATAGCTGCAAAAGCCAAAACTTCGGCAGATTCGGTTTTTAAACTCAACCAAATAATTATGGCAAAATTTACAGCAGAACTACTTATCAAAGAAATAAATTGACCAATCCACAGAATGGTAAATTTTCTTTTCCAATTATTATCCATAAAAATAAAGTGCGTGTTTTTGTTAGTTTCTTAAGCGATTACTTTTTCTATTTCTTTAATTATTAAAGGCGTTTTTTCGGTAATTGCTGTAATAGTATTCTGCATTTCTTCTGTAGATAAATCGGTAGTTTTTTGTTCTAAAAGTATCAATTTATCTACAATTTCGTTTATTTTTAACTGACGGAACATTGGCAGCATTTTGTGTGCGGTTTGTTTTACCGTTTCAATATCATTATTCGTAAACGAGTTGTTTAAAACTTCGATATCTGTTTTAGAACTCGTAAAAAACGATTCTACAATAAGTTTAACTGCCTCTTTATCATTTTCCAGCAAATTAAACAAATCGGTTAAATCAAAATCGTTATAAATTAATTTCATTGTCGGAATATTTTGAGTTGGTACCGTTACGGTTTCCTTGGTTTTAATACGCAGAATTTTGTAAATAGTATTGTATAAAGTGTTTATATTCAGTGGTTTTCTCATATAATGATTAAAACCAAGCTTTTTGTATTCGTGTTCGTCAAAATCGATTTTTCCGGTTAATGCAATTACAGGTGTATCCTTGTAATTTTCTAACGATCGAATATCTTCTATAACCTTCAATCCGCTATAAAAAGGCATCTGCATGTCGGTAATAATCAACTGATATTGTTCTTTCTGAAGGATTTCCTTTGCAAGTGCGCCATTTTCTAAAGTGGTCAGTTTTTTAACTTTATTGCCAAAAATTTCTTCGATTAATTTAAGTTGCAACTGGTCATCATCAATAACCAAAATCTTTTTATTTTCTAGTTTCTTGGCGTTATCATATTCATAATCAGCTTCTTTTTCGATTTCTGAATCTTCTTCAAAATCTTTCAACGGAATAGTAATATAAAAAATGGTTCCCTTGTTATGTTCACTTTCAAAATGAATGGAACCACCTAACAGCCCAACCAAACGTTTGGTAATATTCAGTCCTAAACCAGATCCACCGTAGCTTTCATTGTTGTTATGCGCCTGTACAAACTCTACAAACAAATCTTCTTTATTTTCAATTTTAATCCCAATTCCAGTGTCGGTAATTTTAATAATTGCCAAATTGTTATCTAAATCGGCATCAATACGCACTTCGCCTTTATGCGTGAATTTTATGGCGTTCGAAATTACGTTGGTTAAAATCTGCTGAATTCTGAACGAATCAGAATTAAAATCTGCATTCAGTTTTTCATCAATATTAAAAACTAAATCTATCTGTTTTTTATCGGCGCTGTTTTTAAGGTTGTTTGATATGTTTTGAAGCAAATCGTTAAAGTTGAATTTGCCGGTTTTGATCTTAATTTTGTTGTATTCCAGGTTCGAAAACAACGAAAGATCATCAACCATTTTCTTAATGTATTTTGTGGACTGAATAATGTTTTTAAGGAATTCTTTCTGCTTTGCCGTTTTAAGTGTGTTTTGCAAAAGTGCCGAAAAACCCAACAGTGAATTTATGGGCGAAACCATATCGTGCGAAATAGTTGCCATAAAAAAGCTTTTTTGTTTCATTAAATCCTGCATCTCAAAATTTAATTTTTCTAGCTTTTGCTTGTTTAAAGCCGATTTATTCAGGTCACGTAGAATGATAAAACCAAAAAACAAGGCAATAACCGAAATAATGATCCCGATTTTTGCAATATTGTTACTAACCTTGTCTATTACACTTTTACTTGATTCGTATTTGGTGTTCGATGATTCTACAACAATTTTTTCAACTTCGGACAATAAATCACGCAAACGAATACTTAATTCCTGGTTTCTTTTAATTAGTAATGCTTCTTTATCGTAATATCTTTTCAGCAATTTTAATTCGTTTTTCTTGGCTGCCGAAAAAATATTCTCTGTTGCCTCGTTTATTTTTTGCTGATTTTCTTGATTTTCTTTCTTTATTCTTTCTTGTTGTTGAGCAATTCTATTATTTTCTTGAATTAATTTTTCTTGAAGCAGGACTTCATTATCTTTAAATTTATTCTTCACTTTTCCCCACCAACTTGATTGTTCAACAACTGTATCAATAGCAACTTTTTGAGTTTCTCCTGTGCTTTGAATTTCTTTTATGCGAGATTGTGTTTCACTGTAAAGATCAAAATTGATGTATTTTGACTGTACATCTAAAACCTGATCAAACGTTAAACTTTTCAGGTTTATAATGTTGGTAATGGTATCTAACTTGTTTTTAAGGCTTTCGTTTTGAATATTATCTTCTTTTAAAACATCAATCCTAGAAACTAACGAATCTAACTGATCATGATAAACCTTTGCAGCTTTTTTATCGTAAGAAAGTAACGCCAACCTGCCCGAGTTTTCGGTTGCATACAAATCACTCACAATATTTCCCAATTCAATAACTTTGGTGTTTTCGGTTAAAAGATCGTCTTTAGAAACATTCAGATTTTTAACTTCACGTAATATATAAAGAATCGATAAGGTAAAAATGCCAATTAAAAATATATATCCTAGGGTTAGTTTTACTTTTAAATTCTGCTCGGTTGTCATAATCAAATTTTTTACTAAAATAAAAAAAGACTACCGAAAACGATAGCCTTTTATGTTTTGATATTTATAAAGATGCTATTATTTAGCAATTCCTCTTGAAATTACAATTTTTTGGATTTCTGAAGTTCCTTCATAAATCTGTGTGATTTTTGCGTCACGCATCATACGCTCCACATGGTATTCGCTAACGTAACCGTTACCACCGTGAATTTGAACCGCTTCAATCGTAGTGTCCATAGCTGTTTGCGATGCAAATAATTTTGCCATTGCTCCAGAAATAGAAATATCTTCACCATTATCTTTTTCAGATGCCGCTTTCATACACAATAAACGTGCTGCAGAAATATTAACCGCCATATCTGCCAATTTAAATGCAATTGCTTGGTGGTTAATGATTTCTGTTTTAAACGCTTTACGTTCTTTAGCATATTTTAAAGACAATTCGTAAGCACCTTGCGCAATACCTAAAGCTTGCGATGCAATACCGATACGTCCGCCGTTTAAAACATTCATTGCGAAAGCAAAACCAAATCCGTCTTCGCCAATTCTGTTTTCTTTAGGAACCTTAACATCGGTAAACATTAAAGAATGTGTATCGCTTCCGCGAATTCCCATTTTCTTTTCTTTTAAACCGATTTCAAAACCTGGCCATCCTTTTTCAACAATAAAAGCGTTGATGCCTTTATGTCCTTTTTCAGGGTGCGTGTGTGCAATAACCAAGTAAGTAGATGCCGTGCTACCGTTTGTAATCCAGTTTTTTGTACCGTTTAACAAGTAGTGGTCACCCATGTCAACCGCAGTTGTTTTTTGTGATGTAGCATCAGATCCTGCTTCTGGTTCCGATAAACAAAAAGCACCGATTACTTCACCAGATGCCAACGGCACCAAATATTTTTGTTTTTGTTCTTCTGAACAGTATTTTTCCATTCCCGCACAAACCAACGAGTTGTTAACAGACATAACAACTGCTGCAGATGCATCAACTTTAGCAATTTCTTCCATTGCCAAAACATAAGAAACGCTGTCTAAACCAGCACCACCATATTTTGGGTCAACCATCATTCCTAAAAATCCAAGCTCACCCATTTTTTTTACTGCATCAGCAGGAAATTTAGAGTGTTCGTCACGTTCAATAACTCCAGGTAATAATTCAGTTTGAGCGAAATCACGAGCAGCTTGTTGAATCATTAATTGCTCTTCAGTTAATTTAAAATCCATCTATTTTATTGTTTTTGTAAACATATTAATTTTCCGCTCCAAATATAATCGAATATTGCCAATTTTTCAAAAATTATATCTATTTTTAATTTATGAATACAGAAAAATTTAAAGTGCTTGGTGTAATGTCAGGTACATCGTTAGACGGAATTGACTGCGCCGTTGTAGAATTTACAAAGAATAACAACGTTTGGAGTTTTGATTTTATTTCAGGAAAAACAACTGCTTATTCTAAAGATTGGCAGCATAAATTACAGCATGCCATTCATCTTTCTGATACCGATTTACACCTTTTAAATATTGAATATACTTACTTTTTAGCCGAATTTTTAGCTGATTTTATTACTGATAATAAGTTGACTGATCTGGATTTTATTTCATCGCACGGACATACGGTTTTGCATCAGCCCGAAAATGGAATTACCCTGCAAATTGGAAATTTACCAACTGTTACTGATATGATTTCTTTGTCTTTTGTGTGCGATTTTCGTGTGCAGGATGTACAGTTAGGCGGACAAGGAGCTCCGTTGGTTCCCATTGGCGATCGTTTGCTTTTTGCTGATTATGATTATTGCTTGAATTTAGGCGGATTCTCTAATATTTCCTTTGAAGAAAACAACGAACGAATTGCGTTTGATATTTGTCCGGTTAATACCATATCGAATCATTTCGCAAAAAAATTAGGTAAAGATTTTGATGAAAGCGGAAATTTTGCAGCATCAGGAATTGTAAATCAAAATTTGTTGAATGAATTGAATAATCTATCGTTCTATAATCAGCAAGGTCCAAAATCATTAGGAATAGAACAAGTAAATGCTGTTTATCTGCCATTGATTGAAAAATATCAGTTAACCGCACAAGATCATTTGGCAACCGTAACAGAACATATTGCGTATCAAATTGCATCAGTTCTAAAAATTCAAAATTCAAAATTACTGGTGACAGGTGGTGGAGCGTTCAATGAACATCTTATTAATAGGTTGAAATTTTACGCACCAAATACAACTGTTGTTTTAGGATCAAAAGAAATAATAGAATTTAAAGAAGCCGTTATTTTTGCTTTTCTGGGTGTACTTCGCGTTACAAATACAGATAATGTGTTAAGCAGTGTTACGGGCGCATCAAAAAATCATTGTTCGGGTACTATATTTAATGAGGAATTATTAAGAAGTAATTGCTAAATTGATTTGTAATGAATTATATTTGTCGGGAAAATAAAAAGTAATCAATATAATGAAAGATTTATTAAAGAAATTCGAAGATAAAAAACCAGAAGTTGTTTTTCATTGGTCTGATTCTGAAACAGAAGCAGAAGGATGGACAGTAATTAATTCATTGCGTGGCGGTGCTGCAGGTGGTGGTACACGTATGCGTAAAGGATTGGATATGAATGAGGTTTTGTCTTTGGCTAAAACTATGGAAGTGAAATTTACCGTTGCAGGTCCGGCTATTGGTGGTGCAAAATCTGGTATTAATTTCGATCCTGCTGATCCGCGTAAAGAAGGCGTTTTACGTCGTTGGTACAAAGCGGTTTTTCCTTTATTGAAAAATTATTACGGAACAGGTGGCGATTTAAATGTTGATGAAATTCACGAAGTAATCCCAATGACCGAAGATTGTGGTTTATGGCATCCGCAAGAAGGTGTTTTTAACGGACATTTTAAACCAACCGAAGCAGAAAAAATCAACCGTATTGGTCAGTTGCGTCAAGGGGTTTTAATGGAAGTTGTTAATACAGCTTACACACCAGATGTTGCTAAAAAAATAACAGTTGCCGATTTAATTACAGGTTACGGTGTTGCCGAAGCAGTAAATCATTACTACAATATTTACGGTGGTAACGTAAGCGGTAAAAAAGTAATTGTTCAAGGTTTTGGTAACGTAGGTGCAGCAGCAGCTTATTACTTTGCGCAAATGGGTGCTAAAGTTGTTGGTATTATTGACCGTGACGGTGGTATTATGAAAGCCGAAGGATATTCTTTTGAAGAGATTAAAACTTTATTCTTAAACAAAAACGGAAATACGTTGGTTGCAGATAACATGATTCCTTTTGCAGAAATTAACGATAAAATCTGGAGTATGGGTGCTGAAGTTTTCGCGCCTTGTGCAGCTTCTCGTTTAATTACAAAAGAGCAGGTTGATGCAATGATTAATGCCGGATTAGAAGTTATTTCATGTGGAGCGAACGTTCCTTTTGCAGATAAAGAAATTTTCTTTGGTCCAATTATGGAATATGTTGATTCTAAAATCAGTTTAATTCCAGACTTTATTTCAAACTGTGGTATGGCGCGGGTTTTTGCTTACTTCATGGAAAGTCGTGTACCAATGAACGATGCTAAAGTTTTCGAAGATACATCGAACATCATTAAAAAAGCGTTAGAAAAAGCACATGCGTTGAATTCATCTAAGACAGATATTTCTGCAGCAGCTTTTGAAACCGCTTTAAAACAATTAGTGTAGTTTCAACACAATATATACATTAAAGCAAGTAGAAATACTTGCTTTTTTTATACAACTAAATAAAAAATGTATATTTACCTAAAATTTAAGCTTTATTAGAAAATATGATGATGCAGTTTACAAACGAAGAAAAAAAATCAATGGCAATTACAACAGCAGTAGTTGGAGTTTTGTTGATGATTTTGATATTTATACGTTTTGCAAATTCTGTTGATATATCTGAATTAGCAGGCGGTGGCGGTGGCGGAGTCGAAATTAATTTCGGAGACAGTGATTTGGGTATGGGACCCGATTTTACAAGAGAAGTATTAAATGTTACCGAGGCTAATAAAAAATCGGCAGCAGTCCGTGAACCCGAAGTTGAAGAAGAAATTTTAGCGCAAGAAAATACCAGAGATGTGCGCGATTATACGGTTGTTAAGAAAACTACTACTACAAAAGATAAACCTAAAACCATTACAAAACCTGTAAAAGAGCAACCAAAAACACGTCAGGTTTCCGATTTTGTTAAGAATGCAGCATCAAGCTTGAACGGGAATAAATCTGGTGGTGATGGTGATGATGGTGTTGCAGGTAATAAAGGAAGAAAAGACGGATCGTTAAATTCTAGCAATTATTATGGCGATGGTGGTTCTGGTGGTGGAACAGGTGGTGGTCACGGAACTGGAAACGGTTCGGGAATCGGAGCTGGATCTGGAAGCGGAACAGGTGGTGGAAACGGATATTCATTATCAGGCAGAAAAGCAACATCACGACCTGCACCACAAAACAACTGTAACGAAGCAGGAACAATCGTAGTTCGTGTAACGGTTGACAGAAACGGAAATGTAATTAGTGCATTACCCGGAATTAAAGGATCTACAAACAGTTCAAGCTGTTTAAAAAATATTGCAAAAGATGCCGCTATGCGTACCAAATGGGAACCAAAAGCATCCGCATCAGCAGAACAAATTGGAAGTATAGTTTACAACTTTAAATTGAATTAAAATATATTCAAAAACAACCAGAAGAAGCTTTAGAATGAACAACTTTTATATTTTAGGTACTAAATATGGAGAAAAAAATAACCAGGATGTATCTCAATATTTACAAAAAAGAGGAGTAGTTTCTACTGGTTTTTCATGGTTAAGTGACTTATCAAGATTTTATAATGGAAATTTTTTAGAACTTGAAAAAATATTAACATTAAATGGAGAGAAACCGCGTACTATTTCACAAGTAAAAAAGTTTTTATCTTTAAAACCTGGCGATTTAATTGCACTAAAAAGTACAGGTGCACCAATAGGAAAAACAGCTAATTTAGAAATAATTGGCTATGCAGTAGTTGTTGAAAGAGATGGTGTTGTTTATAAACATGACCCCGATGAATTCCCATTAGGTCTTGGTCATTTAATTAATGTAGATTTTCTAGAATTTAATATTCATAGAAAATTGCAACTTGGTTATGGGCAGACCGTGCATAAACTAAAAGATCAAAATCATATTGATTTAGTGTTTGGTGATTACTCTGGAGTTTTACCAATCAATAATACGGCTTCTTCATCTTCAACCAAAAATAAAAACACATCGGAAAAGTTAGTTACGGTCTCTGCAAGTTTTATTAGAAAGGCTGTTCATAATAAAATTCAACAAGGTGTTTATGAGAAGATGGTTTCTTTATTTGGAGATAAAGCTGTGAAAATGGAAGAGAATTTCGTTGACATAATATTTACTTCAAAAGAATATACAGAATTAATCGAAGTAAAACCTTATCATTCTGCTTCATCTTGTATAAGAGAAGGTTTAGGTCAACTTTTAAGTTATTATCAAAAACATTATCAGAATAGAAAAAATATTCATTTAGTAATTATTGGACTTAATAAACCTAATTCTATAGATAAGGATTTCATTGAGTTCATTCAAAAGACTATAAATGTAAGCTTCTCATATAGAAGTTGGGAAGAATTGAACAATTAATAATATATAACTAAAAAAAAATCCCGATCAGCTGATCGGGATTTTTTTAATTCTTATTGGTAGCAATTACAAATTTAAGATTGTTCTTTACACCAATTTGTAAAACGTTTACTAAATCTTGTACCTGTAAGTTGTAAGGTATTCTAACAACTACGGTTTGTGTTTTATCTCCGCCAAGTTTCGCTAATAAATGCGCTTCTAAATCTTGCGGATTAACCGGTTCTTTATCAATGAAAAACTCTTTGTTTTCGTTAACAGATAAAGTAATCAGCTGTTTGTTGGTTTTTTCTGTTGCTTCTGCTTTAGGCAATGTCATTTTAATAACATTTGGATTTGCTAAAGTAGATATGATAATAAAAAAAAGTAACAGGAAAAACATGATGTCGCTTAACGATGAGGTTGCAACTTCAGCATGAAATCTTTTACTTCTCTTTATGGCCATTTGGTCTCTGTATTATGTTAATAAATTTTAAAATGATTTTTTGCGACTGTAAAGCAAAACCATCAATTTTTCCGTTTAAAAGATGGTACGCCGCATAAGCAATAATTCCAACGATTAATCCGGCACCACTACTGATCATTTTTTCGTACAAACCACCCGAAATGTTGGCAATACTAATGTTTTCTGTAATAGATATGTTGTAGAAAATTTTAATAACCCCCGAAATAGTTCCAACAAAACCTAAAGTAGGTGCAATACCGGCAATAGTTCCCAAATGGTTCAGCTTTTTCTCCATATTGGCAATTTCAATGTTGGTTACCTTTTCCATGTTTGATTCAATTTCCGAAATTGGTCTTCCAATCGTAAGTAATCCTTCATGCAAAACATTCGCTTCTGCAGTGTTTTCACGTTGAACCGATGCTACTGCCAAATCCAGATTACCCGAATTAAGCTGCGTTTTTAGCGAATCCATTAATCCCGCGCTGGTTTTTTTAGCAGATTTCTGAATATAAAAGTATCTTTCAAAAGTAAGATAAATCGTATAAACAAATAATATCACAATAGGTATTAAAAACACACCACCTTTTAAAACAAACTCAAACAGAGAAAGTTCCTTTGTTGTGGCAACGTTTTCTACAATGGCTTGTGTTGTTTGTGTTAAACTGTCTGGTGCAGCTTGTAAAAAAAATGTCATCATAAAGTTTTATTTAACGCGTAAAAAAATGATTTTTGTAGATTGATATTTCAAAACAATTATTTGTGCTAAATAATGAAAAAAATATCACATATTAAATTAATATAAAACAAAATTTGGTATATATGGATAAGTATCACGAAACGGTTGAATGGATGTTTGCGCAACTGCCGATGTTTCAGCGAATAGGGGCTGACGCTTTTCGAAAAGATTTAACCAATACGCTTAAAATTGCGGCTCATTTAAACCATCCCGAACGCAATTTTAAAACTGTTCATGTTGGCGGAACAAACGGTAAAGGTTCCACATCGTCTTTAATTGCGTCTGTTTTGCAAGAAGCTGGTTTTAAGATTGGTTTGTACACATCGCCGCATTTGGTTGATTTTCGCGAACGCATCCGTATAAATGGCGAAGAAATTTCAAAAGAATTTGTTGTTGATTTTATCGAACATAATAAAACCTTTCTCGAAAATAATAAGCTGAGTTTCTTTGAAATGACGGTTGGTATGGCTTTTCAGTACTTTTCTGATCAAAAAGTCGATGTCGCAATTATCGAAGTCGGATTAGGCGGTCGCTTAGATTCAACAAACATCATCACTCCTTTATTAAGTGTAATTACCAATATTGGCTGGGATCACATGAATTTATTGGGAAATACCATAGAAGAAATCGCTTTTGAAAAAGCCGGAATCATTAAAGAAAATATTCCGGTTGTTATTGGCGAATTTACAGATGAAACCAAAAAAGTGTTTCAAAAAGAAGCAGAATTAAAAAGTGCCCCTATTTATTTTGCATCGACAATTAATGATATTCCTGAATTAGATTCCGATTTAAAAGGAAATTATCAGGTTCATAATAAAAAAACGGCATATCAGGCAATACAATTATTAAAGAATCATTTTTCAATTGCTGATGAAGATGTTTTAAAAGGATTTTTAAATGTCGAAAAAAATACCGGCTTAAAAGGAAGATGGACGGTTTTATCTGAAGAACCTTTAATTGTTGCCGATACCGCTCACAACAAAAACGGACTAGAAATAGTAATGCAACAGGTTCATCAGCAAAAATTCGATAAGTTGTTTATGGTATTTGGCGTTGTAAACGATAAAGATATCGATTCTATTTTGCCTTATTTACCAAAAAAGGCCGAATATTTTGTTGCCAAACCAAACGTTCCCCGCGGATTAGATGCAGTCGTTTTAAAAGACAAGCTAACTCAAAACGGCTTCAAAGCAACTGCATTTAATTCAATACCCGAAGCTTTAAACCAAGCAAAAAACAAAGCAACTATTAACGATATGATATATATTGGCGGCAGTACTTTTGTAGTTGCAGAAGTGGTTTAGAATATTTTGGGCGTTCCCCGCCTTTTAATGGACGGGTCGGGCTTTACGCTCATAGCTTTTGTGGCATTTAAGCCCAAAAGGCTATCCGCTGCAATCCCTAACGTAAATTCAGATCAATAAAATAATACAATAAACCACAAAAAAGCATGCAAGATAATTTCTAAATTATTAAAGCATTTCAGTTTTAAAACATCATCGTAATTGTTTCAAATGTTAAAATAATTCTATAACCACTTAACAATAAAGTAACTAAAAAGTAACTATAAAAAAAGGTTTAAAATAATTAGGATAGCATAAAAAAGCGGTGGTATATTTGCACCGTTGAAAAACA
>Ga0308157_10001802_pt1 | contig 40051 bp, 32 predicted proteins | sample PhyBR1_FD_201035 | JGI IMG/M metagenome (GOLD analysis project Ga0308157, IMG submission 201035) | Phyllosphere microbial communities from UC Gill Tract Community Farm, Albany, California, United States - DLSLB.R1 | ecosystem: Host-associated > Plants > Phyllosphere > Unclassified | place: USA... | reverse complement strand
AAAATTATTCGTACCGAAAGGTTATGATTTTACAGATTTCTTTAAAGCCATCTATACATACAAGGATGTCATCTTCTATGAAAAGTATGCCAACAATTACGACTACAATAAGGCTGTATTCCTGATGAGCAACTTTAAGCTATTGGACAATGAGTTCCTCACATTAAAACAAGATAATGGCTATGCATCTCCGATCTCGAGCGTATTTTACGAATTTTATGACAACATCAACGAAGTTAAGCAACGCCTTGAAGCTGAACATGAACAAATACAATGCATTGTAGGGAATAACATTACGGACAACAGCATCGCTTTTGGGCAAACGCAAAAACCTGCTTTGTGGGATTATGCCGATAATGTGGACACAATTGCGTTTTTATCAAAAATATAGCGAAATTATTTATAAAAATTTTTACGGTTTTCAGTTCCTATTTTGGAACTTTGCATCACCAAAATAACATCCGTAAATGAAAAAACATAATTTCAGTGCAGGGCCTTCCATACTGCCGCAGGAAGTTTTCGAAAAAGCCTCGCAGGCAGTACTTGACTTCAATAATTCCGGATTATCCCTTTTAGAAATATCGCACCGCAGCAAGGATTTCGTTGCCGTGATGGAGGAAGCCAGGTCACTCGCCTTAGAGTTGCTGGGGCTAACCGGCAAAGGCTACCAGGCGCTGTTCCTTTCGGGTGGGGCGAGCCTGGAGTTCGTTAGGGTACCTTACAACCTCATGACCAAAAGTGGCAAAGCCGCATACCTGGATACAGGTACGTGGGCCGCGGCGGCATTAAAGGAAGCCCGCGAGTTTGGAGATACAGTCATCGTGGCATCGTCCAAAGCTGACAATTATACCCACATACCAACAGGATATACCATTCCTGACGATGCGGATTATTTCCATTGCACCAGCAACAATACTATATTCGGCACGCAGATGCATTCGTTCCCTGAAACTGATATCCCGGTAGTTTGCGACATGAGCTCGGACATTTTTTCACGCCAACTGGATTTCTCTCAATTCGGCCTGATCTATGCCGGGGCGCAAAAGAACATGGGTCCGGCAGGCACAACGCTTGTGCTGGTTAAAGAGGAACTGCTGGGCAAAACAGGAAGGCACATCCCCTCCATACTTGACTATAAGCAGCACATAGATAAGGAAAGCATGTACAACACACCGTCGGTTTTTGCGGTATATACTTCCTACCTTACATTACAATGGCTGAAAAATAACGGCGGTATCGCAGCTATGGAAAAGAAGAACAATGCCAAAGCTGAGCTGCTTTATGCTGAAATTGACCGTAACCCGTTGTTTAAGGGCACGGCAAAAACCGAAGACCGCTCCAAAATGAACGTTACCTTCCTGCTGAACGACGAGTCGCATACCGAACTGTTCGACAAGCTATGGAAAGCCGCGGGCATCAGCGGACTGGCAGGCCACAGGTCGGTAGGCGGTTACCGCGCGTCCATCTACAATGCCATGCCGATCGAAAGCGTCCAGGCGCTTGTGGATGTGATGAAAGAGTTGGAAAAGAATGTTTAATTTGTTTGTTTAAAGTTTCAAGTTGCCACTCAAACCCTAAAACACGAGAAACTCAATCTGAAATATAACATTCAGTAATTCAAAAGCCGGGTGAAGCTCGATCTGAATTCTGAGATCTAAAATCTGAAATTATAAATGAAAATATTAGCAAATGACGGTATCTCAAAAAGCGGCATAATTGCCCTTGAAGAAGCCGGTTTTGAAGTGATCACGACCAAAGTAGCCCAGGAACAGGTGGCTAACTATATAAATACTAACAACGTCAGCGTATTATTGGTACGCAGCGCTACCAAAGTCCGTAAGGACATTATCGATGCGTGTCCCGGCCTGAAGATCATAGGCCGTGGCGGCGTTGGCATGGATAATATAGACTTGGAATATGCCCGCGAAAAGAATATCCATGTAATAAATACCCCGGCATCATCATCTGACTCGGTTGCGGAACTGGTGTTTGCGCACCTGTTCACAGGCGTCCGTTTTTTGTATGATGCCAACCGCAACATGCCGCTGGAAGGCGATATTAATTTTGAAGGACTTAAAAAGGCTTATGCCAACGGTATAGAACTGCGTGGCAAAACGCTGGGCATTATTGGTTTCGGGCGCATAGGGCGTTCGGTGGCGCGGATAGCGCTGGGGCTGGGCATGCGTGTCATCGCTTCAGACAAATTCGTTGGCAATGCCGAGATACGCGTTGACTTTTACAATGGGCAGTTCATTAATGTAGACATCCCTACAGAGCCGATGGAGGACATACTGAAGCATGCCGACTTCATAACGCTGCACGTTCCGGCGCAGGAAGGCGGCTACGTAATAGGCACGCCTGAATTTGAGGCTATGAAGGACGGTGTTGGCATCATCAACGCGGCCCGTGGAGGCATTATTGACGAAGTTGCACTTATCGATGCGCTCGATTCGGGTAAGGTGGCTTTCGCAGGCCTTGACGTTTTTGAAGAAGAACCTAAACCTGCCGTGCAGGTACTCATGCACCCTAAGGTTTCACTGACCCCACACATCGGCGCGGCAACGCTGGAGGCACAGGACCGTATTGGCACAGAACTGGCCGAGCAGATAGCCAGCTTGCTGAAGACGGAGAATTCTTAAGAGGACCAGCAATACTTCATGCAGTAATTGCGAGACATGAAGCTACTTTCTGTAATAATCAGAATTTAATACTTTATATATTTATATTTTAAAGGCCGCCATTCGACGGCCTTTTTACACAATATAATTTTTGATAAAAAATTTCATTACATTATATTTGACCATGAAAAATATCCTGACCTCCCTAGTACTGCTGGCTTTGCTTTCTTGTAAAAATGATACGGTAAAGCCTGTGAACGGTACAGAAATAAATAGTCAGGGATCGGTGGACCAGGATAACGGAGTGACCGAAAAAGCCATTACGAAGCAACAAGCCCTTGAAGACGAGATCATTGTACTGCAAAAGAACATTACCAATTCTACTGCTGCCGACCGTAAAAGCCTGCTGGAACGCTACCTCTCATATTCCCCCAGAATGGATGGTGCTTTGGCGGAGAGCTACAGCATATTCGCATTTGAATATGAGCAGGAACATACCGCCGACTTTTATTCAGTACTGTTGGAATCGGATACCGATATCATAGTACAATGGGCCGATGAAGCCGCGCTGGAAATTGCCGTACAGATAGAGACACAAGCCGAAGCCGAAGCCTTTTTGCAGGACCTGAAGCACACCAACGAACCCAAAACAGCTTCTCTTGATCCTGCCCACACCGAACTGTTTAATTTATACCACAAGCAACTCGCCGAAAAGGTATATAAGTACATACAAAAATAATGAAAGGAAAACTACTCTTACTACTCACCCTGACGGGGATGCTGTGCACCTCGTGCCTTTCCATCGGCCTCAAGATGATCGGTGCGTATGACAAGGAAGCAACAGTATCGCATTACAGCAATGGGGATAAAGAGGTGGCCTATATCCCGATGAAGCACATCGGGCCGAAGGAATTTTACGGCAACGTGAAAAAGAAGGTCGACTCGCTACAGGCGGAGGGCTACATTGTATATATGGAAAGCGTACGCGTGAAAGACTCGCTTACCCCACAGCAAAAAGACACGCTGAAATGGAAGGCCAGGAAGCTAACGGGCGTGAACATAAGCACTTCGGGCTACATTGATACCATCAACAAGACCCTGATGGGCTACAAGTTCAAGAACAGGAAAGGGCTCATCAACCAGCCGCGCTATTATGTGCTTGGCGTTGACACTATTAAAGGCCGCGTAGTAGATGTACCCATGAACGACCTGATCGCTGCCTACGAAAAAGAATACGGACCCATAGTGCTTAATGAGTGTGACTACAACCTGCCTTGGGACCAAAAATATACCTGCGGAAAGATCGCCGGAGAAGAGTCGAACGCAATGATACTTGATTACCGCAATGCCCACCTTGCGATGGAGATAATCGACGAAAAAAACAAAAAGATAGCTGTGATCTATGGCGCCCTGCATGAGAACGGGCTTTACAAAGAGCTAAAAATAAGGGATAGCCTCTGGGTAAAGAAACCTTTGCGATGAGCCACCGCCACTTCCTTATATTTAAGCCGTATGGCTACCTGAGCCAGTTTACCTATAACCTGAAGCGCAACAAAAAGCTGTTGGGTGAACTCCACGGTTTTCCCGAAGGCACCATGGCCATAGGCCGTCTTGATGAGGACTCCGAAGGATTGCTCCTCCTTACCACCGATGGCATGATGAGCGAGATCGTGCGCAGTAAAAAAGTGGAAAAAGAATACTATGTCCAGGTTGATGGCCTTATTGATCAGCCTGCCATTGAACAGCTAAAAGCAGGTGTAGAAATAGGTTTTAATGGCACACGATATGTCACGAAACAATGTGAGGCATCTATTTTACACGATCCTCCCACATTTCCCGAAAGGGGCAAAAAAATACGCGACGAGCGCCACGGCCCTACCTCATGGGTAAGCGTGACCGTAACCGAAGGCAAGTTCCGCCAGGTACGTAAAATGACGGCGGCAGTGGGTTTCCCTACGCTGCGGCTGGTGCGTGTAAGGGTAGGTAATGTGGTTTTGGGCAATTTGCAGCCGGGGGAAGTAATGGAGGTTGAAACATTTGAAATATAATTTTTATACCTGAAAAACTATGGAACATCGGAAACAAAAAGTAGCAACCTTACCGCATTTTTTCATGAGGTTGGGACGGTATACCCTTTTTGCCATATTCTTAATACTGTTTTCCTGCGGAATTGGAACTGTAGGTTATAGATATTACGCAGACTTAGGATGGATTGACAGCTTTTACATGGCTTGTATGATATTGACGGGAATGGGTCCGATTTCGGATATGCCAAATGACTCCGCTAAATTATTTTCCTCCTTCTATGCACTGTATAGCGGTGTTGCCTTTTTAAGTATTACCGCAGTATTCTTCGCCCCGGTTATACACCGGCTGCTGCATATTTTACAGGTAGAACAAAAAGATGATGAAAATTGACAGATAATGCCTGGGATTTTTCTTTCATATCAAAACTGTAAGATTTTTTAGCAAAACTTTAAAATGCCCCTGTTCATTTAATGTCTATTTTTAGCGTTAAATGAATTCAAAAGTTAAAAAATATCTACGCAAGACAGCAAAGATACTATTATGGATAGTGGGCACCATCATCGGGCTGTTCCTGCTTATAGTTTTATTGCTGCAAATACCCTATTTCCAAAACCTGGCCAAAGACAAGGCTATCAGCTATTTAGAGGGAAAGATCGGTACAGAGGTAAAGCTTGACCGCATCGAGATCGGCCTGCCCAAAAAGGTGATACTGGAAGGTTTTTACTTTGAAAGCCAGCAGGGCGACACGCTGCTTGCCGGGGAAAAACTGTCGGTGGACATAAGCCTTTTCAAGCTGTTCAGTAACGAGGTGGAGATCAATTCCATTAATCTTGAAGGTATTACAGCAAACATAAAGCGTAACAAAGATTCTGTTTTCAACTTCGATTACATCATCAAGTCATTTGCATCGGATAAGCCAAAGGATACTACCTCTGCCCCGATGAAATTCTCTATAAATAACGTCAGCCTCGACCGTATTAAGGTGCGGTATGATGATGCCATTACCAAGAACGACCTTTATGCTAACATCGGGCATTTTGATACACGTATAAAAACCTTCGACCTTGACAACCTCGAATTTGAAGTACCCAAAATAACGCTTGACGGCCTGAAGCTTACCCTTGAGCAGGGCATGGTGGCACAGGTGGCGCAGTCGACACAAGAGGTTGCAGAGGAAGCCTCTAAAAGACCCGACCTGAAACTGAAGCTTGGCGAAATAGAACTGTCAAACATTGAAATTGGATATGATAATGAAGGTAGCCGCCTGGATACCGGCATCAAGCTGAAAAAACTTAACCTTGAAGTCAATGAAATTGACCTGAAAAAACAACTCATTGACCTTGAAAGCCTCGAATTGAACGGACTGAAAGGGCAATTAGCTTTCGGAAAATTTGAAAAGCAGGTACAGGAAACACTTCCTGAACAGTCGGCGGCAGTGCAGCAGGCACAATGGAAATTCAAATTAACGAATGCCAATATTGATAATGTGGCGTTTAAATTTGATAACCAAAATTCAGCTCCAGTATCCAGAGGCATAGATTATAACCACCTGGACATTTCGAACCTTACCCTGAAAGCTAAAGACTTCTCTTATGGGCCGGATGCCATTTCGGGCGATATTGACAAACTGATCGTACGCGATATAAGCGGTGTGGACATAAAAGAGCTTCGCACCGATTTCTTCTATGGGCCAAAAGGTGCCGAACTGAAAGGACTGTATCTCGAAACGCCGAATACATTGTTGAAAGACCAGATCATCGTCTCCTACCCTTCCCTCGAATCATTGCAAACCGACATTGGCGAGCTGGGCGTGGATGCCAATCTGGAAGGCAGTAAAGTAGGCTTTAAGGATGTACTGCTTTTTGTGCCTACGCTGGCCAACACACCTCCTTTTAAAGGCAACCCGAGCGGTACACTGAACATCAGCAGTAAAATGGAGGGCAAGGTAAAAGACCTGTACATTGCCAACCTTGAAGTGAGCGGCATCGGGACGACCTCCATAGCGGCAAGCGGGAGGATAAAAGGGCTTCCGGATATAAAAACCGCTTACATGGACCTGGATGTAAAAGAATTCCGCTCGACGGCAAAAGATATTAACAGCTACATTCCGCCGGGTACCATCCCGGCCAACATACAGCTTCCTGCGAACCTTTCGGCAAAAGCCAAATTTAAAGGTACCCTCGATAACTTCAATACCAACCTTAACCTGGCAAGCAGTTTTGGCAACGCCAATATTAGGGCCACATTCGACCAAAGGCAGAAAGATCATGAACGCTACGATGCCGATGTGGACCTACAGAATTTTGACATTGGCAAACTGATAAAAAATGATTCGCTGGGCAAAGTCACGTTAAAGGCAAAAATGAAAGGCACCGGGCTTAACCCGCAGACCGCAAACGCAATGATCGATGGTAAATTGGCGAAAGCCGAATTTAATGGTTATACCTACCGCGACCTGGCTATCAATGGGAAAATAAGCAAGGGTAACTTTGATGTGAAAGCCGCCATGGACGATCCTAACCTCGACTTCCAGCTTGTAGCGGCAGGCGGTTTTAAAGACAAGTATCCTAACGGAAAAATACGACTGAACGTAGACATTGCCGACCTCAACAAGCTGAATCTCCATGCCGGGCCGCTGAAACTGCGTGGTAACGTGGATGCCGACATTGCGGACGCCGACCCCAACAACCTGAACGGTACCATAAGCCTGCATCATTTTATGTTCGCTAACGAAAAGGAGGAATTTGCATTGGATTCCATCAGCATTGTAGCGATCACCAAGCCGGATACCACCGCCATCACACTGCGATCATCAGTGGCAAGGGCCAAGGTTGTGGGCAAATATAAAGTAGGCGAAGTGGGTACCGCACTCTCAAATACTTTTACCAAATACTACAACACCAACCCATCGGCACAAAAGAAGGCCACAAGCCCGCAGCAATTTGACCTGGAATTGGTTATCGACAACGACCCTGTGCTGTACAAGCTCATACCGTCTATTGAAAGGCTTGAGCCGATTACCCTAAAAGGGTCGTATAACAGCGTAAATGACAGTATTGTATTGAACGGCAGCATACCACGTGTGGTATATGGTGATTACACCATTTCGGGCGCAAAGATCGACATTAAAAATGAGGAGGCCGCACTGGCCTACAACGTGGTGATCGACCAGGTACAGGGGGCACAGTTCGTACTGCCGCACACCAGCCTTACCGGCACTATTAAAGATAACATCATAGCGTATAGGCTACAGATACAGGATGCCAAAGAGAAAGAGCAATACCTGCTTGCCGGTCAGCTAAAGGCTAACAATGGCAGCACCGAACTACAGCTTGACCCCGATGGGCTGAAGCTGAATTACGAACCGTGGAACATTGCCGTAGATAACCTGTTGCGTTTTGGAAAGGACGGTATCTATGCCAACAATTTTGAGATGAGCAATGAAGGTGGGTCGATAAAGCTATGGTCGCAGTCGGAAGCGCCCAACAGCCCTCTTAATGTTGAATTAAGGGATTTTAAGATCGAGACGCTGACCAATATGATCCAGAAGGATGATCAAAAATTCAAGGGTGCGATAAATGGTACTGCCGAAGTACGCAACCTGACGCAAAGCCCGGTGTTCGTAGCCGACCTGGACATTACTGATTTTGCCGTAGCGAAAGATACCTTAGGAAATATTAAAATTCTTGTGAATAATGAAGTTGCCAACACCTATGCCGCCAAAGTGAGCATTACCGGACAAGGCAACCAGGTAAACCTTGACGGGAACTACAACACCACGGGACAAAACTTTGACCTTGACCTAAACATTGAAAAACTGAACATTGCGAGCATACAGGCGTTGAGCTTTGGGCAGGTGAAGGATGGAGAAGGCTATCTTTCGGGGCGTTTTGACATTACGGGTAATGCAACCGACCCGAACATAAACGGTAACCTTAATTTCAATGACGTAGCGCTGAGGGTAACACAGCTTAATTCGAAGTTCAGGGGAATGAACGATAATATTGTTGTGGATGCGACCGGCATCCGTTTCGATAATTTTGACATTGAGGATGAGAAGAGCAACCAGCTCACCATTAACGGTAACATTGCCACCAAAGATTACAGGAATTTTGCTTTTGATCTGACGGTAGATGCTGAGAACTTCAGGGCTGTCAATTCTAAGGCAAAAGACAACGATTTTTATTATGGCAAACTGTTCATCGATACCCACCTGAATGTAAAAGGCACTATGGATGCCCCGGTTATAAATGGCGACCTGAAGGTAAACGAAGACACCGAATTTACTGTAGTATTGCCGCAACAGGACCCATCGATTGCCGACAGGGAAGGAATCGTGGAGTTCATTGACCAGGACAATATGGAAATACAGCAACGCCTGAAAATTGAAGAGGCTGTAAATACGACCGCCTTTAAAGGGATGGATGTTTCAGTGAACATACAGATCGTAAAAGAGGCCGAGCTGAACCTCATTATTGATAAGGGTAATGGAGATTTCCTTCAATTAAAAGGAGAAGCAGAACTTACCGGCGGGATCGACCAGTCTGGTAAGACAACCCTGACAGGCCGCTATGAGTTTGACGAAGGTGCATACCAAATGACCTTTAGCCCGATAAAGCGTAAATTTGATATCCAGAAAGGCAGCTACATCCTTTGGACAGGTGAACCGACAGAGGCTGATGTGAGCATAACGGCTGTCTACAAAACTGACATCGCCCCTATTGATCTCGTAGACGACCAGTTGGGATCCTTTGCGGAAGGGAAGCGCAATATGTACAAGCAAAAGATCCCTGTACATACATTATTGAAAATAAATGGCGAACTGCTGAAACCGGAACTTTCATTCGATATCATCATACCTGAAGGGAATTATAATGTTGACACACAGGTTTTAAGCATTACCAATGCGAAACTCGCCCAGATACGGGAGCAGCCCTCGGAACTTAACAAGCAGGTATTCGCCATATTGCTCCTTAACCGCTTTATCGGTGAGAACCCTTTTGCCAGCGAGGCAGGAGGTACCAGCGGCGAGGCGTTGGCAAGGCAGAGTGTCAGCAAACTGTTGTCGCAGCAATTGAACAATTTTGCGGGCGACCTGATCAAGGGTGTAGAACTGAATTTTGATCTTGAATCGACCGAAGATTATACCACCGGGCAGCAGGAACAGCGTACCGACCTTAACGTGGGTATATCGAAAAGGCTGCTGAACGACAGGCTGAAAGTTACTGTTGGCAGCAGTTTTGGGCTTGAAGGTCCGCAACAGGCAAACGAGGAGACGACCAATATTGCCGGCGATGTGGCCGTAGATTACCAACTAACCAAAGATGGCCGCTACCTTGTAAGGGCGTACCGCAAGAATGAGTACCAGGTGGCACTGCAGGGACAGGTGGTAGAAACAGGTGTTGCCTTTGTAATAACTATGGATTATAACAAATTCAGTGAACTTTTCCACCGTACTGCAGAAGAAAAAGAAGCGGCAAAGCAGGAGAAAGAGCGTAAAAAGCGTGAAAAGGAAGAGCGAAAAAGGAAGAAAGAGAAAACTGAAGCCGAAAAGAAGGAAAATAAAAAAGACGACTTACCGCCAAACAGCACCAATGAAGAAGATGAAAATAAATAGGCTGCCATATTACCTCATTTTAGTATTGCTTTTTGCCTACGGATGCAGCAACACCAAGTATTTGCCGGAAGGCGACATGCTGTATGTAGGTGGCGAGGTCGAAGTGAAGGATACCGTTATGAGCCGAAAGGAGCGCAAGGCCATGGAAAAAACTATGGAAGGGTTGTTGCGCCCCAAACCCAACACCGCATTTTTTGGGCTAAGGCCAAAGCTTTGGATATACAATATTGCAGGAACACCCAAAAAAGACCGCGGCTTTAAATACTGGCTAAAGAACAAGGTGGGAGAACCACCCGTGCTTTTCAGCCAGGTGGATATGGACTACAATGCGGACATACTGCAAAATCATGCCGAGAACAAAGGCTATTTTAAAGTACGTACGGCTGCCGACTCGACCTCCCGCAACCGCAGGGCAAAGGCAAAATATACGGTAATGCCGAAGCAGCAATATACGATACGTAAAGTCATATTCCCGGGAGACTCTGCCGCGACCGAACTTGACAGTACTGTAGCTAATATCCGCCGCAGGAGCCGCCTTAAGAAAGGGCAGCCGTACGACCTTGACGTGATCAAGGAAGAAAGGGAACGCATTGACCAAAGGCTGAAGAACAAGGGCTATTTTTACTTCAATCCCGACTATATCTTAGTACAGGTAGATAGTACCGTAGGCAAACACCAGGTAGACCTGATCGTAAAAGTAAAGGATGAAACCCCGGCGCGTGCCAAAAGAGTGTATACTATTGGCGATATCGTGATCTACCCCAACTATTCATTGGCAAATGCCAAAGACACGCTGGCTAACGATCCAAAAGGTGTGGAGCGCTATAAAGACTTTACGATAATAGACCCCGACCATACGTTCCGCCCCATCATTTACGACCGTACAATGTTTTTCCATAAAGGCGATAAATACAGCAGGCGCGACCATAACCTGACGCTCAACCGCCTCGTGAACCTGGGAACGTTCAAGTTCGTGAAAAATGAATTTCGCCCGTCCGATTCGCTGGACACAGTACTGGACACTTACTACTATTTCACTCCACTGCCCAAAAAATCCATACGTTTTGAGATCTTGGCAAAGACCAATTCGGCCAACTACAACGGCTCGGAAGCAAGCGTGAACTGGAGCAACCGCAATGCCTTCAGGGCGGCGGAACTGCTGTCACTATCAGTATTCGGCGGGGCCGAGATACAGGCATCGGGACAGAATAAGGGCTACAACGTATACCGTGTGGGTGGAGAGGCGAGCCTGGTATGGCCACGATTCATCACTCCGATAAAAATACAGGACTCCAGCGCCTTTGTGCCCAGGACACGCGCCATGGTAAGCTATGAATACCAGAATAGGGCGCGACTGTACTCACTCAATTCATTCAGGACGCAGTTTGGTTATTTGTGGAAGGATAACATAAGAACGGAGCACCAGTTAAATGCCTTTGATGTGAACTATGTTAGCCCTGCTACAGTAACGCAGGAATACAGGGACCAGATAACAGCTGCTGATTCCCTCAATAACGGCAGCGGTAACGCATTGCGAAAAGTGATAGAGAAGCAGCTCATCTTCGGTCCGAACTATTCGTATACCTACACCAACACTATGCGTAAGTTCCGTAAGCATACTTTTTATTACAAAGGTTCCATAGACCTTGCCGGAACGATAGCGGGGCTTGCCACGGGAGCGGATGCCAAAACAAAGCAACCGGAAGAGATCTTGGGTGTGCCTTTTAGCCAGTTCGTAAAAACCGAACATGATCTTCGCCACTATATGAAGCTGGGTGAAAAGTCGAGCCTTGCAAGCCGCATCATTGCCGGTGTAGGTGTACCTTATGGCAACTCGACCGAACTCCCGTTCATGCGGCAATTCTTCATAGGCGGCACCAACAGCATACGGGCTTTCAGGGCGAGGTCGATAGGCCCCGGAAGTTACCGTAATCCCGACATTGATGCCAGCAGCTTCCTGCCCGACCAGAGCGGCGACATCAAGCTGGAAATGAATACGGAGTACCGAGGGAACCTTTTTAGTGTTATTAATGGGGCGGTGTTTTTAGATGCCGGTAACATTTGGCTTTGGAATAAAAATGAAGGAAAGCCGGGTTCGCAGTTTACCAGCAAGTTCTATGATGAGCTGGCCGTGGGTGCCGGTGCAGGTTTGCGTATCGACATTACATTCCTTGTGCTGCGGCTTGACCTTGCCTTCCCTTTGCGTAAACCATGGCTGCCGGATGGCGAGCGTTGGGTTATCGACGACATTGACTTTGGCGGAAAAACCTGGAGGAGGGATAACCTGGTTTTCAATTTGGCGATCGGGTATCCTTTTTAATTTTAAAAGGACGCGTATCTATGCAGATCTTCACACATCTGATCCCGGAATTGGTTAATGAATTTTAGATCCGTGACCATCATCATATTTCCAACACATCGCGCACCTTAATTTTGTAGGAAAACAACGCCAATGCGATACTGGAAAAAACTGACGACAGCCCAACAGCAGAAGCACATACAGCAGGCCCTGAGTGACAATGTGAATTTTTCTACAGATACCTCACTGGGCTATCCGGCATCAAAGCTCGACCAAAAGGTGTTCCCGACCGATGTGCCTTTCCTTAAAGACGCGCCGTTACTACAAGTGTTTGTTGCCAACCCCAATAACATCGGCTGCCACACAATTGGAACTTCCGAAAAGGCTTTTAAAGGGACACAGGAGATCGAGAATGAAGTACTCAACATGATCGCTGTCGATATTTTTAAGGCCGGACCCGACAGCATTGATGGTTACATTGCGCCAGGTGGCACCGAAGCCAATATACATGCGCTATGGATGTACCGCAATTATTTCATCAATGAATTTGACGCACGGCCGCATGAGATCGCTATCGTAGCTTCCGAAGATACCCACTACTCCATTGCAAAGGGCGCTAACCTGCTGATGCTGGAATGGCTGAGGATCCCCGTCGATCCAAACCAACGCCATATCCAGAGAGGAACACTCGAAACAATAATAGCTGATGCAAAGGCCCGCGGTAAAAAATACTTTATTACGGTAGCCAATCTGGGTACGACCATGTTCGGGTCGGTAGATGATCCCAAAACGTACACTGACCTGTATGAGCGGCTTGGCATTAGATACAAACTCCATATCGATGGTGCTTACGGTGGTTTTGTTTATCCTTTCAGCAATACGGCGAGTACCATCAGCTTTGAAGATCCGAACGTGAGTTCCATTACCATCGATGCCCATAAAATGTTGCAGGCGCCCTACGGTACCGGCATTTTCATTTGCCGAAAAGGCCTGATCGAAAATACGCTTACTAAAGAAGCCGAATATGTAGAAGGCATGGACCTTACCCTTTGCGGAAGCCGGTCGGGTACCAATGCCGTAGCGGTATGGATGATACTCTGCACCTATGGGCCTAACGGATGGTCTGAAAAAATAAGCATACTACAGATGCGTACGTCCTGGCTTTGCAAAATGCTGGATAAAATAGGTATCCCATATTTCAGGGAGCCGTTCATGAACATCGTTACCATTAATGCAGAATTTGTGCCCGAAGCGACGGCAGCCCGCTTTGACCTCGTGCCGCAAAAACATGACCCATCTAACCAATGGTACAAAGTGGTTGCTATGGACCATGTGGAGATCGGGCATCTTGCCTTACTGGCAAATGCCCTGAACGATAACGTACCTTCATTTCAGTAAGCTATGTCTTCGAGCGCTTATCCGGCCTGATGATCATCCGCAATGACTGGTCGCGTGAGAAATAGGCGATCATCCAGTTATAGGCGGTTACGATCCTGTTGCGGTAACCGATGAGCGACATCAGGTGGATGAAAAGCCACATGAGCCACGCAATGAAGCCTTTAAAATGCATTTTTGGTTTAGGAAGATCGACCACCGCTTTGTTCTTCCCGATAATGGCCATAGAGCCTTTATCTTTATATTTGAAAGGTTTTAATGGATCGCCCTTAAGCTCACTCTTAAAGTTTTTTGCAAGCCGCTCACCCTGCTGTATGGCTACCTGGGCCACCTGTGGATGTCCTTTCGGCCAGTCCGGGTCATTGGTTTGCAGGCAGGTATCGCCAAGGGCGTATATATTTGTAGTATTTAAAATTTTATTGTGCTCATCTACCAGCAACCTCCTGCCGGGACCGTAGCTTTCGGTAGGGATGCCTTCAAATACCTTGGCTGAGACACCGGCAGCCCAGATCAGGTTTTTAGACTGTATGGTCTCGCCAGTGTTAAGGTGAACGGTATCGTCGGTAAAGTCGGTCACACGGGTATTGAGCTTTACCACTACACCCATTTTTGTAAGGGCGTCCAAGGTGTCCTGCTGCGAATCTTTACTCATTGGCGACAGCAGGGCATCTCCGCCGTCTACAAGGTAAATGTTGCTGGCACTGGTAGAAAGTTCTGGATATTCCTTTCGCAATATGCCGTTCTTCATTTCGGCGAACATACCTGATACCTCCACCCCTGTTGGCCCTCCGCCAGCAACGACGATATTAAGGTATTTGCGGCGCTCGCGGCTATTCTTGCAAATGGTAGCCCTCTCCATGCGCTGCAGCAGCTTGTTACGCATCTCAATGGCATCGTTAAGGGTTTTCATTGGTATGGCGTTCTTGCGGACATTCTCCATTCCGAAATAATTGGTTTCGGCACCTGTAGCAAAAACAAGGCGGTCGTACTCAAGTTCGCCATTATGCAATTGTACCTTATTCGCGGCCATGTCTACCGAAAGCACCTCGCCCATCCTGAAGCGGATGTTGCCTGCATTGCGGAAAAGCTTTCGAAAAGGATAGCTGATGCTGGATGGCTCAAGAAAAGCCGTAGCCACCTGGTAGATGAGCGGCGGGAAAAAATTGTAATTGTTCTTATCAACGAGCGTAACGTCAAAATTTTTATTCCCCGCCAGGCCCTGCGCGAAGTTGACCCCGGCAAACCCTCCCCCTACGATAACTATTCTCATGGCATTGCTTTTATGCAGCGTGGCTGCTTTACTCCTATAAAGTTACGCATAATAGCAACAATGGCAAATGCTCCCACGCTATAAGAGATAAATTTATGAAATAATTGTGTTTTTAAAACTGTAGGTTATTTCTTTAAGATTAAAATATAGCAAAACACGCAGATACATTTATAGTTATGTTAATATTGTAGTAATTGCCTGATGCTATAATTATTTTTATCGTAGCAACAATCCTATAGCTATGAGAAAGATCTTAAGCAAAGACACTTATAAAAATATCAAATGTATCCTGATCGATACCTTTAAAGGGTTCATGAACGACAAGGGACTGAAATTAAGCGCTTCCCTCTCCTACTACACCGTATTTTCAATGGCACCGCTGCTGTTGCTCATCATTTCGCTTGCGGGTGCATTTTTTGGACGTGAAGCCAGCGAGGGCAGGATATTCGACGAAATAAACGGCCTGATCGGTACACAGGCTGCACTACAGGTACAGCAGATCATCCAAAACCTTGAGCTGTCGGGAAAAACCACCATGTCGGTCATTATCGGTGCAATAACACTGGTAATAGGAGCGACAACCGTTTTTGGCGAGATACAGGATTCCATCAACATGATATGGAAAGTAAAGGCAAAGCCAAAACGCGGCTGGGTAAAACTCATAAAAGACAGGCTGCTTTCGGGGTCAATAATCGTAGGCCTTGGCTTTTTGCTTATCGTATCCCTGATCGTTAACGGGGCATTGCTGGCGGTTAGCGACCTGCTAAAGGCACGCTTCCCCGACCTTACCATCGTACTGATAAATGCGGCTAACCTGGTGATCAGCTTCATTGTGATTACAATACTGTTCGGTGTGATCTTTAAAGTGCTCCCCGATGCCAAAATTGGATGGAGGCATGTTCGCGCGGGAGCTTTCTTCACAGCCTGCCTGTTCCTTTTGGGGCGTTATGTCATAGGACTATATATTGAGACCACAGCCGCAGGATCGCCCTACGGTGCTGCGGGATCACTGATAATAATTTTGCTGTGGGTGTACTACACGGCTGCGATATTATATTTCGGGGCCGAATTTACCCGTGCCTATACCAGCTTTAAAGGTGCCAAAATAGAACCTGCAGAGTTTGCAGTGTATGTAGAGCAGCAGGAAAAGGAAAGGGACGTGAAATTCATCCCGCCAATGGAGTCATCACTGGACACCGAAAAAAAAAAGTAATGCCGGTTGGGTTGGGATCAATGTATAAGTATTGCCTGATAACCCGAACCCATTCCTGATCCTTCGGGATCACAGACCAAATTTTCAGTATCCTACATACTAAAATGAAAGCCCCGACCCTATCAAAACGATAGGGTTTTTCTTTGGCATAAAATAAAAAAACCACCTTACCATCTACAAATAAGCCAGTTGCATTATTTTTCTTTTTGCGGTATGTGTTTTGGCATAATAAGGCAAAACGTAAAACATTTTCAAAAATGAAAAACCATGCTACGACTGCCTGCGCTAAAGCAGCCCGTTTTGCCGAGATCACCAAAGAGCTTATCCGTAAAGGGAATATCCCAAGGGTAAGAAAATGCCTTACCACCGCCGAACAGCTCCTTGCTACAGGCAGCGCTGAAACAAAGAATGCCATTTCCAACATCTATGTATTCTCGGTCTCCACTTTTATGGAGCTGCACAACTGCAGCATTGCCAACCTGTTCCCACAAACCTTACGAAGGGAGTACATAACACAGGTAAACGCATCAGGAGTATAACTTAAAACTATAATTATGTTAACAGCGCTGCTTATCGCGACCGGTATCGTGCTTTTTGCCATCTGCCGGGGATCAATTGACATTTTCGAAAAATTCTAATCATGATCGCATTACTCATCCTATCCGTATTGGTCTTCGCCTACATCTGCTACGTGCTTATAAGGCCGGAGAAATTTTAAACCAGTAATCCAAATCCTTAACAATGAATACTGAAATAATCGGGATCATAGCCATGTTCATCCTTACGATGGTACTGGCTATCCCACTGGGCAAATACATTGCCCGCGTATACTCGGGGCATAAGACCTTCCTGGATCCGGTCTTTGGTCCTGTAGAGAAACTGATTTACAGGCTCTGCACGATCGACCCTAATGAAGAAATGGGCTGGAAAAAGCATCTTAAGATACTTTTGTCCATCAACCTTATATGGTTCCTCATCGCAATGGGTGTATTGATGTGCCAGGGATGGCTCCCACTGAACCCGGACAGCAACCCCAACATGAGCCCGGACCTTGCGTTCAACACTGCCATATCATTTATAGTAAATTGTAACCTGCAGCATTATTCGGGAGAGACCGGCCTTAGCTACCTAGGGCAGTTATTCCTTATGTTCCTGCAGTTTGTCTCTGCTGCCATTGGGCTTGCAGCCGCCGCTGTACTTTTCAATGCCCTGAAAGAGCGTACTGCAGAAAAGCTGGGCAATTTTTATGAGTATTTCGTAAGGTCGATCACACGCATATTGTTGCCATTATCACTGATAACTGCAATATTGCTGATGCTGGCCGGAACACCAATGACCTTTGACGGAAAACAGGAAATGGTGACCCTTGAGGGCGAGACCGTGCAGGTGGCAACAGGTCCGGTGGCGGCATTCACAGCAATAAAGCACATTGGCACCAATGGCGGCGGCTTCTTTGGGGCCAACTCATCCCATCCGTTCGAGAACCCCAACTACTTTACCAATATGGTTGAAATGATCGCGCAGATGCTCGTGCCTTTCGCCATGATATTTGCCTTAGGCTACTACCTCAACAGGAAAAGGCTTTCGTACATGATATTTGGCGTAATGACCGTTGGGTTCCTTGCGTTGACCGTGCCCACGGTGATGACCGAAATGAACGGTAACCCTGCCATGGCCCAAATGGGCATCGACACCACGTCCGGTGCAATGGAAGGCAAGGAAACGCGCTTTGGCGCCGCGGCTTCCGGCTACTGGAGCATTGCCACTACTGTTATCTCTACAGGATCGGTCAACTCGATGCACGACAGCTCGATGCCGTTATCAGGCATGAACCAGATGCTCGCCATGATGGTGAACTGCTTTTACGGCGGATGTGGCGTGGGGCTGCTTAACTTTTACATCTTCATTATACTTGCCGTATTCATAAGCGGACTGATGGTAGGCCGAACACCTGAATTCTTAGGCAAAAAGATAGAGGCACGAGAAATGAAGATCGCTATGATCATCGCATTGCTGCATCCTTTCCTTATATTGTCAGGCGTAGCATTATCTGTAGCATTTCCTGAACATGGCGCCAGTACGCTGAACAACCCCGGCTACCACGGTTTCAGTGAGATACTGTACGAGTTTACCTCATCGGCGGCCAATAACGGTTCCGGTTTTGAAGGCCTTGGCGATAACAACCCATGGTGGAACGTAACCACAGGTATCGTGCTGCTGCTTTCCAGGTTCATCCCCATCATTGGTCCTATTGCCATAGCCGGAATGCTTGCCGCGAAAAAGCACGTACCCGAAAGCGCCGGCACACTTAAAGCCGACACCTCGACTTTCGGTGTTCTTACACTTGCCGTGATAGCCATCATTGCAGCGCTGTCGTTCTTCCCTGCTCTGGCACTTGGCCCGGTAGCCGAATATTTTTCACTTCAATAAATTGACAATGAAAACCCAAAATAAATTATTCCAAAAAGAGCTGGTGACCGAAGCGCTGAAGCAGTCGTTCGTAAAGCTGAACCCGGTAACGCTTTTCCGCAATCCTATCATGTTCACTGTTGAGATCGGTACCATCGTGATGTTTTGCGTATGTGCCTGGATACTTGCCGGCGAAACCTCCCAGGGGTCTTTTACTTATAATCTCGTAATATTCCTTGTACTTTTTTTCACGCTCCTGTTCGCCAACTTTGCTGAGGCCATAGCCGAAGCCCGGGGCAAGGCACAAGCCAACAGCCTGCGCAAGACACGTGAGGAAACACCCGCCAAAAAAATCGAGCCTGTAGGCGAAATGTATGTGGATGAGGTGCAGATAGTACCCTCTTCCAAGTTAAGAAAAGGCGATGTATTCGTTTGTGAACCTGGCGATATTATCCCCACTGACGGCGAGATAATCGAAGGCCTTGCAACCATTGATGAGTCTGCTATCACAGGCGAATCGGCACCGGTGATACGTGAGGCAGGAGGCGATAAAAGTTCGGTGACCGGTGGTACCAAAGTACTTTCGGACCACATTAAGGTAAAGGTCACTACCGAGCCGGGCGAAAGCTTTCTCGACAAAATGATCGCGCTTGTGGAAGGTGCTTCCCGCCAAAAAACTCCTAACGAGATCGCCCTTACCATTCTGCTTGCAGGCTTTACGCTCGTTTTTATCATAGTGTGCGTTACATTAAAGCCCTTCGCCGATTTTGCCAATGCCCCTATCACGATCGCCGCCTTTATTTCGCTGTTCGTATGCCTTATACCTACTACCATAGGCGGGTTGCTTTCGGCAATAGGCATAGCAGGCATGGATAGAGCGCTGCGTGCCAACGTGATCACCAAATCGGGTAAAGCGGTAGAGACAGCAGGAGATATTGACGTCCTCCTTCTCGACAAGACAGGAACAATAACCATAGGCAACCGCAAGGCGACACACTTTTATAATTCAGAAGGCGTTTCGGAAAAGCATTTCATCGAAGCGGCTGTGTTTAGTTCGCTTGCCGATGAAACACCCGAAGGCAAGTCGATAATAGAACTGGCCGGGCTGGACCAGAACATTCAATTAAAGGATGCAGCCTACATTAAATTCACTGCAGAGACCCGCAGCTCGGGTGTCGACCTCCCCGGAAGGAGGATACGCAAAGGCGCTTATGATGCCATAAAAAACCTTGTGGAGAAAAACGGCAACGAGTTCCCACAGGTAGTTGCTGAAAAAGTGAAGAAGATCTCATCGAATGGTGGTACGCCGCTGGTCGTGGCCGAAAATGAAAAGGTGATCGGCGTGATCGAATTGCAGGACATCATCAAGACCGGGATAGCCGAGCGTTTTGAGCGCCTTCGCAAAATGGGCGTGAAAACCGTAATGGTAACGGGCGACAACCCACTCACAGCAAAATTCATAGCCGAAAAAGCCGGTGTGGATGACTTTATAGCTGAGGCAAGGCCCGAAGACAAAATGAACTATATAAAGGCCGAGCAACAGCAGGGCAAGCTGGTAGCCATGATGGGTGACGGCACTAATGACGCCCCCGCACTGGCCCAGGCCGACGTTGGCGTAGCCATGAACAGCGGTACGCAGGCCGCCAAGGAAGCGGGCAACATGGTCGACCTGGATAATGACCCTACCAAGCTCATCGAGATCGTGGAGATAGGCAAGCAGTTGCTGATGACCCGTGGTACGCTGACCACCTTTAGCATCGCGAATGATGTAGCCAAGTACTTTGCCATTATTCCGGCCCTCTTCATTACTGCTATCCCGGCATTGCAGGGACTGAACATAATGAACCTGCACAGTCCCGAAACCGCGATATTATCAGCAGTCATATTTAATGCGATCATTATCCCATTCCTCATACCGCTTGCGCTGAAAGGCGTGGCATACAAACCCATAGGTGCTTCAGCACTCTTGCGAAGGAATTTGCTCATCTTTGGATTGGGTGGTATTATTGTACCGTTCATTGGTATCAAGCTTATCGATATGGCAGTAGCACTTTTATTTTAATTCAACGATCATGAAAAAGACATTCTTACAAACGTTCATCCTTACCCTGATCTGCATAGTGAGCCTTGCAGGCATCTACGCCCTGTTGGTATTTGGCGTGGCACAGGTAATCCCTAACCGTGGTAACGGGAAAGTGGTTTCTTATAACGGTAAAACCTATTACGAGAACATTGGCCAGTCATTTACTTCTGGCAAATATTTCAATTCCCGCCCATCGGCGGTAGGCTATAACGCGGCTGGGTCGGGAGGAAGCAATAAAGGGCCTTCCAATCCCGAATACCTTGCAGAAGTGCAAAAGCGGATCGATACAATTTTGATGAAAAATCCTGAAATTAGCAAGAAAGACATTCCTGTCGAAATGGTAACTGCCTCCGCCAGCGGGCTTGACCCGGACATCTCAGTCCTGTCCGCGAAAATGCAGATAAAAAGGATCGCGAAGGAGCGCAACATAAAGGCATCGGAATTGGAAACCCTAATTGAAAACCACACTGACAGACCACTCCTGGGGCTTTTCGGGCCTGAAAAAATAAATATCTTAAAACTCAACTTAGCGTTGGATAACCTTAAGCAATGAAAAATAATATAACAGCTCTCCTAATGGCCGTGGGCACAATAACGGGCACATTGGCACAGACGAACGACTCTATAGTGGTACTGCCACAAAGCGAGGTCCCCTCACTTAAGTTCTCAGGGTACATAGAGACCTATTACACCTATGACTTTGGGCAGCCTGAAAGCAATACCCGCCCCGGTTTTATTTATTCTCATAACCGCCATAACGAAGTGGCGCTAAACCTTGGCTTTATCAAGGCATCTTATGACAATGGAAATGTGCGTGGGAACCTGGCACTTATGGGGGGCTCTTATGCCAATGCCAACCTCGCGGCAGAAGATGGCGTAATGAAGAACATTTACGAGGCTAACGCCGGGGTAAAGCTTTCCAAAACGGCTAACCTGTGGGTAGATGCGGGAGTTTTTGCCTCGCACATAGGCTTTGAGAGTGCTGTAGGTAAGGATTGCCAGACACTTACCCGCAGCATACAGGCCGATAATTCACCCTACTATGAAAGCGGTGCAAAATTGTCGTACACTTCCCCTTCCGGAAAATGGTTCGTAAGCGGTCTGGTGCTCAATGGCTGGCAACGCATTCAAAGGGTTGAAGGCAACAGGACACTGGCTTTCGGCCATCAGCTAACCTACAGGCCCAGTGCCGGGGTAACGATCAACAGCAGTTCCTTTGTTGGGAACGATAAACCTGCGGCCGACAAGCGCATGCGTTACTTTCACAATTTTTACGGGCAGTTCCAGGTAAGCGGCAAATTTAGCCTTACCACGGGATTTGACATAGGCGCAGAACAGAAAAGCAGGAATAGCGAAAGCTACAGTTCATGGTATTCGCCTGTGCTGATAGCTAAATATGCCCTGAGCGACAAGGCATCGCTGACCGCACGTGGGGAATATTATGCCGATAAAGATGGTGTCATCATTGCTACCGGTACCGGGAATGGTTTCAAAACCTTCGGCTACTCGCTTAATTTTGACTATAGCCTGTACAGCAACGTGATGTGGCGCATTGAAGCGAGGACACTGACCAGCAAAGATGAGATATTCATGATGAACGGCAGCCCATCAAGCAACAATACCTTTATTTCAACTGCTTTGGCACTATCATTTTAATGGATACTGAAAAAGAAAATAATGTAAAGCACTTTCTCGACCTTATACAAAAGTCGCGTAAGGGCAAGTTTAAGGTCTACATCGGCATGAGTGCCGGTGTAGGCAAAACGTTTCGTATGCTGCAGGAAGCGCACACATTATTGCGCAATGGCATTGATGTGAAGATAGGCTTTATAGAAACACATAACCGCAAGGAAACGCATGACCTGCTGGACGGATTGCCCGTGATACCCAAACGCTCCATCTTCTACAAAGGTAAACACCTGGAGGAAATGGATGTACAGGCCATCATTAACCTGCGTCCCGAAGTGGTTATCGTGGATGAGCTGGCACACACCAACATAGAGGGAAGCAAAAATGGCAAGCGATGGCAGGATGTGATGGAGATCATCGATGCAGGCATCAACGTGATCAGTGCTGTGAACATACAGCATATTGAAAGCCTGAACGATGACGTGCGCGAGATAACCGGCATTGAGGTGCAGGAACGCGTGCCCGACAGCGTGCTGAAAGCAGCCGATGAGGTGGTGAACATTGACCTTACCGCCGATGAGCTTATCGCCCGCCTGAAGGAAGGGAAAATTTACACGGCCGAAAAGATCGCTTCGGCACTCAACAATTTCTTCAAGGCTGAGCATATACTGCAACTACGGGAACTGGCCCTGAAAGAAGTGGCCAGCCAGGTGGAGCGCAAGGTAGAGACCGAAGTGACCGGGCTGCGCAATTTTAAGAAAGAACGTTTCATGGCATGCATCAGCAGCAATCATAAAACGGCTAAGACCGTGATACGCAAAACCGCGCGCCTCGCCAACTATTACCACAGCAAATGGTATGTGCTGTATGTAGAGTTGCCAAAGGAAAACAGCCATAATATCCAATTGGATAAGCAGCGTCACCTAATTAATAACTTTAAGCTTGCTACAGAACTTGGCGCTGAGATTATCAGGGTGCAGCATAGCCGTGTGGCAACCGCCATAACCGAACAGGCCGAAACCCGCAGGATAACCACCATTTGCATTGGCAAACCGCATCTTACGCTGCTTAAGGTTATTTTGTCGACCAATATTTTCAAGGCATTGTTAAATAAATTATCTTCGAATGATATTGACCTTATCCTTCTTTCCTGACATGAAGATCAAGACCAAACTCATACTGGCTTTCAGCCTTTTATTCATAATGATACTTACCCTCGCCGGTATTGCCACGCGGCAGGTGCGGCTGTTGGGAGACGAATCTAAGAACATACTGGTGGCGAACTACCAATCGATGGATTATTCCCGCAATATGTACAAAGCGCTCGATGCATTTGGCGAAAAGCCCGATGCGGCTGAAAAATTCCAGTCGTACCTGGACCAGCAGATGGCCAACATTACCGAAGTGGGCGAACAAGAACTTACAGCAGACCTTCAGGAAGACTATTCGGCATTGCTTAATGACCCAAAAGACCCTGAACTGCTGCGTAATGTACGTGCCGACCTGAACAGCATCATGAAGCTGAACATGGATGCCATAAAGCGCAAAAGCGACATAGCCGAAAATACGGCTGCCAGCGCGATATGGTGGATATCTATTGCCAGCGCGTTCTGCTTTGTGATCGGCTTTACGCTGCTGCTCAACCTCCCGGGCTATATTGCCAACCCCGTGCGCGACCTAACCGAAAGCATCCGGCAGATCGCGGCCAAGAATTATTCGCAACGGGTTTATTTTAAAGGACATGATGAGTTTTCGGCCCTGGCAAGATCATTCAATACCATGGCGGAGAAATTACAGGAGTACAGCAACAGCAACCTCGAAAAGCTGATGATGGAAAAACGCCGTATCGAAACACTCATCAACAATCTTAGCGATCCTGTGATAGGGCTGGATGAAAATAAAAAGATACTGTTCATTAACGAGGAAGCCATAAAAATTTCGGGGCTGATAAAAGATAAGGTAATTGGCCAACAGGCGGAAGCAGTAGCGCTGTATAACGACCTTTTGCGTACGCTTTTACAGGATGATAAAGGATCGAACGGAAAGGAATCTATGGAAATTTATTGTGACGGAAAGGAAAGTTATTTTGAAAAGCACACGATAGCAATAAGCATTGTACCGACCGGTGAAGAGCAAACACGGCCGATAGGTTCGTTCATCATCCTGAAGAACATTACGGCTTATAAAGAGCTGGACAGTGCAAAGACCAACTTCATCGCAACAGTTTCGCACGAGTTCAAGACACCGATCGCCTCAATGAAAATGAGCCTGCAACTGCTCGCCAACAGCAAGACCGGCACCTTGAATGAAGAGCAGCAGGAACTTTTGGAAAGCCTGCATGATGACACAGAACGCCTGTTGAGAACAACAGGGGAACTGCTGAACATTACACAGGTTGAGACCGGGAAATCCAATTTTAAGATAGAAACCGCAAACATGCAGCACTTGATCGCCGAAGCTATAGAGGCCAATCAAAAAGTAGCCGCTCACAAGAACATCAGCATCCGCCAGGAGAACATGAGCCAATTGCCGAAGGTAATAGTAGACATGGAAAAAGGGGCATGGATCATCTCCAATTTATTGTCGAACGCTATCCGCTACTCCTACGACAATGATCAAATTGAGGTTAAAGCCGGCATGACAGCAACTCACATAGAGATATCGGTGACCGATCACGGTAAAGGCATTGCGCCCGAATTCCAGGAAAAGGTATTTGATAAATATTTCCGTGTGCCGGGCACAGAGAAGGAAGGCACAGGGCTGGGGCTGAGCATCAGCAAGGAATTCCTACTGGCAATGGGTGGCTACCTCCATTTAAGGAGCGACATTGGGAGTGGCAGTACTTTTACGGCCGGTTTCATTAAAGCAAATTCATAATACATTTACGGATGAGTTAATTATCGCAATTGTGACGGATGTCATAGATATAAAGGCGGGTTGACGCTACTTTTGTTCCCTTACCGGCGGTAATTTTTTCCGGTAATTATAAAAATGGAGCAACTGATAACAAACTTTAATGAAGCAGGTTCCCTGCTTATAAACAATGTTGGTTCGAAAAATGCATCCGTGGGCGCTTTGTACCATCTGGGCAGCGGAAGTGTAAGTGTGCCCCCAGGTTTTGCCATAACCTTTGCCGGCTTCAGGCATTTTAAGCAGCATAACGGCCTCGATGCCAAACTGGAAAGCCTATTTTCAGCCCTTGATACCCAGGAGTTCTCAAACGTGCCACAAATATCATTGCAGGCCAGGAAGATCATCATTAATTCAAAATTCCCCAAAGCCCTGGAGGATGCCATACTTTCATCATACGAAAGTACTATTGCCCGCCAGGACGTGGCCGTGCGGAGCAGTGTAGCCGACAGCACATTACTTGCCAATACCGGCCTGCCGGAATCGTTCCTGAACATTAGCGGTAACATTGCACTGCTTTATGCCATAAAATGCTGCTATGCCTGCCTTTTTAATGAAAATGCACTGTTGCAGGCAGGCATAACGGGATACGACCCTTGCCAGATCGAAATATCGGTAGGGATACAGCAAATGGTACGATCGGACCTAGCATGCTCTGGTATAGCTATTATCCGGAACGGGGCGGTAAACATTAGCGGAAGCTGGGGCCTTGGGCAAAATTTTACCGCAAATCTCATAACCCCGGACGAATTTTGCATTTCCGGTCCCTTTAGCACAAGCGCATTGCCTGTAATAACAAAAAAGCACGGCAGCAAAAGCAGGATGCTGGTGTATAACGACCTTGCTGCCGGGACCAATTCAACTATAAATAAAGCCACTCCCGGCGAACTGCGCGAACAACTGGTACTTACCGACAGTGAGATCATTTCCCTGGGCCGGGCCATGACGGAAATAAGGGACAAATATAAAAATGATGTATTGGCAGAATGGGCCAAAGATGGCCTCGATGGCAATTTATATGTACTGCAGGTACAGCCTTATACACTATAAATTTTCCTACTTCTTTTTTAATTGCGATATTTGTTGAGCAACAAAACACTGCCATGAGGAATGAAGCCTTACTGAATGCAATCATTGATAATGCGATAGACGGGATCATCACTATAAACGATGAGGGCATTATTGAATCGATAAACCCATCTGCGTGCCGCCTTTTTTTATATGAACCCCAAGAGGTCATTGGGCAAAACATATCCATACTGATGCCATCGCCCGACAGGGAGCGCCACGATACCTACATGGAAAATTATAAACGTACAGGCATTGCACACATCATCGGCTACGGTCGCGATGTGCTTGGGCGTAAAAAGAATGGTGGGGTATTCCCCTTCCGCCTCGGCGTTAGTGAAGTGCGCTATGAAGAGCAGCGTTTTTTTGCCGGGTTCGTACACGACCTAAGCCACCAAAAAGAGGCCGAGAACAGGCTAATGCAATACACACAGCACTTGGAAGAACTGGTGAATGAACGTACCGTATCGCTAAATGAGACCATTGACGCCCTTACCCATACCAAGGAAGAAGTGAGCCATTCGCTGGAAAAGGAAAAAGAACTGGGCAAACTGAAAAGCCGCCTGCTCTCGATGGCATCGCATGAATTCCGCACACCCCTTAGTTCCATACAACTTTCTACCTCACTGATCGAGCGATACGCCGAAAGCATGGACAGCAGCAAGATAGGAAAGCACGTCACCAAGATAAAAAATTCTGTGAACAACCTTACCACCATACTGAACGACTTTTTGCATGTTGAAAAGGCCGAAGCCGGCAAGGTCGAAGTATCTTTTTCGGACTTTGATCTCGTTGCCTTTTCTAAAGAGATAGCCGATGAGATGCAGCTATTGGCCAAAAAGAGCCAAAAGATCATTTATACGCATTCAGGGAACGATGTTAATGTGAGGTTGGACAGGAACCTGCTACGCAACAGTGTTATAAACCTCATATCCAACGCTATAAAATATTCGGGAGAAGCTACCACGATACAATTTATTACCCGTATTGAAAGCGGCAGCTGCAGCATAACCGTTCAGGACGACGGCATAGGCATACCCGAAGAGGAGCACAAGCACCTGTTCGAAGCTTTTTTCCGGGCGCAGAATACCGGAAGCATTCCCGGAACCGGCCTGGGGCTTAACATCGTGCTTCGGTATGTAAAGCTTATGCACGGCACCATCGATCTTGAGAGCGCTGTAGATAACGGCACACGTTTTACCATTACATTCCCGCAAAATGACTAAGATACTTGTAATTGAAGACAATACCGACATTCGTGAGAACATAGTCGAGATACTGGAACTTTCCGGCTACCAGGTATATGACGCCCCGAACGGCGATGCCGGGGTAAAGATGGCGCTGAGCCATTTGCCCGATATCATTTTGTGCGACATCATGATGCCTGAGCTTGACGGCTATGGCGTGATCGAAGAGCTGAACAGGCACGAAAAGACCAGGGCCATCCCCTTTATTTTCCTTACGGCAAAGGCGGAACGTACCGATATTCGCAAAGGCATGGAACTGGGTGCCGACGATTACCTGTCTAAGCCTTTTGATGATGCCGAGTTGCTGGGTGCCGTGGAAAGTCGCCTGAAGAAAAAGGAATTGCACCAGCTGTTTTATGGGCAGACTGCCGAGAAGCTTGGTGAAGTGGTCGATAAAAAAGACGGTTTGCAGGAACTGAAGCAGCTGATGCAAGGCCGAGACAGCCGGATTTTCAAAAAGAACGAAACGATACATCACGAAGGCGACAGGGTAACGGGTATTTACTTCATCGTCAGTGGGAAGGTAAAGACCGTAAAGCTTACCGAAGATGGCCGTGAACTGATAACGGGCATATACAAATCTGATGACTATCTGGACATCAACATCATCCTGACCGAGGACATTTACACCGATACTGCGATCGCATTGGAAATTACCGAACTTGGCTTTTTGCCTGCTGACCAACTGGCCAAGCTCCTGAACAGCTACCCCGACATAGGGGCAAAATTTGTAAAGCTGCTGGCGAACAATGTACGGGAAAAGGAAATGCGCCTGCTACAGATCGCTTACTCATCGGTAAGGAAGCGTATTGCCGAAACCATAGTAAACCTGGTGCAGCAGCACAGCCCTGATGGGAAAACGATAAAGATAAGCCGCGATGACCTGGCGGCGCTTTCCGGTACCGCGCCAGAAACCGTGAGCCGTACCCTTACCGACTTCAGGGAAGAGGGGCTTATAGACAAGGCAGGCAGTACCCTTTACGTGCTAGACCTGGAGAAGCTGAACAAACTGAAAAACTGACCGTGGAGTGATACAAGTCATTATTTGCAAGATCAGGCAACACTAACTTGCCCAACAAAACAGGTTATGGTATTCATATTGATAGCCGCCGCACTGGTGGTACTGTTAATTTCGCTTAGCGCGATAGCTGTGATCCCCAATGAATTGCTTTCGCAGAAAGTACCGGGAAAAGGCCTGATGAAAAATGATGCGCCAATTACTGATCTTCCGGCTCCGGTACTGAGATACCTTGAGCATATGGATGCCAAAAAGCCTTTCGCCCGGCAATTCTCAAGGCTCTTGAAGCGCTTTTTACCGACCCGCGGCAACGATGCTGCCTTTTACAGCACACTATCGAACTGGTTATCCCATAACAGCCATTGGCGTTACTGCCTTTTTCCTGATGCCGGCCTGGCTTATGTATACGATCCGGTCAACGGGTCATGGCAGTTGCTTAAAGTGAAGCGCAATGCCCAACTGGTCCTGCTTGTCCAAAACCGGGTGGCTGCCTCCCCTCCTGCCCTTTTGCCAAAAACCTGACGAATATCATTTTTTGGAGGCTGGGGCTACAATACCTTTGGCTAAAACAACAGGATATGTGCCAGTCGATCTTACAAAAATATAATGTGCCGGGGCCGAGATATACCAGCTATCCCACCATTCCTTACTGGGAAGGTGTAGGCTTTACAGCTGATAGCTGGAAAGATTCATTCATTCGGTCTTTTGGTGAAAGCAATAGTACTGAAGGCATAAGCCTGTACATCCACCTGCCTTTTTGCGAAAGCATGTGCACCTTTTGCGGCTGCCACAAACGCATTACCAAACGCCATGACGTAGAAGTTCCGTACATTAAAGCAGTCCTGAAAGAATGGGCACTTTATCGGAATATGTTCACTACCCGGCCTCGTATTAAGGAACTGCATCTTGGCGGCGGTACCCCGACTTTCTTCAGCCCGCAAAACCTGCGAAAGCTGATCGGGGGGATCTTTGAACTGGCCGATGCCACTCCTGGTTACGAATTCAGTTTCGAGGGCCATCCCAATAATACCACCCGAGAACACCTGCAAACGCTGTATGACCTTGGTTTCCGGAGAGTAAGCTATGGTGTGCAGGACTATAGCGAAAAAGTACAAAAGGCCATAAATCGTATACAGCCTTTCCAAAACGTGGCGCTGGCCACGCGATGGGCCAGAGAGATCGGGTACACATCCATCAGCCACGACCTGGTATATGGGCTGCCGTTCCAGTCGATCGAGAACATGGTGGATACAATAGAAAAGACCCAGGCATTACACCCGGAGAGGATATCTTTTTACAGCTATGCCCACGTGCCCTGGATAAAAGGGAACGGCCAGCGTGGCTATGATGAGGCCCACCTGCCAAAAGATGAAGAGAAGCGCCGCCTGTATGAAATGGGCAAAAAAATACTCATTGGAAAAGGTTACCACGAAATTGGCATGGACCATTTCGCACTGGATAGTGACCGTATGCATACCGCCGCACGAACAGGCACATTGCACCGTAACTTCATGGGGTACAGCGCCTCTAAAACGCAACTGATGATCGGGTTGGGCGTATCGTCCATAAGCGACAGCTGGTATGCCTTTGCGCAAAATGAAAAGAACCTGGAAGATTACTATAAAAGACTGGAAGTAAACGAGCTGCCGGTTTTCAGGGGGCACCTGCTTACCGATGAAGACCTCATAATTCGCCGGCATATCCTAAACCTGATGTGCCGTTTTGAGACTAGATGGGATGAGGGTGGCAGCTACTTTAAAGAATTGCCCGAAGTACTGTGGGAGCTCCGTGAAATGGAAAAGGACGGCCTGCTGGCTATCGGTAGCACAGCTATGGAAATAACCGAAAAAGGGCGGCCATTCGTACGCAACATCTGCATGGCATTCGACCTGAGGCTAAAGCGAAAAGCACCGGGAACGAAGCTTTTTTCTATGACGATATAATATTTAGGTTTTAGTTTAAGTAAGAAATGCCGGGATAATGCGTCCCGGCATTTTATTTAACAGTCCCCATCTAATACTTCCCATCAGATACCTGTAATGCCCAACCCGCCATCGCGTCGATAACAGGTATCAGGCCCTTTCCCGCCCCGGTAAGGCGATAGGTCACAAATGGCGGCACGACAGGTTTCGCTTCGCGGATGAGCAGGTTATCGCTCTCCAGCTGCTTCAGGTGCTGAATGAGCATTTTTTCGGTAATGGCGGGTATAGCCCGTTTCAGTTCGCTGTAGCGCTTATCACCCTGCGAAAGATGGTATAATATGATAGGCTTCCAATAACCACCTATCTTTTCCATCGTATAGGTAACAGGGCACATACTCAGTGCATAGGCCTTATTTTCCTGTATTGTTGAGGTTTCTTTTATCGCTGTCATGTATACATACTTTAGGGTAAGTACTTGTAAAAAAGTTAGTAAAGATATAATTTCGCTTTATAATAAAAAAATATTTAACCATGAAAATAGCAATTACAGGTTCGCTCGGAAATGTAGCAGGGCCGCTTACAAAGAAATTACTGGCCGAAGGCCACCAACTTACCGTAATTAGCAGCAGCGAAGACCGTAAAAAGGACATTGAGGCACTGGGTGCGGCAGCCGCGATCGGCAGCATTACCGACGCATCGTTCCTTGCAAGGTCTTTTAGTGGTGCTGATGCCGTGTTTGCCATGACACCGCCCAACCTCGGGCTGCAAAACATTGTGGAAAATACCGCTGCTGCCGGAAAAGCCATTATCGAGGGGGTAAAACAAGCGGGGGTAAAACGGGTTGTGCTCCTGAGCAGCATAGGAGCTGATTTGGAAGATGGCACCGGACCTATCAAAGGGCTTCACGCCATCGAAAATGCGTATAAAGAACTTGAGGGAGTGAATGTAACCTTTCTGCGTGCGGGGTACTTTTACATCAACTTCAATAACAGCATCCCGATGATACAGCACTCCGGGATACTGGGCAGCAACCTGGATGCGGACACACAGATCCAATTAGTTCATCCAAAAGACATAGCTGCTGCTGCTGCTGAAGAACTGGTAAAAGAAGCTTCAGGCATTAATGTGCGCTATATCGTGAGCGATGTAAAAACACCTGCCGAGATAACCACAGCTTTCGGTAATGCCATCGGCAAGCCGGAGCTGCCTTGGATCACATTCAGCGATGCCGATAACGAGCAGGGCATGGTGCAGGCGGGCGTTCCGGCAGAGATCGCATCCCTGTATACCGAAATGGGACGCGGTCTTCGTGAAGGAAACATACAGGCCGACTTTATTAACAGCGGCCATAGCATTGACGGCAAGGTAAAGCTGGAAGATTTCGCTAAGGAATTCGCAGCAGCGTTTTAAATGAGGACAGGCCGGATCTACCGGCCTGTTTTTTTATAGTAATATATATTATTTGCATTGTGGCGCTTCTGTTATATAAAGGCTGATGTTGGAAGGCGATACATACGGTATGCCCAGACCCATGCCCCTCACTACGAACAGCATCCCAACGAACACCGCTGCATAGGGAACTACAGTGGCGATGGTTTTGTGTGCATTACTTTTTAAAAAACCGCTCATGTACACCACTGCGCTCATTAGCGGGATTGTGCCCAGCCCGTACAAAGCCATATACAACGCACCAAAGCCCGCACTTTGCATGGCTATCGCGCCGAAAAGGGCTGCGTATACCAAACCGCAGGGCAGTAACCCATTGAGCGATCCGGTAGTAAACAATGCTTTGTACCCGCTTTTCCTGAACTGGCTGCCCAGGCTGCTTTTTATATAGCTGATGACCCTGTATACCGGCTTTGAGAAATTATAACGGGCAAATATCTTTTCGGGCACCATGGCAATGGCAATGATGGCCACACCCGCGATTATCGATAGCCATTGCTGTATCCCTGCAAGATACAAGCCTTTTCCTACGATGCCGAATACCAGTCCCAGTAAGCCGTATGACGTGATCCTTCCGGCATGGTACACCAGTATCTGTAATGCCTTTCGCGCCGGGTTATTCCGGCTCACAGGCAGCATCATTGCTATTGGCCCGCACATCCCTAAGCAGTGCAGGCTTGATATAAGGCCGAGTAAAAGCGCTGAGTAAAGCATTTGTTAGATCTTAAGATGAAGAGATAATAGATAATAGATGAGAGACAGCGAGTTACGGTCTATTATCTCTCATCTATCTGTCTATCTGTCTTTTTTAAAGCGAAAGCATATCCCTGCTCATATACCCTTTGCCTTCATATTGCCAATCGATGGTAATGTCCCAACGGCCGCCTGCCAGATCATTTTTAGGTATGAGCAGATATGGCATCGATAATGAAATGGGTACCTCAAAATCGAGCTTCTTGTCAGACGGCCTGTAAAAGGACACTTTTCCTGATATTTTAACAGGGTCAAACCCTTTTGGGAATGTTATTTTTATCGCTTCGGCTATATTCTCTACCTGTATGTTATGTTCAAGCAATGCGGCGTTCTGCTCTTTATCCAGCACTGCCTGCAAGCCGCGTTCCTGCTTGTAATATTCGTCTACTACAAGCTCATTATCATACTTGCTGTCAGACTGTACCCTGAAAACAAAAAACAGTATAAAGGCCATGAACAGCGCGAATGCGATAACGATCCCTGTACCCCAATTGATCTTCATGATTTTAATTTTTACGTTCCTAATTAAAAGTGCGCGGCCCCAGGAAATTAGTGGTCTCCCTGTCGAGCAGCCTGTCGCCCGAATATACCCCGAGCATTATTTTCGTTTTGTCGCCTTTCAGATGGGCCGGGTCTATCTCAATGAACAATGTACCCTGTGCCGTAGCCTCCTTCGATATGCCGAATTCCGCCGTCCCCACCACCTTTACTTCTCCTTTTATACCTTCCAGCCTGAAATGCACGTTTTCAATATCCTCCATCGTCTTGTTGATGAGCTTGTAGGTAAACACGTTGCTTATGTTACCGCCTTTGTGCTCAAACAGTTGTCCCGGCAGTCTTAGTATCGTTGCATCGACATCGTTGCGCAAAAACATCATGCCTGTAAAAACGCCCATTAATAGTACCAGTACAGCGGTGTAGCCTTTCATACGGGCAGTGAATTTGAACTTCTCTTTTTTCACGATGCCATTTTCGCTGGCATAGCGAATGAGCCCCTGCGGCAGGCCTACCCTGTCCATCACGGTATTGCATTCATCTATGCAGGCGGTACAATTGGTACACTCCAGCTGGGTGCCGTTGCGAATGTCGATACCCATGGGGCACACATTTACGCACAGCTTACAGTCGATGCAGTCGCCCTTGCCGGAGAGCATGCGCTCCTCATTTTTAACCATCTTGCCACGCCCGCCTTCCTTTTCGCCGCGAACATGGTCATAAGCAACTACTATGGTCTTGTTGTCCAGCAGCGCGCCCTGCAGCCTTCCGTACGGGCAGGCAATAATGCATACCTGCTCCCTGAACCAGGCATATATAAAGTAGAACACACCCGTAAAAATGAGCAGTGCGATAAAGTTGCCGATATGGGCAAAGGGTCCTTCGGTCACCATCAGCATTAGTTCGTTGCTGCTCACAAGGTAGGCCAGGAAAATGTTAGCTATCAGGAATGATATTACAAAGAACACAAACCATTTGAGCGCACGCTTCCTTATCTTTTCGGCATTCCACTCTTGTTTATCGAGCTTTGCCTGCGCATTGCGGTCGCCGTCTATCCAGTACTCTATCCTGCGGAACACCATTTCCATGAATATCGTCTGGGGGCATAGCCATCCGCAGAATATCCTGCCGAATGCCACTGTGAAGAGCGCCACGAAAACGACCCCTATGATCATAGAGATGACGAACAGGTAAAGATCCTGCGGCCAAAACGGCATCCCAAAGATGTTGAAACGCCTTTCTATCACGTTGAAAAGCAGGAACTGGTTGCCGCTGATCGTAACGAACGGGGCAGAGAACAGGAACGCAAGCAGCCCATAGCTCACCCATTTCCTGTAATTGTACCATTTGCCCGATGGCTTTTTGGGGTATATCCACGCGCGCTTTCCGTCTTCATTGATAGTGGCTATATGGTCGCGGAACGTTTCCCCTTCATTTTCAGTCATTACGATTATTTTACATTAGCCGCGGCAACCTGCGCCGCATCATCCTTCCATATTTCCCCGTCGGGTGCCTTAGCATCTTTCGGGTTGCTGCCTTTCAGCGACAGTACATAACTGGCTACAAGTTGTATCTCAGATGGTTTCAGCGTACCCTGCCAGGCCACCATCCCCTTGCCGTCACGGCCACCTTTAGTGATCGTATTGAACACATTTTTGATGCCGCCGCCCAGCAGCCAGTTCTCATCGGTAAGATTAGGGCCTATCGCACCTCCACCATCGGCACGGTGGCAGGCAGCGCAATTTGTTTCAAATATATTTTTGCCCTGTGCCAGTTCGCCCGCATCGGTAAGCAATGTTACTGTGTTGGCATCGATAAGGTCTTTGGCCGTTTTTTTATATTCCTCCACAGCCATGCGGGCCACCTCCATTTCGGCAGTGAATTCCGAATCCTGATCACCGCCCGAAAAAATGTGGTAGTACCCCAGGTAAATGATCCCGAAGACAATAGTGCCATAAAACAGCTTTACCCACCACGGCGGCAGCACATTGTCAAGCTCGTGAATGCCGTCATAGTTATGCTCCATCATTATCGTGGCTTCTTCCCCGATAGGCTTGTGCTTAGCAACAAAATAACTTTTTAGTTTTTTGAACCACGCCTTTTCAGTAAAGCCGATAGCCTCTTCCTCCTCTATCTTTTTACGCTCCTCTTCGGTAAGCAGTGCCAGTGTAACCCTGTCGATAGCGGCAACCACGACCTCTATGGCTATCAGCAGGAAAATGAATATGAACAGGAACAGCGACACCATGGGGTATTTCAGGAAGGCGGGCCTGTCGCCGGAATCGATGAAGTACTCGGTAGCCATGAAAACAATGGCGAACATTACGGGAACCCTTACATAAACAGGAAATAAATTTTTCATTGCTGGTATGTGTTTGTTAGCTGTTATTTTCGTTGGCCTCGGCACCGTCAAAAGGCAGCTGGCTTATTTCAACTATCTTTTCCTTTTTGTAGGTATACACCCAAACATAAAGCACTACAAAGAAGATGAAGAATATCAGCAGGGAAAGTATCGGAAAGATCCCAACTCCCGAGATGCTTTCCAGATTATGTTTTACGAATTTGAGCATAGCTTTACTTATTTAGTTTCGGCAACGGTGTTTTTTATCTTAATGTCGGTACCCATGCGCTGCAGGTAGGCAATTAGCGCTACGATCTCCCTGTCCTTCATCGGCACAAAAGCCTCGCCCTTGGCTGCAGATGCTTTTTTACTTTCCTCGTAGCTTTTTACAAAGTCGGGGTCGGCATGCAGGCTTTTTTCTATTTTGGCCGACTGTGTCCCGATCGTCTTTTCTGCATTTTCAATATCCTCTTTAGAATAAGGCACTCCCAGTTGCGCCATCACTTCCATTTTCTTTTTAATATCAGAAATATCCAGTTTTTTATTATCGAACAGCCACTTGTATGCTGGCATTATCGAGCCTGCCGATGTGCTTTGAGGATCCCACATATGGTTGAAGTGCCAGTTGTCGCTGTATTTACCGCCTATCCGCATCAGGTCGGGGCCGGTACGCTTGCTTCCCCACAGGAACGGGTGGTCGTATACATATTCGCCCGACTTGGAGTACTCGCCGTAGCGCTCTACCTCACTGCGGAAGGGGCGTATCATCTGCGAGTGGCAGTTCACACAGCCTTCACGAATGTATAGGTCACGGCCTTCGAGTTCCAACGGTGTGTATGGCTTTACTGTAGATATGGTTGGTATGTTGGACTTTACCATTATAGTAGGCACGATCTGTATCACACCGCCTATCAGTACCGCAATGGTAGCCAGTACGGCAAGCTGTATCGGCCTTCTTTCAAGCCACGGGTGGAATTTTTCGCCTTTAAGCCTTTTGGTGCTTATCTTTTGCAGTGCGGGTGCTTCGGCTAGTTCATCCTCGATCGTGCGCCCCTGTTTTACCGTCATGATCACGTTGTAGCATAGTACCAGTAACCCGATCACGAAAAGCGTTCCGCCTATCGCCCTCATCCAGTACATTGGCATGATGGCCTGTACCGTTTCAAGGAAGTTGCCGTGCACCAATGTGCCGTCGGGGTTAAACTGTTTCCACATAGATGCCTGTGTGAACCCGGCAACATACATTGGCAATGCATACAATATTATACCCAGCGTACCGATCCAGAAGTGGAAGTTGGCCAGCTTTACAGAGTAGAGCGTAGTTTTGGTAAGGCGCGGAATGAGCCAGTATATCAGTGCAAAGGCCAAAAAGCCGTTCCATGCCAGCGCGCCAACGTGTACGTGCGCCACGATCCAGTCGGTAAAGTGGGCAATGGCGTTCACATTCTTAAGCGAAAGCATTGGGCCTTCAAATGTCGCCATGCCATAACCGGTAATGGCTACCACGAAGAATTTCAGTACAGGATCGGTGCGGACCTTGTCCCATGCGCCGCGCAGGGTAAGCAAACCATTTATCATACCGCCCCATGACGGCGCAATGAGCATTATCGAGAATACAACACCCAGGTTTTGCGCCCAGTCGGGTAAGGCAGAATACAGCAGGTGGTGCGGGCCGGCCCAGATATAGATGAATATGAGCGACCAGAAGTGGATAATGGACAGCCTGTAAGAATATACCGGGCGGTTGGCGGCTTTTGGCAGGAAATAGTACATGAGCCCCAAAAACGGCGTGGTAAGGAAAAAGGCCACGGCATTGTGCCCGTACCACCATTGCACCAGCGCATCCTGCACCCCAGCGTATACTGAGTAACTCTTCATCCCGCTTACCGGCAGTGCCAGGCTGTTGAATATATGGAGGATGGCCACGGTAATGAAAGTTGCCAGGTAAAACCAAACCGCTACATACAGGTGGCGCTCCCTGCGCTTCAGTATCGTACCTATCATGTTGATGCCAAATACTACCCACACTACCGCAATGGCAATGTCTATGGGCCATTCCAGCTCGGCGTATTCTTTAGATGATGTATAGCCCATAGGGAGTGATATGGCCGCTGCTACAATAATGAGCTGCCATCCCCAAAAGTTGATCTTGCTCAGCACATCGCTGTACATGCGGGTCTTGAGCAGGCGCTGGAGCGAATAGTAGATCCCCGCGAACATGGCGTTGCCCACAAAGGCAAAGATCACTGCATTGGTATGCAGCGGCCTGAGCCTGCCGTAGCTTAGCCACGAAACACCGTCAGTAAGTCCCGGGAACATATACATAGAGGCAATGAGCAGCCCCACCAGCATTCCTACTACACCAAACACTATGGTAGCGTAGAGGAATTTCTTGACTATCTTATTATCATAATAAAACTGTTGCATTTCCATATTCAGATCTTATTTTGGATTGTTTGGGTTTTTCTTTTTCAGTTCATCATCAAAGAGCATGCGTACCGATGGGGTATAGTCGTCGTCATACTGGCCGCTTTTTACGGCTTTTACAAAAGCGAGCAAAAAGGCTACCGCGACAATGATGCTGATGGAAATAAGGAGATAAATGACACTCATACCTATGGTCTTAATTATATGTTAACAAAAGTAGGATTGGATGACGGGGTAAAACATGATGCCCGTCACAGTTGGTTATTTTTCATTTCCGCGAGGCGAAATAATTGCTCATTAGCGTTACGAAGCTGATAATGGTAATGGTGCTCAGGGGCATGATTATGGCTGCGGTAAGCGGCATAAGCTTTCCGGTAACGGCGAAAGATAATCCCACCACGTTGTACAGCAATGACAGCAGGAAACTCATCTTGATGGTTTTGACCGTATTTTTAGAAAAGCGCAGGTACCTTGCCATTTCCCTAAATTGCGAGGCATCGAGTATGCCATCGCATGCCGGGGAAAATACATTCACATTTTCTGATACTGAGATACCAACATCGCTTTGTGCCAGAGCTCCCGCATCGTTGAGGCCGTCGCCAACCATCATCACCCGGTGGCCCTGCTCCTGCAGCTGTTTAATGTAGCCCAGCTTTTGTTCGGGCTTCTGGTTGAATACCAGCTGTGTCCCTGCCGGCAGCATCGTTTCGAGCATTTGCCTTTCGCCGTCATTATCGCCTGAAAGGACTGCCAGCCTGTAGTTGCGCCCCAAGTCTTTAAATAACTCCGAAAGCCCTTCGCGGTATTGATTTTCGAATACATAGCGGCCAAGGTAATTCCTGTTTATAGATATGTGCACACATGTTTGCAGCGGGCTGTCCTTTCCGTTCTCCACAAAAGAAGCCGATCCTGCCTTTATGCTGAAACCATCTATAACGCCCTGCACGCCTTTGCCCGTCACTTCCCAAAACTCATCTGTGGGCACTACAGGCATTACCGGCAAATGGTCATATATCCTGCGGCTCAACGGATGGTTAGAGCCGCGCAATATGTTCTTTATGTACATCAGCTGCTTGTCGTCGGGCGGTGTCCCTTCAAAGGTTATCCCCGACCTTTTATTGGTGGTTATGGTGCCGGTCTTATCAAAAACAAGCGTGTCTATTTTATCCATTTGCTCTATTACTGCAGCATTTTTCAGGTAAAGCTTTCGGCGGCCCATTATCCTGAGCACGTTGCCCAGCGTAAATGGCGCACTGAGTGCCAGCGCGCATGGGCAGGCCACGATGAGCACTGCGGTAAATACGTCAAAAGCCGTTTTGGTATCGATAAAGGTCCAAACCAGGAATGAGGCTATGGCAATGAGCAATAGCACGGGAGTAAAGTAGCGGCTTATCGTATCGGTCAGGGTCTTGTGATCCTTTGCATCCTTCTTATCAAAAACCTCGTTGCTCCACAGTTGTGTAAGGTAACTTTGCGATACCGATGCTAGCGCTTCCATTTCTATCGGCTGCCCCTCCTGCCTGCCGCCGGCATATATCTTTTCGCCCGACCGCTTACCTACGGGTTCGGCCTCTCCCGTTACAAAGCTGTAGTCTATCAGGGTCGAGTCGCTCATCAGGATACCGTCTACCGGTATGAGCTCTTTGTTACGTATCAAAAGCCTGTCGCCGGCCTGCACATCATATACCGGCACTGATGCCTCGCTCCTGTCCATAAGCACTTTGGTAACAGCAATGGGAAAATACGATTTGAAGTCGCGCTCGAACGAAAGGAAATCGTATGTTTTCTGCTGGAATAACTTACCCAAAAGCATAAAGAATACTAACCCTGTAAGACTATCGAAAAATCCCTGCCCGAACCCGA
>Ga0308157_10001801_pt1 | contig 40075 bp, 32 predicted proteins | sample PhyBR1_FD_201035 | JGI IMG/M metagenome (GOLD analysis project Ga0308157, IMG submission 201035) | Phyllosphere microbial communities from UC Gill Tract Community Farm, Albany, California, United States - DLSLB.R1 | ecosystem: Host-associated > Plants > Phyllosphere > Unclassified | place: USA... | reverse complement strand
AGAACTAAGCGTAGAAGAAATTGTTTGCGGAGGCGAAAATAGATTTAAATATCGCCTCCCAACCATTTCTAACAGTCAAAACTTAGTGCTTAAAAGAGCTATGGTACCCGCAGGATCTCAGTTGGTAAATTGGTGCGCCAACTGCATCGATCAAGGATTATCAAACCCAATACAGCCCAAAAATGTGATTTTAAAATTGCTCAATGCCTCTGGTGTAGTTTGTATGCAATGGACTTTTAACAATGCTTATCCAGTAAAATATTCCGTTTCTGACTTAAACTCTCAGGAAAGCAACATTGCGATAGAATCTATTGAACTGGCTTACACCTATTTTGACATTTCAAAGAATACCAAATTTGATAAACTTTTTACGTAAACCATTATGCCAATCGAAATAAGAGAACTCATTATCAAAACGGAAATCGTAACAACAAATGCAAAAAATTCGGCTCTGACTAAAGAAAGAGAATTATCCATTTTGAGAAAACAGCTACTGGAAGAATGTAAAAGATTAATTGCTGAGAAAAATCAGGAGAATAGCTATAAACGGTAAGCCACAGATTACAGGATTAAAAAGATTAAAAACAAGAAATCTGATTAAATCCATTTAATCCCGATAGCTATCGGGAGCGTGAAATAATTCGAATCACAAATAAAAATGAGTAAAAAATCTGCATGATCTGCTAAATCTGCGAAAGAAAATATTTCACAGACAAACTTAACAGGCTTAAAAAAAATTAAACTTAAAATAATAAACAAATGGCAAGTTTAGAATTAATGAAAATTACGGGATATACAGATGAAGAATTTCAGAACAAATTCTCCGGAAGTCCGTATGCTTTCATGATTAATCCTGACAATATCAAAATACAGAAAAGCATCGAATACAACGAACAGCAAGCACCGGCAACAAGTTCGGCTTCGCAAAAGTACAAAAGCACGCCAAGCGATAAACTGAGTTTTGAAATGGTTATAGACTGTACCGGAATTGTAGATGCCAAACGTACTGATATGGCCAAAGAAATAACAGCATTAGAAACCATTATATACACCTATAACGGGAAAATACACCGTCCTAATTTTGTAAAAGTACAATGGGGACAGAACATAACATTCAACGGAGTACTAGATTCTATTGACATCTCTTACACTCTATTTAAACCCGACGGAAGCCCGCTGAGAGCAAAGATATCATTGTCTTTCAGCCGTTACATTTCTCCAAAAACAGTAACTAGAACAGATGCTCCAGAATCTCCAGATCTTACCCACATTGTAAGCGTTTCTGAAGGAATGTCTTTACCGCAACTGTGTCAAAAAGTATGGAATGACGATTCGTATTACATACAGGTTGCGGAGTATAATAAACTTAACAAATTCAGAAACCTAAATGGTATCGACAAATTAATTTTTCCACCTATAAACCCTTCTAATTAATGAGTGCTTCAACAGAAATAAAAAGTGGCGGAATTGCAACATTTGTCGTAAAAGTCAGCGGCTCGCCTATAGCCGACGAACTAAGCGTGCTTTCTGTTCATATAGAAAAAAAAGTAAACCGAATTGCTTCTGCAAAAATTACCATTCTAGACGGGGAACCCAATACAGGTCAATTTGATGCCAGTTCTTCTTCTACTTTTGTTCCAGGCGCAACAGTAAGCATTGAAGCAGGATATGACAGTAATAATACCGTTATTTTCTCAGGTGTAATTATGAGTCAGACCATTCGCATTGATAATCTTGTCGGATCAGCTCTAGAAGTAGAATGTCGAGACAACGCAATAAAAATGATTGTAGGCAGAAAAAGCCTTACTTACTCAAAACAAAAAGACAGTGATATTATGTCGTCCCTTATAGGAAACTATTCGGGATTAAGCGCAGATGTTACTGCTACAAGCACAATTTGGCCAGAACAAGTGCAATATTATGTTACAGATTGGGACTATCTATTGGCTCTTGCTGAAGCAAACGGACTAATAGTGACTACTTTAAATGGAAAAATTTCTGTATTTCCTCCTGATAAAACTACCACTTCTGTTCTTACAGTAACTTATGGTGATACTCTCCTTGAATTTAATGCCAAATTGAGCGCTGTTACGCAATTAGGAAACGCTGCAGCGAATAGTTGGGATTTTAAAACCCAAGCTGTAGTAACGGGCAATGCTGCACCGAATGTTTCTGGAGCTGGAAATTTAACAACAAAAAAACTTTCCGAAGTTGTTGGACTTTCTACGTACCAATTGCAGACTTCAGCTCCTCTAGAAACTGCTGACTTAACCAATTGGTCGAAAGCGCAGATTATTAAAAGCGAATATTCTAAAATAATGGGTGAAGCCTCTTTTCAAGGCACGAATTTAATCGACCCAGGAAAATATATGACCTTCGCTGGTGTTGGAGATCGCTTTAATGGCGATTACTTAATTGCAGGAGTTGTCCACGATTTGTCGCAAGGAAACTGGGTTTCTGAAGTTTCACTTGGGCTTTCTCCACTCTGGTTTACCGAAGAACCAGATGTTATGGCTCCACCCGCTTCTGGTTTAGTTCCCGGAGCAAAAGGTCTCTTTAACGCAACCGTAAAACAGATGTACGAAGATCCCGATTCTCAATATAGAGTTTTAGTCGATGTTCCTCTATTGGATCCTAAAGGAGAAGGAATTTGGGCAAGGCTTACCAATTTTTATTCGACAAGCGGAGCTGGGGCTTTTTTTATGCCTGAAGTTGGAGACGAAGTTATTCTTGGTTTTATAAATGAAGACCCACGATATCCAATAATACTGGGAAGTGTTTATAGCAGTACCAGCATAAAACCTTTTGCAGGTTTAGATCCAAATCAGAAAAACTCAATAAAAGCCATTGTTTCCAAATCAGGAATTTCAGTGCAATTTGATGATGAAAATAAAATCTGGACTGTTGCTACGCCCAATAAAAATACCATCATCATAAGTGATAAAGACAAGAAAATTACGATTCAGGACGAAAACAGCAACAGCATTATAATGTCTAGCAGCGGTATTGATTTATCAAGTCAGAAAGATATCAATATCTCAGCAAATCAAAACGTAACCATCAAAGGAAATCAAGGTGTCAATATACAGTCAAGTGGCGGAGACGTTGCATTAAAAGGCTTAAACATCAAAGAAAATGCAGATATGCAATACACTGCTCAAGGCGGACAAATCGCACAAGTGTCTGGAGGAATGCAATTGACATTGAAAGGTGCGATGGTTATGATAAACTAATTATGAGTTATGAATTATGAGTTATGAATTGCGAATAGTTAATCATTTACAATTTAAACTTTGACAAAGTTAGCTACAGCATCGATTAAACAAATAAACAATTAACCGATTAAACAAAAAAAACTATGCCACCAGCAGCAAGACTTACAGATTTTCATCAGTGTCCAATGGTTACTCCGGGAGTCCCGCCAGTTCCACACGTGGGTGGGCCTATTGTAGGACCTGGAGCACCAACCGTTTTAATTGGAGGATTACCAGCAGCCAAAGTTGGCGATACGCTGGTTTGTGTAGGACCGCCAGATTCTATTATAAAAGGATCTGCAACGGTTATGATCTGCGGTATGCCAGCCGCAAGAATGGGAGATACAACCGCTCACGGAGGCTCAATTATGCTCGGAGCATTTAATGTGATGATCGGTGGATAATACAGCACATAATGAAACTGCCTTTTTAGGTTCAGGATGGGCATTTCCGGTGTCTTTCTCTGCAGATAATTATATGCTGAATTTGTCTGCCAATGAAACCAATATTAACGAATCTATCAATGTTATTCTGAACACTCGCAAAGGCGAACGCACTCTTGAATCTGAATTTGGTTCAGGAATACAGCAGTTTATGTTTAGAAAAATAGATAGTACGCTTAAAGGCGAAATTATCGAAGCTATCAAGTTTGCCTTATTGCGTTACGAACCAAGAATATTGGTGCAGGACGTAAAAGTCGCATCAACTGATATTGCAAACGGAACAATAGAAATATTGATTAGCTACATCTATTCAAAAACCAATACAAGACATAATTACGTGTTCCCATTTTATGTAAAAGAAGGAACAAACCTAGACAAGAAAAAATGATTTTAATTGATCAAAATAGCGCCATAAATTCTCTTAACGAAGCACTCGTTCCGAATCCGTATTTAGTAGACGGAAGAACCGAGCAAGACTGGCTTTACTTTTTGGCAGAATTTAGCAAATTGATCAATTTCTATAATGATAGCAATACCATTCATGGAAACTGGAGTCCGTTTTTGTTAAAAGATCCCGTTTTCCTGATGGCTTCGATTTCAAAAACAAACTATAAAAAACTACATGCTGATTATAAAAACAGCTGTACCGAAATTCAACGATTAGTTCAAAAAGAAAACGGAGGAATTCCGTATTCAAATGCTTTAAACAACCTTTTTGATCGCATTACAGCTATTTATAAAATTATAGAACGCTGGACGCATTATATGCTCAGAAATAATGAAATATACGATCTCAAAACTTACATTTTACAAGAAGTAAAAACAAAATTAAGTGTTGACTTTTGGGCAATTCAATCTTTTAGAGAATATTTATACAAATTATCTGTTGACGGTTTGTCTATCGCCTCAGCGCCTTTGCAAGATTTTAATTCTTTTGACAAAAGCATCTGGTTCATCAATAAAGACAAAACTCCCTTTTGGCAGGTTTTCGGGTTTGAAACAGAACATTACGTTTTACGGGAAACAAGTTCAATAACGGCATTCAGTCTAGATATTCTAACAAAAATAGGCGATAAATTATTTCAGTTTTTAGAAACCATTATTCATCATGCAGGAAAAGAATTCAAAAAATTAAACCTTAAAAAAGGACATTTTCCAGATACCGTTCTTTTACGCTCTTTTGTAAATATTTTAAAAGTGCAGCAAGATCGTATGAATGGTCTTTCTGAGAAACATCTTGATTTTTATTATAAAGATATTCTAAAACAGACCAGACTCCCTGCCGTTGCCGATCATACATTTTTGTGCGCCACACTCACAAAGCCAACATCTGTTTTTACTTTACCAGCTGGAACTTTGTTTAATGCGGGCGTCGATGCGCAAAAGAATCCTATTCTGTTTTCTTCACAGAAAAATGTAAACCTAAATCCTGCTACGATTGCAAGCGTACATAAACTTTCTTATCAAAATAAAAACAATGCCTCTTATAATTTGCAGACTGTTGTTAAACCAACCGAAATTCAATTAGATGCAGAAAACAAAGCAATCAGTTGGGAAACTTTTGGTTCAGATGATCTTTCTCTAAATCCTTCTCTAATCGGAATTGGATTTGCTTCGCCAATGTTATTATTGCGTGAAGGAGAAAGAACTATAAACCTCACATTGGAATTTGATTCTTCCATAGATATAAAAACCCTGCAAGAAGCCAGTTATTTTTTGAGTACACAAAAAGAATGGCTAAAATTAGATTTGGCTTCCACAGATTTTACAGCAGACGCTAAAAAACAAAATACTGTTTTTACCATAAAAATAAATCTTGACCCAACTGTAGCTGCGATCGAACCTTTTTTAGTTAATCCTGACGGATTAAAAAGCGACTGGCCAATGATGAAGATTTTGTTTCAGAATGTTCCAAATCCTCAACAGCCTCCCAAAGTCACTTCGATAACTATTGCGTTGAAAGTAACAGACGTTAAAACCTTTCAATTGTATAATGATTTTGGAGAAATAAATGCTAAGAATCCCTTCACTCCTTTTGGACCAATTCCGTTAGTAAATGCCAATTTTATTATCGGAAACAATGAAATATTGAGTAAACCTCTCGACAGTTTTATAGTAGAAATAAATTGGGATAAAAGACCAGGCAATTTTGAAATGTATTACAAACAATACAATGATTATCTAAATCCACCGAATAAAGATGATAAATCAACGCTTCTAAAAAAAATTAAAATGTTACATCCAACAAAGCCATCTACTCTAATTCTACCCGAATTTAGAAATGCTAGCTTTATGGTATGCTTTGATATCATGCAAGACAAATCATGGGACGGTCTTAAAATGACAAAGATAGAAAGCAGTGACGTTGATAAGGTTTTCATTCCAATCAATGAAGTTCCACAATCCGTTTATTTATTCGATTCTGAACCTGAAGATGCTAATTATAATGTTTTAAGCACATCTAGCAGCTGTTACCTATATTGCAAACCAGGTGCTAGTTTGAGTACCATCGCGACACCAACAGCTGCTAAAATCTTAAAACCCGATCCAAACATTCAAAAAGAAGCTTTAAAGTTTACTGAAGAAAGTTCATCGGGATTTATAAAAATGACTTTATCAAGCCCAGAATACGGTTTTGGTTCAGAATTGTATGCCAATGTTGTAGCTAGTATTGCTCTACAAAACGGCAATAAACTTGCAATGGCAAAAGACAAGGAAGTAAAAGATTTTATTGCTGCCGCCAATGTACCATTTGCGCCAAAAATACAAACCTTTTCAGCCATTTATAATGCTAGCGTAACCTATAAACTTGATGGCACGGCAGGAGATTATCCGTTGCAGTATTTTATTTATGCTCCATTTTCAAACTATACTGTATTTGATAGTGAAACCGCTGACCAAACCAAAACCAACACATTTAATACCGAAATAATTGGAAGTTCTGAAAGCGATGCCGTAAAAGGTTTTCCGCTCTATCCCTCTTTTAATTATAACGGAGCATTATTTATAGAATTGGATAATCTGATTTGCGACAGCACTTTGAATCTCTATTTTGAATTGGCTAGAAATTCGACTGCGCTTACCAATCAGAATAGCCTTTCGTATTACTATTTAAGCGATTCTGGTTGGAAAAACATTCAGCCATTATCTGATCAAACCAACCAGTTTAGATGTTCTGGAATTATAGAAATTCCTATTCCGGCAGATTGCAATAATAACAATACCATAATGCCTGGAAACAAAAACTGGATTTCTATCGCCGCTATTGGAAATCTTGCTTCGTTTTCTAAAACCACTTTTATGCAAACCAACGGATTTAGTGTGCAAAGAACAGGAACTTCATTTTTGACCGATACACAAAGTCCGCAAATTGATGCAAACGTGATCACTAAACCAGAAATCAAGATTCCGGAAATAGGCACGATCCTTCAGCCATTTGCTTCTTTTGGAGGAAAAGCTGCCGAAGACAAAACCGATAGAAACAAAAGAGTAAGCAATAGCATTAAAACCAAAAATAGAGCCAGCACACAAACCGATTATTATACGCTGATTGCCGAAAAATTTGATACTGTATATTATTCAAAAGTAGTTACTAAAAAAAGCGACAATAGCACAAATGTTTATTTAGTCAAAAAAATAGCGTCAGATAACGATTCCAACGCTTTTATTCCTTTGGTAACAAATGCACTCGAAATTCAGGTAAAACAATATTTAAGCGCCAATTCGTCGCCATTTATAAACCTGAACGTTTCCAATTTTAATCTAGAATATGTCACCATTAATATTTCAATTATAGTCGATCCAAACTATCAAAAAACATTGGTTAGCAAAAATGTAAATCTCGCATTAAAGAAATATTTATCGCCATGGATTACCAACTGTTCTTCTGAAATAGAAATCGACAAACCGCTTATTGATGCCAAAGTGAGCACATTTATTCAAAGTATTGAAGGAGTTCTTACGGTTGAAAATGTTTCCTTTTCAAGCTATTACATCAATCCCGTTACAGGAGTGCAAACAGCATTAAAAAGTGAAAAAAAAACTTTAATGCCATACGGGCAGGCAACCCTTTTAGTTTCTGCTCCCAATCATAACATTTCATATCTGACATAATGGATACCAATAATCAAATAACAAAAACACAGCTTCCGCCGCATCAGGATTTTAATTTCCTGAAAGACGAGGCTATTGATTATATCCAAAATCATATTGGCACAGAATGGACCAACTTTAATCCGAGTGATCCTGGAATGACCATTCTAGATCAGGTTTGTTATGCACTTACAGAATTAGGCTATTGTACCGATTTTTCTATTCCAGATATTTTGACCGATTCTACAGGAAAAATGGAAATGGAAAATCAGTTTTACCTTCCGTATAAAATCTTGACTACTTCGCCTTATACCATTGATGATTACAAAAAATACATCATTGATGGAATCGAAGAAGTTTATAATGCCGAAATAACAACCTACAATGATAATCTTCTGCCCTTTAGCAGAGTTTATCAAGTGTATCTGTATATAAATCCCGACATTACTGATAGCATTCAATGTGATACTATCTGTAAATCGGTGTTTTATTACCTTAATCAAAGCCGAAATATTGGTGAGCTTTTTAATATGCCAATTGCGCTTCAGCCACAAAATTGTTTGATTGGCGGAAAAATTGAAATTGAAAAAGATGCAGACGAACAAGCTGTTTTATTAGAACTGCAAAACAAGCTCCGCACTTATATTTTTCCGAAAATCGCTCAAGTAAATTATGATACTCTAAAAGAAGACGGATATAATGCTGCAGAAATATATGACGGGCCTTATCTTAAAAATGGCTGGATTCTAAATGAATCTATATTAGATAAAAAAGATACTCTCAAAACTATTGATCTAATTCCAGTAATTGAGTCTGTAGCTGGCATTATTTCAGTTTCAGGACTTCAGCTTTATCAGAACAATAATCAAGTTCAAACATTGCAATCAACTCTGAGCCAAATAATATTTATAGATATTCTGGCTTCTTACAGTGAGAAAAAACTACAGCTTATCTGCAACGGAAAAGAAGTGCAAACAGATGCTTTAAGTCCATTGCAAATTAATCTCACCAAATATCAGGAAACAGCGATAAGTTTGAATAACAAGCCTGCTATAAAATTGCCTAAAAGCAGTTTCAGAGACATTAACAGCTATTATTCAATCCAAAATACATTTCCACAGCAATATGGCATTGGTGACGATAAAATCGAAGATGATTCTGCTCCAATTCAAGTAGCACAATCACGCCAATTAAAAGGCTATTTAACCTTATTTGATCAGGTTCTGGCCAATCAGTTTTCGCAATTGGCCAATGTTTCAAAACTATTTTCTTTTACCAATTCTGTATGCGGTTCGCCTTCAGACAAAGATGCTTTTTATGCGCTAAAAGATAAGTACGAGAAAAAACATTTAGAATATCCTGTTCCATACAAAATGTTTTCTCCAAGCTATTTTTATCAGTCGCTGTACAATGTTCCTCATATCAAACCTTTATTAAAAAATAATAATGTCTTTGAATACACTTATGGTGAAGAAACTAAAAAAGAACTGAAAGAAAAAAGCTGGCTAGAATATCAACAGGATCCTTATAATGCTTACATCTTTGGAATGATGAAAATCATGGAGGAAGAAGATGTCAATTTTGAACGAAGAAATTCAATACTAGATCATCTGCTTGCCAGACATGGCGAATCGCCTAAAGTTATCGATGCCCTAATTGATGGAACGATATATACGGGAAATAAGAAAAAAGATCAGATCATTTTGAAGAGCTTGTATCTGCAAAACCTCGATTTATTAACCTATAACAGAATAAAAGCTTACAATTTTCTGACTGCTTCAAAAATAGCCCAGATTAATAATCTCAATATTAAAAATGATCATTATGATCGCATAAATGAAAACATGTCTGATTTTATTTTTAAATCAGAACATCTTAATAAAAAAGAGAAATTAAGCAAAACTGATTGCAGCAATTTTTCAGGTTTTGAGTTAAAACTGAATTTACTTTTCGGATTAAAAAATATATACAACAATTTTATTACGACTCAATTTGACGCTTCGCAGAGTTCTATTGAAGACCAATTGAATGCCAATAAAACAATACAAAAAGTATATTGGCTTAAAGAAAAAAGAAAAGGCATCATCTTTATTGAAACCTCTATTCTGTTAAGTCAGTTAAAATATAATTTCGAAATTACAAAACAAAGCAACAGTTTAAGTTACAGTATTCAAAATATTGATTTTCAAATAACAAGTAACATAAATTACATTTTAAATAATGTAGATCAAACTATTTTGGATGCTCAGTTTCAAAATGGTTATTTGGAATTTGCTACTGAGAAATATCTTTTGGTTTCTGGCGATTCGCAAACGGTAACGACTCCAGATTATACAAAAAGTAAATTATCCGATTACGCATTTCGTATTACGGTTTCTTCTGGAAACGGAATCATTACAATCAATGACGAACTTTTTAAGAAAAATGCAATTTTAGTATTTCCTGATTTTATTCCTGAATTACAAACTCCAGAATTCAAAAAGCGCTTAAAACTGTTTCTTTCCATATGCCTTCCGACAAGCATAAAATGCGAATGTCTGTTTGTAAGTGTTCAAGAACTAGAAACTCTGATTCCTAGTTACAGTAATTGGCATGACAGCTTGCGTTTCAAAAACACTCAAGATTTATTCACTAAACAGGAAAATAATTTAGAAACGGCAAATCCTGAGATTTCTTCAGTGAATTTGATCAATAGTTTAACCTCAATTTTAGGAACGAAAAATGGAAGAAATAAATAGCCATATTGTATCGAGTCTAAAGTGGGACACAACTTTTGACCAGAAAAAAGAAAGTTACAGACTTCAGGAACGTTTGAGTGCCTGGAGCAAAATTAATCTGCCTAGAGAAGTCGCGACTATTTTTAATGAATTATGCCCACAGGAACAAAGCTGGAGAATTGAATCATTGGAACTTGATCTTGGTTCTTGCGATTATGGCGATCTCGAATTTGATCTGAGTCGAAAAATACGCAATTTATTGCGAGAAAAAATAGCTGAATTAATTCTATATCAAAACAGTCAGAAACAAAACGGAATTGCGGTTTATAATAAAGAAAAATCGATTCTAGAAAATTTAATGGTCTTTTTATTAGAAGGCTATCTGCCATGGAATTACCAAAATAAAGAAGGTTCTGTAAACCAAATTATGGCAGAATTGCTTCAGAATAATCTAACTGATGTTATTGCGATTATCAAGGAAACTGGAATGACGCACGAAGAGGTTAGAAAACGAATTGCTTGGCAGTTTGACGATAAGAATATAACCAAAATAATAGCTGCACTCGAACCTAATAACAGTAGTTCTATTATTGAGTTTAGCTCGATTATGGTGAATATTCAAGTTAAAGAAACCATTATCCAGACTAGCACAATAAGTTTCAAAAAGAATCTTTGGTTCTTTATTCTTAACTTTTTATTGCTCGAGCGCGGCACTCTGTTTAATAAACTCGCTTTCATGAAAAGCAGTATTCTGCAAATGGCAAATCATTATAATATTGCTTACGCAGAACTTATTGTCCTGATCGAAAACACGATTGTAAAACTCTCTGATAAAACTTCTCAGAACAACAATTTTATTGCTTGCCTAAAAATATTGACTCAAGAATATGAAACACAAAAAACTGAAAATCATTTACCTGATTTTAAGATAAATTACTGGAATTTACTTGAACAATTACTTAAAGATAAAAGTAGTCGAAAATTTAAGACCGAAAAAGACAATCTGAACGAATTGATTGTGGCATTAAGCACTGAGAACAAAACAAAATTTAATGCCCTTATTCAGCCAATTTTTAAAGACGAAAACCTGCTTGCTTCTCTGCTTCAGGATTTAAACGAAACTTCTATAAAAGTGCTTTTTTCAAGATTGGACGCTACTCCATCTCTCCTTCAAATGGAATCGATAATTTATTTGAATAAGCTAAGCCAGACTTTTAAATTTAAAACAAACAGTAAGGCCTTATGGGAAATTGGAATGCTTTTTCTAATCAAAAATAAAAATGCTGACAACAGAGCATTTCTGCTTTTCTGCATTAAAGAATTAAGCAGAAAAAACAATCTAAGCCACGAACATTTATTGGCCATGTTTACCAATGCTAAAATTCCTGCGGCGGTTAAAAACAATAATTCGGCAACAATTTACACTAATCTCAATGCTATTTACTGCAAAGAAATAAACCAAAATAGCTCTAATTATCCAGCTGTTCATTTTAAAAATCTGGTTGCAAAACTAGAACTAGAACTGCAGAAAAATAGCGCCAAAAGTGTCTTTTTTATCGATTTGCAAAGATCGCTAACGAGAACCATTTTACTGCATCCAAAAATGGCTTTTGAGGTAATGCTTTCGTATGGAAATAAAGAAGTTTTAAAGAAAATACTTCCGCTAATTCTTAACCGAGAAATGCTGCAGTTATTGGTAAAAACTGCCAATTATAAAAAGACAAAATTGGTGCAGACCATTCAGGTTGTTTATGAAATCCTGAATGAAAAGGACAAATATGATTTTCCAGAAGAATTAATGACTGATAATTTATTGCTGCTCGGAATACAGGAAATATTGTTTCATCCCGAACATAACTCTTCTTTGTTTCTGGAAACTATTATCGTGCAATTATCCAAAAAAGTAACCGATACGAGACGTAACGACTATTTTCAGTTTATAGCAAAACTGATTCAGTCTAAACGAATTAAATCTTTTGGAATTGCCATCAAAAAGACATTTTTAAACCAATTAAAAAATACAAGTTCAATTGATCCTGTTGCGCTTGCATTATTAATTCAGAACACATCACAGCAAGATCAACAGGAATTGGCCCAATTGCTAACAGTCAATTTTAATCATTCGGGATTTGTGTTACTGCGAAAACAAGACAGAAAAGAAAGCGAAAATCTATTGCATTATTTCCTGACTAATGCGGTTGCTATAAAAAAGAACTGGATTCAGAAAACAACGGCTGTTATTAGCAATAGCGTAAAATCGGTTTCAAAAAATAAAATTACTTGGGAATTAAATGAGCTATTCTGGAACGTAATTTTAAAATATTCAGCTTATAAAGGCAATGAAGTTTTATTTGAAAAACTACTTCAGAAAGAACTGAAATTGTATTTGAAAAGAACTATTTCAAAAGAAAAAATACAGCTTCAAAACGAAACAAAAACTTTCGAATCTGCAAACGCTGCTACAGAATTAGAACATTTTTTTGAAAGCGAAATAATTTCTGATTATGTAGTTTCTAACGGAATTTTAGAGTCTGTTAATTCAGACCTACTTTTTGAAATTCAGGAATTATCAGAAAAAGAAAAATACAGATTGATTTTTAATATAATTATCGAACGCCAGATTCCTTCTGTTTTCGGCATTTCTAAAAGCATAGAAATCAAAGATATTCTGAATGTCTTTATGATAAAAGAGCCTCAGATTTTCTTCAGGGTTATGAAAAAAGAATTTATTCCCGAGGCACAAATGGATTGGCTTTGCCGTACTATCAGCTTTCATAATCTGTGCAATGCCGTAAGCCAATTGGACAAAAACAGAGAATCATATTTGAAAATTCTAGAAAAATTCAATCATGTGTTGGGAGCTGTAACCATCAAGGGTTTGGTTTTAAAAGAAATGCAGCATCTCTTGCTTCGAAAACTTTTAAAGGCTGTTGTCAATGATAATTGGAGGCTTATTGCAATTGATAAAATATGGAATGAATTGATCTGGGAAGTAGTGACCAAAAAAGGAATTTCTAAGAAAAACTTTCTAGCAGACATGGAAAAATATATTTATCAATTTCCGCCCGCATTACAACTGGGTTTCAAAGAAATTCTTCGAACAGAAAAACAAACTACACCAATTTTAAAACAAACCGAAATACTATCGAAAATGGAACTAGTTAAAATTAAAGAAAAACCAAAAACTAGCCTCAAGCAAGGCGTTGCGGTTAGAAACGCAGGAATTGTGCTCTTAAACGATTACATCGCAATGCTGTTTGCCCGATTGAATCTAACCTCTGAAAATAAATTTATAAGCAACGAACATCAGGTTAGAGCCGTGCAGTATTTGCAGTACGTCATTACGGGAATGCAGGAAACCGAAGAGGTTTATTTGCCTTTGAATAAAGTTTTGTGCGGTCTGCCATTGACAGACACAGTACCTGATTTCATAGAAATATCTGATCAGGAAAAGCAATTAATAAACGGTTTAATACAAGCAGCAATTTCGTACTGGCCAGATATAGGAGATTGCTCCATAGATGGTTTTCGAGGAAACTGGCTTGTTCGTGACGGAATTCTGGTAGAACTGGAAGACAAATGGGAACTTACAGTAGACAAAAGGGCTTATGATATATTGATTAATAGATCTCCTTTTGCCTTTTCGATTATAAAATACCATTGGATGGATAAGCCTTTGCATGTCATTTGGCCTTATTAAACAATATCTCATCCCGAGTGAAGTTGAAGGATATTCTATAAAATAAAAAACCATTGAATACGATCTTGAAATATAAATTAATCAACTAAAAAAACTATTATGAACAGTTACAATGAAAATCTGCATTCTAGTGTATTGTCATCATTAGAAAGTCAGGAGATGACCAAAAAACAATTGAGTTCACAATTGAGCAATTCAATGTTTACTCTTTATTATGCCGAAGGAGCTGAAATTGTTGCACAGGAAAAACTAGACGCAACAACCAAAATGTACAAAGAACAGCAACATATAAACAATGTAGTTGTGAAGAATAAGAACATGGCAGACAACTTGCTATTATCTGCAAATCAGCAGAAAACGTATGTAACACAAGCCGTTACCAATATGGCGGTTTGTGCATCTAACATTCAGATTGCGTCAAATTCTATTGTGCGTTTGGCAAGTGATATCGGAAGTATTTATAGCATTATCAATGCTGCAGATTATGGAACTCAAATATACCAGCAGGCTCTTGAGGCTTATAATCTGATTAATAAAACAGCTTATATTGCTGAGCAGAATTCGCAATATGCCATGGAAGCTACTGCATCTATTTCTGAAGTTTCGACTTCTGTAGTTGCCGATGGCGCGAAATTAACCAATACTTCTGTCAACAATTTACTGCAAGTAACAACTTCAGATTTAACTGCTACTACTGCGGTATTAACGATAGATAACGATACGAAAGCTAAAGCAAGTATCGCTACAAGAGCTGCAGAAGGTGCTATAAAATGTAGCGAAGTAGAATATGATGCTTCTAAAAAAGCATATGACTACAACAATGCATTATTCAACCAAAGTTTGGCTGTAGAGGTGCCAAAACAGTTTGATCCTACAGCAGGTACTTTTAGCGTTTCATTTGATGTTTACAAAAGTCCTTTTTTGCCAGAAGACAGAGATTCTGGAACACCAAATAAAGGATTAGCTAATCCTGTCTTGAGCTATAATATCATTATAGTAAAAGACAGCAGGAAATCTTTTTTTAGCGCTTCTACAGCAGAACTATTAGTGGGCAGTTCATCTCAATGCAAAAGCATTCCTGCTTCTCAGAATCCAGATGCTAAAAGAAAGTATAAAACGACTATCGCTTATAAAGAACTTAGAGATTCTGATAATGATCCGCTAGTGCTTGGCGAAAATTATGTTGCTTTTCTTTTAATCATCTTTACAGAAAACTACAAAAAAGAAATCAATACGTTTGATGAATATCTGTCTGCACCTTCTGAGACGTTTGCGCTAACTTATACTTTAAAAAACGCTAAGAATATTACTAATTCTGGAAATGCTTCTGAAGATTTGTCTGGAATCATTTTTACTGTTGACAAAGAAGAAGTCTTAAAATCAAATGAAATTGATTATAGATGTTTCTTTTTGCCTTATCCTGATGACATCGCTACAAATGAAGATCTGAAAAAACTTGAATATGATATTGATACACAGGAGTTAGAAGAAGAAATTAAAGTTGTAGACGCAGAAATTAAATTTCTTGAAGAAGAGATTATTACACTAAACAATTCTGCTAGTCAAACAGAAGGAGCTAAAAAAGACAAAGAAACAGATCAAGACAAACAAAAAAATCTTAGTTTAAAAAGTGCTTTGGCTGACACTAAAGAGAAACTACGCATTGCAAAAAGTCAATTAACTGATTTGAATGCTAAACTAAAAAACGTTAAAGACAATTCTCCTAAACCGGTTAAAAACAGTAAAGCTTTCTTCTTTAATTTAAATTTAGCAGAAAACATTCCAGCTGGTAACTTTACGAGTGCTAGTCACCACAAAGCAGCTTCTGGTCAAGAATTTAGCGTACATATTGGCAGTACAACTACCGATAATTTTGGAAACCCGCTGGTTGAAGAAAAAAGTTATATTCCTGTTGTCTTGTCATTTTACAATGGCAGTGAAAATTCTAAAGCGAAATACACCAACAGTCTTTCAGATTGGCAAAACACAACGCCAATATCTTACTCTACAAAAAAGAATCCGAAATCATCAACTCTTTAACACCTCAACTATATGGAAACTATATTATCAACACGTCCTAATTTGCAGAGATACGGAATTACAGAAAAGAAAAAAGCCGAACTAGATTTTATTAAAAATCAAGTGGTTGATGCAACTGCAATTGTTCAGCAACAGCAAACTATTGTAAACTCGCTAAATGAGAAAGCAACCAAATATCAAGGCTATTTATTGGTTTCAGAAAGTAATCGTTCTCATGCTTTAAGCAATAAAAACTTATTAGATCAGGTTGTTCAAAATGCTCAAGGTTTAGCTCTTAATTCAGAAGATGCCTTTTCAAAAACCTCAACTGCAACTCAAGATTCAAAAAGAGTGAGCGTTTGGATAAGCGATTTGATTAGTAAATTGATTTATTCGGTTGAAATAATTAATAAACTGTCTAATCTTGTTATTCGTAAAAAAGCCCTTAATCCGCTAATTTCTGATGATTTAATTACCAGAATCAACACTGCTGGTACAGACGCCAACAATGCGGTTGCTCTGACACTTGTAGCTTTAAAATCTACATTGGCTGCAGAAGCTTCTGTTCTTGAATCTGAAGAAGCAATCACTCTAGAATCGAGACAAGCAAGCAAATTGTATTTTACCTTAACTGGTCAGAAATCTTTACATAAGCCATTACCAGTACCGAATGATTCCGATTTTTCGATTAGAGGATTAATATACCATGCTTATAAAAATGCTCAGGTTGCTTACGAAAAGGCCAATACGGCAAATGACGAAACAGGAAGACAATTAAGCATTGCAACTGCCAATTTAAGCAAAGCGCAAATCAAGCTTCAGTCTCTTCAATCTAGTTTAGCCGCAGCCACTGCAGCTGCTTATGCTTCTTAAGACAAATTAAAATGTCCACTGTCTCAATATGTATTCAGTGGACTTTAATCCTAATTTTTTAAGGTTATGGATCATACTAACAAGAATTTCTACAGACAGTTTTATCTAAAAACGGGAGGATTTCTGCCAACAAAACCTTTGAATAAAAGTCTTTTTCCTGGTGATTATTTCCAAATTAAAAATGGCGAAATCATTCTTCTGGGAAACATTTATCGCAATGGTATTATATCACATCATGATGCAGATATTAGCAGCGTAATTGCCTTAAATGATGCCAATTGGAATTTTAGCGACGGCATCTCAAAACCTTATTCTGGAAGATCGCTTGCAAATGGTTCTATTGAAGGCGATTTTGAATTCAGCAAGCAGATACTGGCTTTTGCCCATAAAGGAAGTTTTATTTTTAAGGCAGAAGAACCAGAATCTGTAAAGATTAATAATTGGAACGAAATCCAGCAGCAGTTAATTATAAAACTAACGCAAACCTTATATTCTTTCAGAGAATTGTATTTAGTGACAGAAAGTGCTACAGCCAAAAACACTACTCTGGCTACAGCTGGCGAAGCAAATGCAGAACTGGAGTTGGCTTGTGAAGCAGAAAATTTTGGCCTGACAGATATTTTTGGGCATGCTAAAACCAAAACAATCCAGTCAAAAGATATTGAATATTACCATAGAGAAACTAAAAGAAAGCCCGCTTATTTTAAAGCTAAAAAATTAGTCGTTCAAGACGAAAAACTATCCTATTTCATCAGTGATTTCATTGCCAGAGAAAACAATGTGAGCGCGTGGACAGATTCTTTTTTTGATTCTAATTTTCATAATGATATCGATTATAACACTCAGATGCTTATGCAAAATGCACAAGGTTTTTATCTGGATATGTTACAATCCAATGAGTTAAATCCTAATACAGCTTTATTATACTTTAAATGGGCTGATGCTAATTTGGACGATGTAGAAAAACTATTTGGAGCTTATGGAAACTAATTCCAATATTATCGTTTTATATAATGAAATGGATTGGCTGCAGAAGGTAATCGATCAGGTTATTTGCAGTTATCTGCTTCAAGAAGGCCATGAAAATCGATGGCAGGATATTCCATTGCCCGAAGCTGATGACGATACTGAAGACAGTGTTTACTATAAAAAAATAACCGAATGGAACTTGAATCTTTACGAACGGCTTTGTCTAGCTTTAATTCTAGCGCCTCAGATTAAACCTGAAGTTCTTGATATTTTCTTTAGCAAAAATGCTATGTACGATCGTGGTTTTACTGAATTTGGCGGTGTTGTAAATAAAAATCACAGCGGTTTTTTACCGACGGGTCAAACGCTCTCTTTTTTGATTACGGCTGTCAATCCTGAATTAAGAATTGAATTGCTCCATATTCTAAACACATCTAATATTCTTGCCAAAGAACAGATTATGGTTTTAGAAAGTACCGAATCTAATGTTCCTATTCTGAATCAGATTCTTTCGATTAATGAACGCTGGTTAAACTTTTTTATAACAGGCACTCTGCCTAAACTTGAACATAGTGTTTCGTTTCCAGCTCAGCAAATTTCTACCAATTTAAACTGGGACGATTTGGTTCTCGAAGAGCATGTTATGGATCAGGTCATGGAGATTAATGCTTGGCTTAATCATGGTGAAACACTTATGAAAGAATGGGGTCTTGAAAATAAAATAAAACCTGGATATCGAACACTTTTCTACGGACCTCCAGGCACTGGTAAAACGCTTACGGCGACATTACTGGGAAAAAGTACAAATAGAGAAGTATATAGAGTAGATCTCTCTATGATTGTCTCAAAATATATTGGTGAAACCGAAAAAAATCTATCTAAAATATTTGATGTAGCACAACACAAAGATTGGATTTTATTTTTTGATGAAGCCGATGCGCTTTTTGGAAAAAGAACCAATGCTTCTTCTTCAAACGATCGGCACGCCAATCAGCAAACGGGATATTTATTGCAAAGAATTGAAGATTTCCCTGGGGTCGTTATTCTGGCATCCAATTTAAAAGAAAATATGGATGAAGCTTTCTCAAGAAGGTTTCAATCGATGATTCATTTTACAATGCCAACCGCCGAAGAAAGAATGCTATTGTGGGAAAAAGCTTTTTCAGGAAAATGCCAACTTGACCCTAATATTAATATCGAAAGTATTGCCGAAAACTATGAATTGGCTGGCGGTGCCATTATCAACATTTTGAGATTTTGCGCTTTGGCTGCCATTCAAAAAAATGAAACTGTAGTAAGTCAGCAAGATTTATTGGAAGGCATTAGACGTGAATTCAAAAAGGAGAATAAAACACTCATGGTTACTCAAATGAATTGATGCATTATGAAAAAGAACGAAAACATAAAAAAAGTTGCCGTTGCTGCACCTCAATTACATCGCCTTAAAGTGACTCTTAAAATTGGAAACTGGAAAAAATATTTCGATTCTAATTATGTCAACACTATAATCGCAATGGCTTTGAATGATTTCGATGACAAGATTTTCTTTTATATAAACGGATATCTTATTACAAGTCAAAATCTCTATTTGATTGTACAGACTACCGAAAAAAGTGTAGACGAAATGGTTAGTAAAATTGAGGCTCAGATTATTCATTTATTAAAAAACAATCCTCAAAAACTAAAAGAGAACCGCGGTGAAATTTCCCTTATTGCTGACGATGAAAGTCTTTTTTACGCCGCAAGAAAACCTTTATTTAAAATATATCCTTTAGAAAATGATCATTTAATAAAACTCATTACAGGAAAAAAAGTAAAACTCCCCTATTTCGATCAAAACCTTGAAAATTTAAAAACTATGATTCATAATCATCCTTTTTGTTCGGCAATAAATTATCTAGGAGGAATTGGTCCTGTAAAAATTACTCCTTTTAAAGATCAAAAAGACGAGGAAGAATAAGCAGTTATATAATTCAAAAAAGAAGAAAATGACGCAACAACACAAAAAAATATCCGAAAATACAACTTCTATTGCCGCAGCTAATGCGAGTCACAGTAGTAACACAGCTCAATTAAGAGATAATCGGGAATATTCTATCGTACAGAAAAAACTTCAGGAGAACACATTATCAGATAACAAGGTTACGCAGTTAAATGGAAAAAAGAATCAAAAGAAAAAAAAAAGACAAGACTCAGAAAGTGACGACGATGGCAGCGGTGATTATGTACCACCGCAAGCTAAAAAACAAAAAAGATTTCATATACCAAATGACACAAGAGACCATGTTATAGAAAATACTGCCCATCAACGTGCCAATGTAAATAGCAATTTTGATGCAATTTATACTTGTCCTGGCTGCAGACGTCCACTCGCCTTTACAAGAAAGGGAAGCCATAAGTTGGAGTTAACCAAATTTGCCTATACGAGTAAAGGTGGAAATAAACACGAACAACGTGCATTAACATTAGATCACTATCCTACTTGGGCACAACGAGAGCGTGATTTGAAATCTAAAGGTGCGTCTGATGCAGAAATAAAAGAAGACCATAATGATCCAGATCGTTTAAGGGCTTTTTGCAAAGTATGCAATGAAAGCCACAAATATGAGAAAAAGAAAAAAGTCGATTATGAAAGTGAAGATGACGAATCTGGATACCACACACCAGATGACGAACCTGAAAACAAAGGTTTTTATAAAAATTTTCGTTACGATCCTGATCCAGGCACTGGTGGCGCAGGTATAACAACTTAGAAAATGATACAGCAATACAAAAAAATATTAGACGTTAAAACGCTTGAAACTGCTTCAAACAGAAGCAGCAGTACCAATGCTATACAGTTAAAAAATAATCGGGAATATTCTGTTGTACAGCAAAAAATTGCTAAAAATTCAACAGCAATCACCTCTTCATTTACTCCTGTTCAAAGAAAAACAAACAACACTGGTCTGCCCGATAATCTAAAATTAGGAATCGAAAATCTTTCCGGTCATTCTATGGATGATGTAAAAGTTCATTACAACTCAAACAAGCCTGCACAACTTAATGCTCATGCCTACGCTCAAGGATCAAATATTCATTTAGCCTCTGGACAAGAAAAACATTTGCCTCACGAAGCATGGCATGTAGTACAACAAAAACAAGGACGAGTAAAACCTACTTTACAGATGAAAGGCAAAGTGAACATAAATGATGATATTGGTTTGGAGAAGGAAGCTGATGTTATGGGGGCTAAAGCTTTGCAAACTAAAACAAAGGAGAATAGCTTAAAGTATCAAAATAAAAACTATTCTGTAGATCAAAAGTCTCTCCGTAACAATTCCAACAAACCCAATCAATTAAAATCTCTTATCATACAAAAAGCTAAAAAGCAAAACAAAAAGGCTAAGTTAAATGCTAAGAAAGCTTCCCCTCCTAAGGTTGCTTTAAAAAAACAAACAATGACTGTAAGAAATAAAATAGATGATTATACCTCTGGATGGATAAATCATATATATCTGCCGACTGGTGTTGAAAAAGGACCAAGAGCGGAAGCACAAAAGGTAAAGAAATTTCTTGGAGGGAGCTGGGTTGGAGGGCACATGGTTAATGATCAATTGGGGGGCACTGGAAATTTTAAAAATATTGTCCCCATTACTTCTTCAATGAATGGGCGACATAAAAAAATTGAGAATAAAGCAAACAATCTACTAAGTGCAAATAATGGCACTCAAATTAAATACAAAATGAAAATTCTTAAAAGAAAAACAGTAACAAAAGGATCAAAAACGGTTAAGAACCTTCCAACAGAATTTAAACAAACTCTTGATGTTCAACCTGCTGTCGGCTCACCTAAGACAATAAATGGGGATATACTGAAAGAAACTAATCTATGAAATTATAATACAACCTTTAAACTCCAAAACTAAACCTAGCAGCGTACAATTAATTAACCAAATTTAAAGAAAACATGAATACTTACACTAACAAAACAACTGATAATAAGAGCCAATCTGTAGCAAGTTCTGTAGCACAGAAAAAAAATAATGGCAAGAATTCAGCAATTGTAGATAACCGTCCAAAATCTGTTTTGCAAAGAAAAATAGAAGATGGAATATCTAATAATAATGTGATACAACTAGCAGATCATCCTAAAAAAGCTTCAGGCACAGGGATGGATAGAAAAGACCCAGGTCATGGACAGGTAAAAAGTAAACAGCATGCAGCCGCTCGAGCAAAACTAGACGGAAAAAGAGAAGCGAAAAGGGCTGAACTAAGAAAGCATTTACAACAAAAAAGAGCGGCGGCAGCGGCAGCGGCAGCCGCAAAAACTGGCAGATAAGAAATTTGATATTTTTTTAAATATTAGCACTAGTTTTTTTAGACTCCTAAGTAGTAAGCAACTTCATTTCAAAAAAGAACTAGGATAAACCTAAAAATAATGAAAACTTATCCAAACAAAACGCAATAAGAAAAAAAAGCCAAGTCACAGATTTAATAACGGGTTCCCAATATTCTAATAAAATATAATATGGAAAATAGTTATGAAAAAGCTACAACACAATCTGTTGCGAATAGCCTGAATGAAAAACCCATTCAGAACAAAGCAATTGCCTTACAAGACAATCGCCCTGCTTCTATTTTGCAAAGAAAAGCAAACAACACTGGCCTACCCGACAATTTAAAATCTGGAATAGAAAGCCTTTCTGGTCATTCCATGGATGATGTCAAAGTTCATTATAATTCTGATAAACCAGCTCAACTCAATGCGCATGCTTATGCACAAGGAACTAATATTCATATTGCATCAGGACAGGAAAAACATTTGCCTCACGAAGCATGGCACGTTGTACAGCAAAAACAAGGCAGAGTAAAACCTACTTTGCAAATGAAGGGCAAAGTGAATGTGAATGATGATAAAGGTTTGGAAAAAGAAGCTGATGTTATGGGAGCGAAAGCTTTGCAAATGAAATCGGAAACTGAAAGCGTAAATTCAGAAAATAAAATAACTGCTACAACATCTATAGCAGTACAAAGAAAGGTTCTTATAGAAGGTGTTCCAAAAGCGCCTCCTGTAGAAGGAGCTGAAGGCGCTCCTGCTTATCAGCCTAAAAATGCCACTTGGTTATCTGATGATTATATTCGAAACTATATTTCTAACGCAGAATATGAAGCACACGATAGTGGCAGACCTGTAAAATGCGGATTATTAGAAGATGTAGCCTTGTGGTATAGATTACCTTTTCCATCTGCAATACCAGGAGCTCCAGAGTCTACCTTTTTTCTAATTGGTGAAAATCATGGATATACTCCAATTAAATCACTATTAAAAGCTTCAAATCAACAAGGCGCAAAAACATTAGTAGAGAGTAGTGCCGTTTTTAGAAAAACTAAAATGGGAGATGGTGAAGGAGTAAATAAAAATCTAAGCATTTTAGCTAATCCCGATTATTCTGCTCTGCATCAAATAGAATTAGGACTCGCCAAAGCTTTGCATGCTTTTGCTTATATGCGTGCACCAACTGAAGAACAACGAACCACAGCTCAGCCCGCAACTAACACGCCTTATCCGATAGGAGATGCTCCCAAAGTAGAAGTTGAAAAAATTATTAGTGTCAAAGATCAGACAATTGAAACTTGGAGAACCAATGCTGGCAGTAAACCTAGATATAGAGATGCATATGGAACATTGTATTACATAGAAGGTGAAGGTGATAAAGCAAAAGGCATTAGACGACCTAAATCACCTGCTGGAAATAGCTATAAACAAGATGAGTCAATGGAAACTTTTCTAAAAAAACCAGAAATACTAGAGGCTTTGCCAGCAATTGTAAGGGCCGCTTATACCGCTGTTGTTGAATCCAAAAAAGAAGATAGAAAAGGAGAAACATATACAGACAACTATACAAAAGCCTTTGCTGCACTTAGAATAGCATCAAGAAAAAATATCACTACCGTCTATCCAGATTTAAAAGATAAAGATATGGTTGAGCGCGCAGGCGCTGCAGAAATGGCCCCAGAAGCTCTAAAAGGAGATTCAGAAATGGGCATGAAGCATAGAAATGTGGTGATGCTTGCAGGCTTGAAAAGAGCCATTACTGAAGGCGGCTATGCAGTTGCATCACTAGGTGCATTACATGTACAGGATATAGCCGCTTGGCAAAATAAAAATGAAGGCTTACCAATTCTTATTATAACGTATGATGATTTTATAAAAAAATACAGCAAAGAAGCTGAATGATAGTAAATAAAAAACTGTACAAATGATGAAACTATCTAAAAGACTTCATTTCTTAAATAATCATGTTTTTACAAATTTTATTAAAACTAGTTAATTAATGCAGACTTATCATAATCCAATAGAAAATAAACAGCAGCCAATTTCTGTTGGGTTGTCGTCTGTGCAAACAGCACATTCGGGGAAATCTGGACATTATTTACAAGATAAAAGAACCGCTTCTGTAACGCAAAAAAAAGATAAATATCTAGTCGATAACAGACCAAATGCTGTAATTCAAAAGAAAGAAATACAAGAAAATAATGTTCAGATTATAACAAAAAATTCTACAAACGAACAAAAACCCATATCGGCTAGTACAGATCCGATACAAATGCAGACCATTTCAATAAAAGTAGAATCAAATGTAATAACAAACGTCAAAATTTCTAAAAGTCGTCCAGGAACAAATTTACCTGGAGGGCATCAAGGAGAACATACAACCGCTTTTACAACTTTTAATCATATGGCAATTAATAATGTAAAAGGTAAAACACTGGAACAAGCTAGAGATAATTTAGTTCTAACATTAGAATCAATGAAAGATTTTCCTGGTTATGAATATGCTCCAAAATATTTGACAACTGCTATGAAAAACACTCTCGATGCCGCAGAAAACATGGATCCTCCGACACGAAGTGATATTGAAAATCTTATGACTTGGACAATTCAAATTAGAAACTCTATTCCGTTAACTGCAAACTCGAAAAAAACTACAGGCGGCCATGGCGAAAGTATGCACGGTGGAGGAATGCAAACAATAGAACAAGCCGTAAGAACTAAAAAAATCACAAAAAAATCTGATGTTAAAGAAGATCTGATGGTTAACGTATGGGGGCTTTATGATTTTAACGCTTTAATCCCTGATTCAGCTGAAAAATGGGCAAAATTATTAGTACAGCACATGCTTTCTATGGTTGCAAGCTATCCGCATATTTTTGAAATCGAAAATATTTATTCCATAGACGACATGAAAAAATACCTATTTGCCCATAATATCCCTAAAGGAAAATTTGGAGATGAAATAAAGGATGAGATAAATAAATTGATCTAATAACAAGTTTTGCAATATTTTAATAGAAAAACAATATGAAAAATAGTTATGTAAAGACCAAAACGCAATCCAATGATATTAATTTAAGTCAGAAAACGGTTCAAAATAAAGCAAGAGCACTTCAGGACAATCGCCCTGCCTCTATTTTACAAAGAAAAGCAAACAACACTGGCCTACCCGACAATTTAAAATCAGGAATAGAAAATCTTTCTGGTCATTCTATGGATGATGTCAAAGTTCATTATAATTCTAATAAACCAGCTCAACTAAATGCTCACGCTTATGCCCAAGGAACTGATATTCATATTGCATCAGGACAGGAAAAACATTTGCCTCACGAAGCTTGGCATGTAGTACAGCAAAAACAAGGCAGAGTAAAACCTACTTTGCAAATGAAGGGCAAAGTGAATGTGAATGATGATAATGATTTGGAAAAAGAAGCTGATGTTATGGGACACAAAGCATTGCAGATGAAATCAAAAGAATACGAAAATAGGCTTATTAAGAATACTACACCTATAGTTCAGCTAAAAAAAAAGAAAGGTAATAATCAACACGATAAAGAAATTAAAAATTGGGATAATCAAACTACTCAAAATGAAAAAATAGGACGCAAACAAAAAAAAGCTGATAAAACTGGTGAAGGTCAATTGGCACTTGTACCTAACGGAAGTAAAGAATTTAAGGCCGTTAAAACAAAAATAGAACAAAATGTTAAAACTAAACCCTATAAAACAGATGCCTTTCATGAAACTCAGCCACTTATGAAAGGAATTATGGCAGCAAATGGCTTTTTTGGAAAACTATGGGCAGGCAAAAGAGCTTTATTAGGGGGTGGAGGTGGAAACTCCTTTACAATAGAGGTTCAACAAGTATTTAGGATTATCAATCCAACCGTTAGAGAAACTGCATTTCAAAATGTAAAAATTGCTGGATTACATATGCCACGAGAATTATATGCAGGACACGGAAGTACCGTAACCGATTTAGTCGTACAAGGCGGCTATCGTCCAGAAATGGGGGCACATGATTCACAGAAGGGATATGGTGCACTTGGAAGAGGTTCCTATTTTAGTGATCAAGCTGCAAAAGCAGCGACTTATGGTGGTCTTGATTCACAAAAAGGAGGTGTTCTGATTGTTAGCGATGTTATTGAGGGAAACCAGAAAATAGTAACGGACGGGTCCAATGAAAGGCATAGAACACATAATTCAATGGTAAAAAGAGAACCTCTAGTTGGAAACGAGCAAATTGCAGTACCTAATGGGCACCAAAACGAGAATAATGTCGATGAAAGCCAATATGATTCTATAATGGGACAAAAAACATATGAATCTGGAAGTGGTTCTTATGGAGCAGTTTATTACCGAAACAACTTTGATTCTAATGAAATACTAATACGAAATGCAGACCAAATTCTACCCAAATACAAGGTGCATTATAAAGTAATATTTCAATAAATATGAATAATATCAATTTTAACCTTTAAAAACTACAAAAATGAGCGACATTTCTAGAATTCCAAATGCTTCGGCATTATTTCCTATGCGAGGAAGTGCTTATGTTCCAGCACCATCAGATGATGCGTTAAATCCTCCGGAAAAGTATTTTGACACCGATTTTACCAATTCTACCTTTCCTCTTATATGGGGAAAAGAAAATGGCGGTCGTGGCGATCTTTCTAATTTTGCCAATGATCTTAGAGTAAATTTTTTACATCTATACGATTGGAATATACCTCCTTTTCCTGGTCAGGAACCGGGGCCGTATAAGAGATCGCATATGTCCTTTTTAAATGAATGTGCGGCTAATAACATTATGGTTTTTGTTCCTATTTCTAATTATTTTTTGAAAAAATTAAACAAGGGAGAAACAGATGTGACTCCTGATATTAAAGCAATGGTAACCGAAATTTACAATGCTGGAACTACTCCTCATAAAGCTGCGGGAATATGGGGAATTGGAAATGAATTTGATCTTGCAGGAGATTTTACTGTTACTGATGTTGCAAAGATGATTCAGATTCTTGTCAATATTGAAAACAGTATGGGAATTCCTGCATCAAATTTACTGCCAATTACTTCTCCAGTTTCATTTGCAGACCCAACAAATAAAGACATTCCTGGAATTATTGCTATTCAAAATCTTCGTGCTGCATTGCAAGCTATAGGTTTAGAGAATGTTTGGAACACCCGATTTATTGCCTCAACAAATCCGCAGAATATCGGTGCATATATTAAGAACTATATAGATAATACGTTTCCATCCTATTTTCCTAATATTCCTTTTTTCTTCGCAGAAATGGGTACTCCGATCAAACAGGATCCAGGTTGGCCTGTAAAAACAGAACAAAATCAGGCAGAATGGGTTCTTTCCCAAATACAAAATTCACATCCGAGAGGCAACTTTTTAGGCGCTTGTGTATTTCAATTTCTAAATCAAACGACCCTTAAAAAAGGTTCTGAATCAACTTTTGGAATAACAAAACCTTCGGGATCTTTTACAACTGGCACTATTCCAAATAACTATACTCCTGGAGCTGGAGAATCTTATAGAATAGATAATTTAACACACAAGCCAATGTATCAAAGTGTAAAAACGGGGTTTTCGGCGTTTTAAAATAGTATCTAAATGTTTCAATTTAAAATAAATCAATGAGCAGTTTTCAACTTAATAAGACAAAACTGCTCAACGATTTAAAACTTCAATACAATGTTTCACGCATGCTTAATCAATTTCAGCAACAAAGTTTTTTGCTTGACCAAAAAAATTGATTTATCTGCATACAGTTTGTACTTTTGCCCCATGAGCAATAATTTTACAAATGAATACTTTGGTATAGGAATACAAAATGGTAAAACACCAGAAAACTTAGGTGTTTTGTGGCGATCGGCTCAAAACTTAGGCGCTACCTTTATATTTACCATCGGAAACCGATATGCCAAACAAGCCTGCGATACGCACGATGCAGTAAAAGCAATTCCTTATTTTCATTACGATACTTTTGAAGCTTTTTTTGAAAATTTACCAAAAGGCGCAAGATTAGTTGGCGTTGAATTATCTGAAAAAGCGGCTGATCTTGAAACCTTTGAACATCCTAGACGTTGTGTTTATATATTGGGCGCAGAAGATCATGGCTTATCTAAAAAAGTAATGGAAAAATGCCATCATTTAGTAAAGTTTAAATCAGAAAAAAGTTTGAATGTAGCCGTAGCGGGAACTATTGTTATGTATGATAGAAATCTAGCTAAACCGCGTTCTTAATAATAATTTAGATAAGTTTCTTAATTCATTTTCTTAAGCGGATATTCATCATTTCCAGGATTAATATTTGATATTGGCTCTCCTGAAATTATATATTTATTCTCATTTTTTTGAATGTATATAATTCCTAATTCGTCATATTTATTATTGAATACTATTTTAATCTTGTCCTCAGCTATATTCTCTGCTTTAAGATTTTTGTACGATTCTGCCTTTTCTCCATCACCAATGTAAACAATAGCAATGTCGTCTAGATTTTTTATGTCTATCAAAAAACTGGTTACAAGCTCATCTTTGTTCGTTCTTTTAAAAGTGTATTTTCCTGACCAAGAATTAGCTTCTGCCCTATTTTCAGATTTGCTTTTAGAACTTATTATTTTCCCATCAGGGGTAATTTTATAACCTTCATTGAGTTTTTTATAGATTTTTGAAAATCGCATTTCAAAAATACTTATCGTTAAGTCTTTATTTATAACAAACGATTTAGCAGTATAATTGACATTTTCTGGGATTTCTCCATCTGCTTCAATCGCAATAAGCCGCTTCGAAATTAGTTCTTGATCTTTGACATTTATAATTAAATGATCTAAGAAATATTCCTCTTTTTCATCACGAATGTTTAAAATATAGGTTTCGAATGGCAATCCTCCATTATCTATGCGATATACTACATTTGGAGTGTTTTTATTTATTTTTTTATAAATCAGATTTGATATAGATTTTAATTCCTTTCCTTCAACCCGCGGGTATTTTTCAAAACACTTCTTGCTTTCTTCCAGATAACATTCTTCTATATATTTATAATAATCAAAAGGCAATGCTAACGCAGATTTAAGTTTAACTGGAGATTTTGAAAAAGTCTTACTTCCAACAAACTCACATACTATAGTTCCATTTTTACTTGAAATAGTCACTGCATTATTTTCGTATCTAGCCGTAATTACAGATTCCTCATTATTTTCCTTTTTACTGTATTCGGTTCGCTTTGTAATCTTAATTACCCTATTTTGATTATCATATTCATTAACAATACTTTCAGTTCGATTGTAATTTTTCCCGACAAAATATTTCTTCTCATAGAGCAGTACAAAACTTTTGGGATTGTAAACTGTTTTTATTTCTTTTCGAACATTGTAACTGCCAAATTCTAAATAAGTTTCAATCATCGAATTAGCATTATACGCATATTTTGCGTTTTCTCTTTTTGCAAAAGATGTAGTGTCTTCCTTCTGAATTTTTTCCCAATCTTTTTTATGCTGAAAAAATGTATTCAAATTGGTTCTCTTATAAACAAAACCATCAATGTTTTCAATCAAACTGTCTTTATCTTTAAAATCTAAAAACTTATTGGTTCTGAAAACTTCGTACGCTTCTGTTGAAAGCTTATCTTTCTTTGAAGGAGAATAAATCTGCAAATCCTGTGAAATACATCTTACGGTAGATGATAAAAACATAAAAATAATGAGTATAACGCGCATAATATTTTTTTAGCTATTTCTGTAAATAAAACGTACTGTTTAAATTTTGATTTGAGTATTTAAAAAACTTTAGTTAACAGCTTCTTTCCAAATGTTTATAATCTTTTCTGAATAGTAATAATTACCTGTTACTATAAGAGCATTTAACGTCGCTGCATTAATCTCAACATTCGGAAATTGAGATTTTGCAACCTTAATAAACAAATCCTTCTTTTTGGAATCGCCAAGCAGATACGCTGCAAGTATTCTTCCGATATGTGTATCGATACTGGCATCATCAATTTTAAAAGAAGCTTCAAATTTTGCCTGCGCTTCCTTATAATGTTTTTCATCCAATAGCAAATATCCGTAATTGCTTATTTGCACAGCATCGTCTGGATTTTTGTTTAAATATTTTTCATATGCTGTTTCAGCCTTTTTATAATCATGAAGTTCTTGATAGATCGTGGCGAGATTAGTCAATAAAATATTCTCGTTTTCATCCAATTTTAGTGCTATTTCAAAATCTCTGATTGCTGCAGGGAATTCACCTTTTTCCTGATAAAGCCTTCCTCTTTGCGCTCGGTATCCGTAAACATCTGGATTTACAACAATAAGCCGGTCATAAATTTCAGCAGCAGTCCCCCAATCTGCTATCTGTTGATATGCCTGACCGGCATAAAATTCTAAATCATCAGAAAAATTGCTAGAATCTTCCCCGTAGTTATTTGGACTTTCTAAACGATATTTATACAATTTGTAAACTTCTATCGCGCGCTGTGAACTTGGAATATCAATTAGACATTTGATGTAATTATGATATATCCTAACTATAATATTTATATCATATTGAATAGCCTTGTCAAAATTTTTAATTGCATTTTCATTATCTCTTAAAAAGTAATAATTATTGGCAATCAATTCATATAGTTCCGGATTGGCCATATCCATTTCTAGTGCATACTCTGCTTCATCAGTCGAATCTTTATATAACTGCAAATGAGCTAAACAAAGCGCTTTTAGCTGATGATATTCTGGATCTTGAGTATTTATCTCTATTGACTTGGTTACAATTTCCATCGCTTCTTGATATTGCTCTTTGTTGTACAATTCAAGTGCTTCATCATAATATTTTTCAGGCAATTGACTTGCCGAAACTGCTGCAACAGCAGCGGGAAAATACGGCTTTATAGATTGGTATTCTGCCGTCTCATTTTTGCTCAAAATTCTGAGTGATTTTATATTGCCTGTTGCCTCTTCAATTCCAATCTCATATAAATTTTCTTTCTTTTGATAAGGTTGTACTAATGCCGTAAACTTGACATAATTTGGATTATTTTTTGTCGGTATAAAACATAGCCTCGGCTTGACACCTAGTTCTACAATAATTCTATCTGTTTCTTTGCGGAAACTGCGGATATAATTGATTTCTTTTTGGATTTTTTCCTGCGCTACAACTGTTAATGAAGTAAAAGCAAGAAACATAAAAATAATAAGTCTCATATATTTTGTCTGCTAGTAATTGATTTGCTAAAAAATTTGATTAGAAAAAAAGAATTAATTCTCATACGAATACTCATATACTTCACTCAATTTATTATCAGAGTTATAATTGTATATTGTTTTAGTACAGCCGTTAGAATTATTTAATGAAACCGTTTTTGATAAGATCTTATTACCTTCCTTCGATATAAAAATGTCTTTGTTTCCTTCTGAATATCTTATGTTCTCAGAAAGCAATACGTTATCTTTTATACTGTAAATTTTCATTTTAGAATAAAAAACTTCTTGGTCGTTTTTATATTCATAAACCAGTTTCTGTGTTGCACTAACCTCTTTTACAATTCTTCCGAATTCATCATATTCAAAAAAAGTGATACCAACCACATCTCCGCTACCATTTACTGTTTCACTCTTTGCACACTGAAATTTGTCGTTAAGATGAAACACTTTAGCAATCATTACATTTTTCTGATCGACCGAAATGATGCTGAATTGTTTTTTGCCATATTTAAAAACATCTTTAGACTTTTCTCCCTTTTCATTTCTTCGAACTATACTGTCAATCAAATGATATGAATTTCTATAATACAAATCTTCAGAATACAACACGCCATTGATTATAGTTGAGTATTGTTTGGTCAATCCGCTTTTGTCGTAGAGCGTTTCTATCTGCATAAAACTCTTTGTAGTTTTGATACTGTCTCTAAAAGCTTTTGCCGTTACCTTTCCGGTAGAACAGCTCAAAAAAACGTTAGTCTTTGGATAATAAGAAACATTTGAATTCTTTGTCAGATTATCAGCATAGTTTTGATCCACTTTAAATTTTGATTTCAATTCTTTTTCCGATTCCTTTTGCCTTTCTGCAATCTCAGCTTTTCGTAATTTGCCATAATAGACTTTATCATTAAATGGAACTTTAAAATACGATTCGTAAGTTTCAATATACTTATCGGCATTGGTTACAAGAATCGGTTTATCAACACCATTGGACAATATCATTCCAGATTTGAGCTTGTAATCATTGTTATTAAAATAGTAGTAGCCATAATTCCTAAACTCGATTACGCAATCCTCACTAATATGATATACATGTACATCTTGAATTGTATCAAAAGCTTCAGCAAATCGCTGGTAGATATTTAAATGCTTTTCTAAACCATCTTCCTGATTATGATCGAAGAAAACCAAACTAACATCTTCTTTATGGTTAATTTCATAAAGCGCTGCCTCAGGTTCGGGATTATCGGTTAGTATTTTTTTAGAACATGCCGTCAATAAAAATACACACAGCACGGCACCAATTAAACTGTTTTTAGCTTTCAAATTATTAGTCTTTTTGTTTCCATTTCAAGACAAATTTGAAAAATATAAGCATACAGATTTGAACCGATATAAATCCGTATGCTACAATTGAATATTCGTAAAGATTTTTTATAAATCCGTACTGAGGTTTTTAGTTTTTAAGAGGAAGTGTCAGTAAAACTGTAGTTCCTTGCTCGTTTGAAGAAATTTCTATATTGGTTTTAATCTTATTTTCTCTAGCCAAAATCTCTAAACGTTCTTTGGCTATAGTACCCGATAATGACTGATGATTAGGATCTATATTAACTTTATCTTGAAAGCCTTTTCCGTTATCCGCGATTTTCGCTACTATCTGATTTTCTTGCAAATCGATTTCAAGAGTTATCAATCCTTTATCAGAAAGATTTCCAATACCATGAATAATGGCATTTTCTACAAATGGCTGAATCAGCATTGGAGGAATCAATAAAGCTGAGGTATCCATATCAGGCACTATTATTTTGTAGGCGAACGCATATTCAAAACGCATCTGCTGTAAACTCAAATAATTCTCAATGGCTTCTATTTCCTGATCTAAAGGCACATAATTTTTACGGCTCAATTCTAAACTGCTTCTCAACAATCGGCTAAACTGGCTTAAATATTTTATTGATTTTTCTTTTTCATCAAATCTGATAAAACTTTGCAATGCAGACAATGTATTGAAAATAAAATGAGGTTCCATTTGCGTTCTCAGTAATTGCTGCTGCAGTAAAATTTTCTCTTTCTCCTGCTTTTGTCTTTTCTGCCTTTGGAAAAAATAAAGCAAGAATATCCATGAGATTGCTAACAGTGACAATAAACCAACAACAAGCAGTAATAATTGATTTCGTTCAAGACGATTCTCAGTATTATCAATAGTCTTATTTAATCCATGAATAGACCTGTCTTTGGCCTGCAGCTCATAAATAGTTGCCATTTCTTCTGTGGCCTGAATACCCGAATTCCTTAGGATATTATCTTTAAGCGCCAATATCTCATCTGCTTCTTCCAGAGCTTTCTCTTTATTTCCTTTCGCAAAATGATAATGCATTTTGGCTTTCTTATTCAGACACTTTTCATAATAAGACAACAGCTGCAAATGCTGGTTTTCAATCTTGTCAGCTTGTTTAATTAAGTCTTCCGCTTCAGTAAAATGTTTAGTCTGAACATACAAATCAATCAAATTGGCAATAGTCGTATACAGATTTTTAATCATGACAGGGCTCTCAGGATCTGCTGAAAGACCTTCTTCATCATATTCTTTTACCAAATTATAATGATGTATCGCTTTATCGTACTGATTGTTTAGCAAATAATAATGCGCCATATGCTCATTGGTAAATCTAACCTGCATTGGTTCATTGGTTTTTGCCGAAATCTGTTTGAGTTTTTTGATGTAAAAAAGAAGCGAATCTGGCTTATAAATATTGCTTTCTTCACAAGCCGTAAACAGTTGCGAATAAGCTCTGAAATTATACTTATAATTATCCTCAGGCAATCCTTTTAAAATTTTTAAAGCGAGCTGATTCTGTTCAATAGATTTTTGATATTGGCTGATTTTATTATTGTCCTGAGCCGCATTTAGCAAACAGATGACTTTTGCCATTGGTTTGCATTTTAGCGAATCATCATTCATAATGATTGCCGCAGATTTATTGAAATAATAAACCGACTGATAAAACTTTCCTTCAAGTTCTGAAATTAAACCTGCTCCATTATAAATGGTAAATTTCAACGCATTGAATTCTTTTTCTTTTTCTACAATGCCTAAAGCAAAATTGATATGCTGCTTGGCACTATCAATGTCTTTTTTTACCAGATTCTTAGCCAGATTGTAATGTATAAATGCTAAAGCGGAACCTGTTTTTGAGAAATCTTTTTCTTTGAGTTTGTTTGACCAAAAAGCCAATTTATCTGCTTCCGGATTTTGATCCAAACTATCGCTGATTACCTGCAATGATTCCAGCATTTTTTCTGGATGAATCGAAACTTTTTTAGATTTCTGCTGGCATGAAATGACAGTCAGCAGCAAAAAAAGCAATGTTTTTTTCATTATCTCAAAGGATTTAAATGATTTATAACAAACTCTTTTCTGCGAGTTGCCACAGGAATTTCGGAGTTGTTTTTCATAACTATAATCCCTGTTTTCATGTATTTATCAATAAAATCTTTGTTGACAATATAAGACTGATGGGTTTTTATGAAAAAATCCTCAGGCAGAATATCTTCATAATATTTTAAAGGTTTAGAAGCCGTTACTACTTTCTTGTTTTCCAAATGAATTTGCGTATAAGATCCTTCGCCAGACAGATATACAATGTCGTTGAGACGAACAATCTGCATACAGTCCAAAGACGTGATGCAGATTCTAGAACTCATATCGATCGTTCTTGAACTATATTCTTTCAAAAGATTAATTTGGTTCAGATAATCACTCTGTTTTACTTTTTTAGTTTTTTGTATCGCAGCTACAAATTCATCATTGTCAATTGGCTTTAAAAGATAATCCAGCGCACCATATTTAATGGCTTTTATTGCAAAATGATTGTAAGCGGTAATAAAAATGATCTGAAAAGAAGTCTTTTCTATTTGATTCAATATGTCGAAAGCCGTACCATCTGTAAGCTGAATATCCATCAAAATCAAATCGATTTCTGTAGTTTTCAAGATTTGCATGGATTCCTTTACTGAACCTGCCATTGCTTCAAGTTTTAGAGAATCTTCTTGTGAGACTAACCATTGCAATTCTTTTCTAATTGCTGGTTCGTCTTCTATTATTAACGTCCGTATTTTGTTCATATAGGAAATAACAGTTTTACAAATTAAATTTTAACCCCGAATAAAAGCAGTTCGAAATTGGTTCTTTACTAAGATCAAAATTTGTAGTACGAATATATAATTTTTTATTTCAATGTCTTGAATGCTATACTCTCGATATATTTTTTTTCATATTTAAAAAAGAGTATTGCAAATCTCCTAAGTTTTTTAGCGAATTTATATTGGCTAAAATCTATATATCTTTTATTTTCAAATTTGTAGTATCAGTTTACTATTTTATCTAATAATCATGATTTACAAAAACTTTATCCTTTGTACGCTTTCGAGCTTTTTTCTTTTTATCAATGCTTTACAAAAACAGGAAGCTTCAGTTCTATATTTTAATAATGATCAAGAAATTACTGGAGTTTATGTTTTAACATCTTGCGAAAATTCGAGGTTTAAAATTAAAATCGAAAAGAAAATCGACGGATATTTTTTCCTAATTTTCGATAAGAATAAAATTATTTCAAAAGGTAAACTTGGAAAAAAGAATGAAGATGATACTGTTTATCTGGCTTTTGGAAAAATCGGAGGAATATATGAGACCAATAAAATACAAATTCAGAATTACGGAAATTCAATGAACGAATATGTGCATTTTACGCAATGCGACGAAAAGTATCTCACATTTATAAAATCAGAATAATAGACTCAAATGATAAAGTTATTTATATACGCTTTCTTAATAATCTTCTGTTTCTCTGGCAGTTCAATCATTGAAAAGAATGAAAATTTAGAAATTAAAATTAATTGGCAGAAAAATGTATCTGGCGATTTTTCATTCGCAAAAGACTGGGATTATCCGGAAGGAGTTTATCGAAATGATTTTGGACAATTAAGCTGCGATGGATTTTGCCCGCAAGAGACAGACGGAATGAAAGATGAAAATGGAAAAATCTTTAAAGATTCTTTGGCAAGGTTTTATCAGCTGGTAGATACCACTCACCTATTTCATTCGATTAAATCTAAAACCAACAGTTATGAATGGTCGGGAACAAATTTTATTACCGTTAAAAAAATCAGCAGTGATACTATTTATTGTTCTACAAATAAAAATGCAGCAACTCATAGCAGTTTAATACTGAAAATTATAAAAAATAAATGTGTACCTGAAATCGAGTTAAACAGCATTTCGGGTTCTGCAAAAAAACAGATTTATGTTTGTAAAAAAGGTTACATTAAAATTGACAAGATTTTATGGAACAATGGAATTCTAAAAGCAAAATTCGACTTTGTTTTTGAACATCCTGAAAACCCAAATAAACCACTGTTTTGGAAAGGCAAAATCTATTCGCAAATTAATCAGAATGAAAAGTAACATTTATTATATTTAAAAATCCAAATATCATTTATACATGAGAAACAATCCTTTTATTACCATTATCTTATTGTTTTGTATAGAAATAGCTCTGTATAATTATATGGATTACATAAATCTGATCTCAGCTTCTTCTGCCTATAGAGGTTCACTTATGCCATTATTCTGCTTTACAGTTCCAGTAATTTCAGTCTTGATTTTGATATTTTTCAATGATATTCCATATAAAAAAGAATTCAAATACTTTTCTATATTTCTGGTAATTGCTTCAATTATGGCATTTGCAGCATTCTCTTATTTTGGTGCTTTAGCAAAAGCATATCAACATTAATTGAGCGACTATGAAAAACACAAAACTCGATTATATCAACATCTTCTTAGCTATAGTTCTGGTTGCTTTAATTATCCTTTATTTTGCAACAATATTTAAAAACAAAGAGCAAGACAAAATATTTTGGAATGCTGAAATTCAAAGTATTTCAGAAAATCCAACAGTAGAAAATTCAAATACCATTCAAATCATAGATGCCACTTTTCATAATAATTTCAACCATTCTAAAAGTGATATCGATTCTGAATCAAAACGCGTAACCAGTGCAAGAAGTGACAATTCTGTTTTCTTCAAAATCTGGCAGGAAGAACTTTTGCCCGATTCTCTCAACCTAAAGTATTTCTCTATAGACGAACGCAAATTTTATCAGCTTAAAACTCCACTTTCTTATGAGAAAATGAAAGGTTTGGTTAAAGAAAAAGATGTCGTTCCTATTTTAATTTTAGAAGTACATCCTCAAGGCAAAATCCTTTTAAAGATAATCCCAAATGAAAAAGCAAATACAGAGTCTCTACTTGTGGAAACATTTATCGCTAAAGAAACCGAAGGAAATTTGGATATGCTTGTTTATGAAGAATCTTTAGGTCAAAAATACAGTCGTTACAAAAGCATTGAAAACATCACTGATTATTCTGATTTGCTTCAAAACCGATACAAATGGTCTGCAAAAGTAGAATTAGAAGAACTAGATGTATTGAAAAGTGTTTATACATATTCATTTAAAGAGGATAGAATAGAAATCTCAGAAGATGCCGATACCGCTGCGATTCGAAGTATTCCTAAAATCTTTTATATCTATTGGAAGAATAAAAAAGATTACAACATTCAATACGAATTATCTCCAATTGAAGTTTTAAATGCTTTCAGAAGTTTAAATAAAACTAACTCGTCAGGAGATATAAATTTTACATTTAAAGTATATAAAAATGATTACGCAAAATGTGAAATATCTAAAAACGATATTGTCATTCCTCTTAAAGATCTATATCCTTCAAAGCCTTAATATTATTTTTAAAATTTCGGTTAATTAATTGAATAGCTTATGCAAGACCTATTTTAAATAATCAAATTCTAAGCGCACTTTCCGGACTTCGTGTTGAGAGGTAAAACATCTTATTCTCATTTTTTTAATATTTTTTTTACAGAAAATATTTTTTATTGCTAAAAAACCCATGAAAATATATTTTCAGGACTTTATTGCACCCAAAAATGTATTTTATTTCTCCTTCAAAAAGTCATTATTAGTCAATTTTGCACACGAAATTACTGATTACCTCCAATTGATTGGTGTTATAAGCAATTTCCAAAACTAACTATTCAATTAACCAAATTACCAACCAAAATGACAAATTTTATCAGGATTAAAATGGGTCCTAATGGTGTATCTGGATTTAGTTTGAAAACAAAATTGATGCTATTCTGCGTTTTGTTTTCTTTATCTCAAGTCCACGGATACGCCATTAGTTCTAAAGGTGCTGCGAAATCGCAAAATGTACAACAGCAAAAAACCATCACTGGACAGATTAGTGATGAAACTGGTATGCCGCTCCCAGGTGTGACCGTTTTAGAAAAAGGAAGTAAAAATGCTGCCTTAACAGATTTTGACGGGAAATTTTCTTTAAAAGTAGAAAATGAAAATGCCGTATTAGTATTCTCTTTTATGGGGTATACCAATACTGAGGTTTCTGTAAAAGGAAAAACTACTGTAAACGTAAAAATGCAAAGAGCAACAGCTTCGTTGGAAGAAGTTGTAGTTGTAGGATACGGTAAAATGAAGAAAAAGGATTTAACAGGGGCAATTGCTCAGGTCTCTCCTGATAGATTAGTAAACCAAAATCCGCAGACCGTTCAGGATATCTTAAGAGGAACACCTGGAGTGCGAGTTGGTTATGATCCTTCTGCAAAAGGAGGCGGAAAAATACAAATTCGTGGGCAGACTTCTGTCTATACTGCCAGTACTAATAAGGATGAAAAAAGTGGTCCTCACAATGCACCGCTTATTATTCTAGATGGAATGCAATTTTATGGTGAGCTTTCAGAAATTAACCCTGACGATATTGCCCAGCTAGATATCTTAAAAGATGCTTCGGCCTCATCTGTTTACGGTTCGAGAGCGGCTGCAGGAGTTATTCTTATCTCAACCAAAAAAGGTAAAACAGGTAAACCTATGGTTAGTTTTACGACAAACACAACCATTAGCAACAAGAGTGCTTATCGTAGTGTATATTCTCCAGAAGGCTACTTAAAATACCGCGAAGATTGGGAAACTGCTCAAACCTATGGCGTTAATCCTGCTACAGGACAATACGAAGCTTTTATAGCTGGAACAGTAGCAAATGGCAGACCTGGGTATTTTTCGAATCCAAATGATTTAGCCAAATGGGGCATTACAGAAGCACAATGGCTAGCATATCAGCCTGCTTCTCAAACAAATGGAAAAAGCAGCAAAGAAGTATGGGGAAATCGTTTAGGATTAAATTTTGATCCTTCATTGATGGCAAATTTCTTAGCCAATAAAACACATGACTGGAGTGACAGCTCTTTTAGAACAGGAATTAATCATGATAATAATTTGAGTATTTCTGGTGCAAGCGATAGAGTAAATTATTATATGTCTTTTGGCTATTTAACTTCAGAAGGAGCAATTGTTGGAAATGATTATAAATCTGCTCGTTCTAACAT
>Ga0308157_10001799_pt1 | contig 40150 bp, 30 predicted proteins | sample PhyBR1_FD_201035 | JGI IMG/M metagenome (GOLD analysis project Ga0308157, IMG submission 201035) | Phyllosphere microbial communities from UC Gill Tract Community Farm, Albany, California, United States - DLSLB.R1 | ecosystem: Host-associated > Plants > Phyllosphere > Unclassified | place: USA... | reverse complement strand
AAAGGTCAGTGTTTAGCTGATACAAGGTTTTGACTGAAAAATACGATCCGCCAAAAGCGGATGGGATTTCTCAGCAAACTGAAGGCTTGACCTTGTAAAGCGTAAAAACACTGATTCACCTTTGCCCTTGAAAATGAAACGAATAGCATACCTACTTTTACTGAAATAGTATAAAATACTGAAAAACAATGGTGTTACAGTAAAGTGAACTAAAGCGGGTTCGATGTTCTCTAAATTTTGGTGATTTTATGAGACACAACATCGAACACCGAAGATAATTTTCAAGTCAACGCATATCTATCAGAATACCAGTAAATTACGAGCTAAAAAAATGGGACAAATCTATGTTTTTTAGATTTGTCCCAAGAGGTGACCCCGCTGAGGCTCGAACTCAGGACCCACAGATTAAGAGTCTGTTGCTCTACCAACTGAGCTACGAAGTCATTGAATGAACCAAAGGTACATACCTGAACAAAAAAAACAAATAAATAATACGATTTTTTGCGTTTTTCTGACATTGACGAAAAACCACTACCATTATCCCCACAATGGTATATTCAAGTATCCCTCCTCAAGTAATGAAACATATAGTTTTATTTATCCTAGTCGACCTCCATTTCCTCCACACTGTTAACAAACCTTAACAGAGGTTAAAAACCATTAAATATCAGGCAGTTTCGTTTTTTAATTTGCAAATTTATATACACAAAAAAGGTAACTATGAAAAATCTATTTTTAACAGCAATAGCATTATGCTTAGGTATAACAATAAGCATGGCTCAGGATCGTACTCAAAAAAGACAGATGGCTAGCCCGGAAGAAAGGGCCCAGCAAATGATTGAACATTTGGATAAAGAATTGAAACTTACAGCAGAACAAAAAGATTCTCTTACTGTATGGAGTGTTGCATTCGGAAAAGAACAACAAGAACTTTTCAAGAATGAAGGTGAATCCAGAGAAGCAAAAATGGAAAAGATGAAAGCTATTCGAGAAGCACAGTCTGCGAAAATAAAGACTATTCTTACTCCTGAACAAATCACCAAATACGATGAATTAAGTCAGAAAATGCAAGAAAGAAAACCAGTAAGAAACAAACAATAAGAATTTGAGAAAGCCTTGCATAATAAAAAACTCAGGATGAACTTAATATCATCCTGAGTTTTTTGTTTAAAACCGTCCAAATGGAATGCTATAGAAAAGTAGCCCTAAGTCATCTACTTAGAATATGTGAAGACGATTTTTCCTTCCTTCAGCCATACGAGATTTACTAAAAACCTGAGTAAATAGATTTTTAACAAAATTTAGCATTAATTAAAATTCATTAATATTTCTTGTCTATACTTTTATAAAAAGTTTACTATGAAAACAAGAATATTAACCTTGCTAATTATTTTCGTCATTGTTACCTCATGTTCTAAAGACAATGATGAAGTGGGAACTGAGGGTTCTACTGTTGTAACGGAAGAAGGAATAACTATTCGTTCCTTGGTAAGCAAAGCTATTGCAGAGGGTATGACGAATATAGATGCTGCTGATGAAGAAGACTTATTGGAAAACTCCACATTCAGCTCCACCGTTAAAATCACTTTTGGAAATACAATTGAAATCGACAATCCTTTAGAGGGGAAGGGAGTGAAGATCAGTGAATCCAATGGAGATGTCATCATTTCTTCTACGGTATCTGAGCTGGAATATGAGTTGAGTGGATCCACAGCAAATGGATCTGTTAAAATCTATAGTGAGAAGAAATTCAAATTAACATTAAACAATGTGTCCATAAAGAATGATGATGGTCCGGCTATTAATATTCAGTCAGGCAAGCGTGCTTTTGTCGTCCTTGCCGATCAATCAAACAACACGTTGGAGGATGGGGTAACTTACAACAGTTCAACTGATGAAGATCAGAAAGGAACCTTTTTCAGTGAGGGACAACTTATTTTCTCCGGAGGAGGCACCTTAAATGTTGTTGGAAATAACAAACATGGTATTGTAACCGATGATTATATCCGCTTTATCAGCGGTACAATAAACGTTGTCAAAGCAGCATCGGATGGGCTACATAGCAACGATGGAATATTTATTGATGGAGGTACCTTTGATATAACGGCTGCTAGCGATGGTATCGAAGCTGAGAAGGGGCAGGTGGTTATTAACAGTGGTGATTTTAATATTAATGTAGTTGACGATGGTATTACAGCTTCCTATACAGATGATAACAGTATAGATCCCTATGTGGTTATCAACGACGGTACTTTTAAAATCAAGACTTCTGAAGGGGAGGGTATAGAGAGTAAAAGTACTTTAACCATCAATGGGGGACAGATTTATATAGATGCTTATGATGATGCTATTAATGCAGGAAAAGCAATTTATATAAATGATGGAACTATTGTAGCCTTTAGTAGTTCAAATGATGCGATTGATTCTAACGGCATCCTAACTATTACCGGAGGAAAAACATTTGCAATAGGAAGAGAGACTGGTTTTGATTGTGATAACAATACCTTTAAAATTACCGGAGGACTGCTTATTGGCGGCGGTGGCTCAACCAGTATGCCGACAAGTAATGTCTCTACTCAGGCATCAGTCATATTAGGTAATGGAAACGCCAATAACATATATAGTTTGCTTGACAATGAGAATAAGGAATTGATCACCTTTAAATCCCCATCAAGTTTTAGCACCTTAGTGTTGTCAACAGGTGGAATGGCGATCAGTAGTACATATAAGTTGGTAAATGTCTCCGACGTCGAGAATGCAACAGAATTTAACGGGCTCTATACAGCCGGTACATTTTCGAACCCAATTGTGGCAAGTACATTTACGTTATCTGCAATGGTCACAAGAATCGGTGGTAGTACAGGGCCGGGAGGAGGAAGATGAATCTAATTCATCTTCCTTCGCATTAATCAAATTGCTGTCCGTTGATTACCGTATCTAACCATGCTATTCGTGAAGTCAGATAATTACGGATAAAATCGACATAATCCTGATGCGTTTTACCTGTATACCAACTTTGATTGATATTAATACCGATAACATCCCATAATAAAAAATTAGGGATCTGACTATGTCTGATGAGTGTAGCCTGTTGGTCCACATATTCAGGAAGCGATTGGAGATTTCCTTTAACCGTATTCCATTCGCTTCTAACCAGTTTTTTGAATTCAGGGTCCCCCATCAGCTGATTCATCCAGGCTCTGGGTTCGTGTGCATTTGTAAGCATTAATTTCTGCTGTGAATTTTCAAGACGCTTGTCATTATTGAAGCCCAAATCGAAATCCCAGACCGGTCCAACATATATCTTAGGATCCTGATTGCTCTTTTTGTACATTCTCATACTCCATAGCATATCTGTGTTGCCACAAATTTCATTTATCAAATAATATTTGACAAAACTTTGTAAATCAAAATATTGTTGATAATCTGCCTGGCCATCCTCATTTGAGTTAAGGAGGCTGTTTTCTAGTGTGCTGATATAATTCCGGATGTAACGAAACTCATCCGCTGTAATATCATCTTCATCAGGAAACTTGACCGTAATTGGTACGCCCGCCGGAGTGTAAAAATGAAATAGTTCCTGATTAGCATATCCGTCTTGCTCTATAATAAAACCACCATTATCTTCATCAATAGGAACCCGATTTTCACCTTCTTTGATATGCTCCGTAAGGGTGTAATTGCCCATGTATTCACCGTTGAGAAATAGTTCAACATACTGTTGGCGAGGTGTATATTCAAGCCCTAATCTCCGGCTTACCTCAAAGGCTACATCATTTCGAAGTAAGGATTGATCCCCGTAATTAGCCATTAATGCCCAACTCTTGTCAGATGGCATCCCTAATAATTCAGCTTTTTCGTCAAGTTTAATCCGATAAGGTTTTTTCGGCATATCCCATGTGGAATTACCACGACCTTTAATCTCAGTTATTCCTTCGAAAAGAACGTCTTGTTGAAACCCTTTTGTAATTTTTATCGAACCATCAACGTATTCATCTTTACTCAATATGGGTTTTCCATCTGTAAAAAGATGAATGGCAGGTAGACCGGTATCAGAAAACTTGACGATATAAGTTCTGCTTTCACCATCTACCGATTCTATTTTATACTCCACCAACTGGGTGAAATCCTGCTTTGAATTGCCGCTCTGTTGTTCTACTTCGTTTACAGTAACTCTAGACCCTTTATGCTCAAACTCAGGAATAAGTGCGGAAACGTCCGTTCCTACTAGGGTATAGGCAAAAATACTGTCTCCCTGTATTTCAGCATGGATATCATTCCATAATTCCGGATGCTTTTCTTTTTTGATGATGAAACTAACGAGTTCGGTACCATTGCCGGCATCGGAGGCTGTCCGATCTTTTTTACAGGATAAGTTTAGAATTAAAAAGATTAATAAGTACCAATGACGGTAATGGATAAAACTTTTACGCATATTAAATCGTTTTTCGATAAATGTATGTTACTCCTTCAAGTTGAAATTCGATAATGATATCGGAAAGGATTCACAAGGAGTATTATTAAAAATAATCTATATGTTTATTTATAGAATATATTAGGAGCCTTCAAGATATAATTTTATTATAAATTTTCAAAACTAATCATAGATTAATAAGAGAAACTTAAAAGTAATAAATGTTAATCTTTGATGCTATTAGTGAGACCCTATTTGATCTTCGAGGGATCAATAATCCCAGTTCTGTAAGGGAATATGAATCATTTATCTACGACGTATTTGCAGCTTCACCCCTAAGGCCAATCCTAAATAATCCACTGGTTTAAGATATTTGTTTTGTATTCGGTTAATAAGATATAGTTCATCAGTATGAAGATCGTAATAAAACTTGACACTTTCGAAATACGAAGTTTTTGAAGAAAACTGATGTGAAAAGTCCTGACCTATGAAAATATTTAGTCTTAATTTCGTCGAAAAAGTATAATAATTAATCGGATATTTTTCCGGAGCGCTAAACCAGAATTGTTTTCCAATAGTTGTGTTGAAATATAGCCCTGTACGTAACGGATGATATGAATTTCTACTTCTCAATTTAATCTCCCAAGGAGTGAAGGTCTGTCGTAAGGTAAGCGTAATTTTTGCTCTATCTGAATCAAATTTTGGAACGTATCCTATTAAAAAGTCAGTTGACCATCTTTGATTTTTTCCATAATCCCACCCTGATCCTAATGAAACAAGCCCAATCGAACCAGCATACTGAATCATGTAATTTGATGGTATTAGGCTAAACGTTGTCTTTTTTAATGTTCGTGTTGTCGTACTGTCAGGAACAAAAGAACGATTAGGAACGCCGCTGTAAGCCTCTGCATAAGTAAAAAAGGATAGAATGGTATAAAGTGTTAACAACCTGATTTTTTTTGCCCTAATAAGAAAGAAGTTCATGCGAGTATGAATCATTTGTAATTGTAAAGATTAGGAATTGACGCTTGCCAATGTTAGGAGTACCATAGTATATGATATTATCTTGAAAGATATCTTCTTCCTGATATTGATGGTCATGACCATTGTTGCAGTATAGCAGATTGGGAAATTGTTTAATACTGTATTGGAATACATCTGCAACATTATTGTTGAATTGTTCAGAAGTAGGTCGTGCGTGCATTAGTACGACAGTTTTCTCAAACCTATCAAGATCCTTACTCTCTTCTTGTTTGATAAACGAGAAATCAGGAATAGGATTGGAATAATCAGACTCAAGGGCATTTGTATTTAACGCTAAAAATTTTGTTTTTCCCGCAATGAAACTAAAGTTTACCTGTCCAAAGATTTGTTCAAAGACCTCCTCTCCATTGGCGAGACAATCATGGTTGCCCAACAAAACTACGTAGGGTTGTTTTAGCTGTTCTAAAATATCTCGTTGCCATAAAAATTCTTTTGTTAATCCAAAATCCGTGATGTCGCCCCCATGAATTATAAAGTCGATATCATTTCGTTTATTGATAACTTTTACAAAGTCGTCCAATTCATCATGCCAGCGTTGGGAATCACTGATAAAAGCATAGCGAATAGTATCTCGTTGACTAAATTGGCTCTCTATTTTTAAGATATTCTCCTTATTTATATACTTTTTGCCTGTTATTTTTGCATCATAAGGATGGATGTCAAACAGTTCACAGGAATTTAAAAAGGAGAGGATGTAAATAAATAATATATAGAGAGAAGTCTTTTTCATTTTCGCGCTTTTGACTTTTTGAACGCAAAAGTAAGTTTATTGGTTTAAATTCCCAGACTACAGAACTAATATTACGGTATAATGATATTCCGCACCTTCAAAAAATAATCGTTAAAGAGATTTAACGATCATTTTTTAGGTGGGTGATAATTATGTATTAATGATTTTATTTTGCTATGGTATTCAGCTTTACTTTCTTAATCTTTTTGAGAAAAATAATTAAAACTCGCATTCACTTCATCATCAGAAAGATGGTTTCCGGAGCTAATAAGCACCTTATGTTTAAAAGTAACAGATTCCCCCTTTTTAAGCTTAAAATCTAATACTTCCTTTCCTTTACTAAATTCCTTTTGTCCTAAAGGATTGGCAGCAAACAGACCATAACCGCGCGCATGCCAATAAGTTGGATAGCCAACGTTGTCTGGGTGATCCAGAATAACCAATGAAATAGATTCGTCCTTGATCTGTCCTTCTAAATTAACCCACTTCCCGCGAGTACTCCAGACCTCATCCCCCTCAATACCTTCACTGCTACGGTAATGACCTGTTACACCATCATTATTTAATTTTGCAACCTCTGTCGCTAAGCCGTTTGCATCAGTAAACTTCTCCGGTATATCAGAAGGATGTTCGAGTTCACGGGCCACGCGAATTCCCAACAAGCCTTCCTTATTATCCTTGAAAGAAACATCCTCCGTTAAGGCAGTCAGCTTTGTAATGATTTCAATAGCCCGTAGATCACCTTCAGCTGTAAAAAGATAAGTAGCCTCTTCCTTAATCAGACTCGTACCATCGGGTTTTTGCCAGTCTTTCGTTACTTCTAACACGGCTCTATCGGAACCTACAGTCATATTATTCACTGCTACATGCTTAATGGTGCCATAAGCATTTTTCTTTTCAGCAGGAATCGCAGTGGAATTATTCCAAAAATCTAATCCGTTAACATCTCCGTAGTTAAACCATAAACCCACATGATGAGGATGATCTATGCGTTCTCCCGGACGGGGATCCATAGGCCAGCCCCGACTTATCAATGTTCCTTTTGAAGTTCGCAGTGGATACAACACGGGTTTCATTAGTTCGTCCGGGTAAATATAGGATGTGAACGGCTTACCATCAATGCTGATATCAATACGTTTTTCGGTTGTATGTTCTTCTATACCAAAATCAGTTTGCTTTTTAGCAGTTTGTGCAGAGCAGAAAATAGAAAAGATACTTCCGGCAAAGCATAAGAACATTTTTAATTTAAATTCGCTCCTCATTATTTACTGTTTTAAAGGATTGTATATTATTTAACTGGTCAGGACCTCTTGGCTGGCATCGTCAAATGTTACCCGTTTACCGGTTTGCATGGCTGTTCTTGCCATAATATTTGCCACTGAGTGGTTATAACCTGCTTTTACGGAAGCATTTGGCGTTTGTCTATTCCGCACACATTCCATCCAGTTACGCATGTGGAGCGAAGTCATCGGATCACCTCCGGTATTGGCAGAAGTCTCTATCTTGGAGCTGTTAGAAAGGGTAAAAGGTGTCAGTAAATTAGCTTTCATTCCCATTTCTGCCGCAAATCTTTCCGTCAGTCCTCCCTCAGCGGTGACTTGATTGGTATCCAGGTTTAGCATACCTGCATTGGAATAATATAGCTCTTTAGTGCCTCCGGCCGAATTGGTGAATCGAGAAGAATAAAGTACCTGAAATCCCGTGGTCATATCATCTGCAGGACCATAATCCATAACAGCGGTTACAGTATCAGGATTCTCTCTACCATCCTTCCAGGTATAAATTCCACCATTTGCAACTACACTTCGCGGGTGATTTAAATCAGAGAACCAATGCACAGTATCAATTTGGTGTGCCATCCACTGTCCCCAGATGCCTGAAGAATAAGGCCAAAATAAACGATACTCTAAATACTTCCGTGGATCCCAGGCAACCTTTGGTCTGTTCATCAGGAATCTATCCCAATCGGTATCTTCCTGCCGGATTTCACTAACGAGCTTAGGTAATCGCCAGCGACCGGGTTGATTGACATTCCAGGTCATCTCCACCATATTAATATCCCCAAATCTCCCTGATTTAATGTATTCGTTAGCAGCAATATAATTAGGAGCACTTCTACGTTGAGAGCCCACCTGTAGTATCTTTCCCATTTCTTGAACGGCTTTTAAAAGGATTTTTGCATCTTCTAATGTTTCAGCCATAGGCTTTTCCACATAGACATCCTTGCCATTTCGAACAGCTTCTGCTGCCATTAAAGCATGTTGAAAATCTGCCGTACTGATGATGACAGCATCTATACCTTTTGCTGCATGTAATTCATCGTTATTACGATACTTCCTAATCGTATTCCCTGTTTTATCTTTTATGAAAGCCTCGGCTTCATCACGACGACGATTCCATATATCGGAAACTCCTACGAATTCGAAATTAAGCTCCTTAGCATGATTCATAAAAGAAGGAGCCAATGAGTCTTTAAAACGGTTAGAAAAACCAATAATACCGACTTGAACACGATCATTTGCTCCCATAATCCGGCTATAACTCTTCGCGCTCACACCCATGGCGGATAAACCAAGTACGCCGATACCCAAGGAGGCCTTCTTAATAAAATCTCTTCTTGAATTCTCTGATTTGCTGTTTTCCATAATAAATCTAGGTTTAGGTCAAAGTAATCTTAGCTCGTTTATATAGCTATATTGGTTAACTCAAGATTACTAATTTGTAATGATAAACTAATTTACCTTTTTTTTATTAAAGTTTAAGCTATCCAAAGGGGCTCAGAAAGAATTCATTACAATACTTAGAAACGCTGTCAGCAATAATTTAGTAATACTGCTAATCGCAATTTACTGCGTCTGGTATATCAAAAATAAAAAAAACGACAAGGCGATAGACGAAAATTTGACTTCTAAAACATGCTTCAAAGCTATATTAACCAGTTGATTTTGTGTCTGATATAATTGATGTAGATGTTTTGTGTATACATCTTGAACGGCTGTAGACATTTTGTTGAACAAATCTTAAAGACAACTTGCTCGTTTCTCCTCATTTTTGATTTACACTAAAAATAACAGTTATGACTCCGAAAGTACAATCAATTTTAAGTTATCTGGGCATCTTATGGCTGCTGGCCTTCTTTGTTGGAAAAGATGATCGCAATGATTTGAGCAGTTACCATTTGAAACAGGGATTAGGACTTTTCCTTGTTGCGGTGGTATTTAATTTTGCCGCTGCTCTCGTGTTAATGATTTTTCCGTCCTTGTCCATTATATTGGGTGTTGTCGGTATTCTATTCCTTATCCTGATGGTTTTAGGAATTATCGCTGCAGCAAATGAAGTGAAAAAGCCCTTACCGGTAATTGGAAGAATATTTGAAGATAAGTTTAGCTTTATTGACAGCTAATTAAAATTTTAGAAAAATAACAGAGTATAAAGATCAATTAAAAGATAAATTATGTTTTTTGCAATTAGCACAATAGAACAGGCTGCCCATGACACAAACGGGATGCAAAACCCGAAGAATCCTGAAAATTTAATGGTACTTAGTGTTTGCAGGCAATTGACCCGAACAGCACTTTTTTCGGTATATTCCAAGAAAGCGTTTGGCGAATACTGGGATAATACCGAGAGAAAAAGAATTGCCCGTAGGTCCTGGACCCCTGAAATGAAAGCATTCGCAAAGCAAAAGATAGCCGAAGCCCCAAAACCACCCTATATTTTCAAAGTCACCGTCGTAGGTTGGATATTTGTGCTATTGATGATAACCGCGATGGGATTGATTATCTATCAGGAAGTAAAACCTCCTTTACCAAAATCAGCCGAATATGTTGCAATGGAAAAGGCTCCTGTCGCTGGTGATATTTATTTTGGACATTATGAGGCTTATAAGGAAGCAGGAGAACGTATTCCTTCAGATATTGGCTTTGGTTGGTTTAAGGTTCTTAAAGTAGAGGGAGACACTTATACAGTTGCCAAGTCTGTAGAGATGAGTAAAGGGCATAAACCGAAAGAAGAACTGAACAGCACCGAATTTGAAGATGAGGGAACAGCCGTGAAGATTACAGAACAGGCAGGTTATATGATCATGATGAAAGCCACGGACGGTAAGATGGAAATCTCTATAAGTGATAAAAAATAATATGTCCAAAAAGAGAACAATGGGTGTTGTGCTATTGGTTATAATCGGAGTTATTGGAGGCTTTATTTTTATTCTATATGCTACTATAAAGACTAAATCTACCAATATCAATCGTTATGACCCATTCAGAGAATGGATCAGCAAGACCGTCGTGCTGAACAAGCAGACAGTTCTGTTCAAAGAAAAAATAATGATGAATGATAACAGTGATTACCCATATTTGCTTCTGGATAGCCTACACCCGAATTGGCAATATGTGGAAGACCTTAAAAACATAGGGGATATAGAAGAGATTGTAGCATTACCGGCAGGTACATTGCTCTTATTGGAAAAAGCCGTCCAGTATACCAATGGCGTATCAGGAATGTCCTACCCAACGGTTTTCGGAACAATAACTAGCAACGGCAACAATTACAAAATAGGTTATCAATGGGGAACAATGGACATAGGTAAAAGGTTCGATAAGATCGAAAAATGCTGGCAGTTTCATCAGGCTCCGTGGCAGAATAAACACGATACCGCTTTTTATGCTTTACCCACAGCAAACTTTTGGTAAAGCGGGGTAAAAAAATAGCAAAGAACATAAGCTGGATCTAGAATATGATTTAAGGGATACTCCTCTGAATAAATTTTGTATCTAAAGTATCGATCACGTTACTAAGAAAAGCAAGTAATCTCTCGGTCAACAAGGTGTTATTTTAAGTTTTTCAAATAATTCTTAGCTCCTTCGAGTTGCGAGTCGTATTTAGTAGGATATAAAATATCGTTTAAACTTCGTTTTATTATAATATTAGGTTTTATTCCAGAGCCTATAAATTCTTCTCCATTGGGGAATGTTACTCTTTTAGTACAAATCCAGGCTGTTGTATTTCCTGGTAAATCTATTTGCAGAGGTTGTCCTGTACTGCCATTTGTATATTCGCCAACCCGGGTAATATTACTTTCATTGTTAAGATAAATTAGAAAGTCTTCGGCTGCCGAACCAGTATAGTTATTTGTCAATATTATGGTAGGTACATTGAACTTAAGGTCCGTTTTAGCGATAATGGGTTTGTACTCAAAAGTATAAAACTTTGTCCCTATATAGGAGTTAAATAAATTTGTTGCCTCATCTTTGGAGATCCCCCATTCTGGCTTCCCATTAACTGTATCCTGCGCAGTCAAGAATGAACCGATAGCCCTTTCAGTTGGGATAATTTCCCTACTGTAACTCTTTGAACCATAAATACTGTCGCCCTTCACAAAGTACTTAGCTATATTTAGTGCATTTTTACCACTCCCGCCGGCATTATCCCGAATGTCAATAATAATTTTCTTGGCTTTCTTTAATTCTGTAAGCTTAGATTCAAAACCTTTTACCACTACTGCATCATCGAAAGTTCTAATAGCAATATAAGCAAGATCATCCTCTAGCCATTTCAAGTCAAAGAGGTTACGATTAGGTATTGGAACAGAACTTAATTCCTTTTCTTGACTCTCCGCATGGGCTAAACTGAACTGCTTAATTTCTCCTTTGGGTGTTTTTAATTCGATATCGTATTTCTCACCCTTTAGGCCAGATAATAAATTATATCCTGCTTTGTTGTTTAAGTCATGCTCTGTGGAAGCAGAAATATAAGGCTTTACAAATTCTGCTTGGTATTGTTGGGTTGGTAATCCATTGACTTTTACGATCTCACTTCCCACAGGAATTTCTTCCTCTTTACTTTTGTTTATGTCAAAAACATAAATTTTCCCATGATTGTTGGTTAAAAATAGTCTGTATTCTCCAAAATCAGTAGTCATTATCTGATTCTGAATCTCCTCCGGGAGGTAAACCTGAGTATGCCCATCTTTAAGAACCGCACACAACTTTTGTAATGCTCTAAAATATTCATAATCATTGTTGGTATTCTGTATATTATCAATGGTTTTTTGGTATGCTGTGTCCCATTCCTGTTGGTCTATTTTGTATAGATAAACAAAATTATAGTTCACATCACTCCAAAACTTGGAGAGACCATATATTCTGTCATTCAGCGATAACGTATTTGGAATTTGAGCAAATAAACCCTGAGAGATCAAAATAAGCAGGGTAAAAATCAAAAATTTTTGTTTCAAAGCATTTTTTATTTGAGGTTAAGTAAATATACTTTAGATGCGTAATAAATGCAAGCTTTGTATTTGTTTTGATTGTAAGAAATTTAGCTTGTTTAATCCCACTTAAGTTATCTGATCCTGAATTTGATATTTTTACTGCTATTAATTATCCGACTCAGTTTAAATATGGCTATCTTATTTAAGATTTCATTTTCAATTTATTCTTAACCAAAATTTGAACAGTATGGAACTTATTGCAATTATTCTTACAAGCATTGTTACTATTGAACATATCTATATCCTGTGGATGGAAATGTTTGCATGGGAGACTGCGGGGAAAAAGGCTTTTGGAAAGTCCTTGCCTTCGGAGATGTTTCGTCCGACAAAAGGGTTAGCAGCGAACCAAGGACTTTATAACGGATTTCTTGCTGCAGGATTAATTTGGTCTTTTCTAATTGCGGACCCGAGCTGGGCTTTTAATATTAGGGTATTCTTTTTAGGATGTGTAATTGTTGCCGGTTTATTCGGGGCGATAACCGCTTCCAAAAAGATCTTTTATGTACAGGCATTGCCTGCAATTTTAGCGATGTTGTTTGTTATACTTTCAAAATAATAAAACCGAAAAATATTCTTCGTCCTAACAGAACCTTATTGGAGGGTTTATTTATTCATTAAAAATTTTTAGAACGGATAATTTTTTTTATTAAAAAACATTTATAGTCCAAAAAATTAGAGATCATTCTGAGTCCTTCTTTGGCGCCCAGTACCGTAATCGATGTGCTGAATGCATTTGCTAGTACCGCACTAGGTCCATAATACCGTAACGCTACTTAACCCGTTTACTGGATAGCCTGTGCGGGGATTTATAATGTGCGAATATCTTTTGCCTTCCAATACTACATACTTTTCATAATTCCCTGAAGTTGTAATTGCTCGGTTTCCAATCTTCATTGTATGAATGAGCTCCCCCGGTTTCAGTGGATTGCTGATTCCGATAGTCCAATCCCTGCCATGATGCCCGCTTTCTGTGCGATCATTTTACCTTGATCTGCAGCATAACCTTTTCCTATTGATCCAAAGCCTATTTTCATACCTTCCTTTCTAAGAAATATAGTTGTTTGCGCACTATCTAGCAGAATGTTCTTATAACCGACTTTTTCGACCGACTTCTTAATAGCTTCTGCAGAGGGAACCTCTTGCATACTGCCATCATTTCCATATTTTGTCCATCGCCGCAAAACTAATATCAAAGGTTCCTCGGGATAGTTCAGAATATTCAATTGCTCTTATTTTACAATGACAGATTGGTTGTCATCGATTTGGATTTCCTGTATACCTTCGAATTTCTCTTTGAGCAAAGGAAGGCTAGTCGCTAAGCTAACGGTATCCTGGCCGGCTACTTTGTGCTGCACGGTTTTTTGTAATATTGGTTCAACAGCTAAAAAGGTACCTGTAACCGATAGTACAATTAGTATTAAAAAGGAAGATATAGCCAAGGCCAAATGGCTATATCTCTATACTGAAATAATCATTAATTAATTACCACTAAATCTTACATACCTAATATAACCGGTACCATCTGTTTTTGCAGCAAGACCTTCTTTAGTTAAAGGCGCCTCCGCATCTTTCTGATAGTAGCGATTATATTCTACGGCACTCTCAAAACGAATTTTATATCCTACATTGATTTTAGATTTATCAATGTTGAGCGTCACCATTGTTCTATCCCCTCCGGATACCGAAGCTCCTGTAATTGCGCTGATATCAGTAGGTTTCTTCTTGTAAGCATTGTTTCATGCCTTTAGATCAGGATACCATTTCTTATCATCTCCCATCGCATATAAAGTTTTTTCATATTCACCATCTTTGTTAATCAATGAAACCACGATATAGGATCTGGGACCTGTATAATTGTATCATGCACTTGTATTTCGCTACAGTTTGTGCCTGTATATTTAAGGTCTATGTTTAATTAGAAATAAATTACTGAATCAACTATTCCTGGATAAATAAAATCAGGCTTTGTTTCTCAAGGAAAAGTAAAATAAAAGTAAAGATATAGAATTGGTCTAAGATAAAATGCTTTTAGAATCATCCATTTCATTGATGGGTTTACACGAGCAAACGGATCAAAAAAGAACATCTGAATATTATAAATCAGACGTTCTTTATAGTACATAAGATATGTAACAATGTTTTTCTTAAATTACCTCATGCAGGTTTTCTTTTCAAAAAGAAATGTTTCTAAAGCCCTTACGACTTTTCTAATTCCCGAACAAAATCACTTCCCCAGAAATGTATATCATAATATTTGACCTGTTCTAATGATCTATTTAAACGAATAGTGGCTTCCTCAGGATCGATTACCAAAGCTTTTAATAAGGAAGAGACCATATTGTTTCTGTCATAAGGATTCGTAAAGATCGAATAAGAAAGCTCAACAGATGCCCCTGCAAATTCGGACAATACCAGTACACCATTTCCTTCAAGGAGTCCCTGCGTCGCTATATATTCCTTTGCAACCAGATTCAAACCATCTCTGAGTGGTGTAATCCAGGCAATATCACTTACCGCATATTGTATTATCACTTCTTCAAAAGGCAATGCCTGAAAGAAATATTGAATTGGCGTCCAATCCATCGTAGCATATTTCCCATTTATCTCTCCGATAGCCTGGTTGACTTTGTCACGAATCTGATCATAGATTTTCATTCCCTGTGAAGGGGGAGTACAGACGTTTACTAATTCAACTTTTCCTCTGAACTCGGGGTAATCCTTTAGAAAGGTCCCAAATGCTTTTATTTTTTCTAAAGGTCCCTTCACATAGTCCAGTCGTTCTATGGAAACGATTCTCTTAACTCCTCTTCTCTTTTTATCTTCTACGAAGTGTTGTATTCGCTCTTTTACATCCTCCTTTTTCAGAATATTATCAATCAGCTGAAAGTTTATTCCGACCGGTTGTGCTCCCAAACGGATTTTTCTGCCATCTACTTCAATTACTTTGGTCATCTGTTCCACACCTAAAGCACTTCCATAAGTCAGGAACTGTTTCGCGACAGGTACCCTCTTCAATACTTTAAAAGGAGTATGACTACGGAGAACATCTATGAAATTTTCTACATATCTCGGAATGTGGAAACTGATAAAGTCGCAAAGTAATAGACTACCTACAATTTCGCGGCGCCAAGGTAAAATATTGAAAACATCTGCGGCAGGGAAGGCCGTATGATGGAAAAATCCAATCTTTAGATCGGGTCTCAGAGGTTTCAGAAAGGCAGGTACCATCCACAGATTATATTCATGAATCCATACCAATGCACCCTCATCCGCTTCCTTCGCAATTCTTTCGGCAAAAATCCGGTTGATTTTTAAGTAATGCTCCCAGTCATCGTAGTTGAATTTGGCTTTCTCCACAAAGGAGAAAATGGTTGGCCAGAAAGCTTCCTTTGAAAAGACGCGATAAAATTGATCAATATCCTTTTTTGGTAATGAAATAGTTGCTGCCATCAGGTTAGGATATCTCTCTGCATCCACCATCTCGTTCTTGAAAGGCTCTTTTCCATCTTGAAGAATCTCCTCTCCAATCCAAACACCGGAGCGTCCATTTTCAAACAATCCTAATAAGGAAGGGATAATTCCATTCGGACTTTTGGGATTTGTACGGATGATCTCACCATTAACTTCTGTTTTTTCAAAAGGTAAACGATGATATACCATTACCAATTGGTTTTTTGACTTTCCTAACAGTGGTTTTTTAAAGTCCGATGATTTACCGATAAACCTACTAAATAGCGGATTTATTTCCATGGCCTCTATAATTCCGCCGGCACCTCTTGATTTTGCCTTGTAGGCTAGGGGGATATCTTCTATTGCCTCTAAAAGACCTTGTTCCGACGCTCCTACAGCAACACCATGAAGCCCCGTTTGATATAGGCTCAGATCATTTAGAGTATCTCCTGCTACTAACACATCCTGATTTGGAATATTTAGGTGATCCAATAGTTTCAAAAGGGTATTCCCTTTGTTGACGCCTTTGGGGAGAATATCCAGATACTTATCAACGGAAGTAATGACATCACAATCGAAGCTGTCCGCAATTTCCTTTACCTTCTCCACTGCAGTATCTCCATTGTAATAGAAGGAACATCTTCGCTGCTGCGGTACATCCTGATAGATTAAATCCGGAATAGCTGAAATTGCCTGTTGTATATCATATACAGAAGGCCATTTATTCTCAATCTCACTCTGAATAGGTTCGATGGATTCAAGGGTTCTGCCATTGACTAATGTTCCGCCAACATCCGCGATAATATAATCCGGAGTTGGGATAATTGGATCATTCAGTAAAGGGATAACAGATTCTAATCCTCTTCCGGTAACAAATACCAGTTTTATGTCGTTATTCTCTTTTATTGTTCTATATAATCTTAGTCGGTCTTCCATAATTCCGCCTAAGAAAGTTCCATCTAAGTCTGTTGCTAATAACATTATACTAAGTTCCTTTCTAATAGTTTAAATTCTGTTTCTACCGGCATATGTTTATAGATTACCCGATACGCCGTATTTAGTATGGGTAAGTTTATATTTAATTTGCTTGCGAGTTGGAATAGACCCATGGTCGCTGAAACACCCTCTGCCACCATGCTCATGGCTGAGATCGCCTGTTCCAACGACAAACCCTGACCAAGCAGTTCCCCTAGATTTCGATTTCTGCTATGATTGGAATAACCCGTAACCAAAAGGTCACCTAAATAACTTGAGTTGGATACTTTTGTATCTTTCATTCCTAAGGCATCCATCAGCGTTTCTAGTTCAGCGATTGCATTAGCGATTAATACTGCCAGGAAGTTATCGCCATAATTTAAACCCTTTGCCATACCACTAACCACACCAACCACATTCTTATAAATCGCTGCATATTCTATTCCCAATAAGTCTTGACTTATGTTGACACTGATATAACCAGTGGAAAATAATGGCTTTAGTCTTTCCATCATATGAAGGTTTTTACTGGCAAGAGTCATGTAAGTTCTTCTGCCTTTTGCAACCTCTTCTGCATGACAAGGGCCGGCAATAATGCCTATACGATCGGTTGGAATAGAAAATTTATTGGCGATGTATGCAGAGGGTAATTCCTGCTTGGCTCCAACGGTACCTTTAATGGAGGTCAGGATAAATCGATCCTTTGGAATCTCTATATCAACCTGCTCCATTAGGCTTTCGAGTTGAGAACTGGGAATTAGAAAGATAAGTAAAGGAGAGGCTTGAAGAACTTGCTCGAAGTCCGTGCTTGCCCGAATATAATCTTTATTGAGCTTGAGATAGCTAAGATATCTTGGATTAATACCTGTATTATTGATCTGATCTACCTGATGAATATTTCTAACATACCAATTAACCTTTAATTTATTTTCCGTCAAAATCTTTACAATAGCAGTAGCCCAACTTCCACCGCCAAAAACGCTTATTTCCTTCAAATCTCGTGGGTTTTTCAGCAAAAAATAGATGTTTGTTTTGCCGGGTTTGATATTCAATGAGCTGCAAAGATAGTGATAATTAAACTAATAAGCAAGTTTTGCTCCCGATTGATAGGTTTTATCTCTGTTTTATGCCTTAATAGTTTTCACTTTTTGGGCCTGTTTCTCTCGGACTTCATCCATACCTTGTCCATACCTCGTCCATACCTTATCCAATGAAGAAGGAATGAAATAGGGAAGAAGTAGGATTTAAATTAACGTTAAATTAAAAGAAATATAATTTCACAACAGTTCCATTGTCGTGCTTCAAAATGTAACTTTAGGTCATCATCTTAAGAAGTAGAAAATATGGCAATAAGTAAAAATGGAATCAACGGAACACTTAAAGGACGAGTAGGAAACGCGGTTTTTTGTAATTGGAAAGGTATTACCTATGTACGTAGTTTGCCCCAGCCTAAAAGGAAGAGGAATAGAAGCGAAAGTACATTGGCAAATCAGTCAAAATTTAAGTTTATTCAACAACATGTGCTCAATGTCTTAGCTCTTGCTAGAATTGGCTTTTCCTATATCTCTAAAAATAGAACGGCCTATAATTCGGCAATGTCATACAATTTAAAATCAGCTGTTCTCTCTTTGCCAGAGCGATTGGCCGTCAATTGGGAAACATTTGCTTTTAGCAGAGATATGCTGAATCCTATTTATGATGTTCGTGTCTTACCCAATATGGGGTCTGGATCTATTCTGGTAAAATGGAAAGTTGATCCGGAGTTTTTAAAGCACAGGGGAACAGGAAATTAAGCTTCAGACAGGTTTTGATATCGGTAAATATCATCTATATATGGCTTTTTTCTCTACGGACCATAGTGACAGGGTGACTGATAGTGAATACTTAGGGTATGTAAATTGGGATTAGGTTGAGCAAAAATCAGAAAAAACCTTCTTTCGTAAACTATTGTTTACTTTGAATACGTTTTGGGTAAAGGACTTCTAGCATTGCTATATGAATGATGGATTAATCAGTAATATAAAATCTTTTATAAACTTAGATCAGGAAGAGATTGCCTGTACAGAGCAACTATTTAAAAGGAAAACTATTGAAAAAGGGGCTTTCTTTTTATCAGAGGGACAAGTCTGTAAGCACGTTGGTTTTGTACTGAAAGGATTATTGCGTTATTATATCAATCATGATGGAGAAGAGAAAACGTACGCTTTTACACAGGAGAACAATTTCGTTTGTAATAATGAAAGTTTTATACCACAAAGTCCGTCAACAAAAAGCATTCAGGCATTAGAGGACTGCGAAATTTTGCAGATATCTCATCATGGCCTGGAAATATTCTATAAGTCGGTTAAGGAAGGCGAACGTTTTGGCAGGCTTATTATTGAACAGGTTTTTATACAGACCCTACAAGATTTAAGCTCATTTTACATTGATACACCTGAATCCAGGTATGAGAAATTTGTAAAAAACCATCCTGATTTATTACAAAGAATTTCTCAATATCATATAGCTTCTTATGTTGGGGTAAAACCGCAATCGTTGAGCCGTATTCGCAGACGGATTTCTATAGTTAAGTGATTTATTAACTCAGGTGCATGAATTTTGTGGAAGTAGTGTAGAATTTTGTGTCATAATCTTAAGTGTTTATGATAATGACAAACAAAAGCGCGATAGCACAAACGAAACATGTAGGGCACATTAAAGTCCTTCAATCAGCAGATATGCATCCGGATAGTATTATTGAGTTTAGTATTATCCCTGATGAAAAAACACCCTGGCATTATCATACATTGTTTTCTGAGACTTTTGAAATATTGAAGGGTACGTTGGAAATCGGAAAGAATAAGGAGGTATTTCAATTAAGCGAAGGTGATGTCGTGAGTATTAATCCCTATGATAAACATTATTTTCACAATATTTCAAAGGAAGTATGTTTAATAAAAGTGATAGCAAGTCCTGCTAATAAAGATTTTGAGCACGCTCTTTTAATATCGAAAGGGCTGGCAAGAGATGGTTTGGCAAGTGCATCCGGTAGTCCTAAAAGAATAACTGATCTTGCGCTGTTCGTTTATTTAAATAACTCTCAGATGGTTGGCGTTCAAAAAATTGCACAGCCCTTATTTAATTACCTAGCCAGAAGAGCCATAAAGAAGGGCAGTTTGAAAAAACTAACGCTTAAATATTGCTAAGAATGGACTGGAAGTTATAAAAGAGCTTGATAAACCAAGACTTTGAATTTATCGCCGAGTTCTCCATGGGAAAGCGGAGACTGTTGTAGAAATATCAAGCCTATTATTTGCTCTTTTGGATCAGCCCAATATACGGTACCAAAGAATCCTCCCCAAGCAAGGCTTCCCTCTGAAACCCCTAATTTTCTGCTTCCATCTTTGGTTGTTATCTGGAAACCTAAGCCAAACTTGTCTTCTCCTAAAGAGAGGGCGCCAATCTGATTTTGCGACATCATATCCACGGTATGTCTTGCCAGTAGTTGCTTCCCTTTATAAGAGCCTTTGTTCAAGATCATTTGCAGGAATTTACAGTAATCCTTAAGAGTAGATACGAGACCGGCACCACCTGCGTACAAGCCATTCCCATTGATAGGATAATCTATAGTCATACCGGGGGAAGAGTCTTCTTGCCATAGCTTTAATTTCTTTGTCTTTTCATCTTCGGTATATACCTGAACTAAACGGGACTGTTTTTCTTTAGGTAATTCGAAATAGCTGTCCTCCATTTCTAAAGGATCAAAAATCCGTAATTTAAAGAACTGGGCTAAATTCTGTCCGGAAACCACCTCTACTAAGCGCCCTAATACGTCAATGCCTAAACTATAAGTGAATTTTTCTCCAGGCTGGTGGACCAATGGAAGCTGTCCTAGCTTGTCAATCATTTCGCCTAGATTTATTTTGTTAGGCGAGAATCCGGCAACTATTCCTGCTTTTTCATAAATGGCCTTCATTTGTGGGGAGCCAATCTGGGCATAGTCGATTCCGGATGTATGCGTGATTAGATCACGGATGCTGATTTCCCGATTAGCTGGTTTGGTCGTATAAGTGCTGTCCTTTTCATTAAAGGTCTCCAGGACTTGCGGGTTTTTAAATGCAGGGATGTATTTGGAGATTGGATCATCCAAGAGGAATTTACCTTCCTCAAAAAGCATCATCACAGCAACTGTCGTTATCGCTTTTGTTTGAGAAGCAATCCTAAAAATAGCATCCTTTTTTAATGCGGTTTGTGGATTATCAACGTCAATTCCAAATGCCTTATAGTACACCTCTTGATCATCTTTATGGATTAATGCAGCTGCCCCTTTAATCCAATTACTGTCGATATACTCTGTAATTACTGTATCAATCCTTTGCAGCCTTTCTTGAGAAAAGCCATGGTTTGTACCTACCTGAGCAGTACCAATCAGTGGATATAAAAAGCAGAAGCTAAGAAAAAGGTATATAGTGTAAAATCTATTTTTCATAAGGTCAATTTACCAAATATTATTAGAGTTTTTATTTTTTATAGCCTTAATAGTCAGTATGTTGATGGATTAGTCTTAAAAGGATAAGCTTAAAATAGAAGATTAGTGAAGTAACGGTTTGTTGAGTTATTCCTTCATTCTTTTTATGCTGAAGAAGCTAAGTTCGATATCATTTCTTGACCTGTTTTCTTTCTGTAAAAAGCCGGATTTCTTAAGTACTTTTTGAGAACTTATATTTTCTATTTCCGTAAGGGCGGAAATTTCATCGGCATTTGTTTTAGAGAAGCCATAATTTACAAGTGCCGTCGCTATTTCAGTTCCTAAACCCTTACCCCAGAAGTCCGGTTTTATACTGTATCCAATCTCCATTACCTCTGGTTGTTCCATTAAAGGTCGTAAAAGACAATTTCCGATTAGCTCCTCTGTGTTTGTATACACGATTCCCCAGCGTCCGAAAGGGCCTTTTTGATAATCCTGTAAGGAGGCATCAAAGAGTTTTCCATATTGTTCTAAACTTACTTTTGGAAGAAAACGAGTAATTCTATCGTCTTCAAAGAAACCACAAAATGCCGCTCTTTCAGAGGGAAGAAATTCCCTGATTATTATATTTTCACTCGTGTATATTACTGACATGCTTTCTATTTAATGTAAAAAAATACGATCTATACCAATTTCTTCTCTATTGAGATCTGATTAATAGCCGTGATAGAGGTAAAGGGCTCCGTACGTCCAATTTGGTCCAGTCATTCCGGGGTAGTTAAACCTGTCCATCATCAATGCGATATATTTCATGGGATATCCCTCAGGGAGCTGGACAACATTGGGCCATGTTCGCGTATTGGCATCTTTGTCCCAGGGAGGAAGATCCATTTTTAAAGTCCCCACTTCCTTGAGATCAGGGTAAGTATAGATAAATATTGAACGTTCTGAACTTCCCGAGAAACAGTACAGTGTGCCATCTGTTTTCTGAATGGAGGTTCCGGTGGAATTATGATTTACCGGACCAGCTATTTTCGTATAACCTTTATTCCAGTCATTGGATTCCATCATAACGGCCTTGTATCCATCGATATTTTCGCAAGCCAGGAGGCGCCACTTTTGCGCATTTTGATCGTAAATAATATGTGGATCTTCGATATCACCGACAATCCCAAAAGGGGAGGACTTCATGATAGAGTAGCCAAACCTTGGGTCTTTTTTACTCTCAACAGCCAGGAGTTGTTTCTTCTCTTGTTGTAAATTGGCATATGCACTAAATCCAGTGGTAATCCCTCTCCACATCTCCGCTTTCCGGTCATAGAAGATGTGTGAGGCTACTTCATTCCGCAAGAGTCCATCCTCCTGATCAAAGACGATGATTCCTTCCAGCTTGATGTCAAAGCTGCTGGGATTCATACTGAAAACTCCTTGAAGATGATGCGGTAAAGCTCGACCACGTATCGTCATGGTATACCATAGTTTCCCCTGATCCAGAAAGGGATCTCCATTCTCGTAGGTAATGGCCCGGATATCCGCCAGACCCATACCTGCATTAAGCGTAATTTCTGTCTTTTTGATGCTGATTTTTCCTGAAGATAACTCGGTATAGATGGCCGTATGGAAACGCTGAATAATGGATTTTTTTCGAAGATCTAAGTATTGATTATAATCAAATTGACCAATAACTTCAGGGAGATTATCCTGTTGTAGGTATAATACCAAGCCACTGCCCAACATTTGTAAGATCAGTTTTCCACCTTTTATTTCAAGCTCTTTATTTAGCGTGAGGACCGATGTGTCCAGTAGATCAGCGCCTTCTTTATGGATAAATACCCGAACTCCTTTCAACCGATTATTTTCGGCATTGATTTTAACAATAAACCTGTTTTCTCTTGAATCATCGGAAAACTCATACCCCAAACTTCCCTTTGCTGCAAAATCATCAATTCCCATACTATAACAAGCAAAAGGATTAAATCCGCCTAACCAAAGTGAGGATTCGGATTCATTATCAGCGGAAAAAATTAAACGTCCTTTATCGATGTCAATCTGCGGTATAGAGCTGGTTTTTTCGAGCTGAGGGTGCATGGCCGTTATTCCTATTAACTTACCTGGATTGAGTTCTGCCAACGGAATCTGCTGATCAGAATCAAAAATAATCCTTTTAACGGCTTGACGAGTGAACAGGATATCGGTAGGTTTTTGCTGTGCAGACAATATCAAAGGAAATAGGATTGCGCAAAAGATTAGAAAACGAAACATGTTGTTAAAAGTCTAGGTGTTTTTTGGATGGAATGAAAATAGGGAAAAAGATTGATTAAATGAACAGAGCCTGTTAATGAGCTGTTTTACTAATCAACAAGAATTGTAACTTTTGTATTACAAATTAGGATTAAATAAAAATGTGTTGGAAATGTTTGTCTGCAAAATTATATTTGTTTAATCAGGTCCTGATTTTAAGCTTAGCTTCTATTTCAGCATCTACTATGAACCAATTATAACTTTTGCTAAATTGATCTACCGTTCAGACCAACCTAAAGTTATAATATACTAACAAAAAAATCAATCCATTAGCGCTTTAACTATAAACAGAATAGCTGTTTGTATGTTTAAAAAGCTAATACCATTTAGCGAAATTATTACTGATTATTTTTTCAGAATTTTAAGAACCATTAACCAAACCTATTTAAATGAAAGCGAGTTTATTTTTATTACTTCTCGTGTTCTGTCAGCAAAGTATTGGGCAGAATTTATACCAAAGTGATTATGATGTTTCCCTGCGTGCTCCTTCTGTGCCTCTTGTTACTTCCGATCCTTATTTTTCTATCTGGTCTCCTTATAATACCCTTACAGATGGCAATACAGAGCATTGGACAGGCGAGAATCATCCTATTTTAGGTGTTATAAGGGTTGATGGCAAAAATTATCGTTTTATGGGTAAGGACAGGGAGCAATTGCTTGAGATCATTCCTTCGAGCAATTCTAAGTCCTGGTCTGCTCAGTATACATTTGATAAACCAGATGGAGAATGGACGTCCATTCAGTATGATGATAAAAGCTGGAAGGTTGGTCAAGCAGCATTTGGAACTTCTGATATGCCAAAAACTAAAACGATTTGGAATACGAAAGACCTCTATATCAGAAGATCATTTGAATTAGAGAATTTCTCTGTGCAGGATGATTTGGTAATTAATTACTCTCATGATGATGTGTTCTCTCTTTATTTAAACGGGACAAAACTTATCGAAACAGATTATTCCTGGAATAACAATGTGAGTTTCAGTCTTAATGATACCGCAAAGAAGCTGCTAAGAAAGGGAAAAAATGTAATTGCAGTTCATTGTCATAATACTACCGGTGGTGGTTATGTTGATTTCGGACTTTATAGGAAAGCGGAAAAGAAGTATGATTTTGATCAGTTGGCTACACAAAAATCAGTCAATGTTATGCCCACCCAGACTTATTATCGTTTTGATTGTGGACCTGTTGAGTTGAATTTGGTTTTTACTTCCCCTTTACTAATGGATGATCTTGATTTACTCTCCACTCCCATAAGCTATATTTCGTATGAAGTTAAATCTTTGGATAAAAAAGATCATGAAGTTTCCTTGTATTTTGAAACAACTCCGGCCCTTGCCGTTCATGAAACATCTCAACCGGTAAGTACTGCGTTTGAAAGTAAAAACGGATTTAATTATATCAAAACAGGGACAATAGATCAACCTATTACAAAACGTACGGGCGATGGTGTAAGGATTGATTGGGGCTATGGCTATTTGGCGTCCAAACAAGAATCAGGTAAGGAATTGTCCTTTGGAAATTATTTTGAACTAAAGAAGAGGTTTTCCGAACAAGGACATGTTGCAGGGAAAGGACAATCAGAACCTATTGTTTCTACCGGTGATGTAAATGAAACCGTAATGGCATTCTCACATCAATTAAAAACAGTCAATACGAAAGGTCAAGCGGGATTTTTGATGATTGGGTATGACGATATATATGCTATCGAATATTTTTATAAAAGACGTTTGGCCTATTGGAAGAAGGATGGTCAATTTGATATCTATCAAGCTTTTGAGAGAGCTCATTCTCAGCAGCAGCAAGTGCTTGAAAAAGCGAAGGCTTTTGATAATAAACTATTCCAAGATGCACAATTGGCTGGAGGAAAAGAATATGCCGAATTATGTGCATTAGCTTATAGACAAGCAATAGCTGCGCATAAATTAATTAAAGATGACGCGGGGAATTTACTTTTCTTGTCAAAAGAAAATCATAGTAATGGATGTATTAATACTGTAGATATTACCTATCCCTCAGCACCATTATTCCTTATTTACAATCCTGAGCTATTAAAAGGAATGATGACTTCAATCTTCTATTACAGTGAGAGCGGAAGATGGAACAAACCTTATCCAGCACATGATCTCGGAACGTATCCTGTTGCGAATGGTCAACTTTATGGGGAAGACATGCCTGTAGAAGAGGCCGGAAATATGCTCTTATTGGCAACAGCTATTAGTTTAAAAGAAGGAAATGTCTCATATGCTCAAAAACATTGGCAAACCTTAACTACCTGGGTAGAATATTTGGCTGAAAAAGGATTAGATCCGGACAATCAGCTATGTACAGATGATTTTGCGGGGCATTTGGCTCATAACGCCAATCTCTCGGTTAAAGCGATTTTAGCTATTGCCGGATATAGCAAAATGGCGGCAATGAAAGGGGACCATGCAATTGCAAAACATTATTTTGATCTTTCTAAGACTATGGCTATCGAATGGGAAAAACTCGCTAACGATCAGGATCACTATAAGTTAGCATTTGATAAAGAAGGAACATGGAGCCAAAAATACAACCTGATCTGGGATAAGGTTTTCTCAATGGATATTTTTCCGAAAGAAGTTTTCAAATCAGAAGTGGCCTACTATCGCAGTAAGCAGAATAAATACGGAGCTCCTTTAGACTCCAGAGCCGATTATACAAAATCTGATTGGGTCTTGTGGTCAGCATGTTTAAGCGGTGACCCAAAAGACTTCAACAGTCTCATTAAACCCATTTATAATTATGCCAATGAAACCAGTTCGAGGGTTCCTTTAAGTGATTGGCATGATACCAAAACAGGTAAGATGATCAATTTCAAGGCTAGATCAGTCGTTGGAGGATATTATATGCGCCTGTTAGACCATAAAATAAACGAAAATGAAAAATAAATATTTTCCTGACCATTTAACAGTACATCTGAAACATGAGAATTGGATGTAGTTGTTTAAGTGGTTGATAATTAATATTAACTAATTTCTAAATTATGATGTCAAAACAAGTAATTAAAAGGAATAATTGGTTCCTGAGCAGACTGCTTTGGGCCATTATGACACTAAGTTTTGGGTTTATGAGCGGCTGTAAGGACGAGCCCTCAAACAGTCAAGAGGCGATCCCTTTTGATCCCTCAAAACCCGTGGTGGTGTCTGATTTTCTTCCTAAAGAGGGAGGAATGGGACAGCGCTTGGTAATATATGGTGAAAACTTCGGTACGGACCCTAAGAACATTACAGTCTTGATCGGTGGAAAAGAGGCCGTTGTTATCAGCACACAGGGTAACTCTCTTTATTGTCTAGTACCAAGACAAGCTTTTGGTGGTGAGATCGAAGTTTTGGTATCCAACAATGATAAAAAAGTTAGCGGTAAGTCAGCTATAGCATTTGATTACCAGCGAAAAATGGTAGTCTCTACTGTCATCGGTTATCGTAATGCTAGAGGAGATGAGCCTTGGCGGGATGGGAAATTTAAAGATAGTGATCCCACTAAAATGGCTAGTGGATTTTGGAATGCTTCATTTATGAAATTTGATCCTGTCAATCCAAAACATCTTTGGGTAACTTTCGATGGCAACAATGGTCTTTACCTCATCAACTTTGAAGATAGCACAGTTACTAAAAAACGTTCAGATTTTGATCGTCCACGAAGCGTAGATTTTACGATAGACAACAAATACATGATTATTGCGGAAGATCGTGGGGGAGAGAATGACCGCGCCACCTATCGGCTATCCCGAGATCGGAACTGGCAAGATATGGAGATTCTTACGCGCTATAAACAATGTAATGGGGCTTCTATACATCCGATAAATGGGGAAATGTATTTCAACAGTTATGAGAAAGGACAATTTTTTCGCTTTGATCTGAATAAATATTTTGAAGAAGGTCTCGGAGATAAAGATTATGAAACACTTTTCGTAGTTCACGATCCTTCATGGGAATATAAGGTGTTTATTCATCCGAGTGGGAATTATGCCTACATCAATGTGATCAACCAACACTACATCCTGAGAGTAGATTACAATTGGGAAAAGAAACGCTTCAATCAGCCTTACCTTGTTTGTGGACAGCTTAGGGGAAATGGTTATGAGGATGGGGTAGGTTCTTCAGTCCGGTTAAATAGTCCATACCAAGGTGTTTTTGTTAAGAATACAGAATATGAGGAAGCAGGCAAGACGGATGTTTATGATTTTTATTTTACCGATCAGATGAATCATGCAATTCGTAAGCTTACTCCGGAAGGAAGTGTTACTACTTTTGCCGGAAGAGGAAGCTCTAGTCTTAATGGTAATCCTTATGGCTATGTGGATGGAGATTTAAGAGAAGAAGCTCGGTTTGATCGTCCATCAGGCATTGCTTATAATGAGCAGGAGGGTGCCTTTTATATAGGCGATCAGGAAAATCGTCGGATTCGGAAAATAGCCCTGGAAGAAATGAACCAAACGGAGGAAACAGAGGAACCAAACCTAGATTGATATGAAGAACAAATTTTTAATATTGTGTATCCTGATTGTTGGTTTCACAATGAAAGTATCGGCCCAAGAAACAGTTGAGGTAAGCGGGACGGTTGTCAATATAAAAAACGAACCCTTGATTGGTGTGAGTGTTTCCGTAAAAGATGTGCCCGGATTAGGTGTTGCGACGGATAACAAGGGTCAATATAAAATCAAAGTAGAACAATACAAAACACTTATTTTTTCACATGTTGGTTATAAAAAACAAGAGATTCTGATAAAGGATAATTTTGTTATTAATGCAACGATGCAAGATGCAGAGGTAAGTGAGCTGGATGAGGTTGTTGTTACGGGAACAGGTGTTCAGAAAAAGTTGACACTTACGGGGGCTGTAACGACTGTGAATGTGGATGATCTAAAGGCGAACCCAACCTCTAGTTTATCAAATGCTTTAGCAGGAAATGTACCCGGAATTATGGCGATGATGCAGTCAGGGCAGCCTGGAAAGAATATTTCTGAGTTCTGGATTCGTGGGATATCCACTTTTGGAGGCGGGAATAGCGCTTTGGTATTAGTTGATAATATTGAGCGTGATATCAACGACGTTAATATTGAGGATATTGAATCTATTTCAGTGTTAAAGGATGCTGCGGTAACGGCCATTTATGGTTCTAAAGGAGCAAATGGAGTTATTTTGATAACTTCCAAGCGAGGAAAAGAAGGGAAGATTAATATTAGTATCAAAGATGAAACCATTTATAATTCGAGAACAATTACCCCGGAATTTGAAGATGGGATTACCTATGCGAGTTTATTGAATGAGTCTCGTATCACAAGAAACTATGAACCAATTTATCAACCTGAGGAATTGGAGATTCTACGATTAGGTTTGGATCCTGATCTTTACCCGAACGTTGATTGGCAAGACCTATTGTTGAAAGAAGGGGCAATGACTTATCGCGCGAACCTGAATATGAGTGGTGGGGGAGCAACTGCCCGCTATTTCGTTTCCGGAAGTTATATCGACGAGGGTGGTATGTATAAAACTGATGAAACTCTGCGGAATGATTACAATACGAATGCAAATTTTAAAAGATATAACTATCGTTTAAATACAGATATCAATGTCACAAAATCTACCATAATGAAAGTGGGTGTTTCGGGATCGTTAGATAAACGTAACAGTCCGGGAATTGGAGATAACGATTTCTGGGGAGTTCTTTTCGGCTATTCACCAATCAGAACCCCTATCATGTATTCCAATGGTTATGTTCCGGCGATCGGGACAGGAAATCAGACGAACCCATGGGTAGTGGCAACACAGACAGGCTTTAACGAAAATTGGAATAATAATATTCAAACGAATGTAACTGTAGAACAGAATTTTGATTTTATCACCAAAGGTCTACGCTTAAGAGGGATATTTGGTTTTGATACCAATAATAGTAATACTATTCGTCGGTTGAAATGGCCCGAACAGTGGAGAGCTGAGCGGGCAAGAGATGAAAATGGGAATCTTGTATTTAGCCATATTTCAGATCCTCAGGAAATGTATCAATCAAGTTCGGCAAGTGGGAATAGAAGAGAATTCTATGACTTGATGCTGAATTACGATAAGAATTTGGGAAAACATTATTTAGGCGGGGTTCTTAGATTTACACGCGATGCGTTGGTTCAGACGGTGAATTTGGGCGATGATATTAAGAATGGAATTTCCAGACGAAATCAAGCGCTGGCTGGACGGGCAACCTATAATTATGACAACAGATATTTTGTTGATTTTAATTTTGGATACAATGGGTCGGAAAATTTTGCATCGGGTCAACAATATGGTTTCTTTCCTGCTATTTCATCCGCTTGGAATGTTTCAGAAGAGGCCTTCATAAAGGACAAAGTAGATTGGATAAATATGTTTAAAATCCGCTATTCATGGGGAAGGGTTGGAAATGATCAATTAATGGGCGGAGAACGTTTTCCATATCTATACAGCATAAGCCAGTTTCCTGACAATGGCTATCAATGGGCAGATTACGGTTTCAGCCGTTCTTATGGAGGAATGGCCTATAGCCAGGTGGCTTCACCCTATGTAACCTGGGAGATGGCAACAAAACAAAATTTAGGAATTGACTTATCCTTATTCCATGATAAAGTTATTGCTGTTTTTGAGTTCTTCGATGAAAAACGTGAAGGTATTTACATGTCCAGAAACTATCTGCCTGCTATGGTTGGATTACAAAGTATTCCAAGAGCTAATGTAGGTGCAGTGAAATCTAGAGGTTTTGAGGGAAGATTTGAATACAAGCACAAAATAGGGGACTTGAACTTATCAGCTAGAAGTAATATTACTTACAGTAAAAATGAAATCACTGAAATAGATGAAGAAAATAACGTCTATGGATATCAGAATAGCAAAGGATATAGGGTAGATCAAGCTAAGGGTCTTATTGCGATGGGTCTTTTTGAGGACTATGAGGATATCCGTAATAGTCCAAAACAAATGTTCGGAGTTTATCAGCCAGGAGATATCAAATACAAGGATGTTAATGGAGATGGGATTATTGATGATGGCGATCGGGTAGCCATTGGTGCCACAAGACGCCCTAATTTAATCTATGGTTTGGGAGCGTCCGCCAGCTGGAAAGGGATCGACTTGAGTGTGCTTTTCCAAGGAGCAGGTAAGTCCACTTTCTTCACCTACGGAAAAACGGTTTATGCATTCAGTGAGGGAGAATGGGGACAAGTAATGAAAGGAGTGATGGGTGATAATCGATGGATTTCGGCGGATCTTTCAGGAGACCCCTCCACAGAGGATCCTAATGCCTCTTATCCTAGGTTAAGTTACGGCTCTAATCCAAATAACTTCCGGGAATCCACTTTTTGGCTTCGAAACGGTCAATACGTCCGTCTGAAAACATTAGATATTGGTTATAGCTTACCGAAAAGCTTCACCAGTAGGATTAAAACCAATAATATCCGTTTGTTTTTAGTGGGGACAAATTTATTGACCTGGTCTCCGTTTAAACTGTGGGATCCGGAGTTGGCAAGTCCGCGCGGAGAGGAGTATCCATTAGCGAAATCCTATACGTTTGGTATCAGTGTTAACCTATAATTGAAATAAAATGCAAAAGATATATATAGTGTTATTGCTTGTCTTAGGAACAGGCATGGTAGTATCTTCCTGTAAAAGGGATTACCTGGAGTCAGGTCAATACTTTAAGGATCGGCTAACAACAGAAAAGGTTTTTGAAAGTAAAGTGTATGCTGAGGAGTGGTTAGCTCACGTTTTTGAGGAATTGAAAGGTGAAAATGCAGAGGTTGCCAGTAAGGGAATAACTCCTTTTAACTTCGCTGATGATATGTATTATGGTGATCGTGATAAAGATTATGATCCCTCCAAGAATGAACTTTCTTATAATATGTTCAAAATGGGTCAATATTCCGAGGGCGACAAACAGTCTTCGTGGACGCAATGTTACCGAGGGATCCGAAATGCATCAACCTTTATTCATAATATTTATATGAATACAGAAATGACTGAAGCTGAAATTGAAGATTATAGGGGGCAGGCGCGTTTTGCACGAGCTTATCTGTATTGGTTGCTATTGAAGAAATATGGTCCAGTACCTTTATTACCAGATGAAGGCATCGACTATACGCTGAGTTATGATGAGCTCGCTATTCCTCGGAGTACTTATGAGCAATGTGCAGAATTTATCGCTGAAGAAATGTTGCAGGCGGCCAAGGAAATGGAAAGATTAGGGATGACTCGGGGGCAGGATGGGTCAGCAAGACCTACTTGTGGGGCTGCATTGGCCACCCGTGCTAAAGCTCTTCTATATGCGGCAAGCCCAATTGCCAACGGAAACAATGCTGATTTTGCTTCTAAATTGGTAGATGATAAAGGAAATAGATTGCTTTCACAGGAATATAAAGAGGAAAAATGGGCTAAGGCAGCCGCAGCAGCAAAAGATGTTATGGAATTAGGAGTTTATAGATTGTATACTGCTGCATTTCAGGAAACCGGTGACAATGCTACAATTGTTCCTCCAAATGATAACAACTTTTCTCAAAACAGTTGGCCTATGGGGTGGGCGGATATTGATCCCGCAAAATCATATGCACAGGTTTTTGACGGAACGTTGCCAGCATCTGGAAATCCGGAGTTAATTTTTACTCGTGGCAATAATCAAGGCAGCGAGGGTATAGACGCGATGGTTGTTCACCAATTGCCTCGTTCTGCTATCGGATGGAATACGCATGGGTTGACACAAAAATTGATCGACGCCTATTATATGAATGACGGAAAAGATGCTCCCGGAAAAGATCAAGAGATTGGACGGGGCAATGGATCTTCCCGGCTAAATGGGTATGTTTCACAAGAAGATTATGATGCAGGAAATTATAAACCATTGCGACCGGGAGTTTCTCTACAATATGCCAACAGAGAACCTAGATTTTATGCATCTGTCGCTTATAACGGAAGTTTCTGGACATTGCTTAATGAAACACAGGAACGCAATAGAAACCAGCAAGTGTTTTATTATCGTGATGATGATAAAGGAAATGGTTTTAACTCATCTAACGCTTATTGGCTGCGAACCGGTTTTGGCGTGAAGAAATATGTACATGAGAATGATACGTATGAGGGGGGGAGTATTTCCAAAGTTGTCCAAAAAGCAGAACCGGCTATACGCTATGCAGATATTTTGTTGATATATGCGGAAGCTCTTAACGAACTTGACGGATCTTTTAATATTTCTTCATGGAAAGGGACGCCTTATACAATAAGTAGAAATCTCAATGAGATCCAAAAAGGAATTCATCCCGTTCGCATTCGGGCTGGAGTTCCTGATTATTCATCAGCCATTTATGGTAACAAAACTGAATTGAGGAAAGCAATAAAACGAGAAAGATTTATTGAACTCATGGGAGAGGGGCAACGTTATTTTGATTTGCGGCGCTGGATGGATGCACCTGTTGAGGAAGCTTTGCCAATTTTTGGCTGTAATGTCTTGATGAATGTTCAAGAAAGGGATTTATTTCACCAACCTATTGCTGTTTGGGCACTGAAAACTACCTTTTCAGATAAGCTATGGTTCTGGCCAATAAGCCATACTGAACTTAAGCGAAATAAACGATTGACACAGAATCCGGGCTGGACCTATAACGATTAACTAAATTATGAATCAGATGAAAAAGTCATATATTTCATGTCTCATTTTGTCCTTATTTGCTATGTTCACTGCGTGTAACGATGAGTGGAAAGAAGAGCAATATGAACATTATGTTTCCTTTAAAGCTCCTTTAGAAACCGAGGGGATCTCAAATATCTATGTTCGCTATCGAGGACAGGAAAAGACAACTTTCCAACAGCCACTACTAGTTAGCGGTTCTACTTTTGAAAACCCAGAAATCAATGTACATGTCGGAGTTGATCCCGATACTTTGAAAGTTTTGAACTTTGAAAGATTCCAAAATCGTGAGGATTTTTATTTCAGAGAATTGAATAGTTCTTTCTTTTCTTTCCCAACGACTGTTAATATTAAAGCAGGTGAAAATACTGCACTTTTAAATATTGACTTTACATTGAAAGACATCGACATGACAGAGAAGTGGGTTCTTCCGTTAACAATTCTTGATGATCCCGCTAATAATTATCAGGCACATCCTCGTAAGCATTACCGAAAAGCTTTGTTAAGAATTAATCCTTTTAACGATTACTCTGGAACATACAGTGGTACGGCATTAAAGGTTAGTATGTCAGGTTATGAAGACGAAACGCCGATTGTAAAGAGTGAAATAAGGAGTTATGTTGTCGATGAAAGCACGATTTTCTTTTATGCGGGAAATATCGATGAGGAGAGAAAAGACCGAGGCAAATATAAAGTTTATGCAACCTTCCATGAGACCGGAAGTGTAACTTTCTGGTCTGATAATCCTGAAATGAATTTTAAGGTTAATAAAGATGCAAGTTATACCATTTCTGAACAGATGGATGCTGTTAGACCATATCTTTTGCATCGTTATATTACGATCAATAATATCGATTATCAATTTACAGATTATACTATGGTTCCAAATTTTGCCATAAATTATATTGTTTCAGGTTCTTTGATTCTTGAACGACAGTTGAACACACAGATCCCAGACGAAGATCAGTCAATTGAATGGTAAGATTCTTTAAATAATTCTTGGAATAAGAAGAGGCTGTATCAACTATTTATGATACAGCCTCTTTTATTTTAATAGTACTGTTTTATTTATTATCTATACGTGCAAAATATTACTTCCCTATAAAGTCTATCATTTAGTGTTACATATTTTTTTTCTAAATATATTTTTCTCAATCTACTTATTTAAATAATCATACTTCCCTTGTTTTTGCTTCTTAGTGCATAGTTTTACATGAGAAGCTGTCTTAATCCTCAAAAAAAATATTGCTTCTGTTTGTGTTTTAAAGGTTTTTTTCCTGAGTAAAGAAAAGAATGTTTGCATGATTGTGCGTTTTTGTTTTATATTTAAATACAAATTGTCGATATGATATATACTCATGAAAGCAGCATTTTATAAAAAATGACTTGCGTTAAGTTCTGGCATCTGGAACTTATATACAAGAAAGAAATATGTAATCATAAGTAGTTTGAAATTTGTTTTGCTAACAAATTATTATTGAAGACAATCAGAAGAACTAATTATCTAATAAAACGGACCAAGAATTTAATGATTCACCAAAATCGATTATCAAGTATCTAAAACAATAGACTGTTATACTGACATAGGATTGTTTTTATAATATGTTTCATGGAACAAAGTAATTGAATTAGTAAATCGAATTTTTGTTTATCCACCTAATAAATTTAACCAGTTTAATTGCGGAAACTATAACCGCTAGTACGATAAGATTATACCATTTTTTATTTAGTCGGTGAAATTATGAAAAGCATAAGTCATAAAGCGGATTTAACAGGATACCTTTCATATGGTGCTCCTGGGTTTACTGCCTTATTGTCTTATCAAAAAATTGCCACATCGATTTTTTAAAGGGCTTTTTATATAAAAGATCAAAAACAGACAACGAATACTAAACATCAATTTTAACCAAACAATGAGAAAAACCTTACTTTTTTCTGCTGTTTTGAGTTTTGCTGTATCTAATTCATTTGCCGGAAACGGTAGGGGAGATGTTTATGGCTTACCCAATTCAAAGTTGCTTTATCGGGTGGATAAGGCAGTCCAGCATACGGTACAAGGTACTGTATCTGATAGCAAAGGGCCGCTGGAGGGTGTAACAGTTCACTTGGTTGGATCTTCGACATCGACGCAAACAGATAGTCAGGGTCGATATTCAATTGTTGCCCCCCTAGGAAGTACATTGAGATTTCAGCGTATCGGCTATACTGCATCAGAGCGGAGTGTAAACTCAGCTACTATTGACCTAACTATGGGTCAATCAGAGGAATCAATTAATGAGGTAGTAGTGACGGCGTTCGGGATTACAAGGGATAAAAAAGCTCTTGGATATTCTGCACAGACAATTGGAGGGACTGAAATCGCCCAGACGCAACGGCAAAATTTCTTAAATTCCTTGCAGGGAAGAGTTGCTGGTGCTACGATTACACCTACCACAGGACTTCCGGGGGCTTCAGCTCAGATGATTATTCGAGGAGCAGTTTCCCTCGATGGCGATAACCAGCCTCTTTTTGTAGTCGACGGTCTTCCTATTTCCAATAAAACCTTTGACGAATATACATTAGTGGGGCAGGGTTCTTTTAATCGAAATAATGACTATGGTAATCGAGCTATGGATATCAATCCGGAAGAGATCGAATCAGTCACTATCTTAAAAGGGCCAGAGGCATCAGCACTTTATGGTACAGAGGGAGCGTCAGGAGCTGTGGTAATTACCACAAAACGAGCAAAGGCTGGTGCTACGAGGATTACCTATAATAACAACTTCAGGGTTGAAAAGGTATATAGGTTTCCGGAGTATCAGATGGAGTTTGGGCCTGGTAGTTCTTCGGTCCCGGGCATTATCGATGAGAACGTCAGAACCTATTTTGGGGCGCGTTATCCCGAAGGTACTCAGTTCTATAATAATCTAGATGAGTTCTACCAGCCGGGTTTTACTCAAAAACATTCTATAACTGCGGAAGGTGGAACTGATTTACTTTCATTAAGAACAACTGCGACCTACGATAATCAAAAGGGTACTGTACCTAATACCGGATTTGACCAATTCAATGTAAAGCTTACCGGATCTTCAACAATCAGTTCGAAGTTGAAAATGAATGCATCTTTCAACTATATCAATAGTAAGACAGATAAGACGTATAAGGGAGCTGGTAGCCCCATGATATCGGTAATGTCTTGGGCAATAACAGATGATGTTGCGAATTACTTAACAGAAGACGGTAACCGTAGACTTATTGGCTTGGATGGGACTTATGGTAATGAGCTGGATAACCCTTATTGGGGAGCATATAAAAATCCAAATAATGATAAGAACTCACGTTTGATAGGAAACTTTGGTATTGATTATACGCCTTTAGACTGGTTGAGCTTTGCCGGAAAGTTTGGTGTAGACACCTATACGAATACAGGAATGTCAGCCTATCATCCTCAATCCTATAGCGGGCAAGCAACTGGTGGTATTATCAATACCTATGCTGCACAAAATCTGTTGGTTAACGGTGTATTCCTGACTACAATTAAAAAGGATTTTGGGAAGTTTAAACCGGTACTTCGTATTGGAGCAGATTTGAATGACAGCCGATATGAAGTCAATGCCAACAGAGGGCAAAACTTTTACATAGAAAATTATTATTCGATCAATAATACCGATCCAACCACGCAACGTGTGGCATATAGCGATATTCGTAAACGAAAAGTAGGTCTTTTTGCCAATGCCGAGCTTGGATATGATGTAATCTATCTTTCATTAACAGGAAGATATGATGCATCGTCCACTTTACCCACACAAAACCAAGGATTTTTTTACCCGGCGACTTCGTTGAGTTTTGTCTTTTCTGATCTTGAATATTTCAAGGACATACCATGGCTTAGCCTTGGAAAATTACGTGCTTCTTGGGGACAATCAGGTAAAGACGCACGGGTTGCTTATATAACACAAACCAAATTGGTTGCTCAAACTACTACAGGAGGCGGTTTTGCGACGGATGTCACCGCTGGGAACCGTGAACTTAAAGCAGAGTTTACCACGGCAAAAGAAATCGGTATGGAGGTAGCATTCTTCAAAAACAGATTGAGTTTTGATTTCTCTTACTACAATACGAAGTCTGATAAGCAAATTGTTGCTCCCCGGCTTAGTTACGCAACTGGAGCGGTGTTAAAATACATTAATAGCGGAACTGTTGAATACAAGGGATTTGAATTATTAGCTAAAGGAACGCCAATTCTGAAAGAGAATTTCTCATGGGACATTTCGGCCAATATCGCAAGTACCAAAGGCAAGATTTTGGAAATGCCGGCAAACCTAACAACAATGTATTTGTCAGATACCTGGCTGTTTGGGAATGTTAGAACTCAATATTATGCAGGGTCTTCAGTATCTTCATTCGGAGCATATGCTTTTTTGAGGAACGAGAAGGGTGATCTACTCATTAACCCATCCAACGGTATGCCTATTCGGTCGGCTGATTTCGAAGAATTAGGAGATCGTGCACCAGATCTTACCCTAGGTCTGACAAATAGTTTTACGTATAAAAATTTCAATCTTTCCTTTCTTCTCGATTTCCGTAAAGGAGGAGATATCTTTAATGCAACAGAGCTTTATCTATACACCAGAGGTCTGTCTAAGCTAACCGTAGATCGAGAAGTTCCCCGTATTATAAACGGAGTTCTAAGAGATGGATTAGAGAATACCGACAATCCTACCCAGAATAACATCGAGGTTCGTCCATACATTACTACTTCTTACTATTCGGCTAATTATGCAGAGGAGGACTTCATTGAAAGAGATATCAATTGGATGCGATTGAAAGATATTACTCTTTCCTATCAATTGCCTAATCATTTGTTTACTAGTAGTAAATCTATTAAATCGGCTTCAGTGTTCGTTACTGGGACAGATCTATTACTGTTGACAAATTATAAAGGAGTCGATCCACAGGTGAACTCCTTAAGTGCCGCCTCGGGAGGTATTGGAGGGACAGGTATTGACTATGGATCAGTAGGTATGCCTCGTGGTTTCAATTTTGGTTTTAGGATTGGATTTTAAAAAACATAGAGAAATGAAAACTTATAAAACAATCATATTGGGTCTCCTTGGAATGATGTCTTTAAATAGTTGTAAGGATTATTTAGACATTAACTCGGATCCCGCAACACCTCAAATAGCCGATGTTAAGGCACTTACACCGCCGGTATTTTCTGCTATGACAAGAGGGGTGCAATTCGATGCGCGCTATTTAGGTTTAGTAATACAGACTTGGGGCTATACCTCAGCAAATTATTGGGCCGAGCTGCATGGCTGGCCGGGAGCAAATTCTGATGTAACAGGTGAAATCTGGCGTCAGAACTACTATGGTCTTGGCGAAAACCTGAATCTTATTGTTGAAGATGGTTTAACAAAGCAGCAATACAATTATGTTGGATTGGCAAAAGCCGTACAGGCTTGGAGCTGGCAAACAACTACAGATTATCATGGAGAAATCATTTTAGATCAAGCCTTTGATGATACACGTTTTTCATTCGATTATCAAGAGCAAAAAGAAGTGTATGACCATGTAGTTAATCTTGCCAATGAGGCTATCTCTTACTTTCAGCGAACAGATGGGGTTGGGAATGAAGCAGGCTTGGGGGCGTCGGATCAGGTTTACAACGGTAGCTCAGAGAAATGGATAAAGTTCTGTTATGGTCTATTGGCAAGGAATGCTAATAATCTCTCTAATAAAAGTTCTTATGATCCTGACAAAGTGATAGAGTATGTGAACAAATCTTTAGCGAGTAATTCGGATAATTTCATGGTACCATTTGACGGTACAATTGTGGATAATGCGAATTTTTTCGGTCCCATGCGGAATAATCTTTCAAACTATCGTCAGAGCAATCTAATTAATAATCTACTGAACGGAACCCTGTTAAATGCAGAACAAGATACCATCATCGATCCTCGAAGGAACAGTATGATCACAGCTTCTCTTGATAGTGTTTTTCGCGGCACAAATCAGGGAGCAGGAGCTCCAAATGGTGGAATAGCTAATCCCATGTCTTTACCAAACCCTTGGGGAGGAATACATACGACCAATCCTGGGGCTGGAAATGGTAAGTACTTGTTTATGGATGACGCTCCATATCCATTGATGACATATTCGGAACTTCAATTTATTAAAGCAGAGGCTGCTTTCCATAAAGGTGATCTAACCACTGCCTATCAGGCTTATCTTAACGGTGTTGAGGCAAGTATTGATTTTGTAGGTGAATTGGGAGAATCCATTACTTCTTCACAGAAAACGGATTACATGTCCTCAAAATCAGTTGTCCAAAGTAGTAATAATCTGACCCTTAAGGCTATTATGCTGCAGAAGTACATAGCAGTATGGGGTTTTAATTTTGTTGAAACATGGTCAGACCTTAGGCGCTATCACTATTTCCTTGGTGATGCCAAAGGCAATAACCCTTATGAAGGAGCATTTATCATCCAAAGTCTCTCTGATTATAACAATGGTAATCCTGCTTATCGCTATCGTCCGAGATGGAACTCTGAATATATCTACAACCTAGAGGCACTTAAAAAAATAGGCGGCGATCAGGAGGATTTCCACACTTATGAAACATGGTTCTCTAAAGCAGACTAAACTTAGAAATAATGAAAACAGCAATCAATATAATAAAAAGCCTTTTCCTGCTATTAATAGCAGGAACCTTCGCTTCTTGTGAGAAAGAAAGCTTTGTTGAAAGTTCTGAATATGTGATTCCACAAGACAATGCGATTCGGTTAAAGATTCTTACCGTTGCCCCGGAAGCTCCAGCAGTAAACTTTTTTATTAATGATAAGAAGATTACGGGAGTGAACAATGCTACCGGTA
>Ga0308157_10001797_pt1 | contig 40199 bp, 39 predicted proteins | sample PhyBR1_FD_201035 | JGI IMG/M metagenome (GOLD analysis project Ga0308157, IMG submission 201035) | Phyllosphere microbial communities from UC Gill Tract Community Farm, Albany, California, United States - DLSLB.R1 | ecosystem: Host-associated > Plants > Phyllosphere > Unclassified | place: USA... | reverse complement strand
TCTCGGCCGCGAATGCCGGCATCGGCCTGGGCGCCATGGTCGGCGCGCTGGCCATCCCCGCTTGGGGCACTAGCAGCGTCGGTTATGTCGCGGCGGCGATCGCGCTGGGCGCCGCGGCGGCGGCGTTCTTCATTGCCCGGCTTGGCGCGCGGCTTCGCCGCGGCAGGGAGCTGGCCCGCGCGCAGATCACGGCCACAGCCGCTCCTTACACCACGCAGCGCCTGGCGCGCGGCGATAGCGCAGCCGCACATGCCGGCGCTGCTCGTTGCCCTGCCAGAACTCGATCTCCCGGGGCCTGACCGCATAAACGACCCAGCTGTCCGGCAGCACATCAGGCTGCTGCTCGAGGCGGCGCAGCTGGCGCGCCAGCCCGTCTTCCAGCTCCTGCTGCGACTCAAGCACATCGCTTTGCCGGCCCAGCAGCGCGCCGGCGCGCGATCCCAGCGGGCGCGCCAGAAAATCCGCGCTGCTGGTCTGCTCACCCATGTCGTGCGCCGTTCCGCGGATGCGCACCTGGCGGCCCAACGCGGGCCAGTAGAAGGTCAGCGCCACCTGCGGCGAATCGCTGATCTGGCGGCCCTTGGGGCTGGCACGGCTGATCGCGAAATGCCAGCCGTGCTCATCGACGTTCTTCAGAATCAGCACGCGCGCATCGGGACAGCCGTCGCCATCCACCGTGGACAGCGTCATCGCATGGGGCTCGCGTATGCCGGCATCGATTGCCGCCTGCAGCCATTGCGCGAACAGCGGCTCGGGCTGCGCGGGCGCCTGCGCCGTGTCAAACGGCACATAGGGACCGGGAAGGGAGGGGAGGCTTCTGAGCAGTTCTTTCATATCGGGCATGTTTTCATCTTTCGTTGACGGCGCCAGCGCAGGACGCAGGCTTTCAGCCGCCATGGGGCGGAACGCGGAAGTTCTCCAGAATGCGTTTTTCCGCGCGTGCCAGAACGCCCAGCGCGCGCTGCCACCAGTTGCTCAGGCGAGCTGCGGGCCCCTGCGGCGGTTGTGCGGCGCTGGCATCGGTGGAATGGTTTTGATCGGGCATGGCGCTATGCTCGCGCCAGGCCTTACCTCTGTAAAGTTGAATTCAATGACGCTTGAATTCATAATTCCTGATGCGTAATTTGAATCTTGACCAACTGCAGACGCTGATTGCCATTGCCGATCTGGGCACCTTTGCGGCCGCCGCGCAGGCACTGCATCTCGCACCGCCCACCGTGAGCCTGCACATCAAGGAGCTGGAGTCGCGCATGCAGGCGACCTTGCTGATCCGCGGCCAAAGGCGCTTGCCGGCGACGCCCTGGTGAGCCAAGGGCGCAAGCTGCTTGCCGCCAGCGACGAGCTGATCGACCTGGTGCAGCGCCGCGCCACGGGCCGCGAAGGGCTGGTGAAAGTGGGCGTTTCTGCCGGCGTCAGCACCCGGCTGCTGCCGCTGATGCTCGAAGCGCTGACGCAGCGCAGCCCCGGCGTGGAAGTCAAGCTTGAAGCCGTGGGTTCGGCCGAGGCCATGCTGCGCCTCAAGGCCGCAACGCTAGACATAGCCATCGTTGCCAGCCCGCAGCCCGCGGTAGCGACCCTCCGTCTGATTCCCTGGCGCAATGATCCCATGGTGGTGCTGCTGCCTTCTTCCTGGGACGCGCCCGAGCGGGTCACGCCCGAATGGCTGGCCGGCCGCCGCTGGGCATCGTTTGCGCCGGCAACGCAGATGCACGGCCTGATTGCCGCCTGGTTTGGCCAGGCGGGTTTCAATCCGCGCCCCTTCCTGACCCTGAGCTACCCCGGCGCGCTCAAGAGCCTGGCCGCGGCCAGCCAGAGCGCGGCCATACTGCCGCTGGAAGAAGTCAAGGACCAGCGCAACGCCCCCGATGTGCAGATACGCCATCTGTCGCCGCCGCTGATGCGTCCCATGGCGATTGCGCACCGCTGTCTGCAGCCACCGAACTTGGCCGTGGACAATGTGCTGAGCGTGCTTGCGGACTTTGCCAGTTGAGCGGCGGCAGGTTCAGGCTCCACGGCCTGGGGGCGCCCGGTGCTAGAGCGTGATCGTGCCGCACAGGTAGCGCACGCAGTGTCCGGCCACCTCCACGCTGGACGCGGTCACTTCGCAAAACAGCGTTCCGCTGCGCCGCGACGCCTGATGCGCGACCAGTTCATTGCGGCCCAGCCTGGCGGCCCAGTAAGGCGCCAGCGCCGCATGGATGGAGCCCGTGACCGGATCCTCGTCGCCGCCGTTGGCCGGCCAGAAATAGCGGCTGACGAAATCATGGGACGCACCCGCACCCGCACCCGCAGCCGCGGGCCCGGTCACCACCACGTCCAGCGGGCCCAGCGTCTTGAGCCGCTGCAGATCGGGCCTGACCGCGCGCACCTCGGCCTCGGTTTCGTACACCGCCACATAGGCCTGCTGGTTCACAAGGCAGGTCGATGGCGCCGGGCTCAGCCCTTCAAGCAGCGGGAACCTCCACCAGCACCCGGGCATCGCGGCGCGGGAAGCTCATGCGTATGCGGCCGCATTCCTCCAGCGTAGCGGTCACCCGGCCCACGGCCGCGGCCCAGAAGGTGATGATTCGCAGCGCGGGGTCGACTTCGAACAGCACAAATGCGCTGGCCAGCGTCGCATGGCCGCAAAACGCAATTTCCTTGAGCGGCGAGAACCAGCGGATCTCGAATGCAGCGCGCTCGGCGCTCCAGAGCAGGAAGGCGGTTTCGGACAGATTGTTCTCGGCGGCAATGGATTGCAGCACCGGCTCGGCCAGCCATGTCTGCAGCGGGACCACCGCGGCCTGATTGCCCTTGAATCGTTCCGAGGTGAAGGCGTCAATGATGTGCAGGGGAAGTTGCATGGCAACGGGGCGCGTATTGATGCCGCAAATTATCGGGTGATCGGACGGGGGACTGAATGTGATGGCCTGGTTGGCGCTCCTGGCTGTGTGCACCCAGAGCGGCAGGCGGCGTTCACTGCTGCCTGGCCTCATCCCACAAGCGCATGACCTGCCCAATGGCGGCGTCCAGAACCGCCACCTCCACGCCGTCCCTTGCCGAGATGGAGACCCCCGAGAGGAAACTGTCAAACACCGCAGCCAGAGCCTTGGCGCTGGTGTCCGGGCGCAGCTCGCCGCTGGCGATGCCGCGCTGCACACATTCGACAAACCCGGCGCGCGTGCGCGCCCGCGATGCATCCAGCGCGCGTGCCACGTCCACGCTGCCCGCGGACGGCGCGCTCATCACACCCAAGGCAACCATGCAGCCGCGCGGATGGCCTGGCTCGCACTGCATGGCGACGGACTGGCGCAGCGCCGTCTCTATGGCTGCCTTGGGCTTCAGTGAAGCATCCTGCAACGGCGCCGTCACGCGCCCGTGCGTGGACAGATAGCGCGCCACGCATTCCTGAAAAAGCGCTTGCTTGGAGCCGAAGGCGGAATAGAAGCTGGGCGCGGAAATGCCGCCGCCCAGGCCCTCCTTGAGCTGGGCCAGCGAAGTCGCATCGTAGCCATGCTCCCAGAACAGGTGCATGGCTTCGGTAATGGCCCGGTCTCGGTCAAATGTGCGGGGGCGCCCCATCTGGGCCATGTTGCATCTCCTGAAAACATCTTTCAATACTAATCGGTACAAAAGTTGTTGACAAGCCGATTTGCCTGCATCTACATTTGTACCGTTCGTTATATATGTAGGACTTTTTCATGGATTCCCATAGCCTGTCACCTTCCGCCCAGTGCAATGTGCCGACGCAGCAAGCTGCAAGTGGCTTGCCTGTCGCCGCGCTCCTGGCCCTGGCCATGACGGGTTTCATCTGCATCGTGACCGAGACCTTGCCCGCGGGCTTGCTGCCCCAGCTCGGCCTGGGGCTGGGCATCTCGCAGGCCATGGCCGGCCAGATGGTCACTGCCTACGCCTTGGGCTCGGTGATTGCAGCCATTCCCTTGACCATTGCCACCCAGCGCTGGCAGCGCCGCAACGCCTTGCTGCTGTCCATCCTTGGTTTTCTCCTGTTCAACACCGTCACCGCGCTGTCCTCGGATGTCGCATTGACGCTGCTGGCGCGGTTCTTCGCGGGTGCGTCCGCCGGACTTGCCTGGAGCCTGCTGGCGTCCTATGCGCGCCGCATGGTGTTGCCGCACCAGCAAGGCAAGGCGCTCGCGCTTGCCATGCTGGGCACGCCCATTGCCTTGTCGCTGGGGGTGCCGCTGGGCACATGGATGGGCGCGCTGGTCGGGTGGCGCAGCGCCTTCGGCATCATGTCCGGCCTGACCTTGGTCCTGATCGTCTGGGTGCTGACCAAGGTTCCGGACTACCCCGGCCAATCCGCTGCACAGCGTCTGCAGCTGCGCAAGGTGCTCACGACACCCGGCGTGCGACCGGTGCTGGGCGTGGTGCTGGCCTGGATGCTGGCGCACAACATCCTCTACACCTATGTCGCAGCTTTTGTCGCCCAGGCCGGCCTGGGAGAACGCGTGGACCTGGTGCTGCTGGTGTTCGGCGCGGCGGCGCTGGTGGGCATTGCCATCACCGGTAAAACCGTGGACCGCCACCTGCGCCGCTCGGTGCTGGTCAGTCTGACGGTGTTTGGCGCCGTGGGCCTGCTGTTTGCCGGCTGGGCCCAGGTCCCCCAGGCCATTTATCTCGGCGTGGCCGCCTGGGGCGTTAGCTTTGGCGGCGCGGCCACCTTGCTGCAGACCGCATTGGCAGACGCCGCGGGCGACGGCGCCGATGTGGCGTTGTCGATGAATGTGGTGGTGTGGAACAGCGCCATTGCCGCAGCCGGCATGCTGGGCGGCGTCTTGCTGAGCACCTGGGGACCGCAGGCGTTTCCCTGGGCGCTGGTGGCTCTGACCATGGTGGCGTGGGCCATTGCCAGGTCCGCGCGCCGCCATGGGTTTCCTGGCGCTGCGCGCAGTGGCAACGCGGCCGCAATGGGGCATTGAAGACCTCGTTGCCAGGCAGCCTGCAGCCGCTGGTGCAGGTGGCCCAAAAATCCGCCCCACATCCCCCGCGCCGGCTCAGTTCGGCTCCCCCAACGGCCCCACATGCTGGCGCACCGCCTCCAGCAGCATCGTGCCCAATCGGCTTGCCGGTGCCTCGGAATGGGCCTGGGCGCGGTAAAGCACCAGCGAGATCTGCGGCAGCGCTGGCAGCGACAGCACCGAACGCTCCAGCGTGCGCACCTGCGCAGGCAGCCCGAAAGGCGTGCGCACCGTGAGGCCCAGCCCGGCCGACGTCGCGGCCCAGAGCGCGGCCAGGCTGGCGCTGCCAAAAGCGCGGCGCCAGGGCAGGCCGGCGCGGTCCAGTGCATTGATGACGATCTCGCGCAGCGGGCATTGGGCGTCCAGCATGATCAGCGGCAGCGGCTCCTTGCTCTTGGGCTTGCGCGCGCCCAGGCCGTGGTGTTCGCGCTCGGTCCACCAGGGGGCGTCGACGCGTTCGGGCGCGCTCGGGCCTATCCACAGCAGCGGCAGCCGCGCCACGCGCTCGGCGTAGGGCGACAGCGGCTGGTCGCCCGCATCCCAGGCCAGGGCCAGATCGAGCTGGCCGAGTTCCAGACGCTCGCGCAGCTCGCTGCTGCGCGCCACACAGGCTTCGATGCGCACCTTGGGATGGGCGCGCGCGAAGCGCCCCAGCACCGCCGGCAGCAAGGTTTCGCCGAAGTCTTCCTGCAGGCCCAGCCGCACCCAGCCCTGCAGGTCGGCACCGCGCAGGGCCGCAGCGGCTTCTTCGTTGAGTTCGAGCATGCGGTGCGCATAGGCCAGCAGGGTTTCACCGGCATCGGTCAGCGCCAGGCCCCGGCCCTGCTTGCGCAACAGCGCCGTGCCCGCCTGGGACTCGAGCTTCTTGAGCTGCGCGCTCACGGCCGAGGTCGAGCGGCCCAGCTTGTCGGCCGCGCGCGCATAGCTGCCCAGCGCCACGCCGGTGGAAAACGTGCGCAACACGTCGAGATCGAACATCACCTGGCTCATCTGCGGATCCCGTGGATAGTCCTGTTTTTCAGGATGATAAATCAATTATTTTCTGATTTTCAAAACCATAGAAACGCCGGAGACTGCGATGCACCATGAACCCATCGACTTCTTCTTCGCCGTATCCACCCCGCCACCGCTGGAAGGTGCTGGCCGCGGGCGTGGCCGCCAACGCGGCGTTCTCCGTGGCCTTCAGCGGCATTCCCATGACGGCGGTGCTGATGCGCACCGGCTACCGGCTTGACAATGCCACGCTCGGCCTGGTGCTGGGCCTGATGGGGCTGGGCATCGCCGTGAGCGAACTGCCCTGGGGCATGCTGACCGACCGCTGGGGCGACCGCCCCGTGCTGCTTACCGGCCTGGGCGGCACCGCGCTGGCGCTGCTGGCCATGGCGCTGTGGGCCGCGCCGGCTGCGCAGCAGGTTCCCGGCCTGGGAATGCTGGGCGCGGGACTGCTGCTGGTCGGCCTGCTGGGCGGCAGCGTGAACGGCGCCAGCGGCCGGGCGGTGATGACCTGGTTTGACGCCAGCGAGCGCGGCCTGGCAATGAGCCTGCGCCAGACCGCCGTGCCGCTGGGCGGCGCCTTCGGTGCGCTGGCGCTGCCGTTTGTCGCCCTGCACTGGGGCTTTGCGGCGCTCTACGGCCTGCTGGCGGCGCTGTGTGCGCTGGGCGCGCTGCTGGCCTGGGCCTGGGTGCACGAGCCTGCACCGAGCGCGCCGCGCTCCCGCGCCGGCGCGGCGGCAGCCCCGCAGGCCGGCCCGCTGGGCGATGCGCGCGTCTGGCGCATCGTGCTGGGCATAGGCATTCTGTGCGCGCCGCAGTTTGCCGTGCTGTCGTTCGGCTCTGTCTTCCTGCACGACTTCGGCCATGTGGGCCTGGGGCTGGTCACGGCCACCATGGTCTTCACCCAGATCGGCGCCATGGTGATGCGCGTGTGGAGCGGCCGCTGGACCGACCGCCGGCGCAATCGCCCGGCCTATCTGCGCGCCTGCGGCCTGCTGAGCGCCAGCCTGTTCACCGGGCTGGCGCTGCTGGTGCTGGCCGCCGGCAACCAGGCTGGCGAGTCGGGGGCGCTGCGTGCCGCGCTGGTCGCGCTGCTGGGTGTAAGCGGTGTCTGCGTATCGGCCTGGCACGGCGTCGCCTACACCGAACTTGCCACCTTGGCGGGCGCGGCGCGGGCCGGTACCGCGCTGGGCATGGCCAACACCAGCGTGTTCCTGGTGTGCTTTGTCACGCCCTTTTCCATTCCGCATCTGCTCACGCTGCAGGGCTGGACCCTGGTGTGGCTGGCGGCCAGCGCCTGCGCGCTGGCGGCAGTGCCGCTGCTGGTGCCGCGTGGCGTGCACGTCCATCCACAGCTCGATGCAAAGGCGGTGGGCCGATCCACGTAAACGGATGGCGCCTCGGCTCAAGGCTTCTCGAAGCGGCGGCAGGCCGGGCCTGGCGAGGAAATTCTGCGTCGCTGGCTCAGGCTGAAGACGCATTGCAGACCACTGCCGGCATCGGCCCATTGGGTCCCGTCGGACTGCAGTGCCAACAGATTGCGCGTGACTTCCACCGCCGCCGGTCAGCGCTCGCGGGTCAGCGCAGCGCCCGCACCACGGCCGCATTGAAGCGCTCGGCCTGGTCCAGCATCACGAAGTGACGGCTCTCGTCGATGCGAACCAGGCGTGCATGGCCCAGGCCCTGGTAGGCAGCCGCAAACACGCCATCGACCTGCTCCACCGGCCCATAGGAGGGATGATGGGCATAAACGACGCTGGTCGGCGCCGTGATTTTCGGCAGTTCGGGGCGCAGGTCGGTGATCGCCAGTTCATAGGCCGCCTGGGCCACCGTCAGGCGGTCGGAGTTTCGGCCCCAGCGCGCGACTGCGGCCCGGCTGTCGGCGCTGGTGGCCAGGCGCGCGGCGCCGGCCTCCTGCATGGCCTCGAGCTGCTGATCCGTTGCCGCCAGCCATGCGTCACGAAAGGCGCGCGCGCCGGGCGTGGCGGTTTCAACGCTGGCCGCCGGGCTGAACAGCAGGCTGTAAAAAGGCAGGGCATCGACCACCACCAGCCGGCCCACGCTGCCGGGATGGCGCGCCGCCAGCATCAGCCCGACTTCACCCCCCAGCGAGTGGCCCACGACAGCCGGCTGAGACAGCCCATTGCGGGCGATATAGGCAGCCAGGGCTTCGGCCAGGCTCGAAGCCAGCGGCGCGGCATCGGCCACCGGCGCGCGGCCCGCGAAGCCCGCGATGTCGATCAGATGCACGCGGTGCTGCGCAGACAGCTGGCCGGCCAATGAAGTCCAGACCTCGGGGCTGGAAGCCAGGCCCGGCAGCAAGAGCACATCGGGGCCGCTGCCGCGAATCTCCACACCGAAGAGATCGGCCTTGTTGTCCGGCGCGCTGGCTGTTGCGGCCACGGTCGCCCCAAGAAGCGGGGCGAGAACGAGCTTGCGTCGCGAGATAAGGCGGTGGGTCAAATCCATTTTCATGCGCCTATTGTCAGGCGAGCGCGGCCCGTCTGAATCTTCGCGCGCTCATTGCGCCAGCGGGCGCACCCCATAAGCCCGGTAGGCGCCTTCGATCTGCTTTTGCTGCGTGGTCTCTTGCGGGTGCAGCCAGTAGCCCGGCTTTGTCCAACACCGGCCCGGCCCAGCGCGCGAACACGGGCGAGTCTGGCGCGATGTTCAGCGCCGTGCCCGTGAGCTTGAAGCCCTTGTGCGTGAAGACGTCCAGGCTCATGCAGACCTTCGGATTGGCCGCGATAGGGGCGGCGATATGGGCCGCGCTTTGCGGTGAGGCAATGCTGGCGATGACGAGTTGTGCGCATGCCAGACAGCCGCGTCGAATGCCACAAGCGCTGGGGCTATGTCGTCTGCCGCAAGGCCTCGACGAGTTGCGCCACGTTGGTCACACCCAGTCTCTCGTAGATCGCTCGTATCTGGTTGCGTACCGTGGCCGGAGAACGCTCCAGCCGGGCGGCTATCTGTTTGTGCGTGAGGCCCAGCGCCGTGAGGCGCGCCACGATGTCCTCGCGCGGCGTCAATGCATCGGCCGCACACCGCGGGCGGGCGCGCAGCCACAGGAAACCATGCTGGGAAAACAGCGTGATGGCAAGCGTGCGCCCTACTGCCCGTTGCTCGCCACGCTGGGCGGCGGCCAGCAACGCAGCCGGCAGCCGCGGCCCCTGCCAGCCGTCCCATTCATTGCGCAGCGCATGCTCGAAGACGGCGTCCATATGGTGGATCATTCCGCGTGCATCGGCCAGGGCCGATCCCAGGTCGTCGCGGCCCTTGACGGGCGCGATGCCCTGCAGATGCGTGAGGCGGTTGAGTTCCAGTGCCTGCTGCAGATGCGGCAGCAGCGCCGCGAGCCGCTGGCGCTCGGTCTCGGTGCAATGGGCATCGGCGCTGGCGCGAAACAGCGTCAGCCAGCGCGTGAAACGTGTCGCCGGGTTCAGCAGGGCGCTGATGAAAAAGTGCGACTGCTCAAAACGCCGGCCATAGTCGCGCAGCGCCCCCTGCTGCCGCCCACCGAACCAGGACTTCGCATCAAACGCCATGGTCTCGCTGGGGCGCCTGCCCACGGCTTGCGCCGCGGTATCCAGGTGCTTGACTTCCTCATAGGCCTGCAGCATTTCCACAGGCTGGCGATGCAGGTGAATGGCATGAATATCGATGCCACCCGGCGTCAAGGTGGCACAGCCCCACATTGCCGAGTCGAAGGGCAGCACGGGCTTGAGAAGCTTCAGCGCTTCATCCTGAAAGTGCGCAACGGGCAATTCGTGCGACTTCCGGTACAAGCACAGCAGCAGATCACTGTAGTCGGCATGCATGGGGGCATTCTTTCTCTGGGCTGGCACCTCGCTGGCAAGCAATTGCAATCCCGGGCAAGCCACCGCAGGGCGGCCGCGCGGTCTGAGCATAGTGCAATTGCATCATTTTGTTTATTGTGTTTGACCCATAGAGTTTGCGTGTCGCTCCCATCTCCAGGAATCACCATGCACCTCGCGCCAAACCCCACCACATTGCCGCCCTTCGTCCTGTGTTGCTGTGCGGCCTGATCGCCAGCCTGTATGCCTGCGGGGGCAGCGGCGGCGGCGATGACAGCAGCGGCGCCGGCGCTGGCCCAGTCGCGCCGCCAGCCATCACGCTGGCGGGGGCAGTCGTCATCGATCAGACCGTGCGCAACGCCGCCGTGTGCGTGGACCTGAACGCCAATGCGGCCTGTGATACGGCAGAACCCAGCGCAGCGGCCACCGGCGCCGACGGCAAGTACAGCCTCACCTACCAGCCCGCCGACGCCGCGGCGGCGACCGCCTTCAATAATGCGCCCGTGATTGCCCGCGTGACGCCCGATTCCGTGGATGCGGCAGAACCCGGCAGCCAGGCCACGGCCACGGCACTCCAGCTGTCCGCTCCCGCGGGCAAGGCCGGCCAGATCAATCCGCTGACCACCCTGGTGCAAACCGGCATCGCGGGCGGAATGACACGCGAGGCTGCCGAGGTCGCCGTAGCGCGCCAGCTCGGCGTCACCGCCGCCAAGATCTACGATTACCAGGGCGATGCCCCATCCAGCAGCGCCGTGCTGCCAGACAATGCGCGCACGGCCGCAAAGGTCACGGCCTATGCGCTGGAGCTGGGCGCGCCGCTGCAGGTGGCGGCGCCCGGCGCCGCGGCCGCGGCGTCCGAACAGCTGAGTTTTCTCAATTACGCTGGTGCCGACAACTATGTGACGCGCGAGCGCAAGTCCGATGGCGTGCTCCAGGCCGACGGCTATGCCCACCAGATCGAAACCCGCACCGGCAAGACCGCCGGCGTGGCCAGCACGCCCGAGGCCCTGTTCCCCTCGGTCACCCTCACCAGCAACGGCTGGACACGCTGCGACACCGCTGTGCCGCGCCTGACCACGCTGGGCAGCCCGGGTCGCACGCTGGTCTGCAACCAGTCGACTGCGTTTGTGGGCTTTTCGCTCAAGACGCTGGATGTCGCCGGCAAATCCATGGCCGAGGCCGTGACCGCGCTGCGCGCTGGAGATGCCGCGCTCAACGCCCAGGCAATTCGCCACGACCGCTCCATCGAGATGGACCCCGCTGTGCTGGGAACGGCGACTTTCCCGGCAGGCGCACAGGTGCGCACCATGGTCTCGGTGCAGCTCAACCGCTCGCCCCTCTTCATCAACAACACGGCAGCCGATCGTTTCGGTTTCCCCACCTTGCAGGCCATGATTGCCAACCGCCCGGCCAGCGCGGTGAATCTGGCGACGCCAACCACGGTACGCGCCACCACCGTCGGCGCGGCCGGCCCCGTGGACGCCGGCCATGTTTTGCGCGTGGCCTTCGTGGACGCGAACAACGCCCAGTTCTACCGCTGTGAATCCACCGCGCCGGCGTACGCCGATCTCGGTAGCTGCACCGCCCATTCGCAAAGCGCGTTCAGCATCTCCACGGTCAATGGCGTGCGCCTGCTGAACTTCGCCAACTTCCCAGGCAAGGCCTTCGCGCAAGGCGTGGCGCGCGGCTACACCGAATACGACGGCAACGTGTTTGGCTTTCGCGAGCCTGCGGCCATTGCCGATGAAGGCCAGGCCGTCAGCTATTCCGTACGCCTCAACGGTATCGCCTGGAATGCGATGAAAGCGCCGCTGGGCATCAACTGAAGAGCGCCTGCGCCTGCATCGCCTCGGGGCCGGTGCGGCGTTTTGGGGTTACGGCCCTAGAATTTGCCGTACGACCACTCCAGGACCCACCGCATGCACTTCGCTCCGCGTTCCATCTTCTTGCCCGTTGTGCGTCCCCTGTTGCTGTGCGGCTTGATCGCCAGCCTCCATGCCTGCGGAGGCGGCGGCGAAGCCGATGGCAACGGTGGCATGGAGGGCGGCGCCAGTCCGCAGCCGGCGATCACGCTGTCGGGCGCGGTGCTGATCGATCAGGCGGTGCGCAATGCCTTGGTGTGCGTGGACCTGAACGGCAACGATGTCTGTGATGCGGCCGAGCCCAGCGCCGCGCCCACCGGCAGCGACGGCAAGTACACCCTCACCTACCAGCCCGCCGATGCGGCGGCGGCTGCCGCTTTCAACAAGGCGCCGGTCATTGCGCGTGTGACGCCCGAATCGGTCGATGCGGCCAAGCCCGGCAGCCCGGCCGCGCTCAAGACATTCCACCTTTCCGCTCCTGCGGGAAAAGCCGCCCAGATCAACCCGCTGACCACCCTGGTGCAAACGGCGGTCTCCAGGAACATGGGTCTTGATATGGCCGAACGCGTCGTGGCGCGCCAATTGCGCCTTACCGTCGACAAGCTCTACGACTACCAGGGCGATCGCGGCGCCGACCCGGTCCTGCGGTTCTATACGGCGCTCACCGCAGCCCAGGTGGTAGCCCAGGCGCTGGAACTGGACGCCGACCTCGAGGTGCTCAGAAGCGGCGCGCCGGCCGTGCCGTCCCAGCACCTGGAATTTCTCGATTACCGCGATGCCGGCAACTATGTGGCCTACGAGCGCAAGTCCGACGGCGTGTTCCCGGGCAACGGCTACGTCCGCCACTTCAAGACCCGGGCCGGCAAATCCAACGCAGTGGACATCACCGCCGAGGCCTTGTACCCCTCGGTCACGCTGACCAGCAGGGGCTGGACACGCTGCAATACCTATTGGCCCGACCTGACAACGGTGGGCAGTCCGGCGCTCAATCTGCTGTGCAACGAGTCCACCACGTTCCTGACCTTCCTGTACCGGACGCTGTACATCGGTGGCAAGCCCATGGACGAAGCCGTGAACATCGTGCGCGCCGGAATTGCCGCCCTCGATGAGCGCGGCATACGCCATGAGCGCTCCGTCGAGATGGACCCCGCCGTGCTGGGCAGCACCAGACTGCCCACCGATGCGCTGGCGCATGCCGTGGTATCGGTGCAGATGAATCGCTCGCCGGCGTTCATCGCCAGCACGGCCACCGACCGTTTCGATTTCACCACCCTGGAGTCGATGATCGCCGCCCGCCCGGCCAGCGCCGTGAATCTGTCGACGCCGGCCTCGGTGCAGGCCACCACCGTCGGCGCGGCCGGTGCCGTCGATGCCAGCCATGTGCTGCGCGTGGCCTTCGTGGACGCCGCCACCGCCCAGTTCTACCGCTGCCTATCCACCGCGCCGGCCTCTACCGATCTGGGCAGCTGCAGCGCGCATTCACAAAGCGCATACAGCATCTCCACCGTCAAAGGGGTGCGCCAGCTGAACTTCGCCGATTTCCCCGGCAAGGCCTTTGCGCAGGGCGAGACCCGCGGCTATACGGAATACGACGGCAATGTGTTTGGCTTTCGCCAGCCTGCGGCCCTTGCCGATCAAGGCCAGGCCTTCAGCTACTCCGTGCGCCTGAACGGCGCGGCCTGGAATGCCATGAAGGGGGTGCTGGGAATCCACTGAAACATGTCCTGCCCTGGCCGGCTCGATCAGTGAAGCCCAACGCGGGCGCGCCGGTCACCAGACATTGGTTGTGGGCGTTCCCTGGTGGTAGCGCAGCTGCCAGCGTCCCGCGCAAAACACCCATAGGGATGAGCGCAATGTATGGCGGGCCAGGCTTCCATCCTGCTGACGGCAAGCCGAGCGGTAGGTCAGAAGTGCGATGCCGGGGCCTATCTGGGTGGCGGCATAGCCGTCGGCAGCGATTTCATCGAGCCGCGCCTCGCTTTTCAGGGCCGCCAGTGTGGACTGGCGAGAATGGACATTCCCAGACCGGCCAACTTCCTCGAACTCGGCGTGTAGAAGCCGGCTCACCCGCTCCCCATCGGCCCGAATCGCCGGGCGGTGAAGCTCTGCTTCCAGCCGCGCCAGTTCAACGGCAAGCGCTTGCGTCACTGTCCACTCCTTGAAAATCCCCGATGAACCATGGCCAACCCTGCGCGCCCGGGCAGCGCATATCTTCACCGGCCATTCCTGAAACTATTTTGCCCTGTGCCGTGGCCAGCGCCGGCCAGAGCCTTCACGGCTGCTCTATGGCCTGGGACAGAAATTCCGCCGTCGCCCTGACCCTGGCCGTGCGCTGCAGGTCGGGGTGCATCACCTGCCAGACTTCGTAATCGTTGGCGCGGCGGCGCTGCGGCCAGATGCGCACCAGGCCTTCGCGCTCGCCCATCCATATCGGCATTTCGCCCAGGCCCACGCCCGCGGCCACGGCTTTGCGGGTCAGCAAGCTGGAGCTCACGCCCATGGCCACGCGCGCCTGGCGCGCGGGCACGCCGGCCATGGTCAGGAAGGGCTCGCGCTCCAGATAGGGTCCGTAGGCCACGAGGTGGTGGCCGCGCAATTCGTCGTCGGCAAGCGGCTGGCCAAAGCGTTCGAGATAGGCCTGGCTGGCAAACAGGCCCACGGGCCAGCACACCACGCGGCGCACCACCAGGTCGGGCGTGTCGGGACGTACGTTGCGAAACGCGATATCGACCTGGCGCCGGCCCAGGCTCAGCAGCTGGGTCGAGACTTCAAGGTCGACGCGGATATGCGGCCAGTGCGCCTGCAGGCGCGCTATCGCCGGCAGCAGCAGGTCGATGGCAATCGAGTCGGTGCTGGTCACGCGCACCAGGCCCACGGGATTCTCGTCCTGGCCTTCTATCCTGCTGCGCAGGTCCAGCGCCGCGCTTTCCATGCGCCGCGCGGCCGCCACCGCCACTTCGCCGGCGGCCGTGAGCAGGTAGCCGTCCTTGGAGCGCAAAAACAGCTTGGCGCCCAGCTGCGCCTCGAGCGCGTTGAGGCGCCGGCCCACGGTGGCCTGGTCCACGCCCAGGCTGCGCGCCGCGGCGCGCAGGGAAGGCATGCGCGTGAGCGCGAGAAAGATGCGGGTGTCGTCCCAGTTCATGGCCGTTGGCGTGATGCAAATTTGCATCACTGTAGAGCGAAATTGCTGCATTTCAAAGCGCGGCCAAAGGCGTAAGCTTCGAGGCATTCACCCGTTTACAGGAAAGTCAGACATGTCCATTGTTTCAGCCACCGCCCCCACCACCGCGCCGCAGACCATGCGGGCCACGGTCTTTGACGACTTCGGCGGCCCCGAAGTGCTGGTCAGCCGCGAGGTCGCGCGCCCCGCAGTGCGCCCCCATGACCTGCTGGTGCGCAACGCCGCCATCGGTGTCAACCGCGCCGACCTGCTGCAGCGCAAGGGGGCGTTTGGCCGCACCCACTTTGGCGACGGCGACACGCTGGGTCTGGAAATTGCGGGCACGGTGATCGAAGTCGGCGCCGAGGTGCAGGGCTTTGCCGTGGGCGACCGGGTGATGGGCATTGTGGGCGGAGGCTCCTATGCCGAGCTGTCGCGCATAGACCACCGCATGGCCATGCATGTGCCGGCAAACGTCAGCCTGGTCGATGCCGGCGCGGTGGCCGAAGTGTTCGTCACCGCGCATGAAGCGCTGTTTCATCTGGCGCGGTTGCAGCCCGGTGAAACGGTGCTGATTCACGCCGCGGCGGGCGGAGTCGGTTCGGCCGCGGTGCAGCTGGCCCATGCTTTTGGCGCGCGGGTGTTTGCCACCGCCAGCGGCGAAAAGCGCGAAGCCGTGCGCGGCTTCGGCGCGGACGTGGTGATAGACCACCGCAGCGAGGATTTCGCCGCCGTGGTCGCCCAGGCCACGGACGGCAAGGGCGTGGACGTGGTCATCGATTTCATCGGCGCGCCCTATCTGGAACGCAATGTGCGTTCGCTGACGTTTGGCGGACGCATGGTGTCCGTGGGCCTGCTGGGCGGCGCCACCGGCGCGACGCTGCCCATGGACGCGGTGCTGTACCGCCATCTGCAGATCTTCGGCACGGTGATGAAGTCGCGCACGCCCGCCGTCAAGCAGGCCATGGTGCAGCGCTTTGCCAAGCAATGGCTGGGCGCGCTGGCCGACGGCACGCTGCGCGCCGTGATCGACAGCACCTATCCGCTGGCCCAGGCCGCGCAAGCGCATGAGCGCATGGAATCGGGGCTCAACGTGGGCAAGATCCTGCTGCTGCCGGACGCCGCCACACGCTGAGGCCATCGCCGCAGATCACAGGGGCCGGCAGGCGAAGTCGGCGGCGCGCATTCCCAGGGCCGGGACTGCGCCGACGTAGTGCGGATAGAACCCGAAGCGGCACATGGGCCGGGATGCGACCAGCTCATGTGGCGGCAAGGGCTTGCGGCTGGTCAGCTCCAGCTGCGCGGCGGGCTTGCTGCCCTTCTCTACCCAGTCGTCGAGCAGCGCGAGGAAATCGATACTCCCGGGTGTGCCTTGCGCCGAGGTGTTGGCAGAACCTGCAGCCAGGCCCGTCGACGTATGCGGCAGCCCGGTGGCGCCATAGGCGACGAAGAACTCATCGACCTTGGGCTGACCCAGTTTCGCGACCACGGCGTGGTAGTAGTCGATGCCGGTCTGCGGGCTGTTGCCCTTGTCCGCAAGGTTCTCGCGCAGAATCAGCCTGCCGCCGCGCGCATGGAAGGCACCCAGGTCCGGGTCTGTCATGTCCATCCATTGCGACAGCTGCTGCAGACGGGCCGCATGGTCTTGCGCCCGGAAGGCCAGCGGGTCGTACTTCGCATCCCTGGTCACGAAGTAGCGCACCAGAGTGCCCCCGACCGAGTAGCTTCGGCTGCCGCCCACGGCATCGGGGTCGGACGCGGGCGCGACGGTTCCCGTGATCCAGCGCTCGAAAGCCCCGTCCACGCCTTCGCTGCCATAGAGGTAGCCGGGATAGGACTGGAGCTGGTTGGCCAGAGCAAACGGATAGCGCTGGCCGCCATGCACCCAGCGCAGCGTCGCCAGCTGGCCGTCCGAAAAACAGCGGCTGCCTTGGTCCGCGCCGCTGGTGCAGCGCTTGGCCGCAAGCGCGGCTTCGGCCAGCGGCGTGCAAGCCGGGTAGTTGCTGACGATCTGGTCTTCCAGGCCGTCAAGCGCATCGCAGGCCTGGCGCACGGTGTCATGCACCAACTGCACCTTGCCGCCCAGCCAGGCGCCGGGCTGGCTTTGCACCTGGCCCATGCTCAGCTGGAACTGCCACAGGCCCATGAGCCGAATCACCGGATCGATGGCAACGATGCCGTCGAAGTCGGCAGGGTAACGCTGGGCCATGAGCAGGCCTTCGCGCCCTCCTTCGGAGCCGCCAATGTAATAGGCCTTGAGCGGCCGCTGCCCGTAGAAGCGCTGCGACAGCTGCACACCGACGTCGCGCGTCTTCTTGTAGGCAGCGTAGGCGTAGTTGCGCAAGGCCTCGTCGTTGAGCGCGAACGCCCCTGCGTCCACGCCGGCGGCGACCTGGTGGCCCGAGTCCGTGCCCAGCGTGATGAAGCCGCGCGTGAGGGGCAGCGGGGTTTCGGGGCCGTCGGCGCGGCCCGGGCCCAGCCCCGTGACCAGCGTGCCGTTGAGGCCGCCGCCGCCCATCTGCACGCTTTTGCCGTTCCAGCTTGCGGGCAGATTGACCTGGGCCTTGATCAGCGGCGCGGAGCTGTCCACCGGTCGGATATCGACCAGCAGTTCACAGTAGTCGGGAGTGGCCGCGACCAGGGCCGTGCCGGCGGCATTGGGCGCGGCGGCCAGCGCCGCGCGGTAGCGCGCCGCGGACACGACCGCCCCCTGGGTGGGCTCGGCAATGAAGGCGGCATCGACCTGCGCGCCCTGCAGCGCGCTGCAGGCCTGGGCAGCGTTGGCCACGACCAGGGGCGTGGCAAACGACCGCGGCGCGTCGCCGCCGCAGGCGGACAGCAGCAGGCAGGTGGCCAGCAAGAAGCCGCCGGTCCAGGCATTGCCCGGTTGAGGGTTGGCAATAGGGTGCATGGTGACTCCTGTATCAGAAAGCATGCCGCAGTCCCAGCATCAGGCCGGTCTGGCCAGCGCCAGGCGCGGGGCTGCCGCCCACGGCCGCGGAGCTGACCGAGATTGCAAGCCGGTCGCCGTTGTCCATGCGCGCGATCTGGGCGTAGGCCGCGGTGCGCGGCGAGAACTTGTAGGTGCTGCGCAGCACCAGCATGCTGGAGCGGTCGCCGCCCTGGGCATAGCGCAGCTGCTGCAGCTGCCCGTCCACCACCACCGTGCGGGTCGGCGACCAGGCCAGGCCGGCCCAGGCCAGCGTGCTGCGCGGCGCCGTGCCGTTGGCCGCCGTTGCCGCCGCGGCGCCGTCGTTGTCACGCCGAATCGCCCCCACGCCCAGCTTGAGCGTGGGCGTCAGCATGGCGTAGCCGTTGAGCATGATGCGCCTGTCCTTGAGCTCAGAACGCACCAGGCCCGCAAACGCGCCCACGCCGCCGCGCATCTCGTCGACGGCCAAGGCCAGGCCCCAGGGCGCGGTGTCGTACTTGAGCATGGCGCTCCACTGGCGGCAGGCCTGGCTGTCGCTGGCCGTTTCGCCCGCGCAGTGAGTGCCCGAAGGGCTGGGGCCCGCATTGACGGTGTCGCGCCCCAGGCTGTAGGTCGCGCCCAGCGACCAGGCGCCAAAGCGGCCGCGATAGGCCAGTGAGTTGTCGCTGCGCGCGTTGGGAATGTAGCTGTCCATGCTGCTCAGGCCAAAGGCATTCGGGCCTATCAGATCGGCTTCGATCAACGCCCAGTACAGCATGGTGTAGTTGCGTCCCAGCGCCACGCTGCCCCGGGGGCCATTGAGACCCACCCAGGCCTGGCGGCCGAAGCCGCGTCCGCCCTGATTGAAGGTGCCGGCGTCCAGCCCCAAGCCCGACTCGAGCGCAAACGTCGCGCTCAGGCCCCCGCCCAGGTCCTCGCTGCCGCGCACACCCCAGCGCGACGGCGCGGTGCCGGTCAGCCCCGGCATGCGCGTGAGCGAGCCCGCGCCCTGCACGTTGGTCAGGTGCTCGATGCCGGTGTCCAGGTAGCCGTACAGCGACACCGCGGTACGGCCCTGTGCCTGGGCGCCGCCGGCCGCGGCCAGCGCCAGCGCGGCCAGCGAGGCGGGTATCGAGAAGTGTTTCATGGGTTTGTCTCCTTTTTTTGGGGGGGGCACGCCGCAACGCCGCGCCCATGCAAAGGGGCGTTCACGGCAGGGGGGAAGAAGCGGTTGCGCTCAGGCGACGCAAGCGTCGCGGAACATCACAAAGCGGGCTTCGCGGCGCTGTATCCGCCAGTGGCCGTCGGCCGCGCGCTCGAAACTGTCGTCGAACTCGCCCATCAGCTGGCGCGCATGGGCCGGGCGGCCGTGGGGTCCGGGCTCGGCCGCCGCGTCGCAGGACCACAGCAGCACCAGGCTGCAAGCGCGGGCGTGGTCTGCATCCACCATGTCAAACAGGGTGTTGGTGACCAGATGCCGCGTCATTCGGCCCGCGGGCCGCTGGCCATAGGCCGCGGCAATGGCGGCGCGCCCGTGCAGCGGCTCGCCGCTGGGGCGCTGAAGCAGACCGTCTTCGGCAAACAGCTGCGCCAGGGCCTGCGCATCGCCGGCATCGGCGCAGGCCGCGGCGCGCAGCACCAGATCCAGGCAGGCCTGGCGTGCCAGGTGGTCGAAGTCGTTATGCATGTCATGTCTCCCCGGAATCCGCGGCCTGCAATCTGCCGTCTTGTTCCAGGGCTCAAGGATTCCATGGCGGCGGGTCCAGGGCAAATGCCAGTGTCGCGCCGACCAATGCGTTTTTCTTATGGGAGAATGAATTCAGCACCACCAACGCCACGCGGAGCGCGTCGACATGAGCCTTTCCATCGCCCCCTGGGCCGGGCCAGCGCCTGGCATCGCCACGCATCTTCCCACGCTGGTCGGGCAGTTGCGCGCCATGCGCGCCATGCTGGCCGTGGTGCAGCACGGCAGCACCATGCGTGCCGCCGAGGCCCTGCACCTGTCCCAGCCCGCGGTCGCGCGATCGGTGCTGCAGCTCGAGCAAGCCTGCGGCGCGGCGCTGTTCATGCGCGGGGCGCGCGGCATGATGCCCACGACCCTGGGCAGCCAGCTGGCCGCGCGCATCGCCGCCATGCTCCAGCACCTGTCGAACGCCGCGGCCGAGGCCCAGGCCGCGGCGCCGCTTGCGGGGCGGCGCTCGCCCCTGCCCCAGCGCTTTGCCGAAATCGTGCCTGCCGGGCAGCTGCGCGCGCTGATGGCCATTGCCGACTGCGGCAGCGAGTCGCAGGCGGCCCAGGCGCTGGGGCTGACCCAGCCGGCGGTGCATGCGGCGCTGCAGGGGCTGGAAACCAGCCTGGGCCTGCAGCTGTTCTACAAGTTGACGTTCGGCACCCGGCTCACGCCCGCGGGCGAGGCGCTGCTGCGCCGTGTGAAACTCGCGCTGGCCGAAGTGCGCGGCATGGACAGCGACATTTCCGCCTGGCGCGGCGAGATCCGTGGACGCGTGGTGATAGGCGTGCTGCCGCTGTCGGTCAGCATCTTCCTGCCGCGCGCCGTCGCCATGCTGGCCGCCAGCCACCCCGACATCGAAGTCAGCATTGTCGACGGCACCTACGAGAGCCTGATGCAGCAGCTGCTGAGCGCCGACATCGACGCGATTGCGGGCGCGCTGCGCGCCGACGCCCCCGGGGACGAGGTGCGCCAGCACCATCTGTTTGACGACGATCTGGTGGTGATTGCGCCCGCGGGACATCCCTGCCTGCGCGCGCCGCAGCTGACACTCGAGGACCTGCTGCAGTGGTCGTGGGTCGCGCCGCTGCCGGGCACGCCAGCGGACCGGGCCATGGTCCAGCTGTTTCGCAGCCAGGGGCTGGAGCCGCCGCAGGGCGGCCTGTGCGCCAGCAGCCCGACAATGACGCTGGCCTTCGTGCTGCAGACCGGGCACCTGGCACTGGCTTCGCGCGGCCAGGCGCTGCAGGACAACCATGGCGGCCAGCTTTGCATCCTGCCCCTGGCGCTGCCCTCGACGCGCCGGCGCATAGGCCTGGCCATGCGCGCGCAAAGCACGGCGTCGCAGGATCTGGCGCTGTTCGCGCAGGCTTGCATGCAGGCCGCGATCGCGTCCGCAGACCACGCACTCCCGGCACCCCAGCCGCCGTGTCCGCTAGCCTGACCATGGTGCGCGCAGCAGATGGCCGCGCATATCGGGCGGATTACAACAGATGACCCACGCTCAAGCTTGCCAGCGAAAAAATCCCGTCGTCTGCATTGTCCGCAGCGTCGAGCTCATCATCCGAATGCGATCCCAGCAAATCCGCCAGCGACAGCAGCTGCACCTCTTCCTGATCATCAATTCCTGGAAATTTATTAAGAAAGGCGATTCTTTGTTTCTTGCCGCCTGGTGCCCATTCATGATAATCCATCTCATCGATTGAGAGATACTGCATTGTTTGGCCATAGCTGTCAAAAGGGCCCATCTCTTCCGGGAACGCAGACTTCAGGGAATTGATGATATCGGGATCCGGCTCACCCATGTAGCTCAGCATCAATGCTGTCTTGCCTTCATTGTTCCTGATATCGACATTCGGCAGATTATCTAAAACATACTTCACTTTACCCTGTTTTCGGATTTTAGTTCCTTTGAAACAAGACATCAGAACATGAACCATGCCTGCATCTTTCCTGGAGCAAGAAATCATCAACGCTGTATTCCCCTCGGCATTCTGCGCATTGATATCTGCGCCTTTCGACAAGAGCAATTTCGCGCCATTTATATTCCCGCTCTCGCAGCAAAGTGCAAGGGCTGAATCACCATCATTATTCGTGGAATTGGCATCCGCGCCATTTTTCAGCAGCAAGCTGATTGCAGAATTTCTTCCATTCATGCATGAATGAGCCAGAGCGGTATTGCCGTTTTTATCCCTGGCATTGATGTCTGCGCGCATCTCTGTCGGAGCAAGACTCTCGTGCTTTTCAAACAGATCGAAAGTCCATATCATCTTTCCCAGCAGAACCTCTGCCATCTCCAGATTTTCATTTTCGCAGGAATGCATCAGCGCATTTTTTCCGCTTTCATCCGCATGATTGATATCTATCTGACGCAGGTTGACAAACTCGCGCACAGTTTCAATATCGTTGGTCACGACGGCATCTGAAAACAGTGCAAGCCTGCATGGCAGCACCAGCTTTTCCACCACCTTTTCATTGCCAACCCGCATGGCCATGGTCAGCGCCGTGCCGCCGAAGTCATTGATGGCCGTGATGTCCGCACCGGCCTTGATCATCCGGTCTATCAGGGCGTCATCACCGAGTTGCGCCGCAATCATCAATGGTGTGATGCCCAATGCCCCACGGGTGTTGATGTCACTGTCGTGCTGCAGGAAACCACTCATATCATTCCAATTTTTTTCGGGAAATATCCAGCCAATGTCCTCTATAGCCACATTGCATATTTTCTCAAGAAAAATTTTTCTTACGCTCAACGTTTCGCTGGGGTCTGTTCTAGAAAAATGCAGCAAGCCTCGCGAATACAAGTTGCGAATGTAATTGAAATTCCCACCCACTTCAATGAACGCTTCTATCAGTTCCGGCTTGGCATATCGACAGAAGTAATATAGAGAATCCCAATCATGGGCCCACGCACTCTTATGATTCAACACAAATTCCTTGAATATTGAATCATCTCCGGACGTTAAAATATCAAATGCAATACGCTTGCACACGCCTGGATAGCTATCCCCCCTCGGGGGATGTCGCATGCGCCGGCTTTCAGCAAAACATGAACCACATCAAACAATTTGTTATTAATAGCATCTCTGATTGCAATAGCACCTGTGAAATGCAAACTGTAATCCACGCTGGATGGCTCATGGAAATTCAGTCTTCCATGCTCAATGAGGGTCAATGCCGTTTGCGCATGCCTATTCTCAATCGCCTGGTGGAGCGGAGATTTCAAATATTCTTTATGGCAATTTGCATTGGCACCTTTTTCCAGCAGGAGCTTTACGATTTCTGCATGCCCCCCGGCTGCGGCGTAGCTGATTGCATTCATATCCTCCCCACCACTGCGAGTTACTTTTGGAACGAAATTGACATCGATATCATCACGGCCCAATAGCTCCACGACCTCTGCAATGTTTCCCACGCGGCAATGAACCAGCAGTTCCTTGCATTTAGCATAATTCAAGCGCATCACAAATCCTTATGTGCATATTTCTATAGATTTTTAGCAAAATTCGAGCATGCCGCTGAGCGGAGCGCGTGCAGCCGCATCGCGCACCCAGTCAGGCGGCGGGCGGCCAAGGGAATTTGTCCTGCAGGCCGCCGCAGCCGTCATGCGCCCGGTGCGCAGAAGTGCTGGGTCAGCAGCGCTGTGGTTGCCGCGCGAAAAGGGCAAAACCGGGCCATGAGATTAGAATATTAAAACTATTTATATAAATCAATAGCTTTTTTCAATCATTCGCTATTGGCCTACAGAGGCCGGTTTTCCGGGAAGCTGCGCGTGCAACGCGGAGGCCGGCATGAACGGCGCGGCGCGCCCCGGGCTGGCGCTGATGCTGATGCTGATGCTGATGCTGATGCTGATGCTGATGCTGATGCTGATGCTGATGCTGATGCTGATGCTGATGCTGATGCTGGCGCTGGGCGCAGGCCCTGGCATGCGTCAGGCGGCTGCGGCGCGCAGCCGCAGGCCACCACGGCGGCCGGGGCGGTTCAGCGTCCCAGCCAGGCGGCGAGCGCGCGCGACACCTGCTCGGGCTGTTCCATGGTGCTCATATGGCCGCTGTCCTCGATCACCACCAGCTGCGCGCCCGGGCACAGCTGCTGCATGCGCTCGTGGCGCGACAGCGGGCTCCAGCTGTCCTGGCGGCCGCAGGCCAGCAGCACCGGGCATTGCAGGCCTTGCAACACCGGCGCAGCGTCGGGCCGGTTCAGCAGCGCCTCGATCTGCGCTGCAAACAGATCGGGAGTGAAGCGCGCAACCATATCGAGCACTTCGGCAAACAGCGGCGTGTCGAGGCGGTCGGGGTGGACCATGCCGCGCGCCCACTGCTCGCCCATGGCGCGCATGCCGCTGTGGCGCGCCTGGTGCAGCAGCGCCAGGCGCTTGTCGCGCTCCTGCGCGCCGGCCTCGCCTGGTGCAATTGGCTCCATGCCGCTGTCAAGCAAGGCCAGTCGTTCGACGCGCTCGGGGGCCATGCTGGCAATGGCCAGCGCCACGCGCCCGCCCATCGAATGCCCGGCCAGCGAAAACCGCGACGCCGCAACGCTCTCGAGCACGCCGCGCGCCATGTCGTCAATGGAAGCGGCTGCGCCATAGGACGGCACGATGCAGTCGGCAAACGCCAGCGCCGCGCGCTGTTCGTGCCAGACCGCCGCATCGCACAGCAGGCCCGGCAACAAGACCACGCAGGGCCGACTCATTGCGCATCCTCCAGGATCAGATGCCCGACAGCGGTGTTTGACGCGGGCACATGGTAGAAGCGGTGATTGACATGGGGCCGGGGCGCGGGGCCCGCGATATCGGCCATGGCGCCGCGCGCGATCAGCCACATCACCAGCTCTATGCCTTCGGAGCCGGCCTCGCGCACATAGTCGACAGCGGGGATGCGCGCCAGGCCTGCGGGGTTGTCTATCAGCAGATCGAGAAAGCGATGGTCCCAGTCGCGGTTGATCAGGCCCGCGCGCGCGCCCTGCAGCTGGTGGCTCATGCCGCCCGTGCCCCAGATCTGCACGTCAAGGTCTGCATCGAAGCTTTCAACGGCCTTGCGTATCGCCCGGCCCAGATCGAAGCAGCGCTGGCCCGAAGGCACGGGGTACTGCACAACGTTGACGGCAAACGGAATCACCGGGCAAGGCCAGGCGCCCGTCGCCGGGTCCTGCTCGCCGCACATCAGCGACAGCGGCACGGTGAGGCCGTGGTCGACATCCATCTTGTTGACGATGGTGAGATCGAAATCCTGCTGAATCACCGACTGGGCAATATGGCTGGCAAGCTCGGGATGGCCGATCACCGTGGGCACGGGTCGCGGACCCCAGCCTTCGTCGGCGGGCTGGAACTGCGCGGCCGTGCCTATGGCAAATGTGGGGATGAAGTCCAGGCTGAACGCGCTCGCGTGGTCGTTGTAGACCAGGATGATCACGTCGGGTTGGTGTTCCTTGAGCCATTGGCGCGAGTGCGCGAAGCCGTCGAACAGCGGCTGCCAGTACGGCTCCTGGGTTTTACCCAGGTCCATGGCCGCGCCAATGGCGGGCACATGCGAGGTGTAGACGGAAGCGGTGATCCTGGCCATCAGCTGCTCTTTGGTTGGGCCGCCTGCTCGTGCAGGTAGCGGTTGCCTTCGATGGAGCGGCCGCCGCCCAGCATCATCAGCCGATAGTCCTCCTCGCCCATGCCGCTCATGGTCGAGACCATGTTCTGCACGCTGACGCCGTCGGTGGCGCCGATCTTCACGAGAAAGTAGATGTTGCCGCCCAGCGCGATGCAGGCGTTGAGATCGCGCGCCAGCACCGCCTGCTTTTGCGCCTCGCTCATTGCCCAGGCGTCGAGATAGGCGCGCTCGTCGGCGCGAAAGCGTTCGCGGTTGCCGGCCTGCATCAGCGACATGCAGAACTGGTTGAGCCAGTAGCCCTTGCGCGATTGCTCGGCGTCGAAGACCGTGGTCCCCGGAACGTCGAGATAGGGTTTGTCCAATGCCATGGGTCTGCGCTTTCCTGTTTCAAAGATCGAGCACCAGCCGCTCGCAGCGCGCGCGCGAGCAGCAGGGCGTGAACTGGTCGTTGGCGGCCTGCTCCTGGGCCGTCAGATAGGCGTCGCGGTGATCGACTTCGCCCGACAGCACGCGTGTCAGGCAGGTGCCGCAGACGCCCTGCTCGCACGACACCATGATGTCGACGCCCGCGGCCAGCAGCGCCTGCGTGACGCTTTGACCGGGCGCGACCGCCACCACGCGGCCCGAGCTCGCCAGCTGCACTTCGAACGCGCCGTCGCCGTCACGCGGGCCGGCATCGGCGGCCGCAAAGAACTCCCAGTGCAGCCGGCTCTCGGCCCAGCCCTGCTGGCGCGCGCTGGCGAGCACCGCGTCCATGAAGCCCTGCGGGCCGCAGACGTAGAGGTGGGTATCGGCCTCGGCCGCGGCCAGCACCGCGGCAATGTCCAGCCGCTGCGCGGCGTCGCCGTCGTCGCAATGCAGCTGCACCCGGTCGGCAAAGGCCGCGGCGGCAATGCGTTCGCGAAAAGCCATGCGCGACGCCGAACGCCCGCTGTAATGCATGTGAAAGCGTGCGCCCAGCACCGCCAGCCGTTCGGCCATGCACAGGATGGGCGTCACGCCTATGCCGCCGGCCAGCAGCAGATGCCGCGGCGCGTCGGCGGCCAGCGCGAAATGGTTGCGCGGCGCGCTGATGCGCAGCGCATCGCCTTCGGCCACCAGGTCGTGCACGGCGGCCGAGCCGCCGCGCGACGCGGGCTCGCGCAGCACGGCAATCTGATAGCGATGGGTCTCGGCCGGGTCGTTGCACAGCGAGTACTGGCGCACGATGCCGCCGGGCAGGTGCACATCGACATGCGAGCCCGCGGCAAAGGCCGGCAGCGGCGCGCCGTCACAGGCCACGAGTTCCAGCCCGCAGATGCCCTCGGCCTCGAGCGTGCGCCGCGCAACGCGCACCTGCAGTTCCGCATTGGCGTCGGCCATCATGCAACCTGCGCGCGCTCTTGCGCCAGCAGCCGGTCGATCACGCGGCGCGACTGCACGCCGCCGGCATCGATGTTGAGCAGCAGCAGCTTGCGCTCGGGCCAGGCCGTCAGATTGGCCTGCTGGCGTTCGAGCACTTGCGTGTCCTCGGCAAAGACCTTGCCCTGGCCTTCGAGAATCGAGGCCGTGAGCGCTGCATCCTGCGTCTTGAACTGGCGCGCCATGCCCCAGTAGTAGTGGTGCGTGGTCTCGGTTTCGGGCGTGATGAAGTCGACAACGATGGACGACACTTTCTTGTCCGCGGGCGCGCCGTGGCCGCCATGGCCGGCCAGCGCCACGCCGACTTCGATCATCACATGGCTGGGCGGCTCGAAGTGGCAGATCTGCCAGCGGTCCACGGGCTGGTCGTCGGGCAGGCCGTTGCCGCGCAGCGCCATGCGCCAAAACGGCGGCGCCTCGGGCAGGCCTTCCATGAAACGGCTGGTGGTCACATGATCGCCATCGACCTTGGTGATGCACGGCGTCTCGTCGATTTCCTTCTGGCCTATGGACGTGGCATGCACATAGGTCTCGTGCGTCAGGTCCATCAGGTTGTCTATCATCAGCAGATGGCCGGCCTTGATATGGTAGTAGCCGCCGCCATAGGCCCAGTCGGGGCTGTGGGCCCAGTGCAGTTCAGGGATCAGGGCCGCGTCGGCGCGGGCCTGGTCGCCCGGCCAGACCCAGACAAAGCCGTGGCGCTCCTCGACCGCATAGCTGCGGATCGCGGGAAAACCGCGCACGCGCTGGCCCGGCATGGCGACGGTCTTGCCGTCGCAGCCCATCTCCAGCCCGTGGTAGCCGCAGACCAGCTTGCCTTCGCAGACCCTGCCCAGCGACAGCGGCGCGCCGCGGTGCGGGCAGAAATCCTCGACGGCGGCAATGCCCTGCGGGCCGCGAAAAAACGCCATGCGCTCGTTGCAGATGGTGCGGCCCAGGGGCTTGTCCTGAGGAATCTCGTCAGCCCTGCAGGCGACATACCAGGTGTTCAGCAAAAACATGATGGGATCGTGGAGAGAGTTGGAAGAATGCACAGCGCCTGCGCTTTAGTGGGCCGAGGCCACGCGGGCGCCGGGCAACCGGCCCTGGGCCACGCCCGTGGCCAGCACGGCAAGCGCGGCGGCCACCAGCGGCATGGCAAACACGTAGTACAGCGACGCCGGACTCCAGCCGCCGTCGAGCAGCAGGCCGGCCATGAACGGCGCGACGATGGCGCCGATGCGGCCTATGCCGATCGCCCAGCCCATGCCGGTGGCGCGCACCGCCGCGGGATAGGTCGCGGGCACCAGGCCGTACAGGCCGGCCATCGAGGCAAACAGGAATACGCCCAGGCCCACGGCCGCGGCAAACGCAAAACCCAGGTTGGCCGAGGCGGCACCAAACAGCGCGGTGAATACCGCATACAGCAGCAAGCTGGCAACCGCCAGGCGCTTGAGCGGCACCTTGAGCGCCAGCAGCCCGAACAGGCTGCCGCCTGCAATCCCGCCGAGATTGAGCAACACGCCGCCAGTCACGCCCTGCTGGGTCGACATTCCGGCCTGCACCAGCAGCTTGGGAGTCCAGCTGAGCGAAAAATAAACGCTGAACATCAGCAAAAAGAAGCCTGCCCACAGAATCAAGGTGGGGCGCGCCAGGCCGTTGCGAAACAGCGCCGCGACGGTATTGCCCTGCAGGGTCTGACCGGCGCGCGGCGCAGGCAGCTGCGCCAGCGCCGCATGGCCCATCAGCGCCATCAGCCGGTTGAGCTTGTCGAGAGCGCGCGCCGGACGCCGGCCCAGCAGAAAGTCCACCGATTCAGGCAGGCGCCACAGCACGACGGGAATCATCAGCGCCGTCGCCAGGCCGCCAAAGACAAACACCGAGCGCCAGCCATGCTGGCCAAGCAGCCAGGCTGCCATCAGGCCGCCCAGCGTCGCGCCTATGGGATAGCCCGTGGCCTGCAGCGCAATCGCCGTGCTGCGCCACTTCTGCGACGAGTACTCCGAGGTGATCACGCCCACGCTGGCCAGCATGCCGCCTATGCCCACGCCCGTGATGGCGCGCAGCGCCGCGAGTTCGATATGGCTGCGCGCCATGGCCGACAGCAGCATGCCCGCCGAGACCACGATCAGGCACAGCACGATCACCGGCTGGCGGCCACGGCGGTCGGCAACCGGGGCGACAAACAGCGAGCCAATCGCCATGCCTACCAGCCCGGCGCTGAACAGCACGCCCAGCTGGGCGCCGTTGAGCTGCCATTCGGCAGCCACGGCCGAAGCGGTGAAGGCCATCACGAGAACGTCAAAGCCGTCCAGCATGATGAGCATGATGCAGATGGCGATGGCCAGCCACTGAAAGGACGCCATCGGGCCTTCGTCCATCGTCTTGCGAATGTCATTCATACAAGTCCTTGTGGGAACAGGTTGTCTCCATGTCCAGCAGCGGATGCGGCGGCCGCCGAGGCGACGTTCACGGTCCGAAACTGGCTTCTTTTGTAGAGCCATGCGCGCATCCTTCACGATGGACAGGACGACACGCCAGGCAAGCTCCTCTTCAGGAGTGTCCCCAACATAGGCAAGAAGCGCCAATGCAGAACGGAAAACGAGCTATGCGTTTTATTGATAGGCAATGCGCGGCCAGGCAGGCCGCCAGCGGCTGCAAAGCTGCACGGCGCAAGGAGTGCGCGGCTGCGAGATGATCTGCCGCGGCGTGGCCGGCGCCGGCGCGCGGGCTCAGGCCAGGCGGGCGATGCGGGCCTGGGCCTGGGTCAGGTGGGCAAGCGTGGCCTGGATGCAGGGAGCAAAGCGCTCGCTCAGCCGGGCTTCGGCCTGAAGGCGCTGGGCGTAGCGCTGGGCCATTTGCAGCGCGGCACGCCACAGGTCGCCCGAAATCGCCGTGGCAATGGTCGGCTCGCGCAGTTCATGCCCCATGGCGCCGCCGCTCCTGGGGGCAAACGCCATGGGCGTCATGTCGTACGCCGGGGCCAGTTGATAGGGCCGGCCTTGGTCCGAAGTGAACGACAGATTGCCGTTGTGCATGTCGCTGTTGCCGATCAGGATGCCAAAGGCCCATAGCAGGGCCGCGCCCCGGACCGCTGCCGGCACGACGCATTGCTGCTGGGCCAGCGCCTGGGTCACCTCGTACCAGGGCGCATTGCTGCCGACAAACTCGGCATCCAGCGCGGCCAGCGAAAGCAGCGCAGTGCGTCCCATCGCCCCCACCCGGTCGAAGCGCTCGACTTCCAGGAAGCGCTGGCCGGCATGGTCGACGATGCGGCTGCTGGCGGCCGGCACACCGCTGCGCGCGAGCACGTCCAGCGCAATGTGCTCGGCCAGCAGCAGGTCGCGCCAGCGCTCGCTCACGGCGTTGTCCTGCGCCGCGCTGAATTTCACGATCACATGGGCCCGGCCCTGCCCCGTCTCCACATAGGCGGTGAACTTGGGCTGCTCGCCTCCGGCCGAGGAGCCCGGGATTTCGCCGGCCTCCGCGGCGCGCGCCAGCGCCGCGTACTGCACGGCCTTGCCGGCCAGGGCAATGGGCTGGGGCGGCGCGGCATTGATGAACATCTGCTCGGCCTGCTCGCCAATGAGCAGATTGCCCGCCAGATCACCCCCATGCTGGCGCAGCGCCTGGAGCACATGCGCGTCGGACCAGTCGCTCAAGCGTTCGGGCAGCGAAAGGCGCTGGGCATTTTGCCGCGCATAGGCGCGGCCCAGATAGCCTTGGGGGCGCATGTCATACAGCCACCATGGCAGGCCTTCGGTATGGTTGTCGCTGCCGTCCAGCGCCGTCAGCACAAAGCCTTCGGGCAGCACGGGCACCAGTTCACCCAGCCGCTGCAACTGCCCCTGGGCCGTGACGCGCGACACCGACGCGCTCAGATAGGCGCGATGCGGATCACGCAGGGCGTAATGAATGGATCCATGAATAGCAATTCTGACGACATCGCCGGCCATGCTGCGCAGCACACGGGACACGGTCGGCTGGCTGATCTGCAGCGCGTCGCCGATTTCCTTGCTGGTGCGCACGCCGTTGCCCAGCAGCTTGCTGACAGCGGCGGCATGGGGGTGAGGTCGGGCTTGCATATGATCAAGAATAGCAAAGTGAATAGCGTTTTGAATAACTCTAACACTTCCCTTGCCCAGTGGCCGCCAGCGCGCGCTATGACCTGACGGCCGCAGGGGCGCGGCGCCGCCTCAAGCGGGCTGCGCGCCCAGCACCCGGCCGGCGGCGATCTCCACCACCGACTGCGCCAACGCCTCGACATCGCTGGGGTCGTGCGTGACCAGCAGCGTGGGCACCTGCACCCGCTCGAGCATTTCCGCGAGTTCGGCGCGCAGCCGTATGCGCAGTTGGGTGTCGAGCGCCGACAGCGGCTCGTCGAGCAGCAGCAGCTGCGGCTGGGGCGCCAGCGCCCGCGCCAGGGCCACGCGCTGGCGCTGGCCGCCCGAAAGATAGCGCGGCAAGGCGCGGCGCAGCGCCTGCAGATCGAACTGCTGCACCAGCGCATCGATGCGCGCCTGCTCGGCCTCGCTGGCGCGCTTGCCGTGGCGGCACAGGCCAAAGGCCAGGTTCTGCTCCACGCTCATGTGCGCAAACAGCGCGTAATCCTGGAACACCAGGCCGACCTGGCGCTCGCGCGCCGGCAGATCGATGGCCTCGGCCGTGTCGAGCAGCGCCCGGCCCGCAACGCGCACATGGCCCAGCACATGCGGCACAAGACCGGCAATGGCCATCAGCACCGTGGACTTGCCCGAGCCCGAAGCGCCTATCAGCGCGGTGCGCGCGGTCTGCGAGGCAAAGCGCGCGTCCAGCACGAAGCTGCGCCCCGGCGAGTGCAGCGTCGTGCGCAGGTGGAGGTCAAGAACAGGAGTCATATCAATGCCTTGCCCGCAGCATGCGGCCGGAAACCACCAGCACCACCACGCAGACCACCGAGATCACCAGCGTCAGCCACAGCGCCTGGGCGTCGTTGCCGGCCTGTACCGCATCGTAGATGGCAATCGACAGCGTCTGCGTCTTGCCCGGCAGGTTGCCGGCAATCATCAGCGTTGCGCCGAACTCGCCCATGGCGCGCGCAAACGCCAGCATCAGGCCGGCGGCAATGCCGCGCAGCGCCAGCGGCAGCGCAATGCGCAGGAAGACCTCGGCCTCGCCCGCGCCCAGCGTGCGCGCCGCATGCAGAAAGCGGACGTCGACCTCCTCGAACGCCGCGCGCGCGGCCTTGTAGATCAGCGGCAGCGAGACCAGCGAGGCGGCAATCACCGCGCCCTGCCAGGTGAACATCAAGTTGATGCCGAACCAGCGGTCCAGATACTGGCCCAGCACGCCGTTGCGGCCTATCAGCACGATCAGGTAGTAGCCCAGCACCGTGGGCGGCAGCACCATGGGCAGCATCAGCAGCGCGTCGACAAGGTTCTTGCCGGCAAAGCGCCGCTGCGACATCCACCAGCCCAGCGCGATGCCGACGGCGCCGGCCAGCAGCGTCGCCAGCAGCGCGATCTTGAGAGTCAGCCAAAGAGGAGCAAGCAAGGCAGCAGGTTCCGATCAGGGCTTGGAGAAGCCGAAGCCCTCAAGTATCTGCTGGCCGGCGTCGCTGCGCACGAAAGCAATGAAGTCCTTGGCCAGCGCCGTGTTCTTGCTGGCGGCAACCTGGGCAATCGGGTAGCTCACCGGCGTGGCCGTGGGCACGGTGAGCGCAATGCGCGTCTTGTCGTTTTCAATCAGGGCGTCGGTGCGGTAGACAAAGCCGGCATCGACTTCGGCGCGGGCGACATAATTGAGCACCTGGCGCACGCTTTCGCCATAGATCCACTTGGCTTCAAGCGCCGCCGTCAGGCCCGCTTCCCGCACCGCAGCCATGGTGTAGCGTCCCACGGGCACGGAGCTGGGCGTGCCCGTGGAGATGCGCTGGTAGCCCGCGCCGCCCAGGTCGGCGAGCTTTTGCGGCACGGCCGTGGCGCTCGCGGGAACGATCAGCACCAGCGTGTTGCGCGCGAAATCGGCGCGCGAGCCCGTGGCCAGCAGATGGGCCTGGGCCGCGCGGTCCATGGTTTCCTGGTCGGCCGAGGCAAACACATCGACCGGAGCGCCCTGCCGGATCTGCGCGAGCAAGGGACCCGAGGCGGCGAAATTGAACGTCACCTTGCTGCCCGGACGGGTCTTCTCGAACGCCTGGCCCACGGCCTGGAAGGCATTGGTCAGGCTCGCTGCGGCCGAGACCACGACTTCCTGCGCGTAAACGGCAACGCAGCCCAGCGACAGGGCAGCAATCAGGGTGGCTTTACCAAGCCAGCGGGGAGAAGCGTGCATCTCGGGTCCTTGTAAAACGCTATTCTAAAATGGAATAGCGAACCTGCAGCAAAGGCTTGCAGATGTCCTGGCGCCTTGCTCGGTCGCACGGCACGCCAGCCAACGCATAGGCTGCTTGCGCAGGGGCTGCAGCCAGCGTTTTTAGCCGCTAAAAAAGCGCCGGTCCTAGGCCGGGCACAGCACGCGCAAGACCTTGGCCAGCGTCTTGACGGCCAGCTCGAGTTCATGCGGCGCGTGCGCGGCAAAGCCCATCAGAAAACCGGCCTCGTGCCGGCGCGAGGCATGCAGCGCGGTGAGCCCGAGCAGATCGATGCCGGCGCGGCGCGCGGCGTCCACGGCCGCGCGTTCGGGAATGTCGCGCACGAACACGCAAGGCATCTGCATGCCGCCGGCCGGCACGCGCGGCGTGACGAACTCGGCCAGGTGTTCGCGCACCAGCCGGGCCAGCACGTCGCGCCTTTGTGCGTAGACGGCGCGCATGCTGCGCACATGGGCACCGAAATGCCCGCCCTCGATGAAGCGCGCCAGCGTGAGCTGGGGAATGGGCGCGCTGTGGCCGTCAAGCAGCGTGCGCGCCACGGTCATGGGCGCGACCAGCGCCGGCGGCAGCAGCATGTAGCCGATGCGCAGGCCGGGAAACATCGATTTGGTGAAGGTGCCGATATAGATCGTGCGCTCGTGCGGATCCAGCCCCTGCACGCAGGACGTGGGCTTGCCCGCGTAGTGGAACTCGCTGTCGTAGTCGTCCTCTATGATCCAGCCGTCGTTGCGCCTGGCCCATTCAATCACCGCCAGCCGCCTGTCGAGAGCCAGCGTGGCCCCGGTGGGAAACTGGTGCGAGGGCGTGAGAAACACCGCGCGCGCCGGCTGGCCGGCCGCAAGCAGATGCTCCACGCACAGCCCGTCGTCATCAAGCGGCACGGGCACGCACTCCAGCCCGGCGGCATCAAAGGCCTTGCGCGCACCGTGGTAGACCGGGTCCTCGATGAAGATGGGCTCGCCCACATCGAGCAGCACCTGGGAGCACAGCGTCAGCGCCTGCTGGGAGCTGGTCAGCACCAGCACCTGATCGGCTGTGGCGCGCGCCCCGCGCTCCAGATTGAGGTAGTCGGCAATGGCGCGGCGCAGCGCCTGCATGCCCTGCGGCGGGCTGTGCAGCAGCGCGCGCGTGCCGTACTCCTTGAGCACCTGACGCTCCAGGCGCTCCCAGGTGGCCAGCGGAAAGCTGCGCGTCTCGGGCACGCCTGGCGCAAAGGCGCGCGGCGCGAGAAAGTCGCGCACTCCGCCGCCCGCAAACATCGCGCTGCCGCGCCGGCTCAGCCGCGCCGCGCCCGTGGGTTTCAAGGGCTGGGCCTGACCGGCGCCCGGCAGGCGCTGCGCGCGCGGCGACACAAAGCTGCCGCTGCCCACGCGCCGCTCGATGAAGCCTTCGGCGTCAAGCTGGCTGTACGCCGACTCGACGGTGTCGCGCGAAACCCCCAGCGACTGGGCCAGCGCGCGCGACGCGGGCAGGGGCCTGCCCACCTCCAGCGCGCCGTCAAGTATCAGTTGGCGCAGCGCGCGCTGCACGCGCGCGCGCAGCGGCAAGGCGCCGTGGGCGGGGTCGGCAATCCAGGCCTTGACGGATTCCAGAGGGGCATGTTTGAACAATTGGTCTGCATCTCGATAGGAAAGTGGCATGGAGTATCAGTCCATTTCAAAACTATAGTTTTTTACTTCCCATTCCTGTTTCGGAAGCCACCGGCCATGTCCTGCGTCCCTCCCCCCACGCCCCGTTCTCCTGTTCGCTGGAACGACTGTCTGCATCCCGCCGTCGCCGGCCTGATCTCGGTCATCGTCAACTACGGCGGCACCTTCATTCTGGTGTTCCAGGCCGCGCGGGTCGCGGGCCTGAGCCCCGAGCTCACGGCCTCGTGGGTCTGGTCCATCTCCATTGGCGTGGGCGTGACGGGAATCGTGCTGAGCTGGCACACGCGCGCTCCCGTCATCACCGCCTGGTCCACGCCCGCAGCCGCGTTTTTGGTGACGGCGCTGGCCACCACCCCCTATGCCGAGGCCGTGGGCGCCTACATGCTTTCGGCCGCGGCCTTTGTGCTGCTGGGGCTGTCGGGCTGGTTCGAGCGCGTCATCCGCTGGGTGCCGCCAGGCATCGCGGCGGGACTGCTGGCCGGCATCCTGCTGCAATTCGGCATGGGCGCGTTTGGCGGCTTGAATGTGGACCCTGTGCTTGCCGGGCTGCTGATCGTTGCCTATCTGCTGTTCAAGCGATTCTCGGCGCGCTATGCGGTGGTCGCCATCCTGGTGCTGGGCCTGGCCTTCTTGCTGCTGCAAGGCCGGGTCGATCTGAGGGGCCTGCGCCTGGAGCTGGCCGCGCCGGTCTTCACGCGGCCGGCGTTCTCGCTCAACGCCCTGCTGAGCGTCGCCTTGCCGCTGTTCCTGATCACGCTGACCGGCCAGTACATGCCCGGCATGCTGGTGCTGCGCAATGACGGCTTCAAGACCAGCGCCAACCCCATCGTCGCGCTCACCGGCCTGGGCTCGCTGCTGATGGCGCCGTTCGGCGCGCATGCCTTCAACATCGCGGCCATCACCGCCGCCATCTGCACCGGCCGCGAGGCGCACGAGGACCCGGCCAAGCGCTGGATCGCGGGCATTGCCGCCGGCCTTTGCTACATCGTCGTTGGCGTGTTTGGCGTGACGCTGGCCGCGGTCTTCATGGCCTTTCCGGCCACCTTCATCACCACGCTTGCCGGCCTGGCATTGCTGGGCACCATAGGCGCAAGCCTGGCCGGCGCCATGGCCGATGCGCGCACGCGCGAAGCCGCGCTGATCACCTTCCTGGCCTCGGCCGCGCAGATCACTCTGCTGGGCATTGGCGGCGCGTTCTGGGGGCTGGTGATCGGGCTGGTGGCCCATGCGCTGCTCAACGGCGGCGGGCCGCGGCCCGCGCCGCTGGCCGCCATGCCCGCCCTGCCCAAAGGAGAAAACTGATGCCCGAACTTCAAGCCACGCCCACCCGCCACGACCAGCATGGACTGTATCCCCAGGCCCGCACGCTCGAGGATTTCCAGCGCAATCTCGCCGCGGTGCAGGCGCGCATTGCCGCGGCCTGCGAGCGCGCCGGCCGCGACCGGGCCAGCGTGCGGCTGCTGGCCGTGAGCAAGACCCAGCCCGCGGCCAGCCTGCGCCTGGCGCATGCGGCAGGCTGCGCCATGCTGGGCGAAAACAAGGTGCAGGAGGCTTACGGCAAGTGGCAGCAGCTGCAGGATCTCGCCGCCCTGCAATGGTCCGTCATCGGCCATCTGCAGACCAACAAGGCCCAGCTGGTGGCGCGCTTTGCCGCCGAGTTCCAGGCCCTCGACAGCCTGCGCCTGGCCGAAGCGCTGGAGCGCCGGCTGCAGGCCGAAGGCCGTTCGCTTGACGTCTTCGTGCAGGTCAACACCTCGGGCGAAGCCAGTAAATATGGTCTGGCGCCAGACGACGTGGCGGCTTTCCTGCAGGCGCTGCCCGCGTTTGCCAGGCTGCGCGTGCGCGGACTGATGACGCTGGCGCTGTTTTCCAGCGATGCCCAGCGCGTGCGCCAGTGCTTCGTGCGCCTGCGCCAGCTGCGCGATCAACTGCGCGCCAGCGCGCCCGCGGGCATGGCGCTCGATGAATTGTCCATGGGCATGTCGGGCGACTTCGAGATTGCCATCGAGGAAGGCGCGACCGTGGTGCGCGTGGGCCAGGCCATCTTTGGCGCGCGCGCCCTGCCCGACAGCCACTACTGGCCCGCACCAGCGGGCTGCTGAAAAGCCGGCGCGCCTGCGCCTGCCCTCCTGCCCCCCTGCCCCCCTGCCCCCCTGCCCCCCTGCCCCCCTGCCCCCCCCAAATCCCGCAGAAAGATCTTTGCATGCCAACCACCTCTTCCCACCTGATGCGTGCCTATGCGCGCCAGCCGGTTTCCTTTGCGCGCGGCAGCGGCGCGCGCCTCTGGGACGCGCAAGGCGTGGAGTACCTTGACGCCATTGCCGGCGTGGCCGTGACCGGCCTGGGCCATGCCCACCCCGAAATCGCCGCCGTGATTGCCGAGCAGGCCGCCACGCTGCTGCACACCTCCAACGTGTTTCGCATTGAATGGCAGGAGCAGCTGGGCAAGCGCCTGTGCGCGCTCACGGGCATGGAGCAGGCGTTCTTTTGCAACTCCGGCGCCGAGGCCAACGAGGCCGCGCTCAAGCTCGCCAGACTGCATGCCCAGCGCCGGCAAATTGCCGCGCCCCGCATCCTGGTGATGGAAAACGGCTTTCACGGCCGCACCCTGGCCACGCTGTCGGCCAGCGGCAATCCGGCCAAGCAAAGCGGCTTCGCGCCGCTGCTGCCGGGCTTTGTGCGCCTGCCCTATGACGACATCGAGGCCGTGCGCGCCGCCGCGGCGCAGTCGACCGACATCGTCGCGGTGCTGATCGAGCCGGTGCAAGGCGAAGGCGGCATACGCGTGGCCGGCGCCGACTACCTGCGCGCGCTGCGCCAGCTGTGCGATCAGCATGGCTGGCTGCTGATGCTCGATGAGATACAGACCGGACTGGGGCGCACCGGCGCCTGGTTCGGCCACCAGCATGCGGGCATTGCGCCCGATGTGATGACGCTGGCCAAGGCGCTGGGCAACGGCTTTCCGATTGGCGCCTGCCTGGCACGCGGCGCGGCCGCCGATCTGTTTTCTCCCGGCCAGCACGGCTCGACCTTTGGCGGCAATCCGCTGGCCTGCCGCGTGGCCTGCGCCGTGCTGGACATCATGGCGCGCGAGCAGCTGCCGCGGCGCGCGGCCGTGCTGGGCGCCAGGCTGCTGGCGGGCCTGCGCAGCGCGCTTGGCGCCCATCCCCAGGTCATCGCGATTCGCGGCCAGGGGCTGATGGCCGGCATAGAGCTCGACCGCCCCTGCCCCGAACTCGTGGCACGCGCGCTCGAGGATGAGCGCCTGCTGATCACCGTGACCCAGGGCAGCGTGATCCGGCTGCTGCCCCCCTGATCTGCGACCCAGGCCAGATCGACGACATCGTGGCGCGCCTGGCCCGGCTGCTTTCAGCGCCCCGGCGCTGCAGCGATTCCCCGGCAAAGGCTGTTTCCCAGGCATGACACCGCCCCAGAGCCTTGAGGCCTTCGCTGCGGCAGCTGCACAGGCCGTCGCCCGCGAGGCCGGCCAGGGCTGGCGCTGTGCCGGCGCCAGCCGGTGAGCCGGTTTCAGCAAAATTGAAACAACTGTATGAATGTACAGATCCATGAAAGACCATGCCTTATCATTGAAGCCTGTGCTGGGTTTGCCGATGATCGGGCGCCCAGGACACGGCCGGAAAATTCCACCAAAGCTCGCCTTGAATTCCAATCCCTATTGCGTTCTTTACCACAGCCAAATCGCTCCCGGCGCGCCCATCAGTTGCGTCGCCGACATCGTCAAGACCGCGCGCGGCTTCAACAAGGACCACGACATCACCGGCATTCTGGTGTTCGATGGCCAGCGTTTTTTCCAATACCTCGAAGGCCCTAAAGAGGCCGTGATGGGCTTGGTGGTCGGCATTGCCCAGGACACCCGGCATGTGCACTTCCGGCTGCAGCACCAGGGCCCGTGCGCGCAAGAGCGCATGTTCAGGAACTGGTCCATGGCCTATGTGCTGGTCGACGATTCCGAGCCCCTGGCCGATCTGCACGGCATCGAAGGCGAGTCGGCAATGGACAAGCTGCGCTCACTGATTCCCCTGCTCGATATCGCCTGAGCGCGCTGCGCGGTTTCCGCTAGACTTGCCGGCATCGCGCCGGTTCGCCATCGTTTGCTCAGGAGTAGGCTTGCACAATGAAATCGTCAGAGATTGAAGATGACAGTGTCTTTGAAAGTGCCGCCGAGCTTTTCAAGGCCATGGCTGCGCCCATGCGGCTGAAGATCATCAGCGCGCTGTGCAATGGCGAGAAGAATGTCTCGGAGCTGCGTGCCGAGATCACCACCACCCAGCCCAACATGTCCCAGCATCTCAATACGCTGTACCAGGCCGGCATCCTGGGGCGCAGGCGCGAAGGCGTGAGCATCTATTACTTCATTGCCAACGAGAAAGTGGTGCACATGTGCCGCACGATCTGCGTGCAGATTGCCATCGACCAGAACTGAAGCTGGCGAGCAAAGGCGCCGCGGGCGCCTTTTGTGCTGGTTGTGCGGCTCAGGGCTTGAGATAGACAAAGCCTTCCTTGGCCTGCAGACGCGCGACCTCGGCCACGCCCGAAGGCACGACCTTGGTTTCCATCAGCAGCTTGCCGGCGTCGATGTTGCGGGTCTGCAAGGTGTTGTGGCAGACGCGGAAATCAACGCCGCGCGCGGCCAGCGCGCTGACCTGGCCGCTGAACTCGCGGCCCTTGCTGTCTTTCGCGTCGCTCAGCAGAAAGTCAATGCCCGGGCCATGGGTCACGACCACGATCTTGTCGCTGGGCGAGGCATTGAGCTCGTTGTTGATGTTGTTGAGAATCACGGCCGCGGTCTCCACGCCGGTGTTGACGTGGTAGACCACCTTGACGATGTCCTGGGCGGCGGCCACTGCGCTGCTGAGCGCGAAGGCAAGGGCAATGAGGGCTTTTTTCATCGGGTCTCTCCTGGGGTGCTTTGGGTCGTCAGGGAAAATGGCATGTCTTAAATATCACTACTGGCTTATATTAGCCGCGCACGACCATATAAAAATAGGGCAAGTGCTATTGCCTGGAACCACAGGCAGGCGCATGACCCGCTCAGTGGAGACAAGACCATGGCAAGAAACACGCTGGCCGCAGCCAGCCTCGCGCTGTTGATGATGATGGGCGCGGCGCCTGCGCAGGCCCACGAGGCGCCGGCCGCAGGCAAGCGCCAGGCCGGCGCCGCTGCCCCGATGCAGCTGCAGCAGGTGGCCCCCAATGCCTACTACGTGCAGGGCGTGTCGGCGCTGGGCTCGCCGGCCAATCGCAATTTCATCTCCAATGCGGGCTTTGTGGTTACCGACGACAGCGTGGTGGTGATCGATGCGCTGGGCTCGCCCGCGCTGGCCCGCGAACTGGTCGGGAAGATCCGGGGCGTGACGCCAAAACCCATCAGCCATGTGCTGGTCACCCACTACCATGCCGACCATATCTACGGCCTGCAGGTGTTCGAGGCCCTGGGCGCGAAGATCGTCGCCCATGCGCTGGCCAAGGAGTACATCCAGTCGGAAACCGCGCAGCTGCGCCTGCAAGCTTCGCGCAAGGACCTCGCGCCCTGGATAGACAAGAACACGCACATGGTGGCCGCAAGCCAATGGATTTCCGACGACACGCAGACGCTGCGCATAGGCGGCACGGACTTCGTGCTGCAGCACATGGGACCGGCCCATGCGCCCGAGGACACGGCGGTGTTCCTGCCGCAAGGCGGCGTGCTGTTCATTGGCGACGTGGTGTTCCGCAACCGCATTCCCTATGTGGGCCAGGCCGACAGCCGCCACTGGATTGCCG
>Ga0308157_10001796_pt1 | contig 40202 bp, 41 predicted proteins | sample PhyBR1_FD_201035 | JGI IMG/M metagenome (GOLD analysis project Ga0308157, IMG submission 201035) | Phyllosphere microbial communities from UC Gill Tract Community Farm, Albany, California, United States - DLSLB.R1 | ecosystem: Host-associated > Plants > Phyllosphere > Unclassified | place: USA... | reverse complement strand
ACGGGCGCTTCTGATGCTCTTCCTGCTGTCGGACGTCGGTGAAGAAGACGCGCCGACCCGCATACGACGAGGATCACACACCGTAATCGCACGCGAGCTTCTGCCTTACGGTGAGCGCGGTGCGTCGCTGCGGCAGCTGGCGGCAGACGACTTTGTCTCCACCAGCAGTTGCCCGGTCAGCCTGGCGACAGGGCCTGCAGGCACAGTGTTCCTGTGCCATCCCTTCCTTGTCCATGCGGCGCAGACGCACCTGGGAACTGAACCGCGCTTCATGGCCCAGCCACCCCTGCTGCCCCGAGGTGAGTTCGACCCGGCGTCGCCACCTTCACCCATCCAGATCGCCATTCGCCGAGCCTGCGGATTGGCCATGTGACTGGCCGCGCCCGAGGCGATCTTCCACCTCGGGCGCTTCCAGCCTGAGGCCCGCTTCCCACCCGAACCGGCTCCGCGATCAACCTCTTCTGGATCCCCCGGGCCCCTCTTGCACCGGGAGGCGCCCTATTCGGTCGAACCCGGTCCAGGCCTCCAACCGCTTGCAGCGAGGAAGGCCTGAGCATCCGAAAACTCAAGGATGTCCTTTAGCGCGACCGTCTTGTCGGCGGCCTTGTCGTAATAGCTTTTGGCGATGCGGTAGCCGACCCAGTAGCCGATGTCTGACGGCTTATCCTTGGTGGAATTATAGAACCACTCGGACAGGTCGGTCTTGTCCATATCCGCACTGAATGCGACCTCGATTTCATGCTCCCGCCCCCGGACCAGGGGCCCGAAATAGGTATATGCGGGACGACCGATCAGCACCTCGGTGACAAACTCGGCGCCGCCCTCAAGCAAGGCTGTTTCGAGAACGGTCAGGTCGGTCTTCTCTGTCAGTCCCGGGTTCTGCTGGGCATGAACATATTCGTGCACCAGGACGCCCACGAAACGGCTCTCGATGTCAGGCTCAATGAAGTCCGTTGCACACAGGGCTTCCAGCCCGACCTGTATGCCCGTGACCGAACTGCCGATGGCGACGGGGCGGCCGCGGCCCACAGCCAGGGTGACAGAGGGGAGACGAGCCTCGGGATAGAGGCTTACGAGTTTCGCCAGGGCTGCATCGACCTGGCCTTTGACCTGCGGCAGGACGCTCGAACACGCCCTGGCCTGTCGATAGATTTCCGGTCTCGAGACCATAGCTTCGGCGACGCGAACCGCCGTCGTGCGTCTGGCGTCGAAGAACGTGCGCAAGCCTGGCGATCCTACGTCGATATAGCCGGACTGGATCTGCTCGGCGGTCGGTCTGCCGTCGGTCGCATCGTAGAGACGATAGAAGAGATCGACGTCCGATATGTCGAGGGTCGCGCTCGACTGCGCCCAGACCGGACTGGACGACAGGCAGGTCAGAACCACGCTCGCCGTGAAAATCGATAAACGCATGTCCGTTTCTTTCGAATGTGGAGGCCGGGGCGCGCCGCTGTCCGGTCGCTGCTTCGTCAAGGCCGCCCATCGGAGACGCAGGGCGTGCAGGTTGGGCTTTGCGCCCTACAGATCCGCCTCCGGCGCAATGGTGTGGATCACCTCGCCGCTTGCGTTCAGGAACTCGATGGCTCCGAAGCCTTCTTCAGTCACCGTCAGACGCACACGCGGTTTGTCGTTCTTGTCCGATAGAGCCACCGTCGGCGTTCCGTCTGCAGCGACCGAAAGCTCCATCCGCGTGGGCGTCAGAACCCCAGGAACCAGCGCGCCGCCCAGTCCCGGGTCGCGGATCAGGGGCGGCGCCTGATTGATGACAAAGCTCACCGACCCGTCCGGGGATACCCGCCAGCCGATCGCGTCCATGGCCGGGTGGTCCAGGGCCAGGACGGCCGCGCCGCCTTCGATGTCCGCCGTGCCGAAGCCGCCGCGCTCGCTGCCCTTTTCATCATAGATGACCAGGCCCGCGACATCGAAGGCTCGCCTGTATTGAATGCCGTCGATGATCGGCGCCGGCGTTGTGCCGGCCAGGGTCATGCGGATCGTCCCGTCAGCGTCGACGATATCGATGCGTCGGGCGATGATGCGGTCATGATCCGGCGTAACGACACGCGTTTCCGGCGTGCGCGTCTCGATGATTTTTTCCAGCACCTCCAGCGAAGGTCGGCGCGGACTCTCCTGAGCGACGGTCGGCCCTGCGCAGATTACGGAGGCTGTCAGCACGAGCGGAAGCAGTTTCATTGGTGTTCTCCAGACGCGGGGCCGAGCCGCACGGCGGCAGGGGCTGTGAAGACCTCGCAGGCCAGGGTCAGCCGGCTGCGGAAGGCTTCGCGGCTTCATGCTCGCGGAACGGTTTCAGTTGATCAGCCAGGGCGCGCTTGAACGCCGGACGCGCCTCAGCCCGGGAGACATAGACGGCGAGCCGGGGAAAATCGGCGACGATGTCGGTGTGGCGCAGGTCGCGAAGGACATGGACCATCAGGATGTCAGCGGCGCTGAAACGGTCGTTGGCGAACCACTGACGCTCCCCGAGCGCCGCCTGCAACTCGCCCAGGCGGCTGCGCAGGAAGGCCACCGCCTCCGGTCGGCGAGCCTTGGCCCAGGCCTTGTCGGCGTGGAACAGGTCTATGCCGGCCAGCTCGGCGACGAAGGGTTCGACGCTGTTCATGGCCGCGAAGAGCCAGGTTATGACCATGGCCCGGCCCGCGTCGTCGGACGGCATGAGCTGGTCCGAGTGCTCGGCGATCCACAGGACGATAGCCCCGCTCTCGAACATCTCGACCTTGCCGTCGCTGTAGGCAGGAACCTGGCCGAACGGCTGAATGGCGCGATAGGCGGGCGTGGACTGGTCCTCAAACCCGATCAACCGGTCGTCATAGCCAAGCCCAGCCTCCTCAAGCGCCCAGCGCACGCGGATGTCGCGGACAGACCCCTGGGCGAAGGGCGGCACCCATTTGAATGCGGTGACCTGGATCATGTGACGTCCCTTCCCTCCCTGCCCGCGCCACTGGTCCACGCAGGCCTTGTTGACCAATGATTTGATATCAACATATAATCCGTCATGTCAAACGACGTTGCGCCATACAGACAGACCCTGCACATCCGCGACCATTGCCTGTGCCTTCACGCACAGCGGGCGGCGCGGGTCCTGTCACGCCGGTTCGACGACGCCTTTCGTCCCTACGGCATCACCAGCGGGCAGTTCTCGTTGATGAACGGCTTGAACCGCCCGGAACCCCCGACGATCGGCGCGGTCGCCGAGCTTCTGGCGATGGATCGCTCCACCGTGACAGCGAACCTCAAGCCGCTGGAAAAAGCGGGCCTCGTCTCGGTGTCCGTAGATCCGAACGATCGTCGTGGCAGGCGGGTCGCATTGACCGACAAGGGTCGCACGGTGCTGGGCGCGGCCACCCCAGTATGGATCAGCGAGCATGCGCTCATCGAGCGTGAAATCGAGAGCGGCGACGATTTGAGAAAAGCCCTGCTCGCCATCGCCTGACCTGGGCGCAATGACATCCTCGCAGGACGCGTGCGGCCTCAGATTCAGATCATCGCCCTGCCCTCGCGGCGCGCCTCTCGCCATTCCCGAAAGAAGGCCCGGGCGATGAAGAGAAGGACCGCCGCCACAATGACGGGCCAGACCAGGACGTAGGCGGTGAGCCAGAAGGCGCTCATGATGGACTCCTAGTTTGAGGACGAAGAAGGCGCGACGTCGAAGTCGCCGGTGCGCGCAGCGATCCGGTCGAAGTCAAAGGCCGTGCGATTGCGGAAGGACAGCAGGACACAGACGATCGTGCTGACCGCATAGGCGATCAGCGAACTGCTCAGCACGGCGTACTGGTGCAGGAAGCCGATCGCGAAGGGGGCGACAGCCAGGGTCGCGACCACGCCGACGATCCGCGCCGCCCGCGCTCCAAAGAAGCCGAAGGTCATCAGCCCCGCCACCACCCCGACGCCGATCACCGCCAGGACGTCGAAGGCGTAGGCGGTGACGCCCTCCATGGGCAGCCAGCCGAAGCGAACGGGAACGAACAAGGCCAAGGCCGCCAGGACCGATAGCGAGAAGGCCCGGTTCGTCACCTTGTTCCAGTAGAAGCTGGCGATGACCGGGAAGACCAATGCGCCCCAGACGGCGCCCACCAGGACCAGAAGATCCAGGATGTTCATCCGACCGCCCGCGAAATAGAGGGCGGCGGCGGTGGCGGCGACCATGGTGACCCGGCCGATCAGCAGCATGGTCCGCGGGTTGGCCTTCCTGCCGGACGCCTGCCGTCCATAGACGTCCGCCATCATGATCGACGACAGGGCCGACAGGTCGGAGTCCGCCGTCGAGGCCAGCGACCCGATGATCATGATGAAGAAGACGCTGAGCAGAACAGGGCCCAGGTATGTCCCCGCCAGTTGAGGGATGAGGTTATTCACATCGCCGTCCATCGGCGCGATGCCGACATAGAGGGCGACCACCCCCAGCATGCCCACGCCGATCACCGTGGCGCCGTAGCCGATAGTGGCGATGATGAAGGTCGGCTTGATCAGGTCCTCGCGCACGGCGAAGAGGCGCTGGGCGATGGTCTGGTTGCCGATGGCGTAGGCCAGGACGGCGGCGATATAGGGCGCGCCCTGATTGAAGAAGGCGTCCGACGAGAAGAAGGAGCCCTGCTGCGGCGTCAGGTTGGCGGCCCCTTCGATGAAGACCGCCGGCCCGCCCACCGCGAAGAAGACCGCCGGGATAATGATGACCACGGCGCTCAGCATGGCGCAGACCTGGACAAAGTCGGTCAGGACAGAGGCCCGGAAGCCGGACCACAGCGTATAGAGCAGCACGCCCCCAGCGATCACCGCGATCCCCTGGCTGAAGCTGAAGGGCGACAGCATGGCGATCAGCGCGCCGCCCGCGATGAAGTTGGACGTCAGGCTGATCAGACTGCCCAGGACGTTGGAGCTGGCCAGCATCAACTGGCTCGACCGTCCATGGCGCGCATACATGACCTCGGCCAGGGTATGGGCCCGAGGCGCCACGGCGCGGATCCGCCTGCCGTAGGGATAGATGAACAAGATCATCAGCGCGCCCCACAAGCCATAGTGGATGGGCCCTGACACGCCGTAGATGTAGCCCGAGGTGGCCGAGGCGTACATCGACGCGGCCCAGATCCAGGTGGCGGTCATCGAGGCCGCCGAAACCCCCAGGCCGATGCCGTTTCCGGCCGTCATATAGCCGTCGGCGTTCTCCTTGCGTCGGCTGATGGACAGCGAGATCAGAAAGGTCCCGCCGAAGAAGATCGCCAGCAGGGCGACCGTCAGCGGTCCGCCCAGTTGATGAAGTTGTATGTCGCCCACGCCTGTCCGCGCTCCTGTCTATCTGGAGGGTCCGCCACAGCTCGCCCATGAGCGCACGTCGCAAGGGATCGCGCCGCGCCAGGCGCCGGCGGACGATCGTTTCACAGGTGCGCAAACGTCCGACCCCGGCCAGACGCGAATGATGACGGCGCCGTCGATGCAGCGCCGCATGCAGCCGCCTCGTGCAGGCCGCGTGAAGACCATAGATTGGATACGGCGACGCTGAGATAAACTTTTTGTGCGGCGCAGTAGATACGGCCTAAAAATTCAGGTTGAACGCAATCCACTCCGCAGCGCCATAAGTCGACAGACAAAGGACTTGCGCGCCGTCAGACACAGACATCTCAAGCGATTTTGAAGCGCCAAAATAATATCCATACCCTGCGTTCGAACCCACCAACCATTGACTCAAACGCCCCTCACCCCCTGAGCGCACCACTGAACGAAACCAACTGCGGCTGACGTGCGAGCCGATCGTTGATCCCGCCCGGGAAGGCCTGTCTCAGAAGCCGAAATCAATCTGATCCGGATGCAGCGGACGCCGCTTGCGAACCCGATCCGGCGACACGCGCAAGGGAGGCTCGGACGGCTCCAACGCGGGGACCGCCGCGGGCGCCTCCCCAGTCGTTCGCCTTGCGCGAGGCCCCGTCCCCGGAAGACGGGGCCGCGCGGGCGAGCGCAAACGCCCTGGAGGCCGCGCCCGCTTCCAGGCCGTCAGCTCGCTTTCCCACCAGCCGACACGACCCGGCGAAAGCGCGACGGGATGCGGGAAGGCGCCGGTCTGCTGCAGGCGCCAGGCTGTCGACCGGCTCAGACCCGTCATGTCGTGCACGATCGCCCAGGCCAGCAGGCGGTCCTCAGGCCCGCCGGCCGCCGCCGCATCGTCCTCGCCTTGCTCAGCCACGGCGACGCGCCTGGGCGGCCGCGGGCGCCCCGCTTCGCACCTCGGAAATCTGGGACAGAGCCCAGTCCCGAAGGAGTCCTCTTGGATAGTATGGCCTGGCCCGGACGTGCCGACAGGACGGACCATCGCCGCCGACCGACCAGAGCCGCGCCAGGGTGGCCGGCTTCAGCCGCACCCCGAATTGCGCCAGATAGGCGGAGGCCTCCTTGCGCGTGAGCAGGTCGTCGTCGCCGCCTTCGGCCGCCCCCATGACACGAGCCTCGATCATCCGCCGCCCTCCGGGCTTCGACAGGCGCGCGACGAACGCACCTCGCGGCCGGCGGCGAGCGCCAGATAGCAGGCGATCACGGTCTCGACGTAGGCGCGGGTCTCCGCGATGTCCGGCACGCGCCCGAGGCGGGCCACCCGGCCAGGCCCGGCGTTATAGACCGGGGCGTGGTCGATCGTGCCGTCAGCCCTTAGTTCCTCGCGGATCAGGATGTTGCGCTTGTTGAGATAGAGGGCCCGAAACTGTTCTCGCGGGGCATGGGCCAGGGAGAGGCGCAGATAGGTCAAGAGCGCGCTCCAGGACGAGAGGACGGGTCGCCTGCAGGCCTCGGCCCGGCCCATGGCCAGGGCCAGGGCCCTGACGCTGGCGAAACTGGCCACAGCCCCGGGCGGCAGACCGGCTCGCGCCAGGGCGGCGGCGTCCGCGGCCGCCACCCCCGCCAGCCCCCCAAAGGCCGTGATCAGGGCGGCGGCGGCGTCCCGTCCCGACCCCGGCAGCTCCCGCTGCAGTAGGGCCGACAACAGGTCCAGATCCGCCGCCTCCTCATAGGGTGTAGCCGAAATGGTGCAGTCGAAAGCGACGAGCGAAGTCATGGCGTATTCCTCCCTGCGCTCCCGAGCGGAGCGCCCCCGAGCGCCCTTTCCTTCTCTCCGGTCCGAGGACGCAATCCTCGCCCGGCCCAGGGCGGCGATCAGACCCGGCACACGCCCCGTTCACCTGTTCGCCCTAGGCTGGGCGCATGAGACGCTTCAGACCCTCGCGCCCCGCAAGAATGCGTCGCCGCGACCGGCGCTTCCTGGCCGTGACGGCGCTGGTCGCCGTGGCGGCCTTCCTCGTCACCCTGAACTGGCCCCAGGCCGAAGGGCTGTTGAACCCGCCCGCCCCGTCGCCGCCCCTGCCGTTGACGCCTGCGACGGCTTCGCCTCCGAGGGCGCCGACCGCCGGCGCCGCCTTCCCGTGCGTGGTCGACCATGTGAACGACGGCGACACCTTGCGATGTCGCGACGGGGTCCGCGTCAGGCTGCACGCCGTCGCCGCCCGTGAAGCCAACGAGACCTGCTCCCCCGGCCATCCCTGTCCCGCCGCCAGCGGAGCGTCGGCCACGGCGGCGCTCAACCGTCTGGCCGCCGGCAAGACCCTGACGTGCGACCCCGTCGGCCGCAGCTACAAGCGCATCACCGCCATCTGCCGCACGCCCGAGGGTGAGGAGATCAACTGCGCCATGATCCGCAGCGGGACCACCCTGGTCTGGGACAGGTTCGACCGGCAGCATCCGATCTGCCAGGGCTGAGGGAAGATCAAAGCGCGATCCCCAAGAACGACTGGCCCCGGTACGGCCGGCGACGAATTCCCATTCGAGACGCCTACGCCAGGGCCCGGCGGGTTTCTGCTCGTACTTTTGCCCGACGCCAGCCGATCCTGCCCGTCTGCGCGACCCCCACGCCTGCGAGCTCGGACGAGGCATGGATCAAACAGTCGCACCCCTCGCATCTCACGAAGACATTGCCGCCGAAATCCGAGCCTGATAGTCGTGAGGCGCTCAGTTGTTCCAGGGAAAAGGAGGGCATGATGATCGACAAGACCACGCCCGTCCGTACCTTCCTGAAGGTCTTCGGCCGCCTCGGCCGCTGACGCTCCCTAGCGGCTCTATGCGTAGCCGCGCTCCTGATCATCGCTGACACAAGGACCGCGCGGATCTGCGCGGTTATTTCTCATGACCGACCATGACGACGCCGACGCGCGCCTGCGCGCGTCCGTACTGCGCACCGTCCTCGCCTTCACCTTCCGCCTGTGGCGCCGAACCCCCTTGCTGGCCGCCGCCTGCGCCGGGACGATGCTGCTGGCGACCCTCACGGAAGTCTTCGCGCCGCTCTACGCCGGGCGCATCATCGACGCGGCCGGCCGGGGCGATGTCAGCGCCACCTGGGCGGCCTTCGCCGTCATCACCGCCCTGGGCGCCGCCATGGTCGTCTTGCGCCACCTCGGCTGGTGGGCGATCACGCCCCTGACGCTGAAGATGATGCAGGACGTGACGCAGGAAGGCTTCGCGCGCGTCCAGCGACTGTCGACCGACTGGCACGCCAACGCCTTCTCGGGCTCGACCGTCCGACGCATCACGCGGGGCATGTGGGCGCTCGACACCCTGAACGACGTGCTGCTGCTCTCGCTTCTGCCGTCGCTGACGGTGCTGGCGGGGACGGTCATCCTGCTGGCCTTGCACTGGCCGATCCTGGGCCTGGTGATGGGCGTCGGCGCCATCGCCTACATAGCCCTGACTGTCGGCCTGGCGACACAGGTGCTGGCGCCGGCCGCGCGACTGTCGAACCAGTGGGACACCCGGATCGGCGGCATACTGGCCGATGCGATCGGCGCCAACGCCGTGGTCAAGGCCTTCGGCGGCGAAACGCGCGAAGAGGCCCTCCTGGCGAAGACCGTCGCCAAGTGGCGCAAGCGAACGCACCGGACCTGGATGGCCTTCACCTGGGCCGGCTCGGGACAGATCGCGCTTTTGTGGCTGATCCGCCTGGCGGTCACGGCCGTGGCGCTGTGGCTGTGGATGCGCGGCCAGGCCAGCGCCGGCGACATGGCCTATGTCATCACCAGCTATCTGGTCCTGAACGGCTATCTGCGCGACATCGGCATGCATATTCACCAGCTTCAGCGTTCGGTGAACGAGATGGAGGAGCTCGTACAGCTTCACCAGGAACCGCTGGGCGTCCCCGACCGCATCGAAGCTCAGCCGATCCGGGTCAGGGACGGCGCCATCCGCTTCGACGACGTCACCTTCCACTACGCGGGACAGGAAAGGCCGTTGTTCCGAAACCTCGACATCGCCATTCCTGCGGGTCAGCGCGTCGGGCTGGTGGGACGCTCAGGCTCGGGCAAGACCAGCTTCGTCAAGCTGGTCCAGCGCCTCTATGACGTCAATGAAGGCCGGGTGATGATCGACGCACAGGACGTGGCCCACGCGACCCAGGCGTCCTTGCGCCGGCAAGTCGCGATCGTGCCGCAGGAGCCGATCCTCTTCCATCGCTCGATCGCTGACAACATCGGCTACGGCCGTCCCGGCGCCACACCCGAAGACATCCAGCGGGCCGCGCGCTTGGCCAATGCGCACGATTTCATCGCCCGCCTGCCGAAGGGGTATCAGACCCTGGTGGGCGAGCGGGGGGTCAAGCTGTCCGGGGGTGAACGCCAGCGCGTGGCCATCGCGCGGGCCTTCCTGGCGGACGCGCCGATCCTGATCCTGGATGAGGCGACATCCAGCCTCGATTCCGAGAGCGAGGCGGCGATCCAGGAGGCGATGGAGCGGCTGTTGATCGGCCGCACCGCCATCGTCATCGCCCACCGGCTGTCGACCGTCCGGGCGCTGGACCGCATCCTTGTCTTCTCAAGCGGCGAGATCGTCGAAGACGGAAGCCATGACGACCTGCTTCAGGCCGGCGACGGTCACTATCGGCGCCTGTTTGAGCGTCAATCGGGGAAGACGCCTGAGATCATAGAGTAGGCCAAGACGACGAGGGCGTCATTGCGACGGGCGCCCTCTTCGACGCCAGGGCGCGAGCGAAAAGCGCTGAGGCGTTCGTGTGAAGCCCCCCGCGCAACCCTCAATGATGCCCCAGCGCGCGAGGCCCGATCGAAGGGTGGAAGAGCCCACTCCACCCCAGCCCTTTGTTCAGATGTCAGACGACGAAATCCGCCTGCAGCGCGCTTTTCGGTGACCGGACTCGGCATAGACGAGGCGCCGTAGACGATCCCTTGCAGCGGCGACAGATCACGGCTGTCCAGCTCGGGACGCTCCAACAGCATCTGCAGCATGGTCGGGACCAGGCTGGACCTTCCTGGGAGCGAGCGTCGTCGCCGGCATAGCCGCTCTCGCCGCACTGGTTCTGGGCGATCGACCGGTCGAGAGACTGCGGCCAGTGGTCGCGACCGCCCCTTGGACATTGAGAAACGTTCTCAATCCAACTACCGCCAATCTGTCTTTAGCTGGAGAGGCGCCATGAAGCTTCGCATCGTCACACTCGCCGCCGTCGCCCTGAGCGCCCTGTCGCTCGCGGCCTGCGGCCAGAAGGAAGGCTCCGCCGACAAGGCTGGCGAGGCCGGGGTGCTGAACCTCTACACTGCTCGCCACTATGACGCCGACCAGAAGCTCTACGATCTGTTCGCGCAGAAGACCGGCATCGACGTCAAGCGCATCGAGGGCAAGCCCGACGAACTGATCGCCCGCATGAAGGCCGAGGGCGCCAACAGCCCGGCCGATGTCTTCATCGCCGCCGACGCGGGGGCCCTGTGGCGCGCCCAGGACGCGGGCCTGTTCCAGGCGGCCGACTCCGACAGGCTGAACCAGACGATTCCCGCCAACCTGCGTGCGCCCGACGGCCAGTGGTTCGGCTTCTCGCGCCGCGCCCGCGTGGTGGCCTACGACCCCGCCAAGGTGAAGCCGGAGGAGATCGACGACTACGCCAAGCTCGCCACGCCCCGCTTCAAGGGCAAGCTCTGCGTCCGCTCGGGCGACAACGTCTATAATCTGTCCCTGGTCGGCGCCCTGATCGAGGCCTGGGGGCCCGAACGCGCCCAGCAATGGGTTGAAGGTGTCGTCGCCAATCTGGCGCGCCCGCCCGAAGGCGGCGACCGCGACCAGATTCGCGCCGTGGCGGCGGGAGTCTGCGAAGTCGCCCTGACGAACAGCTACTACTTCATCCGCATGGCGTCCGGCGACGACGCCGGCGACCGCCAGATCGCCCAGAAGCTCACCCTAGGCTTCCCGTCGCTGGACGGCCAGGGTTCCCACGTCAACATCTCGGGCGGCGGCCTGGCGGCCCATGCGCCCAACCGGGAGAACGCCGTCAAGTTCCTGGAATTCCTGGCCTCGCCGGAAGCCCAGGCCATCGTCACCCAGTCCAACTTCGAGTTCCCGGCCGTGGCTGACGCTGCCCCGGCCGAAGCGGTCGCGCCCTACGCCGGCTTCAAGGCCAACCCGATGTCTGTCGCCCGCTATGGCGTGCTTCAGGCCCAGGCCCAGTCGATGATCAGCGCGGCGGGCTGGCGATAAACACGCCCCCCGTCAGCCAGGGCCAGAAGGCCCGCCGCGCTGGTCGCGGCGGGCCTTCGTCGTTACGCCTGATGGCCATCGGCGCGGCCGTGGTCGCCCTGGCGCCTCTGGCCGGCGTGGTCTGGGCCGCGATGCAGCCTGGCATGGCCGACATCGCCGCCAAGGACATCGCGCGCTACGCCGTAACCTCCGGCGTTCTGGCTTTAGGCGTAGCGGCGACGACGGCGGTCGTCGGCTCTGTGGCCGCCTGGCTGACGGCCATGCATCGGTTTCCGGGACGGGACGTCTTCGCCTGGGCCCTGGCCCTGCCTCTGGCGGCGCCCGCCTTCGCCCTGGCCTATGCCTATGCCCAGTTGTTCGACGTGGCGGGGCCGTTGCGGATGTGGATGCGACCGAGCCTGGGCTGGGATCTGCCCATACAGATGCGCTCGGTTCCGGGCGCGATCTTCGTCCTGACCTGCGCCTTCTATCCCTACGTCTTCCTGGCCATGCGCGCCGCCTTCCTGAACCAGTCGGTGCATCCGCTGGAAGCCGCGCGCACCCTGGGCTGTTCGGCCTGGCAGGCCTTCGTCCAGATCGCCCTGCCTTTGGCCCGGCCAGCATTGGCCGCCGGCATGGCCCTCGCCGTCATGGAGACCCTGGCCGACTATGGCGCGGTGCAATTCCTCAGCGTCCAGACCCTGACCACCGGCGTGGTGCGAGCGTGGTCGGTCTATGGTTCTCCGGCCTCGGCCGCGCGCTTCGCCCTGCCCCTGTTGGCGACGGCAGCCGTCCTGCTCTGGCTTGAGCGCTGGGGCCGCAAGGGACGCAGCTTTGAGAGCAGCCACGCCCGCTATCGCCCCTTGCAGTCAGAGGCCCTGACCGGCTGGCGAGCCGTCGCCGCCACAGGCTTCTGCCTGATATTGCTGACCCTGGCCCTCATCCTGCCGGTCGGCTTCCTGCTGATGCGGTCGCTTGAAATCACGCCCGACTGGTCGCGGCTGCTTTCTGCGGGAGGACGCAGCCTGATCATGGGCGGACTGGGAGCCGGAGCTACGGTGATCCTGGCGACGCTTCTGGCGCTGGGCGCGGCGCGCCTGCCGGTCACCGCGCGTATCGCCAGCCTGGGGTACGCCACGCCCGGCGCCGTCATGGCCATCGGCCTTCTGGCCCCGGCCGCCGTGCTGTGGCGACTGTCGCCTGGCGCGACCTCCGGCATAGGCGTCGGCGTGGCCCTGCTCACCTACGCCTATGCCGCGCGTCTGATGGCGGCCGCGCTGGAACCCATTGAGGCCGGCTTCTCCAAGGTCACCCCCGCCATGATCGGGGCCGCCCGCAGCCTCGGCCGCAGCGAGACCGGCGCCGCTCTCGCCATCCAGTTGCCCATCGCGCGCGGCGCCCTGCTGACCGCCGCCCTGATCGTCTTCATCGATGTGCTGAAGGAACTGCCCGCCACCCTGATCCTGCGCCCGTTCGACTTCGACACCCTGGCGGTGCTGGCCTCCAACTACGCCAATGACGAGCGGTTGCCGCAGGCGGGGTGGCCGTCGCTGATGATCATTGTCCTGGCCCTGCCCGGCGTGATCTGGCTGACGCGCAAGATCGCCGCCTCCCGTCCCGGAGCCCCACGATGACCCCCGCCCTGACCTTACGCGGCGCCACGCGGCGTTTCGGTGCCCGCCTCGCCGTCGAGGGCGTCGATCTGGACCTGCACGCCGGTCGCATCACCGCCCTGCTCGGCCCGTCCGGCTGCGGCAAGAGCACGCTGTTGCGGATGATCGCCGGGTTGGAGCCGATGGACGAAGGAACCATCCACGCCGAGGGCCGGCTGTTGTCCGAGCCTGCGCGCTCGACCCCGCCCGAGGCGCGCGGCGTCGGGCTGGTGTTCCAGGACTACGCCCTGTTCCCGCACCTCAACATCGCCGACAACGTCGCCTTCGGGTTGAAGGGCCTGCCCCGCGCCGAGCGCCGCCGCACGGCCCTGGAATGGCTGGACACCGTGCATCTGGCCGACAGGGCCGACGCCTGGCCGCACATGCTGTCGGGCGGAGAGCAGCAGCGCGTGGCCCTGGTGCGCGCCCTGGCCCGGCGGCCGCACACCGTCCTGCTGGACGAGCCCTTCTCCGGCCTGGACCGACATCTGAAGTCCGAGGTGCGCCAGACGCTGATGAGCGCCCTGCGCGCCGCCGACGCCGCCGTCCTGATGGTCACTCACGATGCTGAAGAGGCCCTGCTGATGGCCGACGATCTGGTCTTGATGGACAAGGGCCGCATCTTGCAGATCGGCGCGCCGGACGACGCCTATCTGCACCCCGTTTCGCCCGCCGCCGCGCGGCTGCTGGGAGAAGTCGAACTGCTCCCGGCCGAGGTTCGGGCAGGTGCAGCGACAACAGCCTTCGGCCCCTTGCCTGCACCCGACGCGCCCGACGGCCCCGCCTGGGTGATGATCCGCCCCGGCGACGCCTTCATGGGGACGGAAGGAGCGCCTGCGACCGTCGGCGCCATCGCCTTCGGCGGCCCCTTCACCGAGGTGAAGCTGCTGGCCGGGAGCCAAACCCTGAGGCTCCGGATTGCGGGACCAGCCCCCTCCATCGGCGAAATGGTCCGCGTGACGTTCAACGCCGCCCGCGCGCGCATCTATCCCCGCGCCTGAGCGGCAATCGGCACGGTCCCCCGGCGTCCAGAGCCTCAAGTCGCGAGAGCCTCGGTGGGATTGAGCGGACTACCTGGCTTGAATGCGCCCCCGCCGCTACCGCCCCAAAGGCGCGTTCGCTGAAAACACGTTATCCATGCAGGCATGGACCTGCGCCTCGACCCAGGCGACGAAACCGGCCGCCGCCGAGCCGCCCGGCGCCGCCTGAAGGAGATAGAAGGCGCGCTCGCGGGACAGGGTATCGGGCGACAGCCGGACGAGCGCCCCCGAGACCAGGTCGTCGTAGCAGACGATATCCGGCAGCAAGGCCATGCCCTGCCCTGCTCGCGCCGCCGCCAGCTGAGCGCCGGTCTCGCGAAACTGAATGACGGTTCCGGGTCCCTCGCCAAACCCGGGCCACATCCCCCAGTGACGGCCGATGCGCGGCCGCTCCGCCGTGACGACGCCTTCGCCGCCGTCCCGCGACGGCGCGGAGACAGCGATGAGCCTCTCATCGTGAAGATGACGGGAGCCGACGGGCGGTGCAGCCTTCGGAGCCAGAACAATGGCGACATCGCAGCCTGCCAGGCTGCGGTCTTCGCGGTCGAGTGTTTGCACATTGAGATCGAGCGCACCCGACAGGGCGGTGAAGTCAGGCAGCCGGGCCAGAAGCCAATTGTTCAACACCGACCTGACGCAGCCGATCTTCAGGGCAGCTGGAACGACCTCCCGGACCTGGGCCGTGGCGGCCGCGATACGGTCCAGGGCCGGAGCCACGGCGTCCCGGTAGGTCCTCCCCGCCGCCGTAAGCTCTACACGGCCTACGCCCCGCGCGAACAGCGGCGTGCCCAGTTGATCCTCCAGGCTGCGTACGGCCTGGCTGACGGCGGACTGGGTGAGATTGAGGTCCCTCGCGGCCTGGGTGAAGGATCCGGATTGCGCCGTCACCACAAAGGCCTTCAGCGCGGAGGTCGGCGGCAGGCGCGAGGAAACCATGCCCCATAAGTATCCCTAATACCCCCTATCGTAAACATGCGTTTGCCCAGCGACCGGGCGGATGTCAGTTCCGGCCCATGACCCAGGCCGCCAGCCTCACAGCACTCGGAACCTTCGCCCTCCTATGGTGGGCGCAGGTCGCGGTTCCGGGCCCGAACTTCGTCAGGATCACCAATGCGGCCCTGTCGTCCTCCCGCCGGGCCGCCATGTCGACGGCCGCCGGCGTGGCGTCAGGGAACGCCTTCTGGTGCCTGGTCGCCTTGACCGGAGCCGCTGTCTTTCAACAGCGCCCCGGACTCCGGCTGATGATCACGGCCTGCGGCGCCGCCTACTTCGCCTGGCTCGGCCTGCAGATGCTCTGGCGCGCCCTAACAGCCAGACCGGCGGAAACGGCGCCCGATACGCGCGCGTCAACCCACAGAACCTTCTGGCAGGGCCTGGCCTCAGCCGGCCTGAACCCCCAGGCCCTGGTCTATTTCACCGCCGCCATCATGGGCGGCTTTCAGGATATCAGCCCAAGCCTCGGCATGGCCCTGATCCTCATCGTGCTGGCCGTCACCCTGGCCTGGTACGAGTTGCTCACCCGCCTTCTGGACAGCGCCGCCGCCCGAAACGCCTTCAGACGCCTGAGGCCGCTTCTGGAAGGCGTGTTCGGCGCCCTGCTTCTCGCAGGGGCCGTCAAACTGACCCTCTCCCTTGTGAAAACCTGACCGCCCCATGTTCGAAATCACCCCGAAAATCCTGGCCTTCCTCTTCGCCGCAGCGGTCGCGGCGGGCTTTATCGATGCGATCGCCGGCGGCGGCGGCCTCATCACCATTCCGGCGCTTCTGGCCGCCGGCGTCGCTCCGGTGGCCGCCATCGCCACCAACAAGGTCCAGGGCAGTTTCGGCACGGCGGCCGCGACCTGGACCTTCTGGCGCAAGGGACGGATCGACTTCACCCTCCTCAAGTGGCCCTTGATCGCTGCAGTGGTCGGCGCGGTTCTGGGAGCGATCACCGTGTCCTTCGTCGACACGACCTGGCTGATGGTTCTGCTGCCCGTGCTCCTCATAGGGATCGCGGTCTACTTCCTGGTCGGCCCGAAGGCGAGCGACGAGGATGTCCACGCCCGGCTCACGCCCTTCGCCTTTGGAGCCATCGCAGGCGGGATCGGCTTCTACGACGGCTTCTTCGGCCCGGGCGCCGGATCCTTCTACGCCCTGGCCCTGGTCACCTTGCTGGGCATGGGCCTGACCAGGGCCACGGCTCACACGAAGGCGCTCAACTTCGCGAGCAACTTCATTTCCGTGATTGTGTTCGCCATCGGCGGCCATGTGCTCTGGGCGGTCGGCCTGATTATGGCGATCGGCCAGGTCCTCGGCGGATGGTTGGGCTCTCACGCCGCGATGCGGTTCGGCCCCAGACTCATTCGTCCGCTCCTGGTCGTGATCTGCCTCGGCATGGTGGCCAAGCTGCTGTCCGATCCCGCAAACCCCATCAGACTTTGGATTTCGAACAGCCTCTGACGCTCAACCGGAGCGCAGACGACCACCCGCAGCACAGCGGTCCTTCTCTTCGTCTCTCAGAGGGGCCAGGCTTTCCGAGAGCGCCGACAGGCAGTAGTCGGACCAGGCCTTTTGCGCAGGGCGTCGCGCCGCCGATACGCCCTCTCGGTCCCGTCGCCGGTCACATGCGCCAGGCATTCCTCGATAGTCTCGATAGAGAAGCAGGTCAGAAGGCCAAGGGCGCCGTCTGCCATAGGACGCCGATCCCGGCGACCAGAGCCCCTGTCAGGCCCACGCGCCGCTCCCATGCCTCCTCGCCGGAACCCTCGCGCCTCCCCCTGCCGAGCCAGACCGCCAGGGCGATGACGGCGAGCAGGCAGGCCATGCTGAAGGCCAGTCCTATCCAGCGCGCGCTCCCGGCCTCGCTCGACGACCAGACGTCGGCGGCGCTGGAAATCAGATAGATCCCCACGAAGTGCAGAGCCCAGATCAACAGGCCGCCGGTCATCCTCACCCAGCGCCTCATGTCCCGCCGCCCGGGAAGAGGCGGACCAGGAGGATGACGCCGATCGCCTGGGCTGCGGTGAAGGCGAGGAAGAGGCTGATCAGGTCCACCGTCGAAGGGCGTTCAGACGCTAGGCGGCCGAACAGGCGCCTCAGCATGACATAGAGGCCCATCAAGCCGCCGATGGCCGCGAAGGTCCCGGTCCAGCTGAGCAGGGCGTAGACCGACGCCCCCTGGCTGGAAGCCTCCGGCCGCAATCCAGTCGCCCACCACGCCCTGCCCTCCAGGATCGACGCCGCGATCGCCGCCACGGAGGCGAGCACCAGCAAGCCGGCTGCCGCCGAAACCGACCCGGCGCGCGCCATTCGCACGGTCCGCGGCGCTACGACGGCGCAAAGGCCGGCCACGACGAGCAGGCCGACGGACGCCATGAGCGAGCTGACGGCCGGAGGAGCCTGCCATAGGTCCGGTCGTCGGCTCCACAGGAAGACATAGGAGAATGCCGCCAGCAGGCAGACCATGCCGCCGACGATCAGCACGATCACCATGGCCCACCAGCCGTGACTGGACGGACCGGACACATAGTTGGGCACGCGGATCGACGCCCCGATGTCGGTCGTCTTACGGGCATGAGGCGCATCCAGGAACCAGCACCAGCGCATGATGCAATAGACGGCCAACACGCCGCTGATGACGGCGGCCGCATAGGCCTGGATGGTCAGGATCAGGAAGAAGCCCGCCGTGAAGACCGCCCCGAACACATGCCAGGCCGATGGTCTCGGGATACGCAGCACATATTGCGGCTCGGCGTTCAGCGGGCTGGTGACCAGGGTCTGGCGCTCGCCCCGGGCCGCGCCCGGCAGGAAATAGCGGCCCGCCGCCACGTCCTTGGCCAGCCCCTTCTGTTCCCACAAGGGATAGAGGCTCTTCACCACCGGGATCGACCGCACCGAATAGAAGCCGCTGGGCAGCCACTCCAGGCCAGGGCCGCCGTGGATGTTGCCGGCCTCGCGCGGACCAAAGGGCCGGTAGTTGCGGACCATGTCGACGACCCACAGCAGCACCGCCAGCCCGAACATGAAGGCTCCGAGCGTCGAGACGAGATTGGGAAGGTCCCAGCCCCGGTCCGGCAGATAGGTGTAGACCCGTCGCGGCATGCCCATCAGGCCCGTCAGGTGCATGGGCATGAAGGTGATGTTGTGCCCGGCGAACATCAGCCAGAAGATCCATCGCCCCCATCGCTCGCTCAGCGGCCGGGCGCTGGACATCGGCAGCCAGTAGTAGATGGCCGCGAATAGGGGGAAGACCATCCCGCCGATCAGGACGTAGTGCAGGTGGGCGACGATGAAGTAGCTGTCGTGGGCCTGCCAGTCGAAGGGGACCATGGCCACCATGACGCCAGACAGTCCCCCCATGACGAAGATCACCAGCCCGCCTGTGGCGAAGAGCCCCGGGGTGGAGAAGCGCATCTTCCCCGCCGCCATGGTGGCGATCCAGGCGAAGACCTGGATGCCGGCCGGCACGCTGACGGCCATGGAGGCGGCGCTGAAATAATTGATCGAGATCTGCGGCATGCCGGTGGTGAACATGTGGTGGGCCCACACGCCGAAGCTGATGAAGCCCGTCGCCAGCATGGCCATGACCACCAGGGGGTGTCCGACCAGCGGCGTGCGCGCCATGGCCGGGATGATGGTCGACATGGCCCCCGCGGCCGGCAGGAAGATGATGTAGACCTCCGGGTGGCCGAAAAACCAGAACAGGTGCTGCCACAGCATGGGATCGCCGCCCTTGAGCGGGTCGAAGAAGGGCCAGCCCAAGGCCCTTTCCAGTTCCAGCAGCAGGGTCGCCAGGATGATGGAGGGGAAGGCGATGATGATCATGCAGGCGAAGATCAGCATGGCCCAGGCGAAGATCGGCAGCTTGTCCAGGGTCATGCCCGGCGCCCGCGTCTTCAGGACCCCGACGATGATCTCGATGGCGCCGGCGATGGCCGAGATCTCGATGAAGCCGATGCCCAGCAGCCAGAAGTCGGCGTTGATCCCCGGCGAATAGGTGGTGCTGGTCAGCGGCGGATACATGAACCAGCCCCCGTCCGGGGCCAGGCCGAAGAAGAGGGAGCAGAAGAAGGCCAGGCCGCCGATCAGATAGGCCCAGAAGGCGTAGGCTCCCAGGCGCGGAAACGGCAGGTCACGCGCGCCGAGCATCTGCGGCAGCAACAGGACGCCCAGAGCCTCGACCGCCGGCACGGCGAACAGGAACATCATCACCGTGCCGTGCATGGTGAAGATCTGGTTGTAGGTCTCCTGGGCCAGGAAGCCAGTCAACGGCAGGGCCAGCTGGGTCCGCATCAGCAGGGCCAGCACCCCCGCCAGCACGAAGAAGAGCATGGCGGCGCCGACATAGTAGACGCCGACGATGTTGTTGTTGGTCGCCGTGATCCATTCCCAGGGCGACCGCGGCCCGCACCAGGCCTGCTCCAGCTGCTCCAGCTCGCCCTCGGGTCTGGGCTCCGTGGTCGGAAAACGATCGTACTTGTCGACGTCGAAGCCCGTTTCCGACGTCATTTCAGGCTTTCCATATAGGCGGAGACGTCGCGCAGTTCCTGCCCCGTCAACACGGAATAGGCGGGCATGCGGTTGCCGGGCTTGATGCCCTGGCTGTCAGAGATCCAACCCGCCATCGTGCCCTGGTTGTTCGGCAGGATGCCGGCGCCCAGGGTCTGGCGTGAACCGACATGGGTCAGGTCTGGCCCGGCCAGACCATTGGCCTCGGTGCCCCGGATGGTGTGGCAGGCGCCGCAGCCGGAAGCGCTGAACACCTCCGCGCCAGGCAGGGAGGAAGGTCCCGCAGGCCTCTTCTGTTTCTCGCGCCAGGCGGCGAAAGCCTTTGGCTCATGCGCCACCACCACCAGTCCCATCAGGGCGTGGGGCCCGCCGCAGTATTCGGCGCACTGTCCCGCGTAGACGCCCGGCGCATCGGCCTGGAGGCGCATGAAGTTGCGACGGCCGGGGATCATGTCGGTCTTTCCGCCCAGGCGCGGGATCCAGACGCTGTGGATGACGTCGGCGCTTTCCAGTTCCAGCACGACCGGGCGCCCGGCGGGTATGTGGACCTCATTGGCGTCCTGCAGGATCTCGCGGCCCTCGCCGTCGAGATAGGCGACCCGCCACCACCACATCTCGCCCGTGACGCGCACCCGCATCTCGCCGGCGCGAGGCGCATCCGACAGCCGCGCGGTGACGCTGAGCCCGTACAGCAGCAGGCCGCTCAGGACGATGACGGGAAAGACCAGTCCGCCGATCCACACCAGCCTCTCGCTCGCCACCCGCCGCTTCCATGACCGCGGCCCGAACAGGGCGAGGCCCAGCGCAACCAGCACCACGGCCAGCACGACCGCCCCCATGACGAACAGGACCCAGGCCACCGTTGTGACCGGCCCGGCGAAGGGGCCGGCCGGGTCTAGCACGGGCGGCGGCCAGCCGCTCAGCATGGCGGGCGTCTCAATCGTCATCGAGGGTATAGAGATAGGCCGCCACGTCGCGGGCTTCGGGTTCGGTCAAGGGCATGGCCGGCATTCCAAGGTCGGGCAGCAAGGAGGGGGCGTCGCGGACAAACCGGACCATGACATCGGGCTGGTTGGGGAGCCGGCCCGCAATCAAGGGACGCGCCCCCACGCCCGCCAGAGAGCCTCCGGTCCGTCCCCTGGGCCAGGACAGGCCGGGAATGACATGACAGGCGGCGCAACCGGAGCGCTCGACGAGCTTCAGGCCTTCGGCCGGATCGGCCTGGGCCAGGGACCGCGGCGCATCCGCCTTGTCGGCGCAGGCCGCAAGGCCGCTGAACAGACCCGCCGCCAGCATCAACGCGCCTATGGTCCGCATCGTCCGTACATGATCGCATCGCACCCCTTCCCAGCTTCACCAGAACCAATCCGCCGGGAGGCCGGGGGTTCCGCGCCGGAACCGGCGCCATATGCCGGTGTTGGAACAGGGTGCGCGCCCCTCCTCCCCTCCTCTTGCCCCCTCTGCTTGCCCTGGTCCTGTCGCTCGCCGCCTGCGACGCCACGCCGGGGGTGACGGACCGGGCCTTCTCCGCATCCGGCGAAATGATCGCCATGAGCGGCGGCCCCGGCGGGGCGGGCGCCGCCTGCTTCACCTGCCACGGGCTGGATGGCCAGGGCGACCGGGATGCGACGCCGCGCCTGGCCGGGCTGGATCAGGGCTATCTGCAAAAGCAGATGGAGGACTATGCCGGCGGTCGGCGTCCCGACGACGTCATGACGCGCATCGCCCGGGGTCTGGACCAGGACAGCCGTCGCGCCGTCGCAGCCTGGTACGCCGGTCTGCCCGCGGACGACAAGGCGCGGCCTGCGCCCGCCGCCTCCCCCCCGCCCATCTGGATCACCGGAGACGCGGGCCGCGGGATCACCGCCTGCTCCGCCTGCCACGGCGCCGCAGGCCAGGGCGCGGGCGAAGGCCAGCCGGCCGTCGCCGGCCAGCCCGCCGCCTATACCCTGGAGCAGATCGATCGCTGGAAATCGGGCCGGCGCCGCAACGACCCGCGCGGCGTCATGGCCGCCGCCGTCCAGGGGCTGACGGACGAAGAAGCCCGCGCCATAGCCCGTTGGCTGTCCGGCCTACCTGCTTCTCCAGGGCCCGCCAGCGCCTCTGCCAGCGCGTCCGCTTCGGTCGCCGCTGCGGCACGACCGGCAGCATCGCGTGAAACACGTCGTCCCGATCGATCAGATGGTGCTTGAGGGCGGCCCCGGCGTGGATCGGGATCATCAGCAACAGGGCGGCCACCATGGCCCAGTGCATCCACTCGGCGGCGGCTTCGATCGCCCAAAGCTGGGTGTTGGACAGGTTTTGCAACGGCAGCAGGGGCCAGGGCACGACGCCCGCCGCCATCAAGGGGGTGTCTCGCGCCGTGGCCGAGATCATCGCCCACCCCGACAGGGGCAGGCCGAACAGGCAGATGTAGAAGACATAGTGGGTGAAATGGGCGGCGACGCTCTCCCACCCCGGCTTGTCGGCGTCATTGATCAGATTGGGCGCCATCAGCCGCCAGGACAGCCGCCCCATGACCAGACAAAGCATCAGGACCCCCACCGCGAAATGCACCTCATAGGCCGCGACCTTGGTCCCGCCGACCGACAGCCGGCCCATCCACCAGCCCCAGCCCAGTTGGAAGACGACCAGACCCGCCATGCTCCAGTGGAAAAGGATGGCGACAGGGGAATAGCGGCCTTCGTCATGATGGCCGGCCGCCCACTCCAGCGCCTGCGCGATCAGCCGGTCGATCATGCCGGGCGCGCCGTCTCGCGCCTCTGGAACAGGCCGGCGACCCGCCACAGGGCGACCAGAAGATAGGCCGCCGCCGCCGGCGCCCACATGATCAGGCCCGCCGCCTGCTGATCCTCCAGCGGCGTCATGCCCCAGGCCAGGGTCGAGGCGAAATGCGGCGCGTAGAGCGGCTCTCCGGCAAAGACGATCAGGGCCCCCAGCAGCCCCATCAGCAGCATGGCCGCCAATAGCCCCGCGACAGCGGCGGGCACGTTAGAGGCCCGCACGGCCGCCCAGAACCAGACCGCGCTGCCGAGGATCGTCACCTGCATGAGCCAGTAGACGGCGTCGCTCGACAGGGCCGCCGCATAGAGATCGGGCGCATGCCAGGCCCAGAAAACCATGGCCTGAACCGCCGTCGCCAATGCCAGACGCGGCGCCTTCAGGCGCGGAAGGCTCAGAACCAGCAAGGGGGCCGCGGCGAACAGGAGCAGGAGGTGATGCAGGGTGCGCGCCGTGAATAGGGCTGAACTCAGGGCGCACAGGGGCGATATGAAGGCGATGGCCAGAACGCCAGCCGCTCCCAGCAGAGCCGGGGACCTCGATCGCCCGCGCAAGGTCGACGCCCCGACCGCAGCGAGCAGAATGAGGCCCGCGAGGACGAGCGGATCGCCGTTCCAGCGCCCGAGCACTTCGCTCGGATCGGGCGCGGGCCCGCAATAGGGCGTCCAGGGCATGAGCGTCATAGGCCGCTAACGGGTCGGAACCGCGACAGTTCAATCATATGTGGCGAACCTCTCGCTCTCAGCGCGAGGGGGCGATCCGCCACACCGTGTTGGACAGATCGTCCGCGACCAGGAGGATCCTCTTGGTCGGATCAAAGGCCACGCCGACAGGGCGGCCGCGCGCCTCGCCGTCCTTGAGGAAGCCGGTGACGAAATCGACGGGCCGACCGACCGGACGGCCGCCGTTGTAGGCCACCCAGGCGACCTTGTAGCCAGAGGGGTCTTCCCGGTTCCAACTGCCGTGCATGCCGATGAAGGCGCCGTCTCCGAACGTCCCCCCGAAGCCCCCGTTGCGCGCGAAATCCAGACCGAGCGCGGCGACATGAGACCCCAGGGCATAGTCAGGCTTGATCGCCTTCGCGACCATGTCCGGGTTCTGCGGCCTCACGCGCGGATCGATATTCTGGCCCCAGTAGCTGTAGGGCCAGCCATAGAAGGCGCCGTCGCGCACCTGGGTCAGATAGTCGGGCGCCAGTTGCGGACCCAGTTCGTCGCGCTCGTTGACCACGGACCACAGGAGACCGGTCGTAGGCTCGATCGCCAGGGCGGTCGGATTGCGGATGCCGGTGGCGATGGTTCGACGCGCCCCGGTTGCGCGGTCGATTTCCCAGACCACCGCCCGCTCCTCCTCCACCGCCAGCCCCCGTTCCCCGATATTGGAGTTGGAGCCTATGCCGACATAGAGCTTGGTCCCGTCCGCACTGACAGCCAGGGACTTGGTCCAGTGGTGGTTGATGCGGGACGGCAGGCCCGTCACCCGCTCGGCCGGCGTCGCGATGCCGGTCTGTCCGGGCTGGAAGGCGAAACGGCTCAGGGTGCCCTGTTCGGCGACATAGAGATAGCCGTCCACATAGGCCAGACCATAGGGCGCATCCAGATTCTCGACCAGAACGGCGCGCAGTTCGGGAACGCCGTCGTTGTCCGCGTCGCGCAGCAGGGTGATGCGGTCGCCCCCTTTGATCTTGGTGTTGCCCTGCTTCTTGATGAAGCCGGCGATCACGTCCTTGGGACGCAGGCGCGGCGCATGACCGCCGCGCCCCTCGGCGACCAGGACGTCTCCGTTGGGCAGGATCAGCATCTGACGCGGGATCTTCAGATCGGCAGCGAAGGCGCTGACGGTGAAGCCCTGCGGCACGGTCGGCGTCTCGCCGTTCCAGCCGGCGGGCGGGCTGATCTTCATCGCCGGGACCAGGGTCTCGTTGATCCTGGGCAGGTCTGGGGCGGCGCCGGTCTGGTTCAGCTTCGGATCGCTGGGGTTTCCGCAGGCGGCCAGGGCGAGCGCCATGGCGATCGTTGCGACGCCGGCGGCGAGCAGGGTCTTTTTCATCAGAGGGTCTCCCGCGCGGAATAGGCGATCCAGCCGGCGACCAGGACCAGCAGGGTGCAAAGGAGGGACAGGGTCAGGCCAAAGGCGCCGACCGAGCTCCAGGCGTCCTGGCTGTGCTTGAAGGCGTTCACCAGCCCCAGCACCCAGGCCAGGGCGAGCGCGACCAGATGGATCAGGGCGCGGCGCGATCCATGGCGGCGGGCGCCAAGAGCGAAATCGACGATGGAAAAGACGCCGGCGACCCCGCCGAACACCAGGGCGCCAGTGATCAGCCAGGCCGAGAAGTTCGTCCACTGGCTCTCGGCGGTCTCCAGATAGGCGATGTCCGTGAACAGGGCGAAGGTGAACAGGCTGATTGGAAACGCCAGCAGCAGACGACGCAGCGGTCCAACCCATCCGCGCGATAGTCCATGGATGCTCATGCCACCCTCTCCCTAATGCCTAGCTTAGGCTAACAGCCTGGCCGTGAGATGGTTCACACGTCTTGCGCCCTTGCAGCCTCAGTTCGATCGGACGGCCCCGTCCCGGCCGACGCTACGCCAGGCTGAGGCCGCCTTTGCAGCGATGGGGGAAGCGCGTTCGCCGCTGGGCCCGGATCGACCTGTTCAACTCCGTTCCCAGCGGGGCGCGGCGGAACCCAAGCCTTCATGGCTCCGTTCCCCTGCCCTGTTCAGGAACCCACGCCCACATGTCCGACATGGTCGCTGATCCCGCCTTTGAACCGCCGCCCGAGGCGATGGCCTTCTACGAGGAAAGCCTGAGGTTGCTGAAGGAATCCGGGGTGCCCTTCCTGCTTTCGGGCACCTATGCGGTCACGGCCTATACGGGCATACGCCGTCCGACCAAGGATCTGGACGTCTTCTGCAAGCCGGGCGACTACCCTCGCATTCTCGCCTACTTCCAGGCCCGCGGCTACCGGACGGATGTCGAGGACGAGCGCTGGATCGCCAAGGTGTGGAAGGACGACAAACACTTCTTCGACGTCATCTTCGCCATGTCGAACGGGACCATCGCGGTGTCGGACAGCTGGTTTGGCGAGAACCGGATCACGGTCTACGGCCACGAGGTGACCATCACCCCGCCGACCGCCCTGATCCTGTCCAAGGTCTTCATCCAGGATCGGTATCGCTATGACGGGGCGGACGTGAACCACGTCATTCTCAAGCAGTCCGACGCCATCGACTGGAAGTCCATGCTGGATCAGATGGACCTCTACTGGGAGGTCCTGATGGCCCACCTGCTCAACTTCCGCTTCGCCTATCCCACGGAGCGCGGGCGCGTCCCGGCCTGGCTCATGACCGAACTTCTGGAGCGGCTGGAAGCCCAGGTCGACCTGCCGGCCCCGCGCGTCAGGGTGTGCCGCGGCCGCCTGTTCAGCCCGCGCGACTATATCGCCGACATCACCGAATGGGGCTTCGGCGACGTGGTGGGCAAGGGCCTGGAGGAACGCCATGACCCCGTCTACTGAGCGCGCCACGCCGGACGCCCCGACGCCGGACGCCCAGACATCGGACGCCCAGACGCCGCAGCCCGGCATGGAAGCCGGTCCCGGCAAGAAGCTGCGCATCGCCGCCGTCGGCGACCTTCACGTCGGCGAAACCTCCCACCGCGCCTACCGCGACCTGTTCGATCACGTCCATGAAGAGGCCGACGTCCTGTGCCTGTGCGGCGACCTGGTCAATTTCGGCAAGACGGCGGAGGTCGAGAACCTGCTGGAAGACCTGCGCGCCTGCCGCATCCCCATGGTCGGCGTTCTGGGCAATCATGAGCACGAATGCGGTCAGCCCCAGGAGGTGACGCGCCTGATGTCGGAGGCCGGCGTCCGGATGTTGACCGGAGAGTCCTACGAAATCGAGGGGGTTGGTTTCGCGGGCGGCAAGGGCTTCGTCGGCGGGTTCGGCCGCTACATGCTCAGCCCCTTCGGCGAGGCCTCGATCAAGCACTTCGTCCAAGAGGCGGTCGAGGACGCCAATCTGATCGAAAACTCCATCCGCTCCCTGCGCACCGAGCGCAGCGTCGTCCTGCTGCACTATGCGCCTGTGGTGGACACCGTGGTCGGCGAGCCGCCCGAAATCCACCCCTTCCTCGGCTCGTCGCGCCTGGGCGAGGTGGTCGACCGCTACGACAACGTCAAGCTGGTGGTCCACGGCCATGCCCACCGCGGCGCCCCGGAAGGCCGCACGGCGCGCGGCGTGCCGGTTTACAACGTCGCCCTGCCCGTCCTGCGCACCCTCGGCGACAAGCCCTACCGCGTGTTCGAAGTCTGAAGCGGCCGAGGCCCCGCCGGCGGATCACCGCACGCGGTTGCCCTTCAAGACAGACAAATATATGCTTCATATACGAAACATATATTCAGGACCCGCCCATGGGCATCGTCAATATCGAAGACGAACTGCACGAGCAGTTGCGCCGGGCCAGCAAGGCCTCCTGTCGCTCCATCAACGCCCAGGCCGCCTTCTGGATCAGGATCGGCATGCTGGGCGAGCTGAACCCTGGCCTGTCCTTTCAGGAACTGGCCGCGCGTGAGTTGAAGGCCGCCGGCGTCGGCGCCGACATGACCGCCTCTGGCCTCACGCCCTCTGGCCTAACGGCCGCCGCATGACCAAGACCCCAGCCGAAATCGAACTGATGGCCGAAGCGGGCCGGCTGCTCGCCTCGGTCTTCACCCATCTGGACGGCCTGGAACTGGCGGGCATGAGCACCCTGCAGATCGATAGTCTGGTCGAGACCTTCATCGTCGATGACCTGAAGGCCCGCCCCGCCAGCAAGGGCCAGTACGGCTACGGCTTCGTGCTCAACAGTTCACGCAACCAGGTCGTCTGCCACGGCGTGCCGTCCGCCGACGAGATCCTGTGCGACGGCGACATCGTCAATCTGGATATCACCCTGGAGAAGGACGGCTTCATCGCCGACTCCAGCAAGACCTATCTCCTCGGCGAGGTCGCCCGCCCCGCCCGCCGCCTGGTCCAGACCACCTATGAGGCCATGTGGAAGGGAATCCGCACCGTCCGTCCCGGCGCCACGCTCGGAGACATCGGCCACGCCATCGAACGGCACGCGACGAAGAACGGCTATTCCGTCGTGCGAGACTACTGCGGCCACGGCATAGGCCGTGAGATGCACGAAGCGCCCCAGGTCCTGCATTTCGGCAAGCCCGGAAGCGGCATGAAGCTGCGCGAAGGCATGGTCTTCACCATCGAGCCCATGCTCAACCAGGGCCGCCGGACCGTGGAGACCCTGGACGACGGCTGGACCGTCGTCACCACCGACGGCAAGCTTTCCGCCCAGTTCGAACACACCGTCGCCGTCACCCGCGACGGCGTCCGTGTCCTGACCCTTCGACCGGATGAAGCGCGGCAGGCCGCCTGAAGCCAGGCGGGCTGTTGATCAGCTGATCCCGGCCCCGCCGGTCACGCCCCAGACCTCGCCGGTGACGAAGCTGGCTTCCTGGGAGGCCAGCAGGACATAGACCGGAGCGATCTCCACCGGCTGCCCCGGCCGGCCGAAGGCGCTGTGGCCCCCGAACTGCTCGACCTTGTCCTGGGGTTGACCGCCGCTGGGTTGAAGCACGGTCCAGAAGGGCCCCGGCGCGACGGCGTTCACCCGCACGCCCTTTTCGATCATCTGCTTGGCCAGGGCCTTGGTGTAGGCGACGATCCCCGCCTTGGTCGTGGCGTAGTCCAGAAGGATGTCCGAGGGCTCATAGGCCTGGATCGAGGCGGTGGTGATGATGGATGCCCCTGGCGGCAGATGGGGTTCGGCGGCCTTGCAGAGCCAGTGAAGCGCGTAGAGGTTGGTCTTCAGCGTCGTGTCGAAGTCGTCGGTCGAGACCTCCGACACCGCCTTGCGGAACTGCTGGTGGCCGGCGTTGACGACCAGGATGTCGAGGCCGCCGAACGCCTCGACCACGCGGGCCGTCATGGTCGTATTCCACGCTTCATCCCTGACGTCGCCGGCCAGGGCCAGAGCCTTCACCCCGGCCTTCTCGATCAGGGCGACCACCTCTGCGGCGTCAGCCTCCTCCGACGGCAGATAGCCGATGGCGACGTCAGCGCCTTCTCGCGCAAAAGCGATGGCGGTCGCCCGGCCGATGCCGGAATCTCCGCCCGTGATCAGGGCCCGGCGCCCTTTCAGACGACCATGCCCGACATAGCTGTCCTCGCCATGGTCGGGCCGCGGGCTCATCCGGCCCGCAAGGCCGGGTTCGGCCTGAGGCTGACGGGGAAAGGGCGGTCGGGGATACTGGTTGCGCGGATCCTGCATGGCGAGGCGATCGGACATGGGTCTTCCTCGTTGTGGCGCCTGTCCCGGCCAGGGGCGGCGCAGGGGACGCCGATCTAATGTCCTCGTCCCTCGCGACGTTCCACCCGGCCGCCGACCGGACCCTCGCAACGCTGACGAGCCCGCAGCGTTCTCCCTTGCCGTCCTCGGCGCCGCCCCGAGGCGACGGCCTTCACCAGGAGACGCCCGAAAGCGCATGCCCTCGCCCAGTCAAGGTCTCGCCTCTGTCCTCCAGCCCACTCCCGCCGGCCTGTGGTGTCCGGGAGGCGACTTCTACATCGACCCGCCGCGCCCGGTGGACCGGGCCGTCATCACCCATGGTCACGCGGATCACGCCCGCGCGGGACATGGCGCCGTCCTGGCCACGGTCGAGACCCTGGCCATCATGGGCGAGCGCTATGGCGCGGACTTCGCCGGGCGGACCCAGGCCCTCTCCTATGGCGAGCGGCTCAAGGTCGGCGGCGTAGAGGTCTCCCTGGCGCCGGCCGGACATGTTCTCGGCTCGGCCCAGGCCACCGTCCGCCAGGGCGGCCTGACCATCACCGCCTCGGGCGACTACAAGCGCCGGCGCGATCCCACCTGCGCCGCCTTCGAGCCCGTGCCGAGCGACGTCTTCATCACCGAGGCGACGTTCGGCCTGCCGGTCTTTCGCCATCCGCCGGACACGCAGGAGATCGGCCGGCTGCTGCGCTCGGTCCAGCAGTTCCCCGAGCGCGCCCACCTGGTCGGCGCCTATGCCCTAGGCAAGGCGCAGCGAGTGATCCGGCTGCTGCGCGAGGCGGGCTATGACGAGACCATCTATGTCCACGGCGCTCTGGAACGGCTGAACCGGCTCTATGAGCATTTCGGCGTCGATCTGGGACCGCTGGCCCCGGCCACGGGATCAAAAGCCGACTTCACCGGGCGCATCGTCATCGCTCCGCCCTCCGCCGTCGCCGACCGCTGGAGCCGACGTTTCCCCGATCCGGTCACCGCCTTCGCCTCGGGTTGGATGAGCGTCCGGGCGCGGGTGCGCCAGCGCGGCGTCGAGCTGCCGCTGATCCTCTCCGACCACGCCGACTGGGACGAGTTGACCTCCACCCTGACCGAGCTGTCGCCCCAGGAAATCTGGATCACCCACGGCCGCGACGACGCCCTGCGCCGCTGGGCTGAACTGCAGGGGCTGAAGGCGCGCGCCCTGCATCTGGTCGGCTATGAAGACGAGGACGACGACTGATGCGCGCCTTCGCCGCCCTGCTGGACCGGCTGTCCTTCACGGCCTCGCGCAACGCCAAGCTCCGGCTGATCCGCGACCACCTGGCCGACGCCCCCGATCCCGACAGGGGCTGGGCCCTGGCCGCCCTGACCGGCGCCCTCTCCTTCACCGCCGCCAAGCCGGCCGTCATCCGTCAGGTCGTCGAGGGGCGGGTCGACCCCGAACTCTTCCGCCTGTCCTATGACTATGTCGGCGACCTGGCGGAGACCGTCGCCCTGATCTGGCCGGCCCGTCACGGCGCCAACCGCGAACCGGAACTGTCCGAGGTGATCGACGCGCTGAACGCCGCCAAACGCGGCGAGGTTCAGGGCCTGCTGGAAGCCTGGCTGGACGCCCTGGACGCCGACGGGCGCTGGGCCCTGCTGAAGCTGGTGACCGGGGGTTTGCGCGTCGGCGTCTCGGCGCGACTGGCCTGGCAGGCGGCGGCGGACTTCGGCGGGGTCGAGGTCGCCGACATACAGGAGGTCTGGCACGCCCAGACCCCGCCCTATGCCGACCTTATGGCCTGGCTGGACGGCAGGACCGGGCGCCCCTCGGCCATGGCGCACGGCCGCTTTCGCCCGGTCATGCTGGCGCAACCGATCGACGAAGCCGTCGACCTGCCCAGGCTGGACCCCGGCGAATACGCCGCGGAATGGAAGTGGGACGGCATCCGCGTCCAGGCGGTCAGCGAAGGGGGCGTCAAACGCCTCTACAGCCGCACCGGCGAGGACGTATCCGGAGCCTTTCCCGATGTCGTGGCCGCCCTGGCCTATGAGGGGGTCATCGACGGCGAGCTCCTGGTGCTGCGCGACGGTCGGGTCGCTCCTTTCGGGGACCTGCAGCAAAGGTTGAACCGCAAGACGGCCGACGCCAGGCTGATGATCAGCCACCCGGCGGGCGTGCGCGCCTATGATCTTCTGGCCGCCGACGGGGAAGACCTGCGCGCCCTGCCCTTCGCCGAGCGCCGCAAGCGCCTGGAAGGCTTCGTCGGCGAAATCGGCTCAGACCGCATCGACCTGTCGCCCCTCGTGCCCTTCCGGACCTGGGAAGACCTGGCGGCCCGTCGCGCCGAACCGCCGCCGGGCGATTCCCAGTCGGCGGAGGGGCTGATGCTGAAACGGCTCGACAGCCTCTACGAGGCCGGCCGCCCCAGAGGGCCCTGGTTCAAGTGGAAGCGCGATCCGCATCTGATCGACGCCGTCCTGATGTACGCCCAGCGCGGTCACGGCAAGCGCTCCAGCTTCTACTCCGACTACACCTTCGGCGTCTGGACCGAGGACGCCGACGGCGTCCATGTCCTCACGCCCGTCGGCAAGGCCTATTTCGGCTTCACCGACGAAGAGCTGAAACAGCTCGACAGGTTCGTGCGTGAGAACACGGTCGAGCGTTTCGGCCCCGTCCGCTCCGTCACGGCGACGCGCGAGTTCGGCCTGGTGCTCGAGGTCGCCTTCGAGGGCCTGCAAAGGTCCAAACGCCACAAGTCCGGCGTGGCCATGAGATTTCCCCGCATCAGCCGCATCCGCTGGGACAAGCCGGCCAGGGAGGCGGACGAGCTGCCTACCCTCGAAGCCATGCTCGATGCGCCCTCGCCCGCCCCCTGACTTCGGCTAGCGGCTGTCCTTGTGTCGGGGATTGGGCTCGCCCGAGCCCGGATCCGTCCGGGTTTCGGTCGATAGGCCTGAGGCTTTGGAGCCCCTGGGTTCGGTCGCCGGCCGCGGAGGCTGTCCGGCCCGGTCCGGCGGGCGCAGATTTTCATTCTCGGCCTCGCGGCCGGTGCGTTCGGCCGGTTTGTCCCGCTGCGTCATCAGGCGTCTCCCAGGTGTGCGAAGAAGACAAGGGAACCCGGCGTCACGCCGACTTGCCCGTGTGCTCCGGCTTGCCCTTGCGCGGGGTTGAAGCCATCTCCTCCAACTCCTTGCGGGTCATGCTTTCCTCCATGGACTTCGAGGCGCCCCGAAGCTTGCTCTTCGGCGCATCGCCCCGTTTTGCGGCCAAGGCGGCCCCTGCCGCCTTCTGCTGGGCTGCGGATTTGGCGGGCATGTCGAAATCTCCCTGAAATCGGACCATCGCCGGATCGAGCGAAAGGCCGGTCAGACGCCTTCTTTCAACCCGCCCCCGAAACCCGGGTTCCTCTGGGACTGCGCTGACGCGAGACCCCGATAGCGCCATGGCCGCCTAAGGACCGAAGAGTCCTGTACCGGACAGAAGGCCGCGAGCCGCCTCGCGACCTCGATCGATCCGGTGCGTTTGGCCGTCCCTAGCCTTTTCGTTCAAAGCGCCACTTCATCAGCAAGACGCCGCTGGCCATGACAAGGGCGCAGCCGTTGGCGAGGGTCACGGGCCATGCCTCGGTCAGCAGGCCGTAGCATACCCATAGAATGAAGCAGCTCACGGTCAGGGCGTAGGTCTTGAGCGAGACGCTGGAGGCGTCGCGCTCCTTCCAGATCTTATACATCTGGGGCGCGAAACTGCTGACAGAGCACAGGGCGGCGGCGACGCCGACCACATCGGCCGTGGAGATCATAGGTCAGTTCCGAACTCGACCGGTCCGGCCGCAGTGAGTCAGCCTAACGCCGTGGACGCCCGCGGGCTCCTCGTCAGGGACGATAGAGGTCCGCGTCCGGGTCAGTCTCGCCCCTCACCCAGGCCGCCACGACCTGGCTGGCGATCACCGAGGAGGTGATGCCATTGCCCCCGAAGCCCATGACGCTCCAGGCGTGGGCCATTCCCGGTACAGGCGCGATATGGGGCAGGCCCGTCGCGCTCTCGCCGAAGGCCCCGGCCCATGCGTAGTCGACCTCGAGCGCGACCTCGGGAAGCAGGTGCTTCAGCTTGGCCAGGATGCGCGCCGTCTTGCGCTCCAGAAGCGCCCGGCTGGCATGGGCGGTGGGCGAATCCTCATCCTCGCCGCCGACGATCAATCGCCCGTCGTTGCTCGTGCGCATGTAGAGATAGGGGTCTGATCCTTCCCAGACGAGGGTGTCTCGCAGCCAGGCTGGACCGGCAAAGCCGGGCGTTGACGCAAGCGCCCAGGTCGAGACCACCCTGGAGTCCGGCGCCGTCACGCCCTTGGGGCGTTCGTAACCGCAACAGAAGACCACCGCTGAAGCCCGTACAGCGAACCCGGTGCTGGTCAGCAAGGTCACCCCGTCCGGGTCCGACACGGCCTCGATCACATCGACCGGCGAGAAGAGGCTTGCGCCGCGAGACTGGGCGCGCCGCAGAAGGCCCGCCGTCAGTTGAGCGGGGTCGGCGCTGGCCGATCCGCCGCTGAGAATGGCGCCGGTTCGGTCGATCCCGAACCGATCACGAACCTGACCCGCCCCAAGGAAGCGGCTCTCCAGGCCGGCGTCGGCCCTCGCTGCGGCCTCGCTTTCGAGGGCTCTGCGGCCATAGGCGTCGCCCGCAAGATAGAGGGCGTCGCGATCCCGGTAGCCGCAACGGATACCCTCCTGGACGATGATCTGTTTCAGGTCATCGACCGCGCGCCGCGAGCGCAGATAGGCCCGCTGCGCCTTCGGCCGGCCTATGCGCTTCGCGAGCGCCTCCAGTGGAAGATCGATCTCCCATTGCAACAGGGCGGTCGAGGCGGTGGTTGATCCCATCATGGGCGCCCTGCGATCAAGGACGGCCAGGGTGTGGTCGCGCGACAGCTCGTGCGCCATCAGGGCGCCGCTGATCCCGGCTCCGACGACGGCGACATCAACCGAAACGGCCTGCTTGAGAGGGCGAACCGGCGCCCCTGTAAAAGGGCTGTCGGCCCAGAGAGATCGCCCGCTTCTCAGGTCGCGCTTCTGCGTCAGCCTCGCCATTCAACCCCCGACACGCACAGCCTGCGCCTCCGCTTCAGGGAACGCGCGCTCCTGTGGAGGGTTGCTCAAACCATGGCCAAGCCTCATCGGATCACGACATCTGCAAAAGATCCGACCCGCCAGCTTCCAGCGCCGTTTCGCGACTGGTTCGTGGACCGCGGCTGGAGCTTGCGCCCCCATCAGCTGGACATGATCGACAAGGCGAAAGCCGGCGCCGATGTCCTGCTTGTGGCGCCGACAGGCGGCGGCAAGACCCTCGCCGGCTTCCTGCCCAGCCTGCTGCAACTGGCCGAACGCGGCCCGCGCAAGGGCCGCAAGACCCTTCACACCCTCTACATCTCCCCCCTCAAGGCCCTGGCGGTCGATGTCGAACGAAACCTGCTGACGCCGGTCCGGGACATGGATCTGCCCATCCTCGTGGAGTCGCGCACGGGCGACACCGGCCAGGCCCGGCGCCAGCGCCAGAGGACATCCCCCCCGGACATTCTGCTGACCACGCCGGAACAACTGGCCCTGTTCTGCGCCTGGAAGGGCGCCCGCGACTATTTCCAGGATCTGGAATGCGTGATCATCGACGAAATCCACGCCATCCACGGATCCAAGCGAGGAGACCTGCTGTCCTTGGGGCTGGCGCGGCTGAGGACTTTTGCGCCCGGCGTCCGGTGCGTCGGTCTGTCGGCGACCGTCGACGACCCGGCCCGCGTCAGACGCTGGCTGTCGGACCGTGGCGACGACATCGTCCTTGGCCAGGCCGGCGCGCCGCCCCGGCTCGAGGTTCTGCTGTCGCAGAACCGGGTCCCCTGGGCCGGTCACACCGCCCAGCACGCCATGGCCGAGGTCTATGAGACCATAAAGACGGCGCGCACCACCCTGGTCTTCGTCAACACCCGCTGGCAGGCGGAGTTCGCCTTCCAGGAGCTATGGCGGCTGAATGACGACAACCTGCCGATCGCCCTTCACCACGGCAGCCTTTCAGCCGAGCAACGTCGCAAGGTCGAGGCGGCGATGTCGCGCCACGAACTGAGAGCGGTAGTCTGCACCTCGACCCTGGATCTGGGCATCGACTGGGGCGCGGTCGATCTGGTCATCCAGCTTGCGGCTCCCAAGGGCGCCTCGCGGCTGGTGCAAAGGATCGGACGCGCCAACCACAGGCTGGACGAGGCCTCCCGCGCCATCCTGGTGCCCGCCAGCCGGTTCGAGATGCTGGAGTGCCAGGCGGCGGCGGAGGCGGTGGCCGAAAACGCCCTCGACGGAGATCTGCCCCGAACCGGGGCGAGAGACGTCCTCGCGCAGCACGTCATGGGCTGCGCCTGTTCGGAGCCCTTCGACCTTGTGGACCTCTATGACGAGGTGCGCCGGGCCGCGCCCTATGCAGGCCTGTCCTGGGAGGCCTTCGAGCAGGTCGTCGATTTCGTCTCGACAGGCGGCTATGCGCTCAGAAACTATGATCGCTTCCGAAGGATCATACGCGGTCCCGACGGCCGCTGGCGCGTCCTCAATGAGGAGACGGCGCGCCGGCACCGGATGAATGTCGGCGTCATCGTTGCGGCCCAGACCCTCAACATCCGGCTTGCGGGCCGACGCGGCGCCGGGCGCAAGATCGGCCAGGCCGAGGAGTGGTATTTCGAACAACTGACCCCGGGCGACAGCTTCCTCTTCGCCGGCGAGATTTGGCGCTTCGAAGGGGTCAGGGCGACGGACGCGATCGTCACCCGCTCGAACGACAAACAGCCCAAGGTTCCCAGCTGGGGCGGCTCCCGATTTGCGCTTTCCACCTTCCTGGCCAGGCGGGTCCGGCGGATGATCAGCGACCAGGCCTCATGGTCGCGGCTCCCGCCCGACGTCTGCGAATGGCTGTTCGCCCAGCAATCGCATTCAAGCATCCCCGGCGAGGAGGATCTCCTGGTCGAGACCTTCAGGCGCGGCAAACGGCACTACATGGTCTGCTATCCTTTCGAGGGCCGACTGGCCCACGCCACCCTGGCCATGCTGATCACCCGCCGGCTGGACCGGGCCGGGGTCGGGCCGATCGGCTATCTCGCCAACGACTACGCACTTTGCGTCTGGTCTCTGCGGCCCATGGACAGCCTCGATTTCGACGCCCTGTTCCAGCAGGACATGCTGGGCGACGATCTTGAAGCCTGGCTGGACGAGAGTTTCATGGTGAGACGCGCCTTCAAGGAATGTGCGCTGATCAGCGGCCTGATCGAGCGCCGCATGCCCGGCCATGAGAAGAACGGACGGCAGGTGACCTTCTCCGCCGATCTGATCTACGAAACCTTGCGCCGACACGATCCGGACCATCTGCTCCTGTCCTGCGCGCGCGAGGATGCGGCGCGAGGGCTCCTCGACCTGGCGCGCCTGGGGGAGTTTCTCACACGCATCTCGGGCCGGATCGGGGTTGAGCGGCTTCAGCATGTTTCGCCCTTCGCCGTGCCCCTGCTGATGGAGATCGGCAAGGAGCGTGCGCCTGGGACCACCGCCGCCGACATGATGCTGGAGGACGCCGCCCTGATTGACGAGGCCATGTCTTGACCGTCTCAAGCCTGGCGGACGACGGCGCTTTCGCCACGCGGCTGGCCGGGACCGACGTGGTGTTTCGCGTGTCCGGCGCCCTCTGGTTGCCGACAGAGCGCACCCTGGTGGTCGCCGACCTTCATCTCGAAAAGGGATCCGCCTACGCCGCCCGCGGACAGCTCCTTCCGCCCTACGACACGCGCGAAACCCTCAACCGGCTGGAACGCGAGGTCGCGACCCTCGCCCCCCGAACCGTCGTCCTGCTCGGCGACACCCTCCATGACCGCGGGGCGCCGACGCGCATCGGCGAGGAAGAGCGCGCTCGCCTCAGGGCCCTGGCGGAAAGGGTCAGGCTGATCTGGGTCGTCGGCAATCACGATCCCGAAGGCGCAGGCGACCTGGGCGGCGAAACAGCGGACCTGGTTGCGGTCGCGGGCCTTTCGCTTCGCCACGAACCCACGCCCGGGCCCGTGGAGGGCGAGGTCGCGGGACACCTTCATCCCTGCGCACGCGTAAAGGGCGCCGCAGGCTCTGTTCGTCGCCCCTGCTTCGCGTCGGACGGGAGCCGCCTGATCCTGCCGGCCTTCGGCGCCTATGCCGGTGGGCTCAACCTGCGCGATCCAGCCTTCGCCGGCCTCTTTCGCCTTCCTCCCACCGGCTACCTCCTGGCGCGGCGCGTTGCGGCGGTCCCCTTTGACAAGATGCAACCCGATCAGAGGTCCCTGGCTAGCTGACCGCCGCTACAAAATCATAGCGAAACCGGCCCCAGATAGAGGCGCCGAAGGTCGGCGCAACGAGGCCGAACGCCAGTCCCTGTTGCAATGTCACGCCGCGGCGCCCCCCCGGATTACCGATATCAGGCCTTGAGGCGGATCTTCTTCTCGACCTCGGCGGCCGCCTTCTCTTCCTGCTTGCGCCTGTTGAAGACCGTCCGCATGAAGCGGCGATCCGCAAGGCTCAACACCTCTTCCGCGGCGACAAACTGCTCCTGCTCCTCCTCGCGGATGTGATGGAGGTATTCTTCTCGCAGGGCGGCGAAACGGCGGATCCATCCGGGAGACGCCATGTCCCGCGCGGCCAGATCCGCGAGAAGGTCATCGATCTCCTTGTGTTCGGCGATGGCGTGGCGGGCGAAGTCCGTGGTGTCCGGGTTTCTCAGCACGCTGGACCAGAGCGCCTGTTCTTCTGCCGCGGCGTGCGCCTTCAGCTCATGAACCAGTTCCACAAAGAGGCGCTCGCGGTCGGGAGACTTCCCCTTCGTCTCCTCCAGCATGGCCAGGAGCGCGCGATGGCGATCATGGTCCTCGACCAGCCGACCGAAGATGTCGGGATCCCCCCTGAATTTGGTGGCGGGGGTGCTGCCGATCCGCGCGGCCAGGTCAGGCGCTACAGCCCGAGCCTTGGCGACGGCGTCAGCCTTGGCCTTCCGGGGGGCCACAGGCCGCAACCGCTTTTCCGCCCGCGGTTCTTTCTCACCGGCTTTCGCCCGTCGCTCGCTCCCCAAGACCATTTTCCGCATGCCCTGCTCCTGACTGGAGCCGTCGCCCCCGGAGGCCGACAAGCTCTACATTCGCAGTACGAACCGTTCGGCGATCAGCCGGTTCCCGACTGTCCGAAAGCCGGCGCAGCCTGCCTAGCCGACAACCGGGAACCAGACCGTGAACCGGCTCCCCGCCCCCGCCCCGGCGCTCTCCAGTTCGACGGCGCCCTCATGCATTTCGACCAGCTGGCGCACCAGGGCGAGGCCGATCCCCAGACCCTCGCGCGACCGGTCGTCCGGCCCTTTGGACTGCGTGAAGAGATCGAAGACCCGGACCTGCATCTCCTGAGGCACGCCGACGCCGTTGTCGGCGACATCAATCCGCACGCGGCCCTCCACCCGGTTGGCCGACACCTCGATCCGCCCCTCCGACGGCGTATATTTGGCCGCATTGGTCAGCAGATTGCTCACCACCTGGGACAGGCGGGTGAAGTCGCCGTCGAGCCAGATCGGCGCGCCCGGGACGTCCACCGTCAGGTCGTGGCGCCCGGCGTCGATCTTGGGTCGACTGGTGTCGACCGCCGAGTCGATGATGCTCTGCACGGTCACCCGCTCGCGCTGAAGCGAGATCTTGCCCTGGTCGATGCGGGCGACGTCCAGCAGATCCTCGATCAGCCGCGACAGATGGTGGGCCTGGACCTCCATCCGGGCGTGGATCTGAGCGCTCTTTTCCGGATCCTTCTGCCGCTCGAGCAACTGCAGCCCTGCCCGGAAGGCCATGACGGGATTGCGCAGCTCGTGTCCGAGCATGGCGATGAAGTCGTTCTTGCGTCGGTCTGCGGCGCTGAGGGCGGCGGCATAGGCCTTGAGCTCGTCCCGATGCGACAGGATCTCCTGCTTCTGGCGGTAGAGCTCGATGAAGACGTTGGCCTTGCTCTTCAGGATGTCCGTCTCGACGGGCTTCTGGATGAAGTCCACCGCTCCGGCCTCATAGCCCCTGAAGCGCCGCTGCTGATCAGCGCTGCCGGCGGTGACGAAGATGATCGGAACGTGACGCGCATTGGCGTTGCCGCGCATGAACTCCGCGAGCTGGAAACCATCCATCCCCGGCATCTGGACATCGACCAGGGCAAGGGCGACGTCATGCACCAGCAGAAGCTCCAGCGCCTCGTCGCCGGACCGGGCCTTGAGACAGGCCACGCCGTCGCGCTTCAGCAAGGCCTCAAGGGCCAGGAGGTTCTCCTCGAGATCGTCCACGAGAAGGAGATGGATGGGGTTGTCAGGGCTCGTCATGCCTGGCCTAGACCTTTCAGAACTTCGAGAATGCGCGCGAGCGACATCACTTGTGCGACCGGACAGGCGCGCAGGGCGGCCTCCGGCATGGGGCGGGCATGGGCGGAGGCCGGGTCTTCGACCAAGGTCAGACCGCCGGCGGCGGCGACCGCCTTCAGTCCCGCCGCCCCGTCCTCGTTGGCCCCTGTCAGGACCAGACCGACCAGACCGGCTCCGTAGGCGTCCGCGGCGCTTTCGAAGAGGACGTCGATGGAAGGCCGGGAGTAGTTGACCGGCTCGTCTGACGAGAGGGCCAGGGCGCCGTCGGCCTCGACCAGGAGGTGATAGTCAGAAGGGGCGAAATAGACCACGCCTGGCTCCACGGGCTCCTTGTCCTCGGCCTCCTTCACCGTGAGCGCGCATTTGGACGCGAACAGGGGCGCCAGGACATTGCTGCGGTCGGCGGGCACGTGCAGGACCACCAGGATCGGCAGGGCGAAGTCGGCGGGAAGCGACGGCAGGAGGGCGAGCAGCGCCTGGACGCCTCCGGCCGAGGCGCCGATCACGACAGCGCGGGCGGGATGGGGCTTCATGGCTCGCGCCTGCGATAGATCTTCTCTTCCGGCACGAAGTCGGCGAAGGCGCCGGCGTGCCGCGAGAAGCGCAGGCTTTCCTTGGATCCGATGCCCAGGAAGCCGTTGCGCGCCAGCGCCTCCTTGAACAGACCGACGGCGCGGTCCTGTAGCGGACGATCAAAATAGATCATCACATTGCGGCAGGAGATCAGCTGCATCTCGCCGAACACCGCATCCGACACCAGGCTGTGATCGGAGAAGACGACATTGGCCCGCAGGGACTTGTCGAAGACCGCTCGCCCGTAGTCGGCGGTGTAGTAGTCCGACAGCGAGGTTCGACCGCCCGACTTCTGGTGGTTTTCGGTGAACTTGCGGATGCGATCCAGAGAATAGACCCCCGCCTCCGCCGCCCGCAGCGCATCGGGATTGATGTCCGTGGCGTAGAACATCGTCCGTTCGAAAAGACCTTCCTCCCGGAACAGGATGGCCAGCGAATAGACCTCTTCGCCAGCACTGCATCCCG